>OHFC01000292.1_pt1 | contig 11676 bp, 3 predicted proteins | sample 1567421 | NCBI WGS metagenome assembly OHFC01 (sample SAMEA3879600, study PRJEB24766) | human gut metagenome | biome: human-associated habitat; feature: feces | place: USA | collected 1985/1987 | reverse complement strand
TGCCCTTCAGGCAATTAAAATCTTTTTTTAAGATTTTAATTGGAGTTCAGTATGACTCATTTTCGCCATGATGCGGGCGCGGTATTATCGCTCCATAGATCACATCCATCATACCTTCACCCCCGCCGGGGACTGCCAAAGTCTGACAGTTTCCGGCGGGGGTTCCTGTTTTTCGCCCTCTCAAGGCAAAAATGTATCCGTCTGTTTTGCGTTTCTGCGGAAAGGAAACAGCAAAAATCACTCCGTATCATACTTTGGCATGATTTACATTTTCTGGCGGTCATGTATAATAAAGATAAAATGGTGTTGGAATGCGTATGGCACGGGGTATGTCCCTTTGCCGGCGAAAAGGAGGGAGAACGTGACCGGGAATATTATCGTGAAGCCGTCTGTTCAGCAGCGGTTTGACAGCTTTATGGAGCGCGGGCGCGTTCTCTTTTTCAGCGCGCCCTGCGGCTTTGGGAAAAGCACGCTGTCCGATGCCCTGCTCTCCGGACGGGATGTGCTGCGGCTGAACGCGGGCGCGGCGGATTTCGCCCTTCCCGCCCTTTCGGATGGGTGGGAAATCCTGCTCATTGACGATTTTCAGATGATACCGGCGGAGGATGGCGGGCAGGCGCTGTGCGAGCTGATCCGCTCCGACCCGGGCAAACGCTTCCTGCTTCTCTCCCGGGGCGCGCCGCCCGGATATCTGACGGCGTTCCAGTATTCCGGCCTGATGACCACGCTGGAGGCCGACGACCTGCTCTTTGACCGGGAGGATATCTGCAAATACTTTTCCGGCTGCGGCGTCGCCGTGACGGACAGCGAGATCGGCGGTATCCTGAGAGAATCCGTCGGCTACCCTCTGGGCGTCGCCGTCACCGCCCGGTGCATGTCCGGCGGGAGGCCCTTCGGCCCGGAGGTCGTGGCGCGGGCATTCCGGGAGGTGTTCTCCTATTTTGAGGCTGCGATCTACCGGCGGTTCGACCTTCCCGTGCGGCGGTTTCTGCTGGAGCTGGCGCCCTTTGAACGGTTCAATCTGGAAATGGCGCGGATGGTCAGCGGCGACCCCCACGCGGGCGACCGGCTGGACTGGCTCCTGAGCCACACCACCATGCTCCGCTATGACGACGTGCAGCATTTCCGCTTCTGGCCGCAGTTCCGCAGCTTCCTTCTGTGGGAGATGGAGCGGGAATACAGCGAGGAAAAGCGCCGGGCGCTTTTCAGCCGGGGCGCGCTCTACTACGAGCTGAAAGAGGATTACGCCCACGCGCTGGAATGCTACACCCGATGCGGCGACCACGCCAAGGTCTCCGAGCTTCTCATCCGCAACGCGGAGCTGCACCCCGGCATGGGGCATTACAGCGAAATGGAAAAATACTACCGCAGTCTCCCGGAAGCGGAGATCGCAGCTTCCCCCGCGCTGATGCAGGGCATGAGTATGCTGTGCGCTCTGGCCATGGATTACGAAGGCTCTGAGCGCTGGCATCACGAATTGCAGGAATTCGGAAAGCGGTGCGGCAGGGACGACGCCGCAGGCAAGCAGGCCCGCAGCCGTCTGGCGTGGCTGGACATCTCCCTGCCTCAGCGGGGCGTGGAAGGGCTGACGGAGACCATTCCCGCGGTGTTCCGGCTGATGACCAGCAAGGAGGTCTCCCTCCCGCCCTTCTCCGTCACCAGCGCCCTGCCCAGCGTCATGAACGGCGGCAAGGACTTTTCCGTCTGGAGCAAACGGGACGACCTGCTCTACCAGACGCTCCGCGCCCCGGTGGAAGCCGTGCTGGGGCGGGACGGCGTTGGCCTTGCGGACTGCGCCATCGCCGAAAGCAAATTTGAAAAGGGCGAGAACATCACCGGCCGGATGCTGACCATCATCCCCCGCATCAGCGAGATACGCCAGCGCGGCACGCCGGACATGGAATTCGCCATCAACGGTCTGCTGGCGCGGAGCCTTCTTGCGGCAGGGCAGAGCGAGGACGCTTATCGGACGATCGAATCCCTCCGGGAAAAATTCGCCGAGGAAGGGCGGGAGCGGTTCCTTCCCAATATGGACGCCATGCTCGTCCGAATTTCCCTCCATACCGGCGATCTGGACTACGCCGACACATGGTATCGGGAAAAAGCGCCCAGAGACCCCATGCGGATAAACGTCATGAAGCGCTACCAGTATCTCACGCAGGCCATGGTGGAGCTGGCGGACGGGAAGCCGGGGGCGTCGATGCTGACCCTCTCCCCGCTGGAAGATTACGTCCGCAGCTGCGGGCGGCACATCGACGGCATCCATCTGAACATCCTCGCCGCCATCGCCCTGTACCGAAGCAGGGACGAAGCATGGCGGCAGCGCCTGATTGGCGCGTTGAACGCCGCGGCGGAATACCACTTCATCCGAACCGTCAGCGTCTACGGCGCGGCGGTGCTGCCCCTGCTGGAACGGCTGGATTGGAGCGGAAGCGCCCGGTGGAAAAAGCAACTGATGGACGACGTGCGCTTGCAGGCGGCGTATTACCCCCGCTTTCTGGAGCCGCGCCTCGCGCCGGGGGAAGCCCTGACGCCCACGGAGCTGCAAATTCTGCACCTGATCTGCGCCGACAAGAGCAACGCGGAGATCGGGCAGATCATGGACATCAAGCTGCCCACGGTAAAGACCCATGTAAGCCACATTCTGGATAAGCTGGACGTCCGGCGGCGAAGCGAAGCGAAAACCGCCGCAAAGCGTCTGCGGCTTATCCCGGAAGAACGGTAAACCCCCGCCCGGATTTTACCGGGCTGACGATAGAAAACCGCACTTTTTTCACACAGGAGGATCCTATGAAAAAACGAATTTTGAGTCTGTTTTTGGCGCTCACACTCTGCCTGACGCTCCTGCCGACATCGGCTTTTGCCGAGGGTGGGGACGTGAGCATTTCTGACGGTGTCATCGGCGGCGGTGACACCGGTGGCGAGGGCGGTGGAGTCCTTGTACCACCCGGCGGTTCGACCGGCGAAGGTGGTGGGATCTATACGCCCCCAAGTGGTCCGGCAGAAGGGGGCGGCGGCACGTATATCCCCGAAGAAGACACGCGGACGGAGATCTGGTGCGTGAGCAAGCCCGATTCCATTGGCCGCAGCTATGACGGCACGACGGACGGCGGCACGATTCCAATCGACTTGACGTTTACAGACGGCACAAATGAAATCAAACTCAAAGAAGGAACGGGCTTTACCGCCAAGAAGACGTTTGATTCCGCGGACGCGGGATGGCATACCGTCACTGTGGAAATCGCGCTGATCGGCGAAGCCGCGGTAAAGTACAAGCTCAAGGCGGGCGAAGAAAAATTTGAGATCGGCGGCAACATCAACAAGGCCTATCCCGATTTGACCGTATCTCTTTCCAAGACGACCTGCACGGTGGGCGAAAAGCTTCTTCCGCTTCTGTCTGTCGAGGGTGCTCCGGAAGACGCCGAGGTGACATATTACTATGCGCCGATCAATTCTGGATATTTGGAGTTTGAAGGCAGTGAGGCAGTTCCCAAGATTGACGAGAACACTGCAATCAGCGAACCCGGCACATATTACGTCTATGCCAAGACCGGCGAGACCAAGAACTACAAAGAGGAAAGGTCAGCAACCGTGGAACTCACGGTCAACGAGCCTGTCGTTGAAGCCGCTTCGGTGACAAGAGCGGACGGCACGGATGGCGGTACATACGAATCCCTCCCGGCGGCGCTGAATGCGGCGCAGGACGGCGACACCGTCAAGCTGCTGGCAAACCATACGACAAATTGGAGCGACGTCGAAGCGGGCGAGTATTCCACTTTGGCTGTCATCAAGAAAACCTTGACGCTCGACCTGAACGGCTGGACGGTGGATTATCTCGAAGTGGGCGAGGTGGTTCCTGACGAGGAAGGCGGAATCCTGGAATCCACCGATGGCAACCTGACCATCGTAAATAACATTCAAGATGGCTCCCACGGCAAAATCAAAGACCTCCAATTTGTAAATGGTTCACTGGCGATTCAGAGCGGTCAGATTGGAGATTCTGACGAAGGCAACCTTACCTGTAACGGGAACAGCGGCACTGTGACCATCAGCGGCGGCACGGTGCTTGGCCTCACGGTGGGCAAAGGCGCAGCCGTCACCGTCTCCGGCGGCTCAGAGCACGCGGGCAACTGGTACAACGATGGTACGCTGAACATCACAGACGGTACGTTCGGTAATGTAAACTTCCGTAATAACGGTGGAACCATCGCCATCAGCGGCGGCACCTTCTCTACGATTGGAAATACGGATGCAAGCAGCACCATTGCGCCCATGTCCCTGCTGGCGCCGGGCTATGCCTTCTATAAGGACAACGCCGTGCAGGACGGCAGCAGGCACGATTTTCTGCAAGATGTGACGGTCAAGGAACACACCCACACCATGGTGAACAGCAAGTGCGCCTGCGGCTTTTCCTGCACCCACACGAACGCCGAGGGCGCGAGCACCATCGGTAAAGACGGCAAGTGCACGGTCTGCGGGACACAGTTCGCGGCTGGCATCGGCGAAACCTATTATACCGATGTGCCGTCCGCGCTGAATGCGGCAGCTGACGGTCAGACCGTCAAGCTGTTGGCAAACGAGATGCTGCCTGACGGCATATATGTCAGCAAGACTCTCACGCTGGATTTGGACGGACACAGTCTGAGCGGATACAGCTTGAATGTCGGCGGTCGTACGGCCATGAGCCAGGTTCGCACCGGTAAACTGACGGTCATTGACAGCAGCGGCGGCAACGGCGCGGTGGGAGTGACCGTGCGGGACGGCGGTACACTGGTATTCAATCCGGAGAATGACAATACCACTTTGCTCCAGCTGGAGGTTTGGGGCGGCACAGTCGAGCTGTACGGCGGAAAGATTTCGAGAAGCGGTCTGCGGCTGAATAATAACATCACACTGGGCAATCTGCTTCCCGGGCAGGCGGGACTGGCTTACTATCGTGGTGACACGCAGCTCACGCTGAAGGAAGCCGCTTCCCAGACCTGCGACCTGGTGGTAAAGTTGTGCAGCCACGGCGGCAAGAACGGCTTTGATGGCACCAACTGTCCCTACTGCAACGCGCCCACGGTGGCGCAGACGGCCTTGCGGAATGTCGAGGGCGACCCGTGGCGGAACTTTGCCGACTTGCAGACTGCCCTTGACGCGGACAGAGACGGCGGCTCGACCCTCAGTCTGCTGACCGACGTTACCGGCGATTATACCATCAACGGCAGCACGAACACGGGACTTGATCTGAATGGCCATTCAATCCACGGTACGATAACCGTCAAGGCCGCCACAGGCAATAGCACCACCTTGAGCAACACGAAAAACACGACCACAGCCAGTATCGATACCGTCGTTGCCCACATGGGAGCAAACCTCGCCGGTTCGGGATTCCCCGCCGTTATCAGCACGCTGAAGCTGGCAGAGGGTGCCACATGGGCAAACATCCTGTATGAACCTAACCGCCTTGGCTACAAGGTGCTCAATGGGGACGGCACTCACAAGTGGTACGCCCCGGCGGGTGTTCCCGCCGGTTCCACGGAGCTGAACAATGTCATCATCAATCGTCTGCCAATCACCTCCAAGACCCTGTCTCTGAAGGTCGATGGGAAGAACCTGACCGGCAGTAACCCGAAGGTGGAGCGCGGCACGACCGTCCGGCTCTGCGCCAGCTGCAATACCAGCGGCGCGGATGTGGCCATCTACACCGGAGAGCCTGCGGGCGACGGCACATTCACATACAGCCAGCAGAAAGCTGAATATAAAAAGATCGGCACCACGTGGTACTACGTCGTAGACAATACTTTTAACAAGATCGGAACATACAGCATTTATTTCACGGCCACCAAGGACGGCTATTCGGTATCGAGCGCATCCAAAAAGCTGACCGTCACCAAGCTGATGCTCAGCAATGCCGAGATCACGTTCACCAACGGCAATGAAAGTGTCTATCAGCCTTATAACACCACCACCGGCGTGCCGCCCTATGTTGTAACGTACAACGGCAGCGAGCTGAAAGCGGGAGTTGATTACACCGTCGTCCGCGGCGATTCCCGTTCCACTGTCGGCACCGCCACTCTGACCATCAAGGCGACAGACGACGGCGACTACACCGGCCAGAAAACCGCCAGATGGACGGTCGCAGCTCACAAAGCAACGATCTCGGTCGGCGACATCATAAAGGTATACGATGGCACAACAGACCTGCCCGCAAACGCGTCGATAAAGCTTAAGAGTGCGGATTCCCGCTATGCTCCTTCCGGCGGGCCACTTCCTCTGGTGGCTGGTGAGGATTACCAGATACTCAATGCCAGTTATGATTCCGCCAATGCAAGTGAGGACGAAAAGACCGTCTCCTTCACCATTAAGCTGACGGATAGGAACTATACCTTTGAAGACGGCACGACGCAAAAGGACTTTGTGCTGAACGGCGCGGATGTGTCGCAGACTTTCAAGATCAATCAGGCCACTGTGACCCCGAACGAGATCACGCAGTACGTTTTCAACGATTTGGCAAAGACCTACGAAATCGATTTGAGAACGCTCCTGCCGGAGCTGCCTGTAGGCTGCGAGTACGGCAAGATCCATAATCGGGGCTGCGATTACCACTTTACGGATAGTACTTACCTCGACAGCAGCAACCATATATTCGTGTCAAACGAAGGCATTCTGACTCTGCCCATCGTGGCCGCGCACAGCGCGAATGTGAACGATCAGATCGGCACTTTGACCGTCCCGATTGTAAGCACGAACTATCAGCCGTTCGAGCTGACCATCAAGGTCGTCATTGGCCAGAGGATCCCCCTCGATCAATCGGGCGTCAGCGTCAGCGCGACGGATATCACCTACGGCCAGACGCTGGCAGAGAGCACACTCACGGCCACGGGTTCGATGATCTGCCCCCGCACACAGGCCGTGATTCCGGGTACGTTTGCGTGGAAGGACGGCACCATCAAGCCCAACGCGGGCAGCTATGATGCCGAATGGACGTTCACTCCGGCGGAAGGCTACGAAGAATACGCCCCCGCGACCGGCACCGTGACCGTCACAGTCGAACCGGCAGAGCTGACGGGAGTTTCCGTGAGGGCATCCAGCACGCATTACACCGGCAAGCCGCAGCACGCATCGACAATCGCGTTTGGGCAAAGTGTAGACGGCACTACCGTGACGTTCACCTACAGCGACAAGGTGGACGGCGGCTATACTTCGGACGGACCGACTTTCACCGACGCAGGCACGTACACCGCTTACTACAAAGCGGAAGCAGCAAACCACAAAACGGCTACCGGTACGTTCACCGTAACCATTGCCCCGCTGCCGATCAGCCTTTTCTCCGTCGAAAGAATCTCCAAGTCCTACGACGGCACCGCAAACGTCACGCTTACCGCGAGCAGGCTGACGTTCTTCAGCAAGACGGCCAGTCGTTCGGGCATTATACTTCCCGATACGGCGCTCACCTTCTCTGACGTCCAGTTTACCATGAAGCAGGCGGACGGGAGCTACCTGCCCTCGCCGGACGTCGGAAACGGAAAGGCCCTTTCCTTCACCATGACGCTTGCGAACGACAACTATGTGTTTGAGGGCAAGCCGGAAGGCACCAAAACGGTCAGTGACACTTTTGCAACCGACGATACGACCCGTTTCACCATCACCAAGGCCGACGCGCCCGTGCCGACAGACGGTGCGCTGACCATCATCAACGGTCTGGAAAGAACCTACGAGGTCGATCTGGCGGCGCTGCTGTCTGCACTGGAAAGCCCCAAGTCCTACGGCGACATCGCCTATGGCGCGCCGACCATCACCGTGGATGCCGGCTACTGCGACGCTGCCACTGCGAAGATCGAAAACGGCAAGCTGATTCTGCCCATTCTGGCAAACCCGGTCAATACGGAGGGCAATGTCGGCTCGGTGACGGTGATTGTCACAACCAGCAACTACGAGGACATCACCCTGACCGTCAACATCTTCGCAAAGAACAAGATCACGCCCGTTCCGGATGGCGAGGTGACCGCAAGCGAGATCACCTACGGTCAGCCGCTGAATGCAAGCACGATCACGGGCAAGATGAAAGACCCCACCACCGGTGAAGAGGTTCCCGGCACCTTCACATGGACGGACGGCACGCTCATGTTCAACGCGGGCAGCCGTAAGGCCGAATGGACGTTCACCCCGGACGCGCCGGAGTACGCGACGGCCACCGGAAAGATGCGGGTCACGGTCAATCCCAAGTCCATTGTAGGTGCGCTCGTCACGCTGGAAGACACCTTCGTGTATGACGGGACGGAAAAATGTCCCCAGATAATCAGTGTCGTTCTGGACGGCGTAACACTGACAGGCATTGGCGGAGGCACAGATTATGGCTTTTCCTGCAACAGAACGTCGCAGGTCGGCACATACTACGATGATTTTTCTCTCAGCGGTCTGGGTAACTACACCGGCGAGATGAAGTTCACGTGGTCGATCACGCCAAGAGAAGTGACACCCACGATCACCGTCGCGGACGGCACCTATAACGGCGGAAATCCCGTTCAGCCGACCGTTACCCTCACAGACGACCTCGGCAATACCATTGACCCGAAGGAATACGACGTCTCCTACAGCGATAACACAAACGCGGGTACTGCCACCGTTACCGTCGCCGATAAGGAAGGCGGCAGCTATGTCCTCGGTACGGCCAGCACGACCTTCACGATCAACAAGGCCGCCGCGCCCGCGCTGACTGCCTATCAGGTCACCCAGAAGTACAGCCTGAAAACAGAGCAGACCATCACCCTCCCCGACCTCAAGAGTCTGGGAATGCCCGATGACGCACTGGTATCCGACACGAACGCGTTCCACAGCGGGTCCTATTCTCCCGCGGGCAGGATTCAGGACGGTTGGGGCATTGACGTGAACACCGGCGCGATCACCTACGCTCTGGCGGACGGTGCCGCCGCTGGCGACGTCATCACCTTCACCCTTCTGGTTCGCTCCAAGAACTACGAGGACGCCACCGTTACGGTCATCCTCACCCTGACGGAGCGGGACGCGCCCATCCTGACCCTGCCGGACATCATCACCGTGGACTACACCGGCGCGGAAATTCCCGTCAGCGCGGTCACCGGCAAGAGCGCCGCCTTTGACGGCAAGGATGTGCCGGGTACATGGAACTGGAAAGCCGGTCAGGCGATCACCAACGCGACCGACACCGGCAGTAAGACCATTGTCTTCACCCCCGCCGATCTGGTCAATTACCACCCGGTGGAGGGCGAGGTTTATGTCATCATCTCCCGCGTCGCGCCGGACTATACCGCGCCCGCTGCCATTGACGGCCTGACCTACAGTGGCAGCGCGCAGGCGCTGGTCAGGGCAGGCTCCACCGCCCACGGCAAGCTGCTCTACAGCCTGAGCAAAGACGGCGCCTACTCCGAGACTATCCCCACCGGCACGGACGCCGGGGAATACACCGTCTGGTACAAGGTCGAGGGCGACAGCAACCATAAGGATTCCCAGCCCGGGTCCGTCACCGCAACCATCGCTCCCAAGACCGTGACCGCCACCGTGACGGTCAGCGGCGGATCCCTCACCTACACCGGCGACCCGCTGAAGCCCAATGTCATCGTGAAGGACGGCGACACGGTCATCAGCCCGGACGAGTACGACGTTTCCTACAAGGACAATGTGAACGCGGGAACCGCTACCGTAATCATCAAGAACAAGGCAGGCGGCAACTACACCGTCAGCGGCAGCGCCACCTTCGAGATCGGCAAGGCCGCTTCCGAGGTCAGGACCGCCCCCGTGGCGAACGCCGGCCTTGTCTACAACGGCGGTGAGCAGACCCTCATCACAGCCGGAACTGCCCTCGGCGGCAAGCTGAAATACCGTCTGGGCGAGACCGGCGAGTTCACAGAAGCGCTTCCCAAGGCCACTGACGCGGGCACCTACACCGTGTACTGCATGGTCGAGGGCGACGTCAACCACCGCGACTCGGAGGTGCAGAGCCTCACCGTCACCATTGATAAGGCAAAGGTCACGGTCAAAGCGTTGGACAAGCGCATCTACACCGATGACAAGGCCCCCGATCTGAGCAAGCCCGTACTGGACAAGGACTACACCGTCAGCGCCATGTTCGGCGAGGATGCGCTGACCGGCGACATAAAGCTCGCCTACGTGGACGCGAATGGCACTGAGATCACCCCCGACACGACGAAGGTCGGCAAGGTCATTATCCGCGCCAGCGGGCTGACCGCCCCCAACGGCAACTACACCGTCGTTTTCGTGGACGGCACGCTGACCATCGACGAGCGCCCGGTCTACACCATCAAGGCCACGGCGGGTATCCACGGCTCCATCACGCCCTCCGGCGACGTTGACGTACTCCACGGCAGCAGCCAGACCTTCACCATCGCCGCGAACAGAGGCTACGCCATCTCCAACATCAAGATCGACGGTGTGAGCATCGGCGCGGTGAAGTCCTACACCTTCGAGAACGTCACCGGCAACCACACCATTGAGGTCACCTTCATGAAGGCCAACGGCAACCCCCAGACCGGCGTGATGGTGGACGAAGTCACCGGCGAGTACTATGTGGGGTAACGCCCACCGCGTTTCGCGCGTCCGTTGGGCGCGCGAGGAGACAAGCTTATGAAGAAAAATGTCATGAAAATCTGCTGCGCGGTTCTGGCCATTGTGGTCATTGCCGCTCTGCTGATAGCGGTCAGGGGCTGCCACCGGGAGGAACCAATCGTTCCTCCCACCACCGCCCCGGCCACTGAGGCCACACAGACCGTCCCCACCGAAGCCGAGACCCAGCCCCCCACGGTTCCCGTGGGGGAAGTCATCCCCACCGTGGATAAGCAGTCGGAGCTGGCCGCGGCCAGGAAGAAAAACCCCGACACCGTGGCGTGGCTGTACATCCCCGGCGCGGAGGTGGACGACCCCGTGATGCAGGCGGAGGACAACGGCCACTACCTGTGGCTGGGCGAGGACGGCGAGTACAGCACTTGGGGCTGCTACTATGCCCACTGCGAAAACCATTTCGGCGGCCGGGACAAGCTGGACACCAACACCACGATTTTCGGCCACTCCGCCAGCAACTGCGACCCCAACGGCCCCAAGTTCACCAAGCTCTACCGGTACATGGACGCGGACTACGTGAAAGATCATCCCTACATTTACCTCTCCGTGACAGGGGAAGATCTGGTTTTCCAGATCACGGCGCTGTTCATCACGGACATTGAGTTCGACTACATTGTCCCCAATCCCACGGGAAGCGAGCTGACGGAGTTCTTCCGGACGGTCGCACGAAAGAACTGGCTGAACTTTGACGGCGTGACCTTCTCGGAGGGCGACACCGTCCTGACCCTCTCCACCTGCTGCCGGAAGTATGACACAGCCAAGACCGGCAACCAGCGTCTGGTGGTCATGGCGAAGCTGCTGCCAGAGGGCGCAACCGCACAGGAGTTCAGCGTATCCCTTGTGGATAGTCCTGAAATGCCCTAAAAGAAATCAGAATACGACGATAACAGGACACCCATCCTTGCGGTACTGAAAAGCAGCGTATGGTATAGGGAAAACGGCGGCTGCTCTGTACGGGGCAGCCGTCGTTTTTGCTGTCCCAACATTTTTCAGATGAAAGGGACATATGCGTATGACAGGAGAGCACAGGAGGTGCCGATAATGCTGCGGCGACGAGCCGCGCCGGGAGCATATCCG
>OHFC01000284.1_pt1 | contig 11941 bp, 8 predicted proteins | sample 1567421 | NCBI WGS metagenome assembly OHFC01 (sample SAMEA3879600, study PRJEB24766) | human gut metagenome | biome: human-associated habitat; feature: feces | place: USA | collected 1985/1987 | reverse complement strand
AAAAACGAAGTCAATACATTTCTTACCGCCGCCCAGGCGGTCTGCCGTGTAACGGCAGAATAAAATGATGAAATCATTTTATTAAGAAATAGTATTATTCAGCCTGTCCGCCTTGCAGAACAGGACGAAGCCGATGGCGAAGATGACGACCAGCGTACCCACGGCGATGTTTTCGTTTTGCAGCTCCAGCCCGAAGACATGGAATGACTGCCCGTCGGTGAGCTGACTGACCATGGCGATTAGGGTCGTACCAAGGAAGGACGCGCCCTTGCCGCAAATGTCCATGAGACCGAAGTATTCGCCGCTGCGCTCCGCCGGGATGATTTTCCCGAGGTAGCTGCGGCTCAGCGCCTGAATGCCGCCCTGAAACATACCCACCAGAACCGCCAGTACCCAGAACTGCCACTGGGACACAAGAAATACCGCGAACAGGGTAATGCCGGTGTAGCAGAGGATGCAGATCTTAATGAGCAGCCCCGTATCGTACTTGGCGGAGAACCGGCCGAAGGCGATGGAGCAGGGGAAGGCCACGAACTGAGTCAGCAGCAGCGCCAGCAGCAGCCCGGTGGTGTCCAGACCCAGAGCAGTGCCGTAGGCCGTTGCCATGTCGATGATGGTGTAAACGCCGTCAATGAAGAAGAAAAATGCCAGCAGGTACAGGAAAATATGCTTCTGCTGCCGAACCTCCCGGAAGGTGTCTCTCAACCGACGGAAGGTGGAAGAAACGGGATTGCCGCCGTGCTCCACGAAGGCGGTCTGGCGGTAACGCTTCAGCAGCGGCTGGGTGCATACGAACCACCACACGGCGGTAATGAGGAAGGAAACGACCATGGCCGTTCCCGCGCCGATGCCGATCTTGCCCCCGAACAGCACCAGCAGCAGGCAGAGGATGAAGGGGATCACGGAACCGATATAGCCGTAAGCGTAGCCCATGGAGGATACCGTGTCCATCCGCTCGTCAGTGGTGACCTCCGGGAGCATGGCATCGTAGAACACCAGACTGGAGGAATACCCCACCTTGGCCAGAACGAACACCACCAGAAATGCCAGCCATCCCGCAGTCACGCCCATGGCGGCGCAGCCGAGAACGCCCAGCAGCATACAGCCCATGAAAATGGGCTTCTTGAAGCCCCGGTGGTCAGCCAGCGTGCCGCAGATGGGACCGATGACGGCCACCAGCAGCGTGGAGACGGAACCGGCGTAGCCCCAATAGGACAAATACAATGACTCGTTCAGTCCACCGGTAGTCGCCAGATCGTTGAAATAAATGGGAATCAGAGTCGAAACCAGCAGAATGAACGCGGAATTGCCGATGTCATAGAGAATCCAGCTCCGCTCCAATGCGGTGAGTTTGATTTTTTTCACTTCTACCACTCCTTAAATTTTAGCCGAAGGCCGGGGCAAAATCCTGCCCCAGAGGCTCGCCGGTGCGCATGTATTCGTCCAGCTGGCTAAGCAAAACGGGGTAGCGCTTGAGCGCGCGGTTGTACAGCACCAGCATTTCGCTGTCCATCCACAGCCAGCGGTCGCTCCCCTGCTCCGGCATGAGCTGATCCTCAATGGCCGGGCTGCGGGTCAGGCGCAGCAGGCGCTGGACGCGCTTGCGGTTCTTGCCCACCAGGAACCGGGTGGCGCGAGCCATGTTGCGGACGCAGGTGTTGACGTTCGCCGGGGTGGCGGGGGGATAAAAGAGGGCAACCGTGACGCACTCTCCCCGGGTCAGCCGCATGTGGGCGCTGCCGTCGTAGGTGTGGGGCAGGACGACGCCGTCGGATTCCAGCAGATACCGGTCGAATTCCGATTCCAGCTCCACGTGACGGGCGCTGCCGTCCGCGTCCTTTTTCTCCACGTAGGGATGGCACAGGGAGTCCAGACAGTAATGTCCCAGCAGCCCCAGAAGATAGACCCGCCCGGCCTCGCTGCCCGCCTGGGCGCAGACCCGGGCGAAAAATTCCTGTCCGGACTGGGCGTGGAAGACGCCGCCCAGCTGTCCCGTGGCGGTTTTGATCAGGGGGTTATAGTAAAAGAAAATATCCGGCCCGTGCAGACCCATATCGTAAAGCCGCCGGAACCGCTGGATACTTCGGCGGTCGTTGGGACACATCCCGGAAAGCAGCTGCTTTCCGAAGCGGTAATGGGCGTAATTTGCTGGCATGATCGGTCACCTCGTTGTTTTTTCTCACGTTTTCTCATTCTACATGATAATTCGGCAAAAGAGAAGCACTTTTTTCAAAATTCCACTTCAAATTTCTGTAAAGCCGGGGCGTTGCAATGCCAGCGGCACCGTGGTATAATGAACAAAATTGCCATTTTTCGAGGTGCCGATATGGAAACACGCAAGCTTTATTATGAAGATTCTCACCTTTCCCGCTTTACATCGGCGGTGCTTTCCTGCGCGAAGGCCGCGGACGGATGGGAGGTCACGCTGGCCGCTACCGCCTTTTACCCCGAGGGCGGCGGTCAGGCGGGGGACTCGGGAACCCTGAACGGCGTCCGGGTGCGCAGTACCCGGGAACGGGAGGGGGCGGTAATTCACCTGTGCGAAGCGCCCCTGGAAGCGGGCGCGGAGGTCACGGGGGTGATCGACTACGACCTGCGCTTTGCGCGGATGCAGCAGCATTCCGGGGAGCATATCGTCTCCGGCATCCTCAACCGCCGCTACGGCTGCCACAATACCGGCTTCCACATGGGCGCGGACGTCATCACCATCGACTTTGACGGGGTCATCCCGCCGCAGGTGCTGCCGGAAATCGAAGCGGAGGCCAACGGAGCAGTGTGGCAGAACCTGCCCGTGGGGTGCTGGTATCCCAGTCCGGAGGAGCTGCCCGCCATCCCCTACCGCTCGAAAAAAGCCCTTGCATGGCCGGTGCGGATCGTGGAAATTCCCGGCTACGATTGCTGCGCCTGCTGCGGCACCCATGTGGCGGCTACGGGGGAAATCGGCCTCATCAAGCTGCTGAGCGCGGTGAGCTTCCGGGGCGGCACCCGGATTGAGATGGCCTGCGGCGCCCAGGCGCTGGCGCTATTAAACGCGGCGTATGACCAGAACCGGCAGGTTTCTCAGGCGTTTTCCGCCAAAATCACGGAGACCGGCGAAGCCGCACGACGGATGAACGAGCTGCTTTCGGCGCAGAAGTACCGCATGGCTGGTCTGGAAAAACGGGTCTTTGCCGGAATCGCGGAAAGTTATGGAAACCGCGGCAATGTCCTGCACTTTGAGGAAGACTTGAGCGCCGACGGCGTCCGGGAACTGGCGGATGCTATCGCGGACAAGTGCGGCGGCACGGCGGCGGTGTTCAGCGGCGGCGAGGACGGCTATGCCTACTGCCTGATCGCCCGACAGGGCGACCTGCGGCAATTCAATCGGGACATGACCGCCGCGCTCCATGGCCGCGGCGGCGGAAAACCCCTCTGCCAGCAGGGACGGGTGCAGGCGGCGAAGGAAGAAATCGAAGCCTTTTTCGCCGACAGACAGTGAATTTGGTAGTTCGGTGAGGAAAAAGAGGGCGCGAAGCCGCTTTTTGTTCATAAATTCGACTTTTATTCTCTTTGCGCTTATGCTATAATACCCAAAATGACCTGTGCCGCCGGAACTGTTCGGAAGGCACAAAAGGAGAAACATATGGGAGTATTTGAAAAAATTTTCGGCACCCGTTCCCAGCGGGAAATTAAGAAAATCCAGCCCACGGTGGATAAAATTCTGGCGCTGGAGGACGACTACAAGGCACTTTCCGAGGAAGCCCTGAAGGCCAAAACCGCCGAGTTCAAGAACCGGCTGGATCAGGGGGAGACGCTGGACGAGCTTCTGCCGGAAGCCTTTGCTGCCGTTCGGGAAGCGGCCGACCGGGTGCTGGGAATGCGCCCCTATCCTGTCCAGCTCATCGGCGGCATCGTGCTCCATCAGGGGCGCATCGCCGAAATGAAGACCGGTGAAGGCAAGACGCTGGTCGCCATTCTGCCCTGCTACCTAAACGCGCTGACCGGTAAGGGCGTTCACGTGGTCACCGTCAACGAGTACCTTGCCAAGCGTGACTCGGAGTGGATGGGCAAGGTCTACCGCTACATGGGGCTTTCCGTCGGGCTGGTGATTCCCGGCATGTCCCCGGCGGAGCGCCGGGTGGCCTACGCCGCCGACATCACCTACTGCACCAACAACGAGCTGGGCTTTGACTACCTCCGGGACAACATGGCGATCTACAAGTCCGAGCTGGTGCAGCGGGGACACGCCTTTGCCATCGTGGACGAGGTGGACTCCATCCTCATCGACGAAGCCCGCACCCCCCTGATCATCTCCGGCAAGGGGGAGGATTCCTCCAAGCTGTACGAAATGGCCGACCATTTCGTGTCCACCCTGCGCAAGCAGGTCTTCGCCAAGACCGACGAGAAGGAGATCCACGACGACTACGACTGCGACTACATCGTGGACGAAAAACAGCGCACCGTGTCCCTCACCGCCAGCGGCATCGCCAAGGCGGAGAAGTTCTTCGGCGTGGAAAATCTGGCCGACGCGGAGAACGCTACCCTCTCTCACCACATCAATCAGGCCATGAAGGCCCGCGGCCTTATGAAGCGGGACATTGACTACGTCATCAAGGACGGTCAGGTCATCATCGTGGACGAGTTCACCGGCCGTCTCATGTACGGCCGCCGGTACAACGAGGGTCTGCATCAGGCCATCGAGGCCAAGGAGGGCGTGACCGTCGCGGGGGAGAGCAAGACCCTTGCCACCATCACCTTCCAGAATTTCTTCCGGCTCTACGGCAAGCTCTCCGGCATGACCGGCACCGCGCTGACGGAAGAAGAGGAATTCAGCGCCATTTACAATCTGGACGTGGTGGAAATTCCCACCAACCGTCCCGTCATCCGTATCGACCACCCCGACGTGGTGTACAAGACCGAAGCGGGCAAGTTCCGCGCCATCATCCGGCAGGTGAAAGAGTGCCACGAAAAGGGTCAGCCCGTGCTGGTTGGTACGATCTCCATTGAAAAGAGCGAAATCCTCAGCAAGCTTCTGAAGCGGGAGGGCATCCCCCACAGCGTCCTGAACGCCAAGCACCATGAGCAGGAAGCCCAGATCGTGGCCCAGGCGGGCAAGCTGGGCGCCGTGACCATCGCCACCAACATGGCAGGCCGTGGTACCGACATCATGCTGGGCGGCAACGCCGATTTCCTGGCAAAGGCGGAGCTTGCGAGAATGGATTTCCCGGAGGAACTTTTACAGGAGGCCGACTCCTACGCCGAGACCAGCGACCCGGAAATTCTGAAAGTGCGCCATACCTACGAAGAGCTGCTGAAAAAGCACAAGGCCGCCATCGCCCAGGAGGCGGAGCAGGTTCGTGCCGCCGGCGGCCTGTTCATCATCGGCACCGAGCGCCACGAGTCCCGGCGGATCGACAATCAGCTGCGCGGCCGTTCCGGCCGTCAGGGCGACCCCGGCGAAAGCCGCTTCTATCTGAGCTTACAGGACGATCTGATGCGCCTGTTCTCCACCGACCGGGTGATGAGCATGATGGACTCTCTTGGCCTGGACGAGGATACCCCCATCGACGCGAAAATCCTCAGCAACGCCGTGGAAAACGCCCAGAAGAGCGTAGAATCCCGGAACTTCCGCGCAAGAAAGAACGTTCTGGAATACGATAACGTCATGAACACCCAGCGTGAGGTCATCTACGCCCAGCGGCAGAAGGTGCTGGATGGGGAAGACCTGCGGGAGAACATGATGCAGATGCTCCGCTCCCTTGTGGAGAGCGACGTTTCCACCGCCCTCAGCGGGCATGGCGGCGAGGTGAACGAGGACGGCCTGAAGGGGCTGGCCAACGCCATGGAGGGCATCTACTTCGCCAAAGGCACCCTGGCGTCCCGCCGGGAGCAGCTGCTGGCCATGAATGCCGACCAGCTGACGGACACCGTTTTTGAAATCGCCCGGCACACCTACGAGGCCAAGGAAGCCGCCTACACCCCCAAGATCATGCGGGAGCTGGAGCGTGTGGTCATGCTCCGGGTGGTGGACGAATACTGGATGGACAACATCGACGCCATGGACGATCTGAAGCAGGGCATCGGTCTGCGGGCTTACGGGCAGCACGACCCGGTGATAGCCTACAAGGAAGAGGGCTACCAGATGTTCGAGGCCATGATCACCGCCATCAAGGAGGAGACCATCCGCCGGATGTTCCTGGTGCAGCTGCGTCCCGCCCAGGAAGTCAAGCGGGAGAAGGTGGCCAAGGAGACCGGCACCTCCGCCCCGGACAAGTCTCAGGTCAAGCGTGCGCCGGTGCGTAAGGAGCATAAGGTCGGCCCCAACGACCCCTGCCCCTGCGGCAGCGGCAAGAAGTACAAGAAGTGCTGCATGCAGAAGGACAAACTCGAAAGTTAAGATAACAGAGAATCGGAAGTAAGGCGCTTTACGCCTTACTTCCGACGCGCGAAAACGAGATTATGATACGAACACAGAAATACGAGACACTCCAATATCTGACCGCCGACGGCATCACCGTCCCCCACGGGTTCACCACCCGTCTTGGCGGCGTCAGCACCGGCACCCAGAGCAGCCTGAATCTGGCCGTAGGCCGGGGGGACTCTCTGGAAAACGTGGAGGAAAACCTCCGCCGCCTTGGCCGCGCCGTGGGCTTCGACCCGGAAAAACTGGTGATGACATTGCAGATCCATTCGGACATCGTCCGGGTGGTGACGGAAAAAGACCATATCGGCCTGTGCCACCGGGACTATCCCAAGTGCGACGCCCTTGTGACAAACACCCCCGGCGTTGCGCTGCTGGTGTTCACCGCCGACTGCACGCCGCTGCTGTTTTTCGACCCCGTGACCGGGGCGGTGGGCGCGGCCCACGCCGGTTGGCGGGGGACGGCCCAGGCCATCGGCGCAAAGGTGGTTCACGCCATGGCGGAGAACTTCGGCGCGAAGCCGGAGAACATCCGCGCGGCCATCGGCCCCAACATCGGCATGTGCCATTTTGAGACCGACCACGACGTCCCCGAGGCCATGCGCGCCGCCTTCGGCCCGGAGGTGGACGCCTACATCGAAAAACGGGGCGAAAAATACCATCTGGACTTAAAGCAGATCAACGCCATGGTTCTGCGCCGCTGCGGCGTGGAACACATTGACTTAAGCAGAGACTGCACCGTGTGCAGCTGCGACCGCTTCTGGTCCCACCGGGCGACCGGCGGGGAGCGGGGATCCCAGGGCGCGGTGATCGTCTGTCAGGAGGTGACGGGATGAAAAAGGGAATATCCCTGCTGCTGGCGCTTATCCTTTGTCTGGGGTGCTTCACCGGCTGCGTCGGGAGCATCGACAATTCCAGCTACGTCCCCACGGGAGACGCCCTCCTGATGGAGGGGGAGGACCCGGCGGAGGAAACCATCGCGCCGGACTCTCAGGATCTGACGCTGGCCTACTATCCCGACCGCTCCATGAACCCCCTGTACGGCAGCGACTACACCAACCGCGTGGTCATGTCCCTGATGTATCAGGGGCTGTTCGCGGTGGACTCCAAGAACAATACGACCCCCATTCTGTGCTCTCAGTATCAGGTCACCCCGGATAACCGTACATGGACGATCTATCTGGAACCCAACGCGACCTTCTCCGACGGCACCCGGGTCACGGTGCAGGACGTGGTCGCGAGCTACGAGCAGGCGCGGCAGAACGTGTATTACAAGGGGCGCTTCACCCACATTGCCCGTGTGGAGCTGTCCAGCGACGGCGGCGTGGACTTTTTCCTTGACACGCCGTACCAGAATCTGGCGCTGCTGCTGGATATCCCCATCGTCAAGGCTTCGGAAGTGACCGTGGACAACCCCCTTGGAACCGGCCCCTACTCTCTGGAAGACGGCATCGGCGGCAAGCACTTGCAGCGGGTGGTGGGCTGGTGGTGCAGCAGCGACGACTTAGTGGCGAAGGATTCCTCCATCGCCCTTGTGGAAGCGGAATCCCCTTCCCAGATCCGGGACGAGTTTGAGTTTTCCGGCCTGAGCGTGGTCTGCACCAACCCCCAGACGGATTCCTACGCCGACTACCGCTGCGACTTCGAGCTGTGGGAAGTGGACAGCGGCTTCATGATGTATATCGGCTGCAACGTCACCTACAGTAAATTTTTCGACGACGGCACCCTGCGTACCTTCCTGACCTACGGCATCGACCGGCAGACGCTGGTGGACGACAACTACGGCGGACTGGCGCTGCCCACGACCCTGCCCATTTCCCCCATGTCGCCGTATTACAGCAAAAGTCTGGCAACAAATTATGATTACGACGAGATGCGCTTCATCGACGCGGCCAGCAAATTCCGCGTTCCCACCAACGACAAGGGCGTGCCGAGGACGCTGCAGCTGCTGGTCAACAGCGACGATTCCGCCCGTCTGCGCTGCGCCCGGAACATCGCGGCCACGCTGACGGAGCTGGGTCTTGCCTGCGAGACGGTGGAAAGTCCCACCAGCGTCTACGAAGCCCGGCTTCAGGCGGCCAACTACGACATTTACCTCGGCATCACGAAGCTGCCCACAACGGCGGACCTGTCGGAATTCTACCGGCCGTGGGGCGAAATGAGCTGGGGCGGCCTCGCCAATGAGACGATCTACAACATGGTCAATCAGTCTCTGGCGGACAGAGGCAACTACTATAACCTGCACAAGCTGGTGGCGGACGACGGCCGGATCATCCCCGTGATGGCCGGTTACTACGCCATCTACGCCAAGCGCGGCGTGCTGAGCGACCTGAACCCCGCCCGGGACAACGTGTTCTACTACACGCTGGGCAAGACCATGGAGAGCAGTAAGGTTGCCACGCAGTTCAGCTGAGAGAGACCGCAGATCTGCGGAAAAATATCTACCAACGGGAAAGGAAGAAGATCATGAAAAGAGTTATTGCCCTGACGCTTACCTTGGCGCTGCTGCTGTGCGGCTGCGGTGCCAGGAGCGCGCCTGCCACAACTCCCGCGACGGTGCCGGAGACCACCGCCGCGCCGACCGCCGAACCCACCGCGGAACCCACGGCGGAACCGACCACCGTGCCGACCACGGAACCGGAGGTTTATGTCAACCCCCTGAACGGCGAAGTTCTGGATGCGCCCTTCACCGGCCGTATTTTTGCCAACACCGTGAGCAATCTGGCGGACAACATTCCCCATGTGGGCGTGGTGAAGGCGGACATGCTGATCGAGTGCTACGTCAACATGGACAGCGTGGTGCGCTGTCTGGCGCTGTTTACCGACATCGACTCCGTGGACGCCATCGGCTCCACCCGTTCCACCCGGCCCATGTTCAACAGCATTGCCCAGCACTATGACCTGATCCTGTCCCATGCGGGCGGTTCCGCGCAGGCGCTGGCAGACGCCAAGGAGCGGGGCGTGGAGAATTTCAACATTGACGAATGGGTGGTGGCCTCCACCGGCGCTTCCTATCGGGACACCGAGCGCAAGGGCGCGCTGGAGAACACCCTCTACGGCATCGGTTCCGGCATCAAAGCCTACGCCGAATCTCAGGGCTACCCCATGACGCTGGAGCGGGACTACGGCTTCGACTTCACCGACGACGGCACCCCGGCGGACGGTGTTGAGGCCAAGGACATCAGCATCACGCTGGTCTACGAAAAGGCCAGAAAGGAAACCCGGATGGTCTATGACGAGAGCACGGGCAAATACGCCTTCAACCAGTACGGCAAGGTCATGACCGACCTGAAGACTGAGGAAGTCGAAGCGTTCCGGAACGTCATCGTCATGTACGCGGACATCACCACCACCGGCATTTACCACATCGCGGATTTCAATGCCGGCGGCAAGGGCTACTTTGCCTGCGGCGGCAAGCTCATCCCCATCGTCTGGATGTGCGGCGGCGATAAGGAGCCGTTCCGCTTCTTCACGGAAAGCGGCGAGCCGCTGGAGCTTGGCCGGGGCAACACCTACATGGCCATCTGCACGCCTCAGTCCCCCGTCGTCTGCGAAGGAATGCCGGAGCAGCCCGCCGAAACCACGGCCGCGTCCTGAGTTTGGGACGGATATTCCGGGAAATGAAAAGCGCCCGCAGCGTCACGCGGCGGGCGCTTTTGCGCAAATGAGCAACATGCACCGAAAAATAGCAAAAACTGATCGGAATTTTACGAAAATTACACTTTACAACGCAGTGGGATTATTGTATAATGGATTCCGTACGGAGATATCGAATGCCGTATCTGAAAAGTAAAATACTGCCTTCCGGCAGTAATAAAAATGGAGGAATTACCATGTCTGTTAAAGTTGCAATCAATGGTTTTGGCCGTATCGGCCGTCTGGCTTTCCGTCAGATGTTCGGTGCTGAGGGTTTTGAAGTCGTCGCGATCAACGACCTGACCTCTCCCAAGATGCTGGCTCACCTGCTGAAGTACGATTCCACTCAGGGCAACTACGCTGCTCAGGGTCACGTCGTTGAGGCCGGCGAGGACTACATCACTGTGGACGGCAAGAAGATCACCATTTACGCCAAGGCCAACGCTGCCGAGCTGCCCTGGGGCGAGCTGGGTGTTGACGTTGTTCTGGAGTGCACCGGTTTCTACACTTCCAAGGCCAAGGCTCAGGCGCACATCGACGCCGGCGCCAAGAAGGTCGTCATTTCCGCTCCTGCCGGCAATGACCTGCCCACCATCGTTTACAACGTTAACCACAACACCCTGACCAAGGAAGACAACATCATCTCCGCCGCTTCCTGCACTACCAACTGCTTAGCGCCCCTTGCCAAGGTAGTGAACGACCGCTTCGGCATAGAACGCGGGCTCATGTCAACCATACATTCCGCCACCGCCAAGCAGAAGGCAGTGGACTCCCGGGCAGGCAGCCGTGACCTGCGCACCGGCCGCTCCGTGTTCAACAACATAATCCCCTCCACCACAGGCGCGGCCAAGGCGGTGGGCAAGGCCATACCCGAGCTGAACGGCAAGCTCACCGGAATGTCCTTCCGGGTTCCGGTGAACGACGTATCCGTGGTAGACCTCACGGCAAAGCTGGTGACAAAGACCAACTATGCGGACATAATGGATGCGCTGGAGGAGGCAGCACACGGCTATATGAAGGGCGTGCTCACCTGCCTTGACGCGGACGTGGTATCCTCCGACCTTCGGGGCGATCCCCACACCTGTATAGTCGACAAGCGGGCCGGCATAATGCTTGGGGACGACTTCGTTAAGCTCATCGCCTGGTACGACAACGAATGGGGCTACAGCTCCAAGGTGCTGGATATGGTCGAATATGTTGCGGATAAGTAAATGCGCATACAAAAAAGCGGCAGTGCGCCGCTTTTTTAATACCACCGCCTAAAGCTCGGAGAGCGCATGCCTGAGTCTCTTGCCCCCTGAGGGGCTATCCGCGAGCTTCCCGCCTTTCTCAAAGCGGCCCATGAATACCGCGAAGGTAACGGTAGCCGCTATGCAACAGATTATATCCGCTGCGGGGGTAGCCCAGACTATGCCGTATACCGGGAACACGCCCTTGAGTATGAACATAAGGGGTATATCCAGTATGCCCTTTCTGAGCAACGCCAGCACCAGCGAATGCATGCCGTGGCCGGTGGCCTGGAAGAAGGATATGAAGGCGTAGGCGCAGGCGGAGAAGGGCGCGCCTATGCAGAGTATGCGGAGGAATTTCATGCCGTAGGCCATGGACTCGCCTCCCCTAATGAATACGCTTATGAGCTCATGGGCAAAGCAGAGGTTGATTGCGGTGCAAAGCCCGGCCAGGCATGCGGATATGGCAGTGGATGTGAGCACCGCGGAGCGCATACGCTTGTAGTCGCCTGCCGCGTAGTTGTAGGCTATCAGGGGAAGCACGCCCTGGGCCATGCCGCGCACCATACAGTGAGCCAGCATGTTCACCTTTTTGGCCACGCCTATGCCGGCCTGAGCAGCGGTGCCGGAGAGCGCCATCAGGTTATCCAGCACGCCGTAGGAGATGTTCTCGCAC
>OHFC01000281.1_pt1 | contig 12003 bp, 8 predicted proteins | sample 1567421 | NCBI WGS metagenome assembly OHFC01 (sample SAMEA3879600, study PRJEB24766) | human gut metagenome | biome: human-associated habitat; feature: feces | place: USA | collected 1985/1987 | reverse complement strand
AGTGTATCTTCTAAATTTGTTTTCTTTTCTTCATTTGTGAATGTATCTTTATCTATTTTTATTTTTGTATAATTTGGGAAATTTTTATCTTTTGGTTTTTCATTTTTTTCACCAAATAGTATAAAAGGAACAATAATTAGTAACATTACTATTAATGCTCCAGATAACACTATTAATATTGGTTTATTTTTATTAATCATGTTTTTCACTATTGTTCCTCCTATTATTTAATATCAAGTACAACTACTTCACATACTTTATTAAATATTGCTAAACCATCATTTCTTCCTCCATTACACGCTGGATCTAATACTTTTATACTTCCTTTTTCAACTCTATCACCTAGCACCCAGTGACCAGATCTTCCAGTAGCTTTTGAACAGTCTCCATTTCTACTAACACCTATTATTGGATATTTTCCTGCTTTTATTACTGATGCAATAAAATTATTTGCAGCTTTTTGCGACATTAATTCATTGCCATACTCATCTATAAATTCTGTTCTAGCTGATGAATATGAACCATTTACAATTCCTGCTGGTGCTGCCCATACTAATAAATTTCCTTTTATTTGATTTCCATTATCATCATAACCTACATATCCATTATTTCTATTCATCCATGCGACAAATGTAGCTGGATTAAAATTACTTATTCTTGTTTTAACTTTACTTTTAGCAATTGCCATTGCAACTGAGGTTGATGTACATCCATTTGCACCTATTGTAGTTTGATTTGAACCTGTTCCCAATGGGTAATTATTCCATTTTACGTCATCTTGACACCAATTTCTATAATCTCCTGCTACAATATTTCCTATATCTTCGTTTCCACCTGTAGTTCCATCATTACTTCCAGAGTCTGCCCCAGAACATTCAATTATATCTATTCCGTCATATGTTTCTTTAAGTATTTGAATATAATTTTTTCCAGCATTAGCTTCTGCTTCCCATTTTATTGATACATCAGCAACATATCCAGTTTCAAATATTCTTCCATCTTTTATAACTAAATAATTTTTAGCTATTTCGTATAGTTTTTCATATTCTTTATATTCAGCGTCTGACATAGGCCCTTTATAGTTTGTATATCCTTCTTCATTAAGTGGAGCACTACCTTGATAATAGTTTACACATTTTTGTCCAGTTTCTTCTATACAAACTAGATTAGCAGTCTGCTTATATGATCCTTTTTTTGAACTAAATACTTGATCGCAATCACCATTTCTCATTTTGATTTTTGAACCACTTTTAAGTTTATTTTGATTTCCTCTTCTTTGTAGTGCAAAATTTATATTGGCAATCATTTGTGTTAATGCATAATTTTTATTTGAATAATTATCTATCTCACCTTTAACAGTACCTATAATATAATCTTTAAAATTAACAGATTCTTGTTGATTGCCATCACAATCTGTTAATTCTACAGTTATATCTTCATAATCATATGGTACAAATTTTTTACAATAAGCATTTTTAACAACATTATCATTATCAAGATCTGGATCTATTCCTGGTATATAATTACCATCTTCATCCCAGTATCCATTATCTCCATATTGTGATGAATCTAAATCTTTTAATAATAGTGTATTATTTATTTCACCTTTTCTATCTTTTACTTCTAAGATAATTTCTTCTATTTTTTTAGGTGAAACAATGTCATCATATTCAAATGTTGGCAGATTTGAATCTTCATCGGCTTGTTTAAATGATGGGAAATTTACATATCCAAAACCATGTTTATATTCAAATTCTACAAAAGTTGTTGCGACATTTGGACCTGGCGTTGTATATTTAATATTTCCACTTCTAAATGAATCTTTTTTTTGTGTATATACATCTTCTATTTTTTGAAAATATACTGTTGTATCTACTACTTGTGTGAATTCTCTTTTTGTAAAATAATCTTGTGCTATATTAACTGAATCATCTAATATATCAACAAGTGACATTAATGATTCTGGTGGAATAGTTCCATTACATTCAGTGCTTGTACTATTCCAGGCATTATTCATACTTGTATCATATGTATAACCAGTTCCTACTAAAGTAAGTATTGAAGTATTATCAATTTTTTGTTTATTATCTAATTGCTTTTTACTATTAATTTTTAAATATCCTGGAACACTAAATGGATAATCTCTTTTTCTTTCTTGTTCATCATCACCATTAGTTCTATCCCATTCATCGTTCCATCTAATAAACATTTCCCATTTATCTCTACTATATTCATAGTTTTCAACAGTTTCTGTATCACAATATCCTACTTTAACTATTTTATCTACTCCATCTATATTTCTTTTTTCTTCTCTTATTACCCAAGTAAAATATGGATATATATCTTCAAATATTGTACTTTGTATTATTCTATCAACATCTAATTTTACAAGTTTTCCATCTTTAATAACATTTTTTAATGTTTCATAATGATCAGAAGCAGAAGTATATGTATCACCTTTTTCATCTTCTTTTGCAGGTGGTGTATCATAGCTATCATAAGTTGCTTGACTATCATATCCGTAGAATATAGTAGCAAGTATCAGCCCCCTATCTAATTTATTTGGACCTTTTCCTTCTTCTCTACCCATGTATGTAGTTTCATACTTTTCAACTTTTTGTTTAATATATCTCATAAGTTGACAAGCATCTTTAAAGTTTTCATCCCAAATCTTAAAAACATTTTCTTTTAAATTTTCCCAAAAATTTGCTTCACAAGCATCATCATTATTAAGAACCTTAATTAATTCTGGCCATGTATACATTTCTCCAGTATCAGGGTCTCTTAAATATTTACTATCAGTATATAGACCTTCTAAATCATCTTCTTTTTGTTCTGGTACAAAGAAATTCAATACAATTGATGAAAAGAAGTTATCAATAACAGTAAACAAATATGCAATTATAAATACAACAAGTAAAATGCCAGCAACTATACCAGCAATTTTTAATTTAAGTAACAATAATTTTGCTTTTTTAAGTTTAGCTGCAGCATCAACCGCTTGATTAGCAGATTCTCCAAGTTTACCAGGAAGTCCTGGTTTCTTCATACCTGCTTTATCAGCAGCACCTTGTTTTTTATTGTTATCTTTTTTCCCAAGTCCATCTTTCTTTTCAAGTCCTGACTTATTCTCAGGCTTTTTATTATTTCCATCAGGATTCATTTTTCCTGATTCTTTATTGACTCCACGTAGTTCATTAGTCCCACGTTTATTTATTCTTTCTTTTGTTTTATCTTCTGTACCCAAAAGCCCCGCTTTAAAGCCAGACGAAAACTGGTTTAATCTTCCGACTACACCAGTATCATTTCTTCTACTTATATTTTGTTTTTCTTGTTCATCAAAATTTTCTTCGTTATAATTTTCGTCCATACTTCACATCCTTTAAGTGGATAAATCTTATAGTCCTCCACCTGAACCGAATGATTCTAATTCTTGTTGAGTAGCTATTACGTTAATTCTCATTCTTCTACTACCGCAAACAAATAATGCTTGTCCTTGACTATATCTCTTAATTGAATCTTTTTCTTGATCATTTAAATCTACTAACTTAGAAAGATCATCTACTGCTTGTTTACGAAGACCCATTACTAAATAATAAGAAGCATTATCAAATATTGCTTTACCATGAACTACTACATTAGGTGCTGCAAAATCTGTTGGTTGTTGTGTAATAATAATAGTTCCAGTATTATATTTACGACTACGTCTTTGAATACGAGCAAGGAATTCTGCTCCTAATGTATTTTGGTCTGCAAGAAGCATGTGTGCTTCATCAACCATAAGAATTGTATTAACTTCTCTATCAAGAGTTAAGCCCCAAGCATATTTTAATATGTTGAAGAATAATGCATTTCTTATATTACTATCAGCATTCATAAGTTCACGAATGTTAAACACAATGAAATCTGCATCAGTATCAATAGTGGTTTTACCTGTAAAATAATATCTTAATTCTTTTGTTAAAGGTCTTATTTTAAGTTCTAATCTCTCCATGATATCTCTTTCATGAGTATGTTCAGTCATTGATAAAAGTCTTCCTTTTATAGTGGCATATACATCATCAAAAGTTGGATAATCATGTGATGTTATTTTACTAAAATCAGTATTATAATCTATTTTATATCTTTTATATGTATCTTGTACTACTTCACTAAACAGTGTTAATACATCCTCTTCTATATCTGGACTATAGTATTTCATAAACGCTTTTAATGTTTGAAGAGTTCTTGTTAAAACTGCATATCCAGTTCCTTCTGCCATTTCTTCTTCATCAGCATCAATAACAATTTCAAGTGGATTTATCATACCAAATTCTCCACCCTTACCAAGGTCTAAGAAATCTCCACCCATACTCATGCACATTTCTCCAAGTTCACCTTCTGGGTCTACACAAACAACTTTAAATCCATTTCTTATATGAGTTCTAAGAAGTACTTTTGCAGCAGTAGACTTACCACTACCACTCATACCAAGTAAAATAACATTAGCATTATTTCTATTATTTTCTTTCTTTATTTGATATAAAAATTGATTAAATAATATAACTCCACCAGAGAAATCTACACCAAGAAGTGTTGCACTTCCAGGGTCTTTAATACTATCAAATACAAATGGATACATAGCAGCCACTGTAACTGATGGTATCGGAGTACCAATTCTATTTTCAATATCTTGAGGTGGGAATATTGGAAGAATTGACTTTAATGCCTTTTCTTGTTCAAACATTAAAGCAATAGCTCTCATTCCTAGTGCATCAAGATAACTTCTTACTTGTATCTTTCTAAGTTCCAATTCTTCTTTATTATCAGCAGTAATCATTAAATGCATTTGAAAATCAAATATTCTTGCTTGAGTAGCTGCAAGCATTTGTATAAATTGTTCCAAAGACTCATAATCTTGTCTTATTCTTTCTTGCATTGTTTGATCTTTTTCACTTTGATACCTTGTTTTTAAATCAGCTATTTCTTTATTAAGCATTTTTTGAAGTACACTAAATTGAATAGGTATATGCTTAATAGCTATTTTAACACCTTGAATATTTGTAATATCAGATAAAAAACCAGGTGCTATATTTTTGGGAAAAGAAATTACAGTTAAAATGGTTGAATATTTTCCACCTAACATAAATTCTGTTGGCTTAAACTCCATCCCTTTAGGAGCTATTTCACTTTTAATTTTTGTCATATTACATCACCGCCCCAAAAGTAGTAGTTTCTCCACCATTTAAGAAGTTATCAAGAACTACTCTTAAATCATTATTGCTTGTTTGTGTAGATTGAAGTCCAGCATTAGCAAGACCACTTATTAAATTATGTAACTTTTTTTGAACAAGTTCTAATCTCTTTTCTTTAAATAAAATATAGTATTCAGTATCAACAACATTATACTCACTACTCATAAATAAATTGGCTTTATTTATATCTTGCATTATTAATTTTCTAGTAGTATTACTTTGAGCATTATTATACATAAGTTGAAGTTGAGACAAATAAACATCTATATCAACAGGTCTATCAGCAATAAGAAGCCAAAATTCATAATCTATGCTATTATAAAAATTTCTAAGTTGATATATAGTATTTTGTTGTGTCCCAGGATCCATTATAAATATATTTTTTGGCATAACCTTTACACCAGTTACATAATAACCATTATCAAGTTGTATCATACCATTTAATATTTGTTTAACAGGTAACCAATCTTCAGTAAAATTTACACCATTTTGTGAATTATTCTTCAAATTCATCTTTAACACACCAACCTTTCCAATAATATCTGCGTGGATTAAATATAAAATTGCACACGTTTGTTATAAACTGCAACACATTATGATAGTGCATAACAGGTGTTACTAAAAATCCAGTTATAACCGCAGGCATAAGTATCAAAATCATTTGAAACATACTTGCATTTTGCACTATCATAAGTAGTAATATTGTAAGTCCACAACCAAATCCAAAAAGTATAATATCAGTTAGTGTAAAAAAGCCTAAAATTAATTGTGATTTTTTTGAATTTGCAGGTATTAAATAATTATTCATCCCTTTTCATTCCTTTCTTATTATTTATTATCCTTTTTCTTTTCTTGAATTTTTGAGCAATAGCCTTTTGAACATTACCATTGGCAGTTTTTAAAGCTTTATCATTAGCCATAATACCAAGAGAAGAAATACCTAAAGTAGCCATAGCATTAGCATCAGAACCATCTAAAGCATCAAGAACCAGTTTAATTTGAGCTTCATCATTTGATGCAAGAGCATTATTAATAGCACTCAATTGAGAAGCATTTAAATTTTCCAATGACATCATTGATGAAACAGTACTATTATCAGCATGTTGTGATTTCCATACTTCTGATTTTTCTAGAACAGCTGTAAAACGTCCATCGCCTTTAGTAATCTTTTCAGAAATAGCATTAAGTGATGCAAGTTTTATAGCATCATCATATTTTTTAATATCAGCCGTTTTTCGTTCAATTGCCGTACTAGTTAAATCATTTAAAATTTTTCCTGCAGAATCTTTATAATATTCCTTTTGACCAGTTATACTATTAGTTTTGAAGTAGCCAGTATTATCTCTCCCACTAAATCCAGAAGCACGAATTCCACTTTCAATATCGCTAACATAAGCATTTATATCTTTTTCTTGAGCACTTTTTTTCATACCCTGATAAGCTAACACTCTTTCATTATCAGAAACCAAATCAAACAATTCCTTTTTGAACCCCATTCCTTCTTGATACACTGCTTGTTCCGCTTGTAATGCAGAAAGTCCATCATTAATTCCAAAGTATTCTCCTACACCTTCTGCTTTATCCAAAATATGAGAACCACCAATTCCAAATAAACCTTGAATAGCACCTTCACCAGGATGTGTATTTTTATAATTTGCTCTATAGGCATCTCGCTTAGCCTTAGCGGCAGTAGCAGCAGTTACAGCGCCACCAGAAGCTTTCTTCATATCAGCAAAACTCTTAGCACCTTTACCACGATTAAATCCTCTAACAGCACCAGAAAATGTTCCAGCACCTATAGAAGCTGCGCCAAACCCAAGTGCTTTTGCTCGTTCTCTAAATCCTTTACCTTTTGCATCATTGAAACCTTTTACTGCTGAAACAGCATTTCTTCCTAACATGCCAAATGCACCACCAGCAACAGAACCAGCTGTTAAAGCACCACCCATTGCAAGTTTATCCATAAGTCCAAGTTTCATTCCTCCAGAATCTAAATGGAACATATCACTAATAAGTTTTGGAGCTTGTCTAATAAATATTACAATCCCCATAATTATAAGCGCTTTAGCAATCAATTTTTGAGATAATCCTAAACCACCAAAATTAATACCAGAAAAATTATTAGTTACTAACTTAATCATATAAACACCCAAATACATAGTAGCAATTCTAATAAATACATCAACATATGTACTTATTGTTTTCTTCATCCAATCACTAAAAACATCTTTTAATTTTCCACCAGGTATAACTCTACAAATAACAGGAATCGGTGCAATAATTTGGAAAAACATTAGTTTTACAACACGTACAGCCATATCAAAACAAAAATTAACTAAAACATAAAGTAAAAAGACACCAGCAATAGTTGAAATAAAAATATTGTATGTTACTTTTCCATCTGCAACAGATTCACCATATTTAAAATCGAATATACTATAATTTCCGCTTTCAGATTTTTTGCCTCCAGCCAAAACGCCTTCTGAAACAGCCTTTAAAGTTGGTCCATTAGTCACACCAATATCTCCATCTGCGTTTATGTTATCAGCACATGTACTTAAATTAACATCTCCACTTTTATGATCTCCAATTTTATGATCATTTACTGGATATCCTCTTCCTTCACACCACGTAAAATCCGGATGTAAAAATGCTGAAAAAACATAATATGCCATTTCACTACCAGCATTCTCATTATTATAATCAGTACCAGTCCCAAAGATCAATTTTGGTATTGTGTCTTTATTTAAAATAGCATTTTGAAAATTAAACGCCACAGTAAAAACAGTTGGCAAAACAGCTATTATTGCTAAAGAAATTACAACATTTTTAATAAGTTTTGGAAATGAAGTTTCACCCTTTGCAAATTCATCAGGATTAATAACAGCTTTAAGCAAAGAATAAGCTAAAACAAATAACATAATTATTCCCAAAACAGCATAAATATTTCTCACGATGCTTTGGTAACTACTTTCTTCAAAAAGTTTAACTTTTGCCAAAGCATTAAAAATATCATACACATAATCCACAAAGCCATAGATAACAGTATCTATCCACATTAATAAGCCAATTGCATCAGCTTTCATACATTAATCACCTATCCTATACCACATGTTCCATAAGCCCCAAACATAGTCATAATTAAACTTATAATCGTTGGTAAAAAGAACAATAAAACACAATATATAAATCTCTTTAAAGCTTTATTTCCTGCTTTTTTTAAAGCGTCTTTATCATTTTCAACTATAGCCTTAAAAAAATCTGATATAACCAAAACTAATAAAGCAATAATTGCCATATATTTCATTAAATTTAATATCCATTGAATCCAATAAGCAGGATCTGTTTCAATATTTGGATCTCCAAAGGCAGGACAATTTTCATTTTCCGCACTAACCACTACTCTAACTAAATCATTTTTAACATTTATTTTTTCTAATACACTAGCTCTAACGTTTATATTAACCAAAAACAAGAATAAAAAAGTGACACTTAAAAAGCATAATTTCTTTAACTTATTTTTTTCCATTAAAACCACTCCTATTCACAAGAAACACTTGATATATAAATTTTATCATAATTTTAAATAATGGTCAATTTGTTTACATGGTTTTTATTAATATTCTGATAAAATAACTCTAAAAGTTTTATCCCCTCTTTTTATAGCGTCAGTAATACCAAAATCAAATATTCCTGAATATCTTCCTCCTCTAAAAGAACCGCCTCTTTTAACCCAAGGATAACTTAAAGTAGCGAAATAGGCATTATTACCATTCCAAGTTTTTTTTATATCAGAAATAGAAATAACTTCTCCCATCATATCACCAACTATTGATCTACTATAATCATACATATTGCTTGCTCGATAAAAAGTATAAAACCTTTTATTATTAGGTAACACTCCATTATAACCTCCCAAATAATCCCTAATTGGATAACTACTTACAATACCCATAACACATTCCCAAGATCCATCAGCCAAATCATAAATACCATAAATTGTACCAGTAGATGAAGCACCAGTTCCATAATAAGGATAATCATAACTATAAGGACAGCGATACGATGCTCCATTAATCGCAGTACCAGCGGAACATCCAGTCAAAATTTTATCCCAATCAGAATTTCCCATCGCAGTATTCAAAAAAACTAATTTTTCTAGTCCTAAATAATCTTCATTATTTCTTTTACCATATTGTGAATAAGTTAAAGTTGCAATCGCCCCATACTCCATATTAGTTATAATTCTTGAAGGCACGTTAAGACCATAAGAAAAACTTACACCTGTAGCATATTTCCACATTTCTGCCATATTCAAATTAACTAAAGTTTCCTTATTAGAAAGAATTTCAATAGTTCCATTATTTAAAGAAGGTTCAAATTTTGCAATCCAAAAGCCGCTTAATTCTCCATTTGTAGTACTAAATGCAGGATGAGTATAAAATAAGCCATTTTTAATAATAGTATTCTTTTGATCATTTTTATTTACAAATCTAACATCTATCATCTGTTCTTCAATAGGTTTAAATTCAACATTAAAAAGTTTATATTCAAATCTTGGAATCCACACAAAGAAACCCAAAGTATCATCTTTCAAAATTTGAGTTCCAACATCTGAATTATTATAAAAGTCTTTTTTACTATTTTTAACTACTACTGCATTAGCCCAATTAAATTTTTCATAACTATACCACTCACTTGTTAAATCAGCTTTTACCCAACCGCCATCAACATAATTAACAGCAATTAAATTATCATAAAGAATAGGATCAGAACCATTTAAAATATCTTCTTTATACAAATTATAACTATCAGGTTTACCCACAATAACTTTAGAAAAAGTATTAGTTATTTCAATTTTAGAAGAATTAAATTTATTAGCAATAATAAATAATAAAGCACTTAAAAGAACAATTATTACTCCTTTTACTACCCACTTCATAAAAATCTTATCTACTTAATTCTTGATCTAAATATCTATTACTTTCATCTATAACAACAGTAATATACTCTGTATCTGGAGCTGGCATCCGCGTAACTTTATGAATATAATCATCTTTTATTTCATACCCATCTTTTAATGTTATAAGGCCATAATCGGTGGTTTCAGCAATACCTTGCTCATACGCATCTTCCCACGAAATATAAGTATACCAATTACTATATTCGGCAGGATATGAAATTTTAAAAGTTGATTGTTCAGTAGTATTTATATAATTTTTTTCTGATACACATCTTACAAAACTCATATCCCCAAATGGTTCTAGGTTAAATTTTCCAAAACTTCGTTCATTCATATAATATAACATAATTAAATCATCTTCAATCGATCTACCAAATTTTATTTCATAAAAGTACTTTAATTCAAGTGTTATTTCATTTTCAATATCATTGATATCAAGAAAAAAATCATTATTATCAAGCTCAGCAAGATATGCAGAATGATATAACATTAACAGCGTACGAAAGTTTTCAACTCTATCTTTATCTTGTATTAGATTACATAAAGAATCATTAATATAATCTATTTTTCCACCCATATATGTTTTTTTTATAACATCATTTCCTAAAATTTCCCCTAAAATTTTTATAACAGACTGTTGAAAAATATAACAACGATCATAATTGCTTTGTCCAGGAGAATAATATTCATTATTTGCTATAGCATTAGTGCCTTCAAGCAAAAAAAGATTATAGTTTATAAAAGGATTACCAGTATGTTGAATAAGGTGAGACAATTCATGTGTAAAAACATAATTATCAACTTCATCTAAACTTGTTACATTGTTAAATTCAATTTTGTTATCAAATACATTATATGTACCATCAATACCAGGTATGTCTTCCAAAACATAATTAATATTCAATGTTTGCAACTTATTTAATAAATCTTCATAATTATAGTAACCATAGTTATCTTCAAATATAGTTTTATTAGACAATATTAGTTCTTTTTCTTTATCACCAATATTAGGATTATTATTAACCGCTTCGATTATATCATTAAAATCAAAATGATCATGTAACTTAGTTTCATCAATCGAAGGAATTTTTTCTTCTTTAACCACTTGAGTATCAATATTACTTTGAATTTCTGAAACTACTTCTGTTGGCAAATCATCTTCTTGAATAATTTCCGAATCCTCTAATTCAACATCTGATTTCTCAATAATAGTTATTAATTTATTATCATCTAAAACAGTATCTTCTACTTTAGTTATTTTTTCATCAAATTGCTCTTCTACATCGCTTTTTAAAGATGATGACATACTTAAAAGCATCGTAGAACTAAGTAATACTAACAAAGTCCTTTTTCCTAATTTCAAAAATCTTTTAATAAATTTATTATCTTTATTCAAAAAACTTCCAGTATATACACATTCACTTTGACTATTAAAAATATTATTTAAAATTATTAAATCACTTTCAATAGGTACAGGATTAAACATACAAATATTATCACAAACATTTATATCATAAACAGTATTATTGATTTTTAAAGAAATTATTTTAATTCCATTATTTTGGGGTAATAATTTATCCACAACAACAGTGATTACTTTCTTTTCCTCATCACTTAAATTATAATTTACTAAATTACCTTCAAGTCTTCCAACTCTATATTTATCATTTTTTAAAACAATAGCATATATATTTCTGCCTAATTTAAATTTACCAACTATTTTCATTTTTATCACCTATCATAATAAAAGTATAACATAATAAAAGAAAAAAATCATCATCTTGATGATTTTTTACTGAATATTTA
>OHFC01000280.1_pt1 | contig 12004 bp, 9 predicted proteins | sample 1567421 | NCBI WGS metagenome assembly OHFC01 (sample SAMEA3879600, study PRJEB24766) | human gut metagenome | biome: human-associated habitat; feature: feces | place: USA | collected 1985/1987 | reverse complement strand
GCCGCCGGAGACGGTCGCGCTCCACGAGAACACATCGCCCACATAGCCGCCGGAAATATCCTTCCCCGCGGAGAGGTTCACCGCGCTTAATCCCTCCAGCGTCAACGAGCCGGATTCAGGCTGGGACATGACGTTCGACCACGGGCCGTAGCAAATGGTGCCGTTGGAGAACACGCGCACCGGGCGAACCTTGTAGTAGTAGGTCGTGCCGGCGACGAGGTTCTTGGCGACATAGGTCGTGCCTTCGGTTTCGCCAATCTTGGTGTACAGGCCGTCCATGGTGGTGGAGCTGTACACATAGTACTTGTTCGCGCCCAGCACGGTGGTATCCCAGTCAATGGTCTGCTCCTGCTTGCCGGTGTTGCGCACCGCGCACAGGTTCACAGAGCCAAGCGCCGTGAAGTACACGCGCTCGCTGGAGAGGGAGAAGCAGTTGTAGCTGCCCACGGGGCGCATGGAGTAGATGAAGTAGTAGTACACTTCACCCAGGTTGATGCTCGCGTCCACGAAGGAAGTCACCGCGCCGGTCTTTGCCAGCAGGGTGTAGCTGCCGCTCGCGCCCGTCTTGCGGTAGATGATGTACCCCGTCGCGCCGGAGGATGCCGGCCAGGACAGGAGGGCGTTGTTGCCGCTCTGCACCACGGTCAGTTCCGGGCGATCCATGGGCGTGCCGCAGCCGACGTTGGAGTATTCAGAGTAGAACTTTTCGCCGGAGGAGAACACACGCACTGCGCGCACGCGGAAGTAGTAGCCCGTCGCCTTCTTCAGGCCGGTGGCGTTGCACAGCGTGCCGGTCAGGTCAGTGCGCACGGTGGTGAAGCCGCTCGTCGCATTGGTGGACATCTGCACTTCGTAGGTCTGCGCGCCGGAGACGCTCGACCAGTTCAGGCGGATGGTATCCGCGCCCAAGCCGCGCGGGTCTTGCAGCTTCGGCTTGGCAAGCGTCATGTAGGACAGCGTCTGCGAATCAGGGCTGTACACATACTTCGCCTGCTCGCCGTCGTAGGACACGTTCACCGCGCGCACGCGGTAGTACACCGCCCGACCGGGGGTCACGTTCGTATCCTCATAGTACAGGCGATTGTTCGGCACGGAGCCGAGCAGCGTGTAGGTTTCTTCGCCGCCGAACTTGCGGTACACGTCGTACTGCGTCGCAAAGGCGACAGAACCCCAGCCGATGCGCACGCTCGTTTCGGACAGCGTCGTGCCGATGAGGTCCGTCGGCTGGAGCAGCACCAGCTCGCGGTAGGGATCGGGGCCGTTCACGTCGTCCGACGGCAGGATGCTGATGTCGTCATCCATATCCGGCAGAACGATGTCGTCCTCGTTCACAGGAGCCTGCGTCGGTTCGTCGGGCGTCTGCACCTCGTCCGACGCCACATCCGACACTTCGTTCATGATTTCGCCCTGTGCGCCGTCCAGCGTCTCGCCGAATGCCACGCAGGAGAGCATCATGCAGAGCACCAGGAATACAGAAACCAGTCGTTTCATGGTCTGCGTCACTCCTTTTATCTGTTGGGGGAAATGGTATATGCCTTCCAGCAAATACGACGAATGAGCTGCCGATTCTGTTTCCAGCAATCTGGGCAACTTTCCTCTTATTCGCCGGGATGAGCCTAAAAAGTTGAATCGCAGGAAAGTTTCTCCTGCTTACGGCGATTTTTGCGCCGTTTCCTTTGCGCGCTGCTGCCACACGGCGCGCTGCTGATTTTCCACCTGCGCCCGATACGTCTCGTAATCCGGCGACAGCTGCGTGCGCTGAAGATGATCCAGCTGCGTCCACTCGCGCGTGAAGGCGACATACGCCGGAATCATGCGTTCCGCCGTGTCATAGCCCACAACGCGCCCCTGATGCAGCCACATCACCCGGTCGCAGAAGTTCAGCATCTGCCACGGCGCGTGGGTGACGAAGAAAATCGTCTTGCCCTCCGCCCGGAAATGCCGCATCCGCGCCATGCACTTCTCCGCGAAGCTCGCGTCGCCCACGCTCAGCGCCTCATCCACAATCAGGATTTCGGGGTTCATGTGGGCGGAAATGGCGAATCCCAGCCGGGAGCGCATTCCGCTGGAATACGTCCGCAGGGGCTGGTCGATGTACACGCCAACATCCGCAAAATCAATGATTTGCTGCTGGATTTGGGCGATTTCGCGCTTCTCCATGCCCATCAGCATACACTTATAGGCAATGTTTTCGCGCCCAGTCAGCTGATCATTCATGCCGATGTTCGCCGCCAGCATACTGACCGTGCCGCTGACCTCGCAGAGCCCCAAATCCGGCTGGGTGATGCCCGCGATGATACGCGCCAGCGTCGATTTGCCGGAGCCGGACGGCCCCAGCAAGACGCATATATGTCCTTTTTCAATTCCGCAGCTTATGCCGCGGAGTACCTCGCAGCGGCTGTCTCCGCTGCCGAAGGATTTGTGAAGATCACGGATCTCAAGATACATTAAGTGTCCCTTCCGCGCCGCATCGGGCGCACAGCTCCTCGAGCACCTGCTCGTCAAGCTCCGCCACAAGGGTGCATGCTGCATTTTTTATATCTGCCGCAGGCGGCAGAGTGCGCGCGAGAGTCGCGGCAACGGCGCTGTAATAGCGTCGGCACTGCTGCGTAAGCTCAACTCCGTAGCCTGTCAGGTGCGCTATGCCAAGCTCATCCTTCGTCAGGATCTCGGCGTCTTTTAAATTGTTGAGCATCGTGTGCGCACTCGGTTTTTTGATGTTGAGATATCGCGCAACGTCGGTCGTCCTTATTCCGCCGGCGCCCTTGAGCGCATCGAGGGCGAGAAGATATCGAACCACCGAGGCGGAAACCGCAAGCTTGGGGTTAGTCATCGCTTACTCCTGTTTGTAAAATCGGGAGGTGCATATTGGGGAAAGAATGCACCTCCCGTCAGAATTTTAGGTGTTCTGATGCTTCAGGTTTTTAACATCCCTGAGGGCGCTGCCGCCGCAGCCGGAGCCGCCGTGGCATTTCCCGGCCATGGCACAGGCTCCGCAGCCGCCGCATTTTGCGCCGCAGGAGGATATGCCTGCCTTCTTATCCCTGACGATCGACCGGATTATGAGCGCCACGATGACGATAAGTCCGGCGCTTATCAGTATCGTTCCGAGATTGGCCGTTAACCATTCCAGCATTGCTTATTCCTCCTTTGAAAATTATTCGTTAAGTTATGTTGCTTATTTTGCGCCTACGGCTTCCTTGGTGCTGAGGGTCTCAGCTTCCTTGTAGGGACGGAAGAGCATGTAAATCATAAGTGCCAGGATCGCGACTGCGAAGATCAGGCCGATGACGTTGACGCTGCCGGTGAACAGGCCGCCGAACTGGTTGATCATCAGAGCGATGATGTAAGCGAAGCCGCACTGATAGCCGATGGCGAACCATGTCCACTTGGCGTTGTTCATCTCACGCTTGATGGCGCCGATAGCCGCAAAGCAGGGGGCGCACAGCAGGTTGAACACCAGGAAGGAATAACCGGTAATGCCGTTGAAAGCATTGGCAAGGTTCTGATACACGGTTCCGTCTCCGCCGCCGTACAGGATGCCCAGAGTACCAACGATGTTCTCCTTGGCGACCAGACCGGTGATGGAAGCGACAGCCGCCTGCCAGTTGCCCCAGCCCAGAGGCTTGAACACCCAGGCCAGCACGCTGCCGATGGCAGCCAGAATGGAGTAGTCGATTTCTTCCTCGCTCAGCATCCGGAAGGTGCCGTCAACGAAGCCGAAGTAAGTGGTGAACCACACGAAGATGGTGGACAGCAGGATGATGGTGCCGGCCTTCTTGATGAAGCTCCAGCCGCGCTCCCACATGCTGCGCAGAACGTTGGACACGGTGGGCAGGTGGTAGGCGGGCAGCTCCATAACGAAGGGAGCAGGCTCACCGGCGAACATCCTGGTCTTCTTCAGCATAATGCCGGACACGATGATGGCGGCCATGCCGATGAAGTAAGCGGAGGTAGCAACCCATGCGCTGCCGCCGAACAGGGCGCCCGCGATCATGGCGATGAAGGGAACCTTCGCGCCGCAGGGGATGAAGGTGGTGGTCATAATGGTCATCCGGCGGTCACGCTCGTTTTCAATGGTACGGGACGCCATGATGCCGGGAACGCCGCAGCCGGTGCCGACCAGCATGGGGATAAAGGACTTACCGGACAGGCCGAATTTCCGGAAGATACGGTCGAGAACGAATGCGATACGGGCCATGTAGCCGCAGGCTTCCAGAATGGCCAGCAGCAGGAACAGCACCAGCATCTGAGGCACGAAGCCCAGAACCGCGCCGACACCGGCCACGATGCCATCCAGAATCAGGCCGCTGAGCCATTCAGCCGCATTAGCCTTCTCCAGCAGGTCGCCAATCAGAACAGGGATACCGGGCACCCAGACGCCGTAGTTTGCGGGGTCGGGTTCTTCGCCTTCCAGCGTTTTAAGCGCTTCTTCATAGTCAGCCAGAGAAGCGGTCTCCTCGGTGATCTCCAGAGTCTCCTCATCCTCGACTTCGTAGGGGAAGTCGCCGGTGGGAGCGGTGCCGTTTTCTTCCACGTAGGCGTCGTAGCCGTCTACGATCAGGGACGCCTCGTTATACGCATCAGCGTCTTCGTTGTAAGCGGCGGAGCCGATGCCGAACAGGTGCCAGCCGTCGCCGAACAGGCCGTCGTTTGCCCAGTCGGTAGCGGCAGCGCCCACGCCGACCATGGCGATGTAGTAAACAAGGAACATGACAACTGCGAAGATGGGCAGGCCCAGCCAGCGGTTGGTCACGATCTTATCGATCTTGTCGGAGGTGGTCAGCTTACCGGCGGAGTGCTTCTTGTAGCAGCGCTTGATGACCTCGCCGATGTAGATGTAGCGCTCGTTGGTAATGATGCTCTCAGCGTCGTCGTCCAGCTCCTTCTCGGCAGCTTCGATGTCGGCCTCGATGTGGGACATGGTCTCCTTGGTCAGACCCAGCTTCTGCATCACCTTGTCGTCACGCTCGAAGATCTTGATGGCGTACCAACGCTGCTGCTCCTCGGGCAGGCCGTGAACGGTGGCTTCCTCGATGTGGGCAATGGCGTGCTCCACAGGGCCGGAGAAGGTGTGCATGGGAACGGTCTTGCCGTTCTTTGCGGCATCGATCGCAGCCTCGGCAGCAGCCATAACGCCGTCGCCCTTCAGGGCGGAGATCTCGACGACCTTGCAGCCCAACGCCTGAGACAGCTCGTCGATATTGATCTTGTCGCCGTTCTTGCGGACGATATCCATCATGTTGATGGCGATGACCACAGGGATGCCCAGCTCGGTCAGCTGGGTGGTTAAGTACAGGTTCCGCTCCAGATTGGTGCCGTCGATGATGTTCAGGATGGCGTCGGGCCGCTCCTCGATCAAATAATTACGGGCGACAACTTCCTCCATGGTGTACGGAGACAGAGAATAAATGCCGGGCAGGTCAGTGACGGTGACGTCGGAATGCTTCTTCAGCTTGCCTTCCTTCTTCTCCACGGTGACGCCGGGCCAGTTGCCCACGAACTGGTTGGAACCGGTGAGGGCATTGAACAGTGTCGTTTTGCCGCTGTTGGGGTTGCCCGCAAGGGCAATTCTGATATCCATGATACTCTCCTTCTGTTAGCTTCCGCTAACGTTTTATCAAAATCAGGGCTTGCGTCCCTATGATTTACTGGGGTCTTACTGGATCTCGATCATTTCGGCGTCGGCCTTACGGATCGACAGCTCGTAGCCGCGGACGTTGACTTCCACCGGATCGCCCAGGGGAGCAACCTTCCGCACGTAAACGGTGACGCCCTTGGTAATGCCCATGTCCATGATCCTGCGCTTGACAGCGCCCTCGCCGTGGAGCTTCACCACAGTAACGGTCTCGCCGACCTTGGCCTGCTTCAGTGTTTTCATACCGATTCCTCCTTTTTTCCTCGTTAAACCATAATTTTCTGCGCCATTTCCTGGCTGATGGCTATCCGGGACTCCTTCACCTTGACGATGACGTTGCCGCCCATCGTATTGATGACCGACACCACCCCGCCGACGACGAAGCCCAGATTCTCCAGATGCTGTTTGACTTCCGGCTTTCCGCCGATTCGCTTGATGACGTATTCCTCGCCGGTATCCGCAACCGTAAGCGGCATGGAGAACACCTTCTTTTTCTGAGTCTACAGATTAGCTATCGCTAACCCTTAGGCGTTAATATTGGTTAGCTCTCGCTAACCTTTTGTATAATAGCCCACCTTAAAGAATTTGTCAAGTGATTTTTAAGGATTTTTTCATTTTGTCCAAGTATGACAAATTATGCCAGGAAGCGGCGGCAGAAACCGGTCAGAATGCGTTATTGCTGCGGGTGGGGAAAACCGCCCGCAACTCTATCACGATCTGTCATGGATGAACTGGAGCATACAGTCCTTCAGACTCTGCATACCGTCTGTCAGCTTCATTCTGCGGCTGGTGCCCATGCCCAGCTCCCGCAGCCTTGGCGGGTCCACGGGGACGCACAGCACATCGTCCGTCCTGCCCCGGATCATCAGCTCCGTCATCATGGTGACGCCCAGCCCGTGTCCCACCATCCGGATAACCGTCTCGTCGTCCACCCGGGAAACGCTGGCGTTGAGCTTCACGCCCACGGAGTCCATGGCCGCGTTGACGTCAATGTCAAATCTGCCGTAGGGCATCAGGAAGTCCTGCCCGGAAAATTCCTCCAACGGGAAGGTTGTGCGGCCGTTGAGGGGGTAGTCCTTCGGGAGGATCGCATACATTTTTTCATTGTACAGGGGCGTCCAGTCGCAGAAGCTGTAGTTCTGCCGGCTGGCAAAAATCACGTCGGTCTGGCCGCTTTCCAGCAGCTCGTAGGGCTCCAGCGCGTTATCCACCATCCGAAGGTCAACGCTGACATCCGGGCAGACGCGCTTGTAGCGGTAAAGCAGCTCCGGCATCCAGTGCATGGCGATGCTGGCGTAGGCCGCAATGCGGATGACCTCCTTTTTCTGCTCGGAAATGGCGTTGATCTGGTTTTCCAGATTGGCATTGGCCTGCAAAAACTCCCGGATGGCGGGCATGAGCTGCCGCCCCTGAGGACTGAGCTGGATGCCGTTGTGGTCGCGCTGCAACAGGGAAAAGCCCACCTCCCGTTCCAGGGCGTCCATCATGTGGGTCAGTCCCGACTGGGTGTAGCCCACCACCTCCGACGCTTTGGTGAAGCTGCCAAGGTCGATTGCCGTCATAAGAATTTCCAGTTTCTTGCTGTCCATACATCCCCACTCCATTTCATATCTATTACATTTTCTAATACCCCTATTATAAACATGGACTTCTCAGAATGCAAGGGAAATGTTAGAATATCGTCAAACAGAAGGAGGCAGAATAAAATGCAGAAACATCTTACATTCAAGCAAAAGATTCTGGTGGCCGGAACGCTGTTCGGCATGTTCTTCGGCGCAGGAAATCTCATATTCCCCGTCCACCTCGGTCAGATGGCGGGCAGCAATGTTATGGCCGGCGCAAACGTATGGCCCGCGGTCATAGGCTTCTGCGTAACGGGCGTCGGATTGCCGCTGCTCGGCGTAGCGGCGCTCGGCATCAGCCGCTCCGGCGGGCTCTTTGAGCTCGGCAGCCGCGTGGGCAAGCCCTACTCGATGTTTTTCACCTGCCTGCTCTACCTGACCATCGGCCCCGGCTTCGCCATCCCCAGATGCGCGACCACTTCCTTCACCGTGGGTGTCGCGCCCATGCTGAGTGCCGGTGCGTCCGAGTCCATTGCGCTGCTGATCTTCTCCGTGATCTTCTTCGCCATCGTGCTGATTTTGTCCCTGCGCCCCGGCGAGATCACCGTCTGGATTGGTAAGGTCATCACCCCCATCTTTCTGGTCTTCCTCGCCATTCTGGTGGTGACGGCGCTTATCAATCCCTCCACCTCCGTTTCCGACGTGGAGCCTGCCGCCGGTTATCAGACCGGGGCGCTTTCTCTGGGCTTCATTGAGGGCTATAACACCATGGACGCCATTGCCGGTCTTGCCTTCGGCATCGTGGTTATCGACATCATCCGCTCCATGGGCGTTACCGACGATTCCGACGTGGCAAAGGATGTTCTGTCCTCCGGACTGCTCACCAGCATCCCCATGATCGTGATCTACGTTACCACCATTCTCATGGGCACCCAGTCCAGAGGTCTGTTTGAGACCTCCGAAAACGGCGGCATCGCCCTGGCGCAGATCTCCGGCCACTACCTGGGACGGGCGGGCAGTCTCGTTCTGGCAGTCACCATCACCTGCGCCTGCCTGAAAACCGCCATTGGTCTCGTCACCAGCTGCTCGGACGCTTTCTCCCGCATGTTCCCCAAGGGACTTTCCTACCGCGCCTGGGCGGTGATATTTACCGTACTTTCCTTCCTGATCTCCAATTTCGGTCTGTCCAAGATCATCAGCTATTCCCTGCCGCTGCTGCTGTTCCTGTACCCGCTGGCGATCACCCTGATTCTGCTGGCACTGTTCGGGAATCTGTTCCATCACGACCGGGCTGTCTATGTCAGCGTCACGGCTTTCACCTGCATCGCTGCTCTGTTTGATCTTGCCAAGGCGCTGCCCGCGAATCTGAAAACCGCCCTTCATCTGGACGGCGCGGTCGGCCTTGCGGAGAAGATTCTCCCCTTCTTCGACATCAGCCTCGGCTGGGTTCTCCCCGCCTTTGTGGGTCTTGTTCTGGGTCTCATCATTCACTTTGCGAAAAAGCAGAAAGCCGCCTGATAATTACATAAAAATGTGCCGGAGCTTCCGCTCCGGCACGTTTTGCGTTTTTGTCAATGTGCAAACTGGCTCTGATACAATTTGGCATAGAAGCCGTTCTTGGCAAGCAGTTCCTCGTGCTTGCCCTGCTCCACAATGTGACCGTCCCGCATGACGAGAATCCTGTCCGCTTCCCGGATGGTGGACAGGCGGTGGGCAACGATAAAGCTGGTGCGCCCGCGCATCATGGTGTCGAACGCCTTCTGAATCTTGATCTCCGTCCGGGTATCGATGGAGGAAGTCGCCTCGTCCAGAAACAGCATGGGCGGCAGGCACAGCATCACCCGGGCAATGCACAGCAGCTGCTTCTGTCCCTGGGAAAGGCTGCCGCCGGACTCGCCGATAACGGTATCATACCCCTGAGGCAGACGCAGGATGAAGCTGTGGGCGTGCGCCTGCTTCGCGGCGACGATGATTTCTTCCTCAGTCGCCTCCGGCTTGCCCATGGCGATGTTCTCCCGGATCGTCCCTGCTTTCAGCCATGTGTCCTGAAGCACCATGCCCACGCTCCTGCGCAGCTCGCCCCGGTTCATTTTCTGGGTGTTTACTCCGTCCAGAAGGATTTCGCCCCCGTCCGGGTCGTAAAACCGCATGAGAAGGTTGATAAAGGTAGTCTTTCCGCAGCCCGTGGGGCCGACGATGGCCACCCGCTGGCCGGGCTTGACGGACAGGTTGAAATCCCCGATCAGAGGCTTGTCCGGCGTGTAGGAGAAGCGAAGATCTTTGATCTCCACCGCGCCCTCCACCTTTTCCGGACGTTCCGGATGCTCCGGCTCCGGCGTCCGCGCCGGGGCTTCGATCAGCTCGAACACCCGCCCCGCGCAGGCCAGCGCGTTCTGCAGCTCCGTCACCACGCCGGAAATCTCGTTAAAGGGCTTGGTGTACTGGTTGGCGTAGTTCAGGAAGCTGGTGAGGTTGCCCACGGTGATGCCGCCGGAAATGGCGATCAGCGCACCGCTCAGGCCCACGCCCGCATACACCACGGAGTTGACGAACCGGGTACTGGGATTCACCAGAGACGAGAAGAAAATCGCCCGCAGAGACGCCTTTTGCAGCCGTCCGTTGATCTCGTCGAACTGCTCCATGGACGCCTTCTCATGGCCGAAGGCCTGCACCACCTTGATATTGCCGATGGTCTCGTCGATCAGACCGGTCTGCTCGCCCCGGGTAACGGACTGGAGCTTGAACATGGAATACGTCCGTGTCGCAATGAAATTCGCCACCAGCAGCGACAGCGGCGTAATGCAGACCACCACCAGCGCAATGCCCCAGTGAATGCGGACCATGAAAACAAGCGTTCCCAGAATGGTCATCACGCCGGTAAACAGCTGGGTAAAACCCATGAGCAGTCCGTCGGCGAAGGTGTCCACGTCAGCCGTCACCCGGCTGACCACATCGCCCTGAGGCTGTTTATCAAGATAGGAAAGGGGCAGCACCTGAATATGCCGGAAGGCTTCGTTCCGGATGTCCCGGGTAACGCCGTAGGTCATGTGGTTGTTGATCTGATTCATGAGCCACTGCGCCAGCGCCGCCACGGCGGCGCAAATCGCCACGTTGCGCAGATAGCCCCACATGGCGGTAAAATCCACCCGTCCGGCATCGATAATGCAGTCAATGGCATTTCCCACCAGAATGGGGATATATAAACTCATGACCACGTACAGCGTCGCCAGCAGCAGCGACGCGACCAACCCCACCCAATAGCGCCGGATGCGGCGCAGAACCTTCCGCAGAATTGCCATCTGATTAGCCATTTTGCACCGCCTCCTTGGGGAACTGGGAATAGTATATCTCCTGATAAACCGGGCAGGATTCCAGAAGCTCATCGTGGGTACCCTTGCCCGCCAGAACGCCGTCGTCCAGCACCAGAATTTCATCCGCATACCGCACGGACGCCGCTCTCTGGGAGACGATGAAGGTCGTCGGCGGATCATCCATTCTGCGGATGGCCACACGTAGCTGGGCATCGGTGGCGTAGTCCAGCGCGGACGCGCTGTCGTCCAGAATCAGGATGCGGGGCTTCCGCACCAGAGCACGGGCAATGGTGAGACGCTGGCGCTGACCGCCGGAGAAGTTGACGCCCCCCTGCTCCACAGGCGCGTCCAGCTGGTTATCCTTGCCCTCGACCACTTCTTTCGCCTGAGCTATGGTCAGCGCTTCCCACAGATCACTGTCCGTGGCGCTGGCGTTGCCCCAGAGCAGATTCTGCCGGATAGTGCCCTTGAACAGCACCGCTTTCTGGGGAACAACGCCAATGGCCTGCCGCAGGGACGTCAGGTCATACGCCGCCGTCTCCACGCCGTCCAGCAGCACCTTTCCTCCGGCTGCGTCATAGAGTCTGGGAATCAGGTTCACCAGCGTCGTCTTGCCGGAACCGGTGCCGCCGATGATGCCGATGGTCTGCCCCGGCCGGGCGGTGAAGGTAATGTGCTCCAGAGAGGGGTTTCCCGCGCCGTCATACCGGGCGGTCACATCCTGAAATTCCACCTGTCCCTTCAGATCCGCAGCCGTGCGGGTGCTGTTTTCCTGACCCGGCTCCAAATCCAGCACAGACGCCACCCGGTTCCCGCAGGCGACGGCCTTGGTGATGGTGATGATCAGGTTTGCCATCTTGATCAGCTCCACCAGAATCTGGGACATATAATTGTAGAGGGCAATGACCAGTCCCTGTGTCAGCACGCCGCTTTCCACCTTCAGCGCGCCCACATGTACCAGCAGCACCACTGCCAGATTGATGACCACGTAAGTCACAGGGTTCATCAGGGCGGAAATCCGTCCCGCGGACAGCTGCTTGCGGGTCATGTCCTCCGTTTTTTCCTCAAAGGACGTAACCTCCGCGTCCTCCTTGCAGAAAGCCCGCAGTACCCGAACGCCCGTCAGATTCTGCCGGGACGCGGAGGTCACGCTGTCAAGGGACGCCTGCACCCGCCTGTACATGGGCATGGTGATCAGCATAATGCCAAAGACGATGATGCACAGCACCGGAATGACCCCGGCGAACACCAGCGCCGCCTGAAAATCGATGGTAAAAGCCATGACCATGGCGCCGAACACCACAAATGGCGAGCGCAGCAGCAGCCGCAGCGTCAGGTTCACGCCGTTCTGCACCTGATTGATGTCGGAGGTCATCCGGGTGATCATGGTGGATGCGCCCAGCTTATCGACCTGACTGTAGCTTAAGTTCAGAATATGCTCCAGCACCGTATGCCGCAGCCGTGTGGAAAAGCCCACCGCCGCCACAGCGGAA
>OHFC01000273.1_pt1 | contig 12189 bp, 10 predicted proteins | sample 1567421 | NCBI WGS metagenome assembly OHFC01 (sample SAMEA3879600, study PRJEB24766) | human gut metagenome | biome: human-associated habitat; feature: feces | place: USA | collected 1985/1987 | reverse complement strand
TTTCTTCTTTGGAAATCAGAAATCTTGCTAATCAATTGAACGGCGAGGAACTCGAAAAAGTCGGAAAACTCGCAAATACGCAACTTGACAGCGACAATATTATTAATATTGCGAAAGATAAGAATTTAACGGATATGGAAAAACTCGCAAAGACGGTCAATGACTTTGCGAAAAGTTCTCCCGATATGCGTAGAATTGCTTTTGAAAAGGACGAATTTGACGAACATGCTTACACAATCCGTACCGATATGGCGGATAACGGTTCTAAAATTCTGCTCGTAGACAAGGACTTGACCCCCTCGGCTTTGGAAGTTGTTACGATGGAAAAATCGCCCGAAGGTCACTTGCAACAAGTTAAAAAGACTAACGATTACAGAAATAACACGGTTTCTAAGGTTGTTTCGATGAAAAGTCCGAGCCTCCCTCAGCCGATTGTTACGGAAGAAACCAGAATTATAAAAGACGAAAACGGTAAAACCGTCAGAAAAGAACTTTATTCGCTCTCTGATTTGGCGGGAACACCGAATATTAAATATGTTTACCCCGACGGAAGCGAAAATACGGGCAAAACTACCGTCAAGAAAGACATGACCTCGGTTGACGGTACAAGAACCGAGTATCTGTACGAAGATACTCCCGACGGAAACATGGCTTCGCATTATAAAATTACCGACAGCGACGGAAAAGTCTTGTTGGACAAGAGTATTACCTTTACCGTTGTTGACGAAAATACGTTTATTTCGACCGAAAATGATAAAAAATATCAGGTTAAAATCGGCGAAAATCAAATCGACGTAACGAATTTGAATAACGACGAAATTTCGACCTTGAACTTTGACGGTCGCGTCGACGGCAACAAAGACAAGTTGATGGCATCATTCAAACACATGCCTGCCGAAGAAATCATCAGACTCGGAGATACGACAAATACATTGACGGGTATCGACAATACTTATCAATCGACTTATGCCGCTACGACAAGAACAATTAAGTCGGGTGACAATTTGTTCACGATTTTGCATGAGGCAGGTCACGCAAAGGATTACGAACATGTCGACGTTAAGCAAAAAGAAACTTTGGTAAATTCGATTTTCTCTAAACCTGAAGTAAATGAGGTTTTTGAAAAAGAAAAAGCCGCGTTCAATGCTGCGTTCCCGCTCGCTCAACGCGATCACATCAGTTATTTTATCAAAACGTCAGAGTACAAAGACGGCTTGCAAGAAGCGATTGCGGAAACCAATGCGCTTTTGAATACGAAAAATACCGAAGATTTGTTCTCGATACGTTCGCATTACTTGCAGCAATATTTCCCGAAAACAATAGTATTGTTGGCGCAAATTATGGATTAGTCCCCGTTCGGTTGACCTATGACTAAAAAACTGCTATTTGTGTCAATTTATCCGAAAGGCACGGCGTGCGACTATTTGACGGCGCCTTTTGTGCTGAGAAATTTTGCAAAGAAAAATTCTGTGATTGCGGAAAATATCGACTTCAAAATTTTGAATTTTCCGTCAGGTGATGCTGAAAAATATATCGACAAAGTAAATGCCGAAAAACCTGATTACGTCTGCTTTTCATGTTATATCTGGAATATTGATGATGTGATTTTTATTGCAAAAAATCTAGAAAACAAAGATGGTGTTTGCATTTTTGGCGGGGCCGAGGTTTCGGATGAAAAAATCTCGCGTTTTGATGCGATTTTGAATAAAAAAATCTTCTTAATCGGAGAAGGTGAGTCGATTTTTACAGAGGCTTTGTTGGATTTAGTGAACAATAAAATCAATACAACAAATAGTGTTTTCAAGTGTGATGGTTCATCTTCCGAGTTCGGAAATATTCCAATTTTGTATGATGAAGATTTTCCTAAGGAATTAATCAGATTTAAGGAAATTTCGCTTGAAACTCAACGCGGATGCGCTTTTGACTGTGATTATTGTTGGTATAACAAAGGCTCTTCAAAAATTCGGTATTTGGATTTGAAAGATGTTTTTTCTCAACTTGATTTTATTTTGAAAAATCAGCCGAGAGAATTGCGATTTACCGACCCTGTGTTTTTCTCCGATAAAGAGCGCGGAAAGGCGATTTTGCGCTATATTCTCGATAAAAATCTTGATGAATATCCCCTTTTGTTTATTGAAAATGATATTAATCATTTGACTTCGGATGTTTTGGATTTGTTTGCAGGGTTTAAAGATTCTCCCCAAATCAATAATTATGCCGAATTACAACCTAAGGATTCTCCGCAATATTTTACGCAGGCATTTGACGGATATAATTTGATTTCGACGGTCGGAGTTCAGTCGTTTAATAAGCAGGCTCTTGCTTCCGTAAATCGTGTGTACACTTCTGTTGAGCGATTTTGCGAGTTTATGAAGCAGGTCAGAGCCAAAAATATTCTTTTAAAAATTGATATGATTTTCGGCTTTCCGTTTGAGACTTTGGAAACCTTTAAAAGCGGCATGAATACTGTTATTAACGAAATATACGAGACTGATTGTTTTTTTGAAATTCACAATCTTTTGGTTATTCCGAATACAAAACTCTTCAAACGTGCTGGGTCGTTGGGATTGGAATATGATAACACAAATAGTGTTGTTGAGACAAAAGACATTTCGCCAGAAGAGTTTTATCACGGCAAACTATTGTGTGCCTTGGCTTACAGGGTAATAAATTCGCCTTTGAGAAATATTTTTATTGAAAGTTGCAGAGAACAAAAAATTTCTTATATGCAAAAATTTGAAAATATGTTGTCTGAAATCCAATTGCCAAAAGGCATGCAGGTTTTAGGTTTTACTGATTTTTATTGGCAAAAACAGATATTTTTTGACATAAAATCTTCTGACCTGTTAAAATTGATTCGAGAAAGTCAGGGGCAGTAATGAAGAGCAAAATCGCTGAATTTGTTATGTTGTTTGCTATTTTTTGCCTGTTTGTTTTTTCTGTTTTAGAGGACAACAAAATCCTTGTGCTGCTTACGGTTTTGGCTTTTGCTTTGACTCTTAAAACGATAAAAACTCACGGAAAAATTTCTGTTTTCATTTTTGGACTTTTGTTCCTTTTTTCTTTGCCGTTGTTGAGTATTAACCAACGCGACGTTTCGTATGATTAAAACAGAGAATTAAAATCATCTCCGAAATTGGTCATTGATAATTCCTTAAACACGGCGTATCCTGTGCAATTTGGTGATTATTTGGAGGATAGATTTTTTTGCAGAAATCAACTTTCAAAACTCGTCCAAAACTTTAAATGCGCAATAAACACAACGACTTGCGGTAAAGACGTTTTTTTGAATAAAAAATCGGGTTGGACTTATGTAAAAGGTTTTTTGCCTTCTGAAAATATTAATTCGGATTTGATAAGGCAAAATCTGAAAAAATTATCGACTTTTTGCGACAAAAACGGCATGCAACTATATGTGTTAATTATCCCTACGAAAGGTGTAATATACCCTGAGGCAGTTTATCCGAACATCCCCGTGATTTTGGATTACAAAAAAATGTTTGGAGAGCCTGTTGTTTATCCGTATAACGAACTTTTAACCGCGAAAAATCATTTTGTTATGCCAAAATATGACGAGCATTGGACGGAATACGGTGCATTTATCGGATATCAGGCTTTGATGAAATATATTCAAATGAAAAATCCGTCTTTGAAAATTTTGTCCGAGTCGGATTTTGTTGTCAAAAAACAAAACACTATCAGAACAATGATTCCGTATAATTTTTCCTACGGATACAATGCCAAAACATTTGGTATCAAAGAGCCTTCGGATTTGTACAAAACATATTCTTTCCCGCAGGATGATTTGTTGTCAATAAAAATTGATGAAAAGACCAACGATTTTGTTTCAAGGTTTTCGGCTTCAAAAAATCCTCAAAGGCTTTATTTGATTGGTTCTTCGTATTCCGATAATCTTTTTTTGTTTTTGAGATATTCTTTCTCTGAAATCAAAAAGGTTAATTGTCTTTCAAAAGAGTTGCAATCAGACGATTTGCGGATGAATTTGTATGAAAACGACATATTGAATTTTAAGCCCGATATTTTGCTCGTTGCAATTACTGTTGCAGCGGTTCCCGCTTTAGAGGTTATGTATGAAAGCGAGGATGAAAATGCTTTTTAATTCAATCGGTTTCATCTCTGTTTTTCTGCCTTTGGCTATATTTTGTTATTACTTGTCGCCCAAGCGCTTCAGAAATATAACACTATTTGTTGCAAGTGTTTTGTTTTATGCAATTTTGGCTTCGCAATATTTGTGGTTGCTCGTCTTGGTCGTAATTACGACTTATTTGGGCGGAATTTTAATTTCTCGTGCAAAAAAAATCGAACACGTAGCGCAAACAGTTGTCGTTGTGTGCGTTTTAGCATTTTTATTTTATTTTAAATATTTTTCTTTTTTTCAAAAACAGTTCCGATTTACACCCCGTATTTCTCCTATTAGTGAGAAGTAATTTGACACTCGGTTACTCGGATTACTTTCTCAACGCAGAACAAAGGAAAAGGAGGAACGCAGAGCGCGGCAACGCCATGGAAAAGAGATATGACACATTCGGCTTACAATCGCCGGAACCACAATCAGTATACCAAAATACGATGAGTTTTTCAAGGAGGGACAGTATGGAGCAGAACAAACGAGAACAGTTTATCATCCGCCGAATCGGCGGCACCACCTACAAGGTCAGAGTCGTGTTCAACGAAAGCGGCGGCGAGACCATGGAGGATAAAATTTTACGGATTGTACGCAATGATATGGTTACAAGTGACGGAACCTGTGGTATAATGGAGACACCACAAATGAGCCGACAGTCTGAAAGGAGCGCATCATGAGCGTGAAACAGACTGAAAGCAAAATTACCGCTCTCTATGAGCGGCTGTCCCGTGACGATGACAACGCTGGGGATAGCAATTCCATCGTGAATCAGAAAAAATATCTCGAAAGCTATGCCCAGCAGAGGGGCTACACCAACTGCCGACACTATACGGACGACGGCTGGAGCGGCGGCAATTTCGAGCGCCCGGCATGGAAGCAGCTCATCGCAGATATTGAAGCGGGTAAGGTTGCCCATGTGATCGTCAAGGATATGAGCCGGGCGGGGCGTGACTATCTGCAAACTGGCTTTTACACGGAGGTATTCTTCCGGCAGCACGGCGTTCACTTTGTCGCCATCGCCAACAGCGTGGACAGCGACGACCAGAACAGCAATGAGTTTGCCCCCTTCCTCAACATCATGAACGAATGGTATCTGCGCGACCTGAGCCGCAAGCAGAAAACCGCCATCCGTGTCAAGGGGGAATCCGGCAAGCCCACCACCAACTGCGCCATTTACGGCTACAAGAAAGATCCGGAGAACAAATACCACTGGCTGATCGACGAGGAAGCGGCTGCCGTGGTGCGGCGTATTTTCCGATTGACCATCGAGGGCAAAGGTCCCTATGACATCGCCCGCATTCTGTTCGATGACAAGATCGACACCCCTGCGGTCTACTTCGGCAAGCAAAACAAGGGCATCTGGAAAAGCAAAGAGGAATTTTCCAATCCCTATAACTGGAGCGGCTATGTCGTGGGACAGATCCTCTCCAAGCCGGAGTATATGGGGCATACGGTCAATTTCCGTTCTGCCAAGCCTTTTCTCAAGGCCAAGCGTCATCGGAACAACCGTGAAGATTGGGTGATTTTTGAAAACACCCATGAGGCTATCATCGCGCCGGATCTATGGGAGCTGGCACAGATCACGCTGCGCTCCACTCGGCGTACTGATACCACCGGCACAGCCAACCCGCTGACTGGCTTGGTGTTCTGTGCTGACTGCGGTGCAAAGATGTACAACCATCGGAGCAAGGCAAACAAGCCCGGCGGCACCCGCTCCGGCGACTACTACGACTGCTCCAGCTATACGAATCCCAAGTCCAGCCTGACCTGTACCGGCCATAATGTCATGACGGACAGTCTGCGTGCTGCGCTGCTGGATGCCATTCAGCGCATCTGCAAATACGCGATCAATAATGAAGAAGAATTTGTGCAGCAGGTGCGTAAGGCATCCGAGATTCGTCAGGCCGATGCCGCCAAAGCGATGAAGGCGCAGATCAGGCAGGCCAGGAAACGTATCGATGAGCTTGATGTCATGATCAAGAAGCTCTACGAATCCTATGCACTGGGCAAAACGCCGGAAAAGCGGTTTGATCTGCTGAATACGGCGTATGAACAGGAGCACAGCGAACTGAGTGCGCTACTGGCAAAGGATGAGGCTGCATTGGATGCCTTCAATCATGATACCGTCCGTACTGATCAGTTCCTTGCGCTGGTGAAGAAGTACCGCAACATGACCGAGCTGACCACACCCATGATCAATGAATTTGTCGAGAAGATCATGGTACATGCTCCGGTAAAGATCAACGGTGAGCGCCATGTGGATATTGACATCTACTTCCGCTTCATCGGACAGTTTGCCATTCCTGACGAGCCCACCCCCATGGCCGATACCGATATGATGAAACAGGCAGAGCGTGCAAAGAATCGCCAGAAGTATCAGCAGCGTAAACAGCGCAGTATGGCTGCCGCTGCCATCACTTCTGCGACTGCCCGTCAGTCTGCCTGATAAAAGAAAGGAGAATGCCCATTATGAATCCATCTGTCCCAGCTCTCTTGATGCTGACCACCGCCCTGTATGAACGCCTCTCACGCGATGATGAACTGGCCGGTGATTCCAATTCCATCACCAACCAGAAGTCCTTGCTGTCCGGCTTTGCTGCCGATCAGGGCTTTACCAACTGCGTTCATTATACCGACGATGGTTACTCCGGCAAGGACTTCAATCGTCCCGGCTGGAAGCAGCTCATGGCAGATGTGGAGGCCGGCAAAGTCGGCGTAGTGATCGTCAAGGATCTCAGTCGCGTTGGCCGTGCCTACCTGGAAACTGGTTTCTTCACGGAGGTCTATCTTCCGCAGCATGGCGTCCGCTTCATTGCGATCAACAACGGCGTGGACACCGCCAATCCCAGTACCTGCGATTTTGCTCCGCTGCTGAATATCATGAACGAGCATTACCTGCGTGACCAGTCAAAGAAGGTGGCCATCGCTGCGCAGCAGAAGGGAAAGTCCGGAAAGCCGCTGACTACCAATCCCTGCTTCGGCTACATGAAGGACCCTGCGGGCAAGAACCATTGGCTGGTCGATGAGGCAGCCGCTGTGACTGTACGCAGGATCTTCGACATGGCTGCCGCCGGGAGCACGATCAATGAGATTGGCCGCACGCTGATCCGTGAGCAGTGTGAAGCACCAGGATACTATATGTCCCACCACCGGATTGACATCAATCACCGCAAGTGGGAAAACGCCAGCCCTTACGACTGGAACTGGTCGACCATTGCCAACATCCTGCACCGCAAGGAGTACATGGGCATGACGGTCAACTTCCGTTCACACAGGCCGGACTATCGGGCGAAAAAGGTGATCGTTCCCGACGCCGAGCGGATGATCTTTGCTGACACCCATGAAGCGATCGTGAACGCTGACACCTGGGAAGCTGCGCAGCAGGTGTGGAGCACAACCATCAGGCGTCCTACACGCAAGACGCCCAATCCGTTTGCCGGTATGATCGTCTGTGCCTGCTGCGGCCGGGTCATGACCCGGCATTACAACAATCCGGCCAAGGCAAATCAACTGGGCGGCGGCAACCGCTTCCGCTGCACGACCTACCATAATAGTGCATTGTTTGCGGAACGGCAATGTGTCCCCAACGGCATTGAGGCCGACAGTCTGTATGAACTGATCCAGGTCGTGATCCAGACTGCCTGTCATTGTGCAGTGAACGATACCGACGCATTCATGAAACGCATCCACCAGGATGCAAGTCGTCTGCGCAGTGGACAGGCAAAGGAAATCCGCAAGACCGCTGCACAGCGCGAGCGGCGTATTGCTGAACTGGACAGGCTGATCTCCAAGCTGTATGAAAACTATGCGCTGGGCAAGATCACCGAAGCACGCTTCGATAAACTGTCCGCCGAATACGAAGCGGAGCAGGCAGCTTTGGCGGCCACCGCCGCTGAAAGTAAGACGATGCTCGACGCGCTGGAAGCAGACACCACCAATGCGCAGGCATTCATCCGGCTGGCACAGAAGTATGTCGGCTGCGAGGAGCTGACTGACAGCATGGTGCAGGAGTTCGTGCAGAAGGTCATCGTCCATCCTACGGTTAAGGATGAAAACGGAAAGAAGGAGCGTGAGATCGAGATCTTCCTGAAGCACATTGGTCGCTTTGACCTGCTGCCGGAGGATTTCAGTGAGGATGCTCCGGCGTGATGCATCCCTAAACAGCAATGACCAGTCGGCAGTTCGGTGCTGCTGACTGGTCATTTTGCAATCAATCATTTTGAGCGCCGCCTCCATGCGGCAGAAAGAGAGCATCTATGTATTTTGCTAACAACAATTCGGCCGCCCTTTTCCCCGACGCCATGCTGGTCGTGGCCTGCGACCATGGCTTTGGCAACATGAAGACGCCGCATACCTGCTTCAAGTCCGGCGTGCTTGCTTCCGATCATCCACCGGTCGTCAATCATGATGTGCTGGTGTATGACAAGCGCTACTATGTGATTGGCGAGAATCAGAAGGAGTTCACCGCCATGAAGGGCAGCGATCAGGATTACTACATCTTGACTCTGGCGGCCATTGCGGAGGAAATGAAGCTGCTCAGTCTCACCGAAGCTCGTGTATGGTTGGCGGTTGGTCTGCCCCTGACCTGGGTCGGTCAGCAGAAGGAAATGTTCCGCACCTACATGCTCCAGCGCGATCATGTGGACTTCACCTACCGTGATGAGGAGTATCATGTGGATATCGTCGGCTGTGATGTGTACCCGCAGGGCTTTGCTGCGGTCGCCGGTATCCTCAGTGAGTTCCATGGTACCAACATGCTGTGCGATATCGGCAACGGCACCATGAACATCATGTACATCAATGACGGCAAGCCCATCATTAGCAAGTGCTACACGGAGAAGTACGGCGTGAACCAGTGCATGCTTAAGGTGCGCGAAAACCTGCTGCACACCTTTGGCACCGCCGTGGATGATTCTGTGATCGAGCGTGTACTTCGCACCGGCACTGCTGATATTGGTGCACAGTATCTGTCCGTCATCCGCGACAGCGCCACGGAATATGTCGACGGTATTTTCCGCAAGCTGCGCGAACATGAGTACAACGAGGAGCTGATGAAGCTGTACATTGTCGGCGGCGGTGGGTGCCTGGTGAGCAACTTCGGCACTTATGACGCCAACCGGGTGACGATCAATACGGACATCAGTGCGACGGCAAAGGGCTATGAAATGCTCGCCAAGCGCAGCCTGCGGAAGAAGGAAGTGCTGCTGTATGGCGAAGGCTAACCATCGCTATGTCAGTGCTAATATCCGCTTTGATCTGAACAATGAGGATGAACGTCGGGCATGGGACCTGCTCCGAACGATGAACCGGAAGGAATACAAGTCATATGCCAAGCTGGTGGCCGAGGCAATCATTGAGCATCAGGCGCGGCGGAAGCATATGAAGCATGATCCTTACCTGGAGACGCGGGAGAAGGAAGATGCTTTCTGTGATGAGATCCGCGAAGCAGTCCGGTTAGGTATGCAGCAGGGAGCCAATGATTTGAAGGCGATTCTGTCACAGCTGCCGTCTGCTGTTGCCTCCGCTTCCATGCCCGAGGCCGCTTCGATGCCGCCTCCATCTGATGACAATCTGGATGATGCGCTGGACTTTATCGATGAACTGTGATCCAATCACCCTGTTGGCATATCATGCAGCGACATTTGTCGCTGCATGATATGCCAACGAAAAAATGCTATCAAAACCAGCCCAGTTTGCTACCATAGAAAAATCATGGTTGCAAATCGGGAATTTTTGCAACCATAGGAGGACTGCATGAGTACCAAGATCATTATTCCCGACGACCCTGCGAAGGCTGCGGAGCAGGCAAAGCACCGCACGGAGGCAGCCGAAGCGCGTGACCGACTGAAGGCACGCAAGGAGCGCACCAAGCGACTGATCGTAACCGGCGCTGTGCTGGAGAAGGTTGCTCCCCAGGTGACCGGTATGCCCCCGGACGAGATGGAGCGGTACCTGCGTGAACGCCTGAGCTACGAGGAATGCCGCGCATCGTGACGATTGGGGTTGGCACGACGAGGCTGGGAGACGTGACCGGAATCCTGCTGACAGTCATGAGCAGCATGCTTCCGGCTGATGGGGGTACCTTTGCGAAGGTGCCCCCAAGCCCCCTCCCTGGGCAAGGGCGCACTTACTCACCACCTGCAAGCAGGCGGTGGTAGCCCTTCGGGCACGTGCGCTCTCCGAGGGGAATTTCGCCCATTGCGATGGGCGACAGGAAATTCGGCACGCCTCATTCCCTGCACGAATACGCCGCTGCTGGCAAAAGAACAGCAGCGGCATTTTCGTGTTGTCACAACCAGCCACTGGCAGCTTGTGGGTTACGACGGAGATTGCGAGGTCGACGCAGATAACGAAACGACGGGATACCGATTGGAGGTGAAAACGAAATGGCGATTTACCATTTTGAAGGACAGGTCATTAGCCGCACATCTGGCAGGACATCTGTTGCTGCGGCAGCATATAGAAGCCGTGAACGATTGTACAATGAGTACGATGGTCTCACGCATGATTACACTTATCGTCATGATCTGCTGTGGGAGCAGATCATACTGCCGCCGAATGCACAGGCTGCATGGCAGGATCGGGAAACATTATGGAACGCAGTCGAGTTGAGTGAAACGCAGAAAGACAACCGGCTGGCACGTGAGTTCAATGCAGCTTTACCAATCGAGCTGGACTTGCCGGAGTGGAAACAACTGCTGACCGATTTCATTCAGCAGCAGTTTGTTAGTCAGGGCATGTGTGCTGATGTTGTGATTCACAATCCAGGTGACGGACATAATCCGCACGCACACATCATGCTGACTGTTCGTCCGCTGAAGGAAAACGGAGAGTGGGCAAACAAAACGGAGAAGGAATATCTCTGCGTCCGCGACGGAGAAGAACGCGGCTTCACCGCTGCGGAATTCAAAGAAGCAAAATTGGATGGATGGGGGAAGCAGTATCCGTTCTTTGTTGGCAAGAAGAAAATCTACATGACTGCCGCCGAAGGTGAAGACCGAAAACTGAAACGTGCATCGAAGTATCCGAAGTGTACGCTGTATGGTCGGCAGAATCCGATTGCAGAAAGATGGAACAGCGATGAACAGTTTGTTGCCTGGCGTGCTGCCTGGGCGGATGCTGTGAATATTATACTGGAACAAAATCAGATTGACCAAAGGGCCGATCATCGCAGCAATGCAGCGCGCGGCATCGAGGAGAAGCCGACAATCCATGAAGGTGTCATTGCACGCGCCCTGGAACGCAAAGGCATTTTGTCTGATCGGTGTGAACTGAACAGACAGATCAAGGCTGACAACATTCTGGTCCGTGAACTGAAAGCTGAAATCAAGCGACTGGAAAAGCAGGCGCGTGGTGATGACAAGGCTTTGGCTGGTGCGCTGGAGCAGAGTCAGAACGCAATCATCATGATCCGGTATCAGATCATTTTCAATTATGCTCAGATTACGAAAATGAAATCTGAACGTGAGAAGACAATGCCGATCATCCATGATTACCACAATGTGATGAAGGAACTGAAGCCGATGCAGAAACAACGGGCTTCTTTGAAAAAGGAACTGGATCATTGTTCTCCTGTACAGCTGATTCGCAAAGCACAGTTGCAAAAACAGATTGATGAATTGAGTACAGCGATGGTACCATATGTTACCAGACAAAACGATCTACTAAAGAAACTTGGTTGCAAGGATGATAAGGCTGTTGGCGAATTGGAAAAGAAGATGGAAAGTATCCGAAGCAGCATTGCGCAGGCAGAGCATCGGGCGAATGTGCTTGACGGTCAGCATGATGAACAGTTGGCGCGGCACATGAAGCTGATGAACAGGATTACGCCGGACAATGCTGCTGCTATTGACGTGGAACGCGATGCGATCCGACAGGCGCAGCGTGATGTTATGTTGCAGAAGATATATGGCACTTACGGCAATCTGTTTGAACAGACAACCATGAATCATGCTGTGAAAATTACAGAGGACATTATTTGCAGGGATGTAAATGGTAAACTGTACTTGAGCCACTTAGGCAAAAAAGGGAACGAATACTTG
>OHFC01000263.1_pt1 | contig 12486 bp, 18 predicted proteins | sample 1567421 | NCBI WGS metagenome assembly OHFC01 (sample SAMEA3879600, study PRJEB24766) | human gut metagenome | biome: human-associated habitat; feature: feces | place: USA | collected 1985/1987 | reverse complement strand
ATTAGGCGATGCCTTCCTGATTAAAATCAAAGATTTTAATCAGGAAATAGTATTACATATCCAGTGCCGGGTTCATAAAGTACACATTCTTCTGATCCAGCTTCTCCCGAAGCAGCTGCACCGCCTCACCGAAACGGGAAGATTGAAGTAGATTTACCTCAAAAATGATAGCGGATAAAACCGCCTTAGATTTTCCATGTGATTTCAATATTCCCGTTTGCCACCTTTATCACTTTAATTAAAGCGTCTACAACTGCCTGTTTATCTTCAAAGGAAATGTTATCCCATTTCTTTACATGGTCTGTTATTTGTCCCAATTTGCTTTCTGTATGCGTACAAGTAAGAGAAATGATTTCTTCCTGTAAAGTTTGGCGTTCAGTGTCTAACTCGGAAACCTTATCATTGATGTACTTCATCAAGATAGCGTTTGCACTTCCTACTTTGGAAAGCAGGTCGTTAATTTCCTCGTCTATTTGTGTCAAACGGATTTTGTTCTTTGATACTTTAGGTACAGATTTGTTTTCTTCTTCATCTGATAGCTTCTTAAATTCAGACAGCTTTTCACGAATGGCTTTTAACATATATTCCTCTAAAACGTCTGCATAAACAGTGCTTCCCGTTCCTTTACAGTTACCGTTATGTCCCGATTGACTGCAAACGAAATATCGTCCCCACTTTGTTTTTGCTTTCCGAATTACCAAAGCATAACCGCAGTTTCCACATTTCACTTTTCCTGTAAGCCATGAGTTTTTCGGTTTACAAGTTTGTGTTGACTGGCGATTGTTTAGACAGCGTATCCTGCAAGCTAACCATGTGGCAGAAGAAATAAAGCCTTTATGTGGTGCTAATACTATTTCTTTGTCCGTAAGGTCACACTGTTTTCTTGTTGTTGATACCGTTCCTTTATATAGGTAACAGGCATTATAACCTGTAAAATCGCTTGCCGGATTATAAACATCTGCTCCTTGACTTTTGAAGAAGTTATACACGTCAATATCAGCTTCCACATATACAGGATTTCTCAGCATTTCACTTATTCTTGCAGAAGTCCAATTTCCTCCGCGTAATTGCTTAATACCATGCTTATTGAGATACCGTATAATGTCGCCAAGAGAATTAGCCGGGTCAGCATACAACGAATAAATAAGTTTTAGCTGTTCGCTTTCTTCCGGGACTTCTTCATACATGGAAGTGCGGATATTGTCAATGATAGTTTCCTTTAAGCGATACCCATAAGGAATACGTCCCCCCATATAAAAGCCCCTCTTATTTCTTGCATAATAAGCGTCAGTGACACGTTTTTGTATTGTTTCTCGTTCCAGTTGAGCAAAGACAATACAAATATTCAACATGGCTCTTCCTATGGGTGTGGAAGTATCAAACTTTTCTGTTGAAGAAACAAATTCTACATGATATTCTTGAAACACTTCCATCATATTAGCAAAATCCAAGATTGAACGACTAATACGGTCTAACTTGTAAACAATTACACGCTTAATTTTCCCTGCCCGAATATCATTCATCATTTTTTCAAAATCCGGTCGGTTCGTATTCTTCCCACTAAACCCTCTATCGGCATATTCGATATAAGGGTCGCCATGAGTTTCATACCTGCAATATTCAAGCTGGCTTTCAACGGATATACTGTCTTTTTTTTCGATTGACTGGCGTCCATATAATGCGTCATACATCATGTTCGTTACCTCCGAACAAGACGTTATGACATAAGCCGCCCACACTTATATTATAGCATTGAACAGACAGTCCTTCAATTACATCATTCATATTTCCGAAAAATCTGAAAAAGCTGCCTTGCGATTTCTCGTTTGGCAACTTCCTGCGGTTTCTGTAAATATTGTGGGCGACGATTTATTACAACTAATTGCATTTTCTGTTGATTGATTTCATCTTTATCAATCATATAAGAAACTTTATCTTCCATAAAATATACCCCCTTTGGTATTCCGTACATCTTATGAAAGACAGCAAGTACACTATTACAAGGTAAAAATAGACAGTTCAGACGGTTTTAGCAAACCTCACAAGAATTTCACTTCCGCATGGTTCTCATGCAGCTCTACCCGTTGCCTGCGACGCTTCTAACGCTCGGACTACGGCGGTAAAGGAGTATCATTATACCGATATATGGATTGTGGCGGCAGAGTTGCTAAGTCTGCTTTGGAACGCTGATAGTTCTCGCTCGTTTTGTCCCTCCTTTCGGTCATGGCGTATCAGCCCAACGGCTCCCCATATATCGAATGTATCTGATTTGTCTTATGCTGCGTCGCCGTTCTATTGCGCCGCTTTCTTTGTCAAAGAGCAGAGGGCTGTTCTACGATATGGAACAGAAAAGGGGGAAGTGTTCCAATATCGCGTTAGTTTATTCAGCCCTAAATGTAAGGATTGCCCTCATCAGTTTTGCTTGCAGCCTTTCTCGTATTTCTTCGTCCACTCCAAAATAGACATTTCCTCGCTCATCGTAGAGCTTTCGCATGGACAGGCGGGCTATGTAGCCGCTGAAATGCTGCAATACAATCTTCATTGCGTCCGGGTCGCCCTTTGACGCTGCCAGTATGACAGGATAAGGTACAAGAGTGTTCTCCGGGTACTCAGTCGGTTTACCATTCAATCCATTCATCAGCGTTTTCCTCCAAATATTTTTTTAACTGCTCAAAGGAACTTGTCCGGCGATACTGTACCGTACTTCTTGAGATATTGAGCTGCTTTCCGATTTCTATATCAGTCAATCCCTCAAAGTAATACAGCAGTACAATTTTGCGCCGTTCTTCGGGTAAAGCCCGGATAGCTTCAAGCAGCAGTTTTGGGGTTATTTCTTTTCCTGCCATTTGATAAGACGGCTCTGCTTCTTCGTCTTGAAAATACTTATCGACGGTATAAAGCTGCCGTTCCTCATACAAGGCAAGGTCGGAAAAAGTAACTTCCCGAACTCTGCGCCGACGAATTTCTTCATGGGCGTTGCACGCTTCATTGTGCAGCACTGATTTACAGAACTTTTGAAACGTACATTGCTTTTCAAATTCCCTGCGATTAGGTGTCATGGTGTTCACCTCCTTTCTGCCGAAAGGCGGTAGTACCTCCCCTTTTCGCGGGATAATACAGGCGACTTTTTGCTTTGCCAAAAAGAGGGCAAAATTTTTGAAAAATCTTCTGCAAAATGCGAAATGCGCCTGCCTGCAAAATGCAGACAGACGCATAGGAAATAACAGCAGTATTTAATTGATTTGACAGTTCATCTACATAGCCGGAATAACCCGTTGGTGGATAATGGCTTTTTTTGACAAGTTGTAATTGTCAGGTGGGGAATGATAGATAAAAAAGGACATGACAGTACCTCCTTGATACCGCCATATCCTTAAAAAAGGGCGACTTTAATACGCCCCCCGCAATCTCATTTTTGAAAAAGAAAACGGCGGCTTTGATTGTTATTTCAAAACCGCCGTTAGGCAATCTATATTTTAATTAGGCGCATGAGGAAGTTGCCGCCGTAACAACGGTTTTTTTTATTACCGTTAGGCAGCTTGAATTTTTTACCAATTTTTAAGAAAGTTTTTTCAGAGGTATACAAAATTCACATAAATGTTTTGCAACTTTGTCGGCAGGATAGCGCTCAATTACTGGCTTTGTTTCGTCCACTGATAAACTACCAACTAATTTCTGTATATTGCTCCAAAAAGCAGTAATGTCTTGTTCCGTATGTGGAAGTTCAAATACAGCATATATACCGTCTGGAATTTTGCGAATATCTAATGCTATATCGGGGTTCCCGTTGACTATAAGACCAACATCATACCGTAATTTATTTTTATCGGTCATAGCGGGATTATCTAATGCTATTCCTAAAATAACACTGCTTTTGTCTAAAAGTTCTTTCTCTCTTAAATATTCTTTAAAATTTTCCATAAAGATTTTGTTCTCGAAGCCATAATTGCCCGTTCGTCGTATATACGCGATTGTAATGTTTTTAAACTCTTCAATTTTCAATGCTGTCCCTCCATATTCAGAATTTCTAAATCAATCGTAAGGGCAATTAAATTGATTTTCAACAACTTTTTTTAAATGGACGCAACTTTTTTAAAATCTAACATATAAAGGAAAAATAAGCCGATAACCACAAGGAAATATCCTCATGTGTTATCGGCTCTGCGTCTGTGCGTCTGGCTCTTTGATAACTGAAATATTTAGTTTATAGACGTTGATTAGGGTTTCTTGCTTGCACTTTGGACAGTACAGAGGGAAATTTTTTAATTCAGTATCTTCCCGTATTTGCAGTCGTGTTTTATTTTTGCAAACCGGACAATAAATCCAATTTTCACTATTCATCATTATTTACCTCTATGTTTAGCTTTTCGTTTTTCTTGACGCAAAGCATACTGGCGTTCTTTTTCAGCTTCCCGTTGTTCTTTACTTTTAACTTTTCGTTCCATTTTGTTTTGTTCATGTTGAAGTTTCAACGCCTGTTGTGCTTTGGTTCCCATTCCTTTATTTTGTAACTGATTGTTGATTTCTCGTTGCATACGTTTAGGATTGATTTTTCGTTCTTCTGTTATTTCTGATTTGATAGGGGGACTGAATTTAAGACTATTCCAATTTTTTAGTAAAAAATCGTAAACTTCATAGTCTTTAGGTTCACTACCAAAAGTGATTTTACAAACTTCATAATATCCCTCGTCAAATCGTTCATATACGCCAATCCAAAATGGAGCTTCAAACATGACCGTCAAGCTACTTTTTACAGACATAACATCATTCCTTACTCATTTGAGCTTCAAAATTGTTAAGCCATTCTAAAAGTGAATTATAGAGAAGTTTCTGCTGTTCAAAAATCGTTCTCCCTACAAGTGGGATAGTAGCATATTGAATTGCATAATCTTCATTAGCTTTAGCAGAGATTTTTATACTTTCTCTTAATTGAGCAATAAGTTTAATCGCTTCATTTGAACTAACTTTATTCAAATTTGCAATTACCACATTAAAATCAAATAAGAGAGGAACATCTTGAGAAGCATAGGTAAACATTAACTTTTCAAAATATTCTTTTCCTTTCTCTGTAATAGAGTAAATCGCTTTATCGGCAAATTTATCTCCTTTTACAATATCACTTTCTAAATAGCCTTTTTCTTTTAATTGAAGAACTTTTCTATAAATTGACGGCACACTTATTTTCGTCCACTTTGATAAGTTATGATATTCTACATCTTTCTGTATGTCATAAGCACTTTGCGGTTTTTCTAACACGATACCAAGCACCACTAAATCTATTGATGACATATTGTTTCTCCTTCCCTTTTTACTATTATCAATAGTACTATTATTGATAGTAAAAGTCAAGAGAAATATTGTCTGTGTTTCCTTTATAATAAATATCCAAGATTACCGGATTGAATAGCGGCAATATTTTTAGATATTCTCTCTTTAGACCAATCCCACCATTTTAATTTGAGCAATGTATCAATCGTTTCCTCATTAAATCTTTTTCGTATCTGTTTTGCCGGTACACCTCCCACGATTGTATAAGGTGGGACATCTTTCGTTACAACGGCTCGCGCCCCGATAATAGCACCGTCGCCAATCGTAACGCCCGCTAAAATGACTGCTTCATAACCAATCCAAACATCATTTCCGACAACAATATCTCCTTTATTATCCCATGCCTTTGTAATGTCTTTTACGTCTAATCCCCATTCTTCAAAAAAAATAGGAAACGGATATGTTGATAAGGACGATAATGTATGATTTGCACTATTGAAAATAAACTTTGCTCCACACGCGATTGAACAAAATTTCCCAATTATCAATTTGTCTTGATTGATAGGGTACTGATATAAAACATTATTTTTTTCAAAGTCTTTTGGTTCTTTCACAAAGTCATTATACATAGTATAATCGCCCACTATGATATTAGGGTTAGTGATAACACTTTTAAGATATACTGTTTCTTTATCTTTTGAACGTGGATAAATTTTCTGTAACATAATGGTTCCTCCCTTATCGCTCTAACGGAAAAGTGAATGTTTGAATACATTCAAAATGGTTATTTTCTACATAATATACGGTTTGCTCTTTGGCAGAATACACGAAAGAAACTCTCGTTGCCCATGCACCCTCTTGACGTACATCATAAAGTAAATGAATTGCATCTGAAATTGAAAAATCGGGACCATATTTTTCTATTTTTTTCAAAGCACGTTCATATCTATCGTCCCCCGGAACGATAAAACATTTTGTACTTTCCGGCTTCATCAAAGAATAGTTCGTTATCAAGGAATATTGTTCGTATTCTTCTTTATAGCCTATTCCCGGTTCAATGATTAAGACATGTCCATGACTGTCTGATAACATTGCCTGCATTGTTGCGTCCGGCGCATAGGTAATTTGCTTTGACTTTACAATTTGGAGTACCTCATCAAAAGAAATTTGCGCTTTAATAAACTGTTCTGTTAAGTCTGCAATCGTTATACAGTCAGAATTATCTCGATATATTCCGGCAGGATTGCCATGTACATATAACAATGTTCCAACATTTCCATTTCTATTGATACCATGATAAGAGTGGTATGTACCGTCCGGTCGTAAAATACCTATATAAAAGCGTTCTTTTTCTTTTATCACTTTATGTTTCCATACTGCAAGGTCAATATCAAAATTAAATCCTGTAATCATGTCATTCCCATTATAAACAAATCGGGTACACATAATAGTTCCCTCCTCCCATGTACTTCAAATATTTCTTCTTTATCATACAGTTCGTTGAAAAATTTTTCTATACTCTATATAATACCGAACCAATCTGTATAAAAATAAGAGGCTGCACACTCGGCAGCCCCTTACCTTACTTTTGATATATAATTTTCCGAACAGCATATAAAGATAGGCAATATTTTTCGGCAAGACAATTTATAGAAATACCGCTTTGATATTCTTGTTTTATCTTCTGATTACGTTGCTCTAATTCTTTCCTGTAACCGGAAACTTCCCCCCAACGCTTTTGCTGCTCCTGTTCGACAGGAACATAAATATATTCGCCTTGAACATAACTTTGTAGCTCTTTTACCAATGCGTCCGGAAGAATAAGTTGTGCATTTTTATATTTCATGCAGGCTTCCTCCTTGATTATGATAGTCAAGTTACAAAGCCAGCATTTATTCTGCGACTATTTTACTCCATGCAACCGTCGCAATCTACTGGCTTTGCATGGAGAAAATCTTTGTTTCTCTTTTTTGTGTTGATACACATATAAATCACTTCTTTCAATCAAATAGGGATTATTGTCAGTATAACATTTTCATCTCAAAAAGACAACGCTGCTTTTAATATAATATGCTCTATTTCAGTCAATACTATGTTCTGTGTAATCATATCTCAAAGAAAAGAGGAACAGTAAAATGTAGTTGGGTGAAATGATTATGAAACAGAGTAAAGAAAAATTCGATTTTAAGGCTTTCGGGCAAGCCATTAAAGCAGCAAGAAAAGCAAAGGGAATATCACGCAATCAGTTAGCCGATACGCTGAATATTGCGCCCCGATATATCGCGTCCATTGAGAACAGCGGGCAACACCCAAGTTTACAGATTTTGTATGAACTTGTAACTCTGCTTGATGTATCAGTAGACCAGTTCTTTTTCCCTGAGCGGGAACAGGAGAAGTCCACACGCCGCCGTCAGCTCGATACCATGCTTGACACTATGAGCGAAACGGACTTAAAAATCATGTCTGCTACTGCAAAAGGCATAGAGGAAGCCAACAACGACAGGACGGGGGAATAAAGTTCCCTCGTTTTTGTCTGCATAAAGAGATTGAAGCGTCGCAGGATTGCGGCGTTTTTCTTTTGCGCTTTTTTGGCATACTGGGAGTTTTGTTGTAGTGATAAGTGAGGAAAAAACTTTCTTAGCAAGCATAGGAAAAGAGTACCCTTTTCCGTATTTTCGCCCTCCCGTCCTACGGTGCGTCGGTTGAAAACTGCTTGTTGGGAAGTGTCCCAAACCCTCGGAATGGAAAGGAGCAATTGCATGAACGGACGCAAAAGAAAAGTACAAATCAAATTCTATGTAACAGAGGAAGAACGGGCATTGATTGAACAGAAAATGAAGCTCGTTCCCACCCGAAACATGGCGGCGTATCTTCGCAAGATTGCCATTGACGGCTATATCATTCAGACAGACCATAGCGATATAAAAGCCATGACAGCAGAGATACAGAAAATCGGGGTCAACATCAATCAGATTGCAAAGCGTGTCAATGCGACAGGCAGCGTCTACCAAGAGGACATAGAGGAAATAAAGGGGGTGCTTGCAGAGATATGGGTACTTGATATATCTGTATTTAATTTTTCTTTTTTTGGTAAGTTAGTCTTTAATAGTTCTTTATTTAATTGCGTTGGATTTTCCGACGTCGGGTTATCCGGTGTCGGATTTTCCAATATCGGGTTATCCGCTGTTGGATTTTCCAATACCGGACAATCCAATGCCGGGGGCTGTGGCTGTTCGTAAATGGTGTACTCGATAGCGGTCATTTTGCCTTTCTCGTCGCGTCCCTGCCGCCTTGTGATATATCCGGCTTTTTCAAGCTCCCATACAGCGGTGCGGATAGCGTCGATACTTTCCCGGTTGATAAGGGACAGCCCTGCAAGAGTGTAGTCCCAATCTTCGGGAAGTGAGAGCATTTGCGATAACAAGCCCTTTGCCTTTAGGGAAAGTTCCTTGTTGCGTAAATGGTGGTTGCTCATAACCGTATAACCTTTGTTCTTTTCCACTCGGAAAACTGCCATAGCTTCATCACTCCTTTGGTTGAATTTGTTACGCAGTAGAAACGCGGTTTTGAGGGAAAAGGTATCAACCCTTGTCTTTCTCATTTCCACGCTCTAAGAGCCGCATAAATCAAGGCTTTTTTGCCCCTTACTGCGTAACATGAGGGCATAAAAATAGCGGCGTTCCTGTTCTCCTGTGTAGGAGTGAGAAACGCCGCTATATGCGGGTCAATATTAAATTATAAGTAGAAGCAGCTTGTCCTATCTCTTTTTTGTTCTTATCAATTTTGAGGTTTAGCAGCAGATAGGGCGGCTTATGCCTACGTCCTGCGTTTTTCTGATTGATAGTATCTTTCCAAAAGTGCTGTATTTGTGGGCTTTCAGCACCGTTGATTTTTTACTACAATCTTCCCGCTTTGCTTCGCCGAAGCGCTGGAAATGCACGACCTCCCGTTCCCGCAGAAACTTAATGACATCGTTCACATCCGGGTCGTCAGAAAGCCGCAGAATATTGTCATAGGTCACCCGCGCCTTCTGTTCCGCTGCCATGTCCTCCACAAGGTCGGCCATGGGGTCGCCTTTCACCGCCATGGACGCGGCGTTCCACGGAGATCCGGAAGCGGCGGTAGGGTAGACCCCCGCAGTGTGGTCCACAAAATAGGGCGCAAACGCCGAATCCTTCATCTGAGAATCCTTCAGATTCCGCGTCAACTGGTGGACGATCGCGCCGATCATTTCCAAATGCCCCAGTTCTTCTGTTCCGATATCTGTCAGCAGCCCTTTCAGCTCGTCAAAGGGCATGGCATAGCGCTGGGACAGATACCGCAGGGACGCACCCAATTCGCCGTCGGGGCCGCCGTACTGGGAAATGATGATGGCGGCAAGCCGGGGATTCACCGCGGCAATTTTCACCGGATATTGCAGCTTCTTATCATATACAAACATGGTTACGCCTCCTTATTCGTCGTGTATTCCCACGGCCACGGGTCATCCAGCCATTGGTAGCTCTCGGATGTCTGCGGCGTGCCGTGGTTCAGGGGGCCAAAGCATTTCTGATATTCCGCCCGCACCTTTTCCAGAAGCTGCTGATAGCGGCGGTACAGCTCCAGCGCCTCCCGGTCGTCCCGGTGGGTGTCCAGATACAGCGCCAGCTCCTGAACGGCAAAGGCCAGTGCCTGCATCTGCGACGAAGGCGTTTCCGGCAGCTCGTTCAGATTCACCATGCCCATGAAGGGGAGATCCAGCCCGGGGAACAGCGTTCCCCGCACCAGACCCTTCTGCGCCTCATACTGCGGCGGGTTTTCCAGCTGGAAGGGAACATAGGGATTTGCCAGCGGCGCCATGGCCGGAAGCCGCCCTTCGCGGCCGTTTTCCTCCTTTTTCTGGTTATCCAAAGGTCATTCCTCCTAACATTTTCGCAAGATTTGTCGCTCCGGGTCATTCTATGCGGTTTTTGCAAAAAGGTTCATGACGGCAGGGAGGACGCATAGACTTTGACGAGGTGGTGTCCATGATAAAGCGAAAACTCTGGGGGCTATTGTATATTCTGATCGTTCTGGGGACGCTGGCCGCGGCGCAGTGGGGGTGCCGTACCGTGTCCGTCATGGTGGAAAACGCCTCGATAAAGCGGGGGAACTGCATCGTCATCGACGCGGGGCATGGCGGAGAGGACGGCGGCGCGACATCCTGCCGGGGGGTGCTGGAAAGTACATACAATCTGGAAATTTCCCTCCGCTTAAATGACCTCCTTCACCTGCTGGGCTATGACACCCGGATGACCCGCACGACGGACACGTCCATCTACACGAAAGGGGAGACCATCGCCCAGAAAAAAATATCCGACCTGAAAGAGCGCGTGCGCATCGTCAACGAAACGGAAAACGCCCTGCTGCTGAGCATCCATCAGAATAATTTCACCGACAGCCGGTACAGCGGCGCACAGGTGTTTTACGCCGGGACAGAGGGCAGCGCTCAACTGGCGAAACTGCTTCAGGAGAGGCTGGTCTCCACCCTGAACCCAGGCAGCAGCCGAAAATGCAAGAAAAGCGACGGCGTTTATCTGATGGAACACATTGACTGCACTGGCGTGCTGATCGAATGCGGTTTCCTGTCCAACGCGGAGGAGGAAGCCAAACTCAGCTGCGCCACGTATCAGAAAAAGCTTTGCTGCGTCGTTGCGGCAACGGTCAGTCAATATCTATCGAACACTTGACCGAATAGGTTTTCGCTGATATAATAAAGAAAACAGACCAAAGGAGAAACACAATGGCGAAGGCGAAAACTGTTTTTTACTGCACCAACTGCGGCAATGAGACCCCCAAGTGGATGGGACGCTGCCCCAGCTGCGGCGCGTACAATACCATGGAGGAACATGTGGAAAAGCCTGTGGCCGCCGGCAAGGCGAAATCGGCTCCCGTGGGCATGAGCCGGAAGCCCCAGCGCATCCGGGAAATCACCAGCGACGGAGAAATCCGGTTTTCCACCGGCATGGGGGAATTGGATCGGGTTCTGGGCGGCGGCGCGGTTGCAGGCAGTCTGGTGCTGGTGGGCGGCGCTCCCGGCATCGGCAAGTCCACGCTTTTGCTGCAAATTTGCAGCAGTCTGTGCGTCGGCCGTCGGGTGCTGTACGTGTCCGGCGAGGAAAGCGAGCGGCAGCTGAAGCTTCGGGCAGAGCGTCTTGGCGTTGCGCCGGAAGAACTTTTTATTCTCTCGGAAACAAGACTTTCCGACATTGTGGACGCCGCAGAAGCGATGAAACCCGATATTCTCATCGTAGACTCCATCCAGACCCTTTATAATGAGGAAAACGAGTCCTCCCCGGGAAGCGTCTCTCAGGTGAAGGACTGCACCATGACCATGATGCAGCTGAGCAAAAGTCAGGGCATCACCGTGTTTGTGGTGGGGCATATCAACAAAGACGGCAATATCGCAGGCCCCAAGGTTCTGGAGCACATGGTGGACTGCGTCCTGTATTTTGAGGGCGACCCCAACACGTCCTACCGTCTCCTGCGGGCGGCAAAGAACCGCTTCGGGTCAACCAATGAAATCGGCGTGTTTGAAATGCTGGACGACGGCTTGGCCGAGGTGCCCAACCCGTCCCAGATGCTGCTGGAAGGGCGCCCGGAGGGGGCAAGCGGAACCTGCGTGGCCTGTGTTATGGAGGGAACCCGCCCGGTATTGGCCGAAGTTCAGGCGTTAGTGACGAAAACAACTTTCAATGTCCCCCGACGGGCGGCTGACGGTTTTGATTTTAACCGTGCGGTTCTGCTCATGGCCGTGACAGAAAAACGGGCCGGGATGAAGCTGAACCTTTTCGACGCCTATATCAACGTGATCGGTGGATTACGGCTTGATGAGCCCGGTGCAGACCTTCCGGTCGTTTTGGCTGTGGCGTCCTCATACCGGGATGTTCCCATTGCGGACGATCTGGCAGCAATAGGGGAGGTGGGACTGACCGGAGAAATTCGCGCCGTGTCCCATTTGAATCAGCGTTTGGCGGAAATTATGCGGCTGGGCTTCAAAAAATGTATCATCCCCAAGAGCGGATCAGACAAGGCAGAGATTCCCGCCGGTCTGACGGTGTATCGCGTCAAGAATCTGCGCGAAGCCGTCGAAATTGCACTGTAATATACAGAAAAACAGATTGTGCAACTGATAGTTGACATATAATTCAAGAATAAATTGGTAAATAAACGAATAAATCGTAAAGAGGCAGGGAACAA
>OHFC01000259.1_pt1 | contig 12577 bp, 11 predicted proteins | sample 1567421 | NCBI WGS metagenome assembly OHFC01 (sample SAMEA3879600, study PRJEB24766) | human gut metagenome | biome: human-associated habitat; feature: feces | place: USA | collected 1985/1987 | reverse complement strand
GTTAACTTTGATGTTATCGAACCTCCTGAACTTGCACCTGAAAATCCTGACTTAATAAGACTTTTGCACACAAAAGTTACCGGAATTTTGTACGATAATATCCGTCCTGCCGCAATTATTAACGACGGCGACGATGAAAGATTTGTTAAGGTCGGCGAAACAATGCACGGCTGTCAAATCGTTAAGATTACAAAAGACAGAGTTGTAATCAGAGTTGGTAACAACGTTTACAGAGCGTCTATCGGACAATCGCTTTTGGCGGAAGCACTCAGCGAAATGGGTAGCACAAAAGTAAACAGAAACAGTTTTAAAGGCTCAAGGTAGCATTGGGGTAATATATAATGATTAATAATTTAAAAAAGAAAATTTTACCGACATTCCTTTCAGCCATGTTATTAATTGGTAACATCGGTTGCGGAATTGCAGAGGCAAAATCATGGGAGATGGAAGGTGATCCTTGGTCAGAGGGTACATCATTGCAACCTATGGATTTTCCTAACGGTGGAAGAGTAATTAGTGTTTCGTTAAGAAATACGGACGTTCAACAAGTTTTGAGAATGTTCGCGGATAAAGCAGGCTTAAACGTTGTTTTTGCGGGTGAAGGTGTTGAAGGTCAAGTTACAATGGACTTGGTCAATACAACATTAATCGACGCGCTTAACTACGTAACGGAATCGGCAAACCTTACATACTTTGTCGACAAACAAACTTTGTTCGTTATGAACGCTGAAATGGCAAAAGAAAAACACTTTGCGAAAAAATCAATGCGCATTATTCCTATTAAATATACAAGCGCATCCTCTATCGCAAAATTCTTAAATACAAACATCTTCGGTCTCGGAAGACCCGGACTTTCATCGGGTGAAATCGTCGTTACAAACCCTGTAAGAAACGAAATCATCATCTTCGGTTCGGACAGCGACTTTGCAATGGCAATGCAAATTATTCCGAAACTCGACGTAAAACCTGTCACAACGACATACAAAATCAATCACGTTACCCCGAAAGAAATGGCTATGTTAGTTTGTGACTCATTGTTCCAAAATACAGACGGTGAAGAAACAACTTATAAATTCGACGGCGCAATTACAGGTGCCGCAGGCGAACCTACAGAAATGTCAGTCGGCGCAGGCACGGTTGCTTGCAAAATCGCAAACACAGTTACGGCAGGCTCACTTGCATCATTTGCCGCTCCCCCGATTACGGTTATGTATAACACGGGACAAGGCACACTCGATATCATTGGCGGTTCGGAAGAACAAATTCAACTCGCAAATGAATTTATTATGATGCACGATAAGAAACAACTTCAAGCAATTTTGGACTTCGTTGTTCTTGAATTGAACGAACAAGGTTCACAACAATTTGAAAACGAATGGCACTTCAACAACAATGTGTTCCCCGTGTCATTCACAGACGGAAAACTCAAGTTGGGTTCAATCATCTTCTTTAACAGAAGCGGTTCAACAACAGCAACCAACAACAACGGCGGTCCTGCAGCACTTTGGGACACAATTACATGGATTGAACAAACAGGTAAGGGCAAATTGCTTCAAAAACCGTCCATCGTAGTTACAAACGGTGCGGAATCAACAATCGACTTGACTCAAGACTACATTGAAAAGACCGACTCTCAAGTTTCCGAATCAACAATGTCTGAAACACCTGTTGTAACAAGAACATACACCCTCGGTAAAACGCAAGGTATGAAGTTGAAGGTTACTCCGTTTATTTCAACAGACGGATATGTAACATTAAATATTCACTCCGAATATGCAACTCCTTACCAAACAGAATACGGTACCGACCAATTGGGTCAACAATACATTGCCGCAACACTCTTGGAAAGACGTAATATCGAGATTAAATCAATTCGTGTTAAAAACGGTGAAACCCTCGTTCTCGGCGGCTTGATTTACGAAAAAGAAGTTCAATCGGCTAACAAAATCCCGATTTTGGCTGATATCCCCGGTCTTGGCGTATTCTTCAGAAATACAAAGAACGAAAAACAAAAGAACGAACTTGTTATTATGATTACACCTAAACTTGTTACGGATACGGAAGATACCGTTAACATTTAGAGTCGGTAAACATTAAACAAAAAGGGGCTTTCGAGCCTCTTTTTTGTTTGGAAAAAATCAATAGAATAAATTATATATAACCTGTTCTATTTAAAAAAATTTGTGTTATAATTTTGAGTGACTATGCCTATAAAATATAACACAATTCAAGAAATAGAAGAGCAGATTGATTATTCCAACTTGAGAAAATTCAAGTATCAGGAATTAATCGGTTTGGGCTTTGTTCCGCTTTCTATGGTTGGCGATATGTACAACATTGTTGTAATCGGCGAAAATCACAAAGACGAAATAAGAGCCCTTATGGAATCGCGACTTGAAAAACATTCGGCAGGTTACGATTTTACACAAATTAGAGAGCAAGAGTTTAAAGACCTTATAGGCTTGGTTGACGAACACTTCGCTACCGACAAAGAAATGGCGGAAATTGCCGCAAACGGATACAATATCGGTTTTGATGAAGTTTATATGGGAAACAACTCCGCGGAAAACAGCGATAATGCCAATTACAAAGTGGTAAACAAAGGCAATTATTCTGTATCCGTTCCTGTTACGGAAGATAGCGGAGTTCCGCAAGATGCTTCCAAAAAGAAAATCGGTGAAGTTTTAATCGAAATGGGCTTGATTACGGAAGAACAATTGTTTGATGCACTTGTTACTTCTAAGAAATCAGGAAACCCGATTGGTTCGGTATTGGTTCAAAAGAATTATATCGAACTTGAACAATTAAAAGCAGTATTGGCTGCACAAAGAGGCATGGAAGCAGTCGATGCCGGTCAATTGAAACTTGATAACAAAATTCTGTCTGTTTTGCCGGATGACTTTGTTAAACTAAACATGGTCTTGCCGATTAAATTTGACGGAAAAAACCTTGTTGTTGGTATGGTTAACCCCGCAAACAAACAGGTTATTAACGATATCGTATACTTAACGGGCTTAAAACCGAGAGTAATGCTCATTACTCACTATGAATTTTTACAATGTATCAAGCAATATTATAGTGAGTCCAAAAAAGAGACAAACCAATACATCAAAAAGATTGAGCAAGAACTCGTTCAAATTGGCGGAGCCCAAGAATCACTTTGGGATCAGGCTGAAAAAGAAATCATCGAAGATAATTCTGTCGTCGTAAAATTCGTAAACAAAATTATTACCGACGGTATCAAGATGAGAGCCAGCGATATTCACATTGAACCGAGATTGCAACAACACGTTGTAAGATATCGTATCGACGGTGTTTTGAGAGAAGTTCTTCAAATTCCGAGCAATATTGAAGGTTCGGTTATGACGCGTCTGAAGGTTATCGCAAAGATGAACATTGCGGAACACAGAAGACCTCAAGACGGTACGTTCTCAATCAGATTTCAGGATAAGAACTACGACTTCCGTATCAACTCAATTCCTGTCGGCAATAAAGAAAAGATGGTTATCCGTATTCTTGCTACGGCAGAATCTATCGGCAGCGTAGACAAAAATATCAAGTTGGTCGGCGCAACACCCGAGGACTTGCAACGTATCGACAGAATCAAGAGCGCACCGAACGGTATTATTCTAGCATCGGGGCCGACAGGTTCAGGTAAAACAACAACTTTGTATTCAATCGTAAGAAACCTTAATGATGAATCAATCAACATTATGACGATTGAAGACCCTATCGAAATTCGTATCGAAGGTATTAACCAAACGCAGGTAAACCCGAAAGCGGGCATCACGTTTGCATCTTGCTTGAGAGCAGCGTTAAGACAAGACCCTGACATCATCCTCGTCGGTGAAATCCGTGATATTGAGACTGTTGAAATCGCTATCGCGGCAGCATTGACAGGTCACTTGGTGTTGAGTACAATCCACACGAACTCGGCGGCTGCAACTGTTACCAGACTTATTGAAATGGGTGCGAAGGATTATTTGGTATCTTCAACCTTAACGGGTGTTATTGCACAACGTCTTGTAAGAAGACTTTGCGACGACTGTAAGGTGGCTTGTCACCCGACGGAAGAAGAAGCACGTCTTGTTATGGCAAATGAAGACGACATCAAAAAATTCATGAAACTCACGATTTATAAACCCGGAAAATGCGATAAGTGTAATAAAGAAGGTTATAAAGGTCGTATCGGTCTTTATGAAGTTATGCAGGTTACAAAAGAAATCAAAAAACTTATTGCAATGGGTGCGCACGATATTCAAATTGAAGAAGCGGCAATCGGAGCAGGTATGAGAACCTTGCAACAATCTTGTTTAAATCACATTATCTCGGGTTACACGACGATTGAAGAATTTGTCCGTGTATTGGGACCTGTAAATGAGTAGGTTTAAAGCATGGCAATATATAATTACGTTGGATTAAATAAAAAAGGTGAATTAGTCAAAGGTAAAGTCGAAGGCGAAGACGTTAAAGAAGCACGACATGCCGTAAAAGACTTGGGCTATGTTCCTACGAAAATTTCGGTAGAAAGCGGCGGCTCATCTGTTGAATCAGTCGACCCGAAGAAAGTTTCGGGTGTTTTGCAATCATTGACTTTGCAAGAAAGACTTGATTTTACATCAACATTTTTGACAATGAACAGAGCGGGCGTTCCGATTATCGAATCTTTGATTTTTATGGAAAACGACGCAGGCAGCAGACGTATCAGACTTCTCGCAAGAGAAATCAGACAGAGAGTTATTTCAGGTTCAACGTTCGCAGATACGATTGCGAGTTACCAAAGCATCTTCGGCGCAGTATATGTCGGCTTGGTAAAAGCAGGTGAAGAATCAGGGGAAATGGAACGTACATTAACCAGACTTATCGAACTTTTGAAAAAGCAAAATGAAACGAGAAGTAAGGTTTTCGGCGCACTTTCTTATCCTGTATTCGTAATCATTTTGGCACACGTAGTTGTACTTATCATGTTGATATTCGTATTCCCTGTATTTAAAGACATGTTTGACGCAACGGGCGCGCAATTGCCAATGGTAACGCAAATATGTATTACGACGGGCGAATTTTTGAAAGCGAAATGGTATTTGATACCTATTATTGTAATCACAATTGTTTGGGGCGGTATAAGCCTTTGGAAGTGGGATACTTCAAGAAAAATAATTGATGAATTGATGTTGTCGATACCATTGGCGGGCGAGTTGATTAAATTCTCCGCATTTTCAAACTTCTTGTCAGTCTTGCAGGTTGCTTACGAAGCGGGTATTCCTGTTGTAAACTGCTTGTATTTAGCAAATATGACATTTGATAACTCGAAGATGAACAGTTCCGTAAAAGATGCTATCAAAATGGTACAAGAAGGTACTCACTTGTCTATGGCATTAAAGATGACGGGTATATTCCCTCAAATGATTTTGTTTATGATATCAACGGGTGAACAAACAGGTCGTTTGGGAGACTTGATGGATCAGTCGGTTAAGTTTATCGACGAAGAACTTGATAAAACGGTAGATGCGATGACAAAAGCGATTGAACCTATCATGCTTATTGTAATCGGTGCAATTGTATGTTTCTTGGCATTGGCATTGTACTTACCGTTGTTCCAATCATACCAAACAAATTAATGGAGAAAAAATGCAATCATTAAATGAAATAGAAAAAGACTTTGTGTCAGGTATATGGTCAGAAAAGATTCTCGTAATTACAAAGGATTATGAGATAACGGGAAATGTTTTCATGCCGAGAACGGGCAGAAAGAACCGACTTTTGTCAGATATTTTGAATGGAGGAAAACGTTTTGTAGCCATAAAAGATTGCACGATTTTGCACAGAGATTTTCCGAACAGAAAGGTTGAACACCACGAATTTTTGCAACTTAATTTGAGTTCAATAATATTGTTAAGACCGCTTTCGGAAGGAGAAAAAATTTAGGGCTTGATTTTGAATTTTGTCTATGGTATCAATAGATAGTAACCAATCGGGAGGCTAGCTCAGGTGGTTAGAGCGCACGCCTGATAAGCGTGAGGTCGATGGTTCGAGTCCATTGCTTCCCACCATTTAAAACAAACAGAGGCGAAAGCCTCTTTTTTAATGCAACTTTTCGTTAGATACGGATGTAATTCTGAGGGCGAAAGACCGAAGAATCTGTTTTGTTTCAAACTGAGTGCGTAAATTGGGTCTTGCCCCAACGAATGGATACTTCGGCTAAAGCCTCAGTATGACGGTAAATATTCTTCGTCATTCTGAGGGCGAAGCCCGAAGAATCTGTTTTGACGATATTTAACAAATCTTTGCGAATAATAAGATCCTGAAATAAATTCAGGATGACAACAAAATATCACTTTAAAATAAACTCAGAAAAACAAGACAATTCAGCATCAGACATACAGAAATTTATTACTCCACAAAATGTTCATTACCCCATTGGCTAATATATTTTGACATATTGTGCAAAAATGAGTATAATTCTTGTAACACATTGGTTTCAGGCAGTTTAGGAGCGAAAATGATAAGACACAATATTATGGGTTACAAAGGCTTTAGCATATTAGCCGTTATATTTGCATTAACTATTGCAATGCCTGCGTTTGCAGGAAATTACGAAGACGGTATGAAAGCATATAGCAGCGGCAACCTCAAAGGTGCCAAAATTTTCTTCTCACGTGCGCTTGGCACAAATTCCAGAGATGTTAACTCAAGATATATGTTAGCTCAAATTTACGTCAGAGAAAAAAACTATACTGCCGCAAAATATCAATACCAATATATTATTAAAAATGCCCCTAAATCTTTGGCTGCAACCTATTCTAAACAAGGTTTGTCTTTGATTGCAAATAAAGCCAATGCAAATGTCGCTTCAAGTTCGACAAAATCAACCGCTTATAAATCCCAACCGAAAACGGTCGCATCGGCTTCATCAAAAGCCCCTCAGAAAAAGGTTCAAAGTCAGTTTGGTGTTTTGAAAACAGATACAATAAAAACTCCCAATCCGACCAATGCCGTCCTCAGATATTATTACTATGTTCCTGAAAGTTTAGAGGGCAAAAGCGGATATCCTATTATCTTTTATATTCACGGTATGGGTGGAAACGGCAAGTACCTCGTTCACCCGGGGCATCAACAATTTGCGAACGAACATAATCTTGCTATCGCATCTATTACTTTTAATTTTAGCGAATCCGATTTCCAAAAAAAACAATCGTATCAATATCCAGAAGCTTGGGCAGGTCAGGCATTTAAAGATATTTTAGCAAAACTTAAATCAAAAAATATTAACTTCAAAGATGTTTATCTTATGGGTTATTCCGCGGGTGCGCAATTTGCAGGTCGTTTTGCAATGCAAAACCCGAACTACCTGAGAGGTTGCGTACTTCTTGCAAGCGGTGCAAAAATTCTTCCCGAAACCGCACAAAAGACCAGATTTTATTGCATTGTCGGCGCGAAAGACGAATCTTTCCGAGTTAACAACTACCATGAATTTCTCAACAAAGCAAAGTCTTTGCATATGGATGCTTCGGGTAAAATCTTTCCGAAATATAACCACAATTTGGGCGATGCTGCTTGGGTCGAAGCAAATAACTTTGTTGTTCAAACAATGAAAATGAGCAACCAATAATTTGAACCTCAAATTTATCCTTTAAAATGCGTATAAATGTTTTTCATGATTGAAAAATATTTATCACATGATATCGTATTATCAAAGGAATAATGGGTTGGCTAACGCTGTTAGACTATTGAAAAATCAGAGGTTACAGATGATTTTCTCCAAAAGAATAATAATGCTTGCACTGCTTGCATTTGCAGCAATGTTTCCGTGCAATTTCGCTTGTGCGGATGAATCCGGTTTGTTTTCTCAATCCGAATTGGTGCAAATTGTAGAAAAAATTAATTCTGGAGCAATAACGCAAGAGCAAATTTCCCAAATGCTTGCAGCAGGAGAAATAACTCAGGCTCAGGTTGACCAAGTCAAAGCATATATGGAAGCTCAACAACCTCAACAACCGTCTCAGCCTTCCCAACCTTCCCAACCGTCTCAACCGTCACAACCTCAACAACCTGTGCAAAATCCGATGGCGAATTATATAAAAAAAATAACACCGACATTGGAAATCCAAACTGTTGCAATGCAAGTCGGCGGATATTTGACGCAGTTACAAACTTATGATCAGGCATTCCAAAATATGGATGCTACGATGATGAACAGACAAAAGGAAAGAAAATCCGAGTCTTCAAATAACCGTTACGCACTTCTTGATGTGGGTGAAAACGCTGTCTTTCAACCTGAAGTTAAATTTGAAGATGCAAGAGGACTCTGGGCGAGACCTTATGTAGGCTTTGAAAGCGACAAGTTAAGCGGCGGTCCGAAAGTTTCTAACGTTTCATACGGAACCTTTTTTGGCGGCGATACAGAAATGTTTGAATTCGGTAACGGCTGGAAAGGAAATGTCGGTTTGTACGGCGCATATAACGGCTCTTATTTGGATTATGACGGAGTCGGAATTTATATGAACGGCGGTACTTTCGGAACAGTCGGAACTGTTTATAAAAATAATTTCTTCGGCGGTGTAACCGTTAATGCCGGTGCTCAATCAAGTATGGCATCGTCTATTTTGGGCGATTATAATACTGTTATTATTACATCAGGTGTGGCTGCAAAAGCAGGCTATAACTTCGAGTTCAAAGACGGCGATATCATTTTGCAACCGAGTATGATGATGTCTTATTCTTATGTAGATACATTTGATTACAAAACCTCTTACGGCTATAAGGTTACGACAAATCCCTTACACGCAATGCAGTTGGAACCGGGTATTAAATTAATTTGGAACACAAAAAGCGGCTGGCAACCTTATGCGAATGTAAGTTTTGCTTGGACATTACTTGATAAAGTTCACTCGGAAATTGCAGGATACAGATTGCCGGAAATGTCTTTGTCACCTTATGTAAAATACGGTGTCGGCGTTCATAAAAAATGGAACAACAGATTTTCATTATCTGAACAAACTTATATTTATAACGGCGGAAGAAACGGTGTCGGCTTGAATATGGACTGCAGATGGGCAGTAGGCAGAGACAGATTGTAAAACAATTGATTATAACGGATTTAAAAATACACTTTGCTGCGTTTAGCAAAGTGTATTTTTTTTGATATTTGTTTATAAAAATCAAAAATCACAGAGCGGCACGATGTCTGTATTTTTCATCTCCATTAAGCGGCAAGTCTGAGACCAACCGTACCCAAGACAATTAAAAGTATTGATGCAACTTTGATAACGCTAACGGACTCGTGCAGAAAAATCATACCGATTGCACTAATCAACAAAATCCCCAACGCGCCCCAAATTGCGTATGCAACACTCATGTCGATTGTTCTTAATGCGTAGGATAGAAACAAAAAACAAAGTGCATAAGAGATAATTGCGCCGATTGACGGAAACACAACCGTAAAACCGTTTGAGAATTTTAACAAAGTTGTTCCCGATGTTTCAAAAATTATTGCCAAAACTAAATAAAGCCAACTCATAAATTTATCCTTTCATTTTGCTAACATTTTATCTGTTAATAAATTCATACTTTAACCTTTCATGCAAAAAAGCCGAATAAGAAACAGATATCTCAATCTGTGCCTTATCCGGCTCTTTGTTTACGAGAACAAATTGCCCTCCGACTTATGTCGAGATATTAGCAAAACACGGTTTGAATGTCAATAATTAAATAGTTTTATTCGTATAACCTGACTGTGCAATTCCTTTTGCTTTCATAATCGGATAATTTGTGAAAACAGAAAAGGAGAACTCAAAATGAAATCAATTACAACACTTGAATTACAATATGCACACAGATTTTACGGCTTCAAGGGCGAAGCGCAATATCTTCACGGACACACGGGTATTTTGACAATTGAGGTCGAAGATTCAATTAATATGGGGGTTAATATGGTTTATCCATGCAACGAAATAAAAAAGGTTGCATGGAATATTTTGCAAAATTTTGACCACGCATTGATTTTAAGAGAAGACGACCCGATTTTACCTGTGATTTTTGAAGTTTACGAAAAGCAAGGGATTAAAGACGGCGCACCGCAAAATACGATGAAAGGCGAGGCATTCAAAACCGAATTGGCAACGGCATATCCGAACTGTCGAATTGTCGTTACGAAAGAAACAATGACGGTTGAGGGAATGATAAAAATCGTTTATGACTTGTTAAAAGATAAATTGAATATTGCGAAAATCACATTTACGAGCGGCGCAAATGCTGCAACAGAGGAATATAAGGTTGACGGAACGATAGACCGATGCCCGTTGTGCGGCGTGACATTAAAAGAAAACGGAGTTTGCCCCAAATGCGGATATAAAAAACCATAAAACAACATTTGGGTATTATCTTAACCGAAGAAGTTGTTTCAACATTTTTCACAATGAACAATCTTTGATTTTACTTCGCGAAGAGTCATTATTTATGACTCTTCGTTGTCATTCGCCTGATTTATTACTATTTTCTTTTTATTTTTAGTAAAACCGATAGCATAAATTATAAAAACAAACGAAATAAAATAATATAAATCCAATATTAAATGGAAATAAGAAAACTTCCAAGAAAAACTGTCTAAGGCAATAACTGCCCAAAACAGAAAAATGATACCCCATAAGAAATTATAAAAAATTCTTTTAATTTTAGTATTGAAAGTTACAAAAGCAAGAAGATTCATTATCGGGTAATAAATTTGCCCAATAAAACCCAAAACACCAATCATTCCAAAAAAAGGAATGCCCATTGAATCTGCACCTCTATTATAAACATATTTTTCAAGGTCAATCATATAACCCGAAACATAGGCATAGCACCAAATTAAATAAGAAATATTAATCCAAAGATAAACAAACAGTTTTTTGTTTAAAACCGTCAGTTCTTTAAATTTTTTAAATTTTTCTACACGAAAACAAGCAGAGAAAATAAGCAGAGTCAGCACCCAACCCCAAATTTGGAAAATCCAATTATATATATCATATTGCGGATTCAATAAATGTTTGACGGCATCCGTTACACCTCTTGCAGAAACAGAGTTTGCAATTTGATTTGCAAGTTCTCTGTTTGTATAGAAGTCAGGCAAATGGAAATGACAACCAAACAATAAAACTAAACTTAATAATATTGTCAAAAATCCAAAAAATTTAATCGGATTTTTATAAAAATCTTTAATCTTGTCTATCGATTGCATCTTTATCAAAACAAACCTCTGTTCTTTTTTTATTAATAAAATGAGTTATTAACTCCAAGCCGACTATTAAAAATATAAAATCAAAAATTATTGCTTCAATACCATAAAAACCTGAGACCATTGCTTGCATTCTTCCCGACATAACAAACATTTCAAAAGCAAAAGGATATATTGAACCTAAAATCAATTCTAAAATACGAAAAGAAACAGAAACAACTATCATAGAAAAAATGTAAGACAAATAAAAACCGATCAATATCCAAAGCAGAATGTACAATATTTGAAAAATTGGAAATTTTAAATAAAAAGGCTTATTGTTAGAATTCATGAACCCATTTTAACATAAAATAGACATTAGCAAAAATACAGATTTTGTCTAAACTCAGCCTATTGACTAAGTCAAAATAATCAGTACAACATTTCAAGACCAAATGAATTTTTATTTATAAATTTTTCCATAGAGTAAAACGGTATTTTTCAGCAAGGAAGAATCTTGCATACGAAAACCCTCTATAACAAAATGCCACAATTTTTTTTGTAATGCCTTGCGAGAATATACCTGATAACTAATCGAATCGTCATCTTGTTTGTACCAAAGAATAACGAACTTTTCAGAAACATTTCGTACATAAAATTTAATTTCTTTTTTTATAGACTCTTTTAAATTAAAAATGTGATGAAAAATTTTATTTCCTCTTTGAGTTTCAAATTTTTTCCTTACCTCATTGACGCTTTCTTGATAGAGTAATGAATTATTAGATTTTGTATTTATTTCCGGAACTAAAGCATAATAACTGTTATATTCTTCAATATCTAACGGTAACGCGGTAATTACCAATTTGTTCTTTTTTGAGTAAACCAATTTCATTGGAATATTGTTATAACGCAAAAGAACAGTAATTACTTCTTTTGGCAAAAAATTATCAACAACTTCCAAATATAATCCTTTTTTAATTAAAGTGTTTATTGTAAATAAATCTTCTTTTGTAAAATTGCAACTATATCTTTCCTTTAATCTATCTAAAGCGTGCATTTTGAACTCCTTTCAATTTCATATTAACACTCGAATACGTCAAATACGGACGGAGATAGGTGGCCCATCCAGAATTCTAAACTTCCAAAGATACCATTTAAAGAAGGAATTTTAGAGTTGTATTACTAACTTCGTAACCTTCATATCGAGAGCAATATAATTGAACAAAAAGATTTACCTGAACAATCAAGGATAAAATACTTACTGAAATCAACCACGACAGTTTTTGACGGGGTTTGTTGTTATTTTGTATGTAAAGGAGAATTGATATGGCTAACAAATTTTGCATTGCAACAAAAAGGCTCTTGCAAGTCTAAATAGCAGCAGAG
>OHFC01000251.1_pt1 | contig 12868 bp, 1 predicted proteins | sample 1567421 | NCBI WGS metagenome assembly OHFC01 (sample SAMEA3879600, study PRJEB24766) | human gut metagenome | biome: human-associated habitat; feature: feces | place: USA | collected 1985/1987 | reverse complement strand
AACCTCATTTTTCGAAATTTATTACAAAAATATTACATTTTTTTATCTTTTTTTCGTGATTCTTGTAATATTTTGAGCTTTTCCTTAGGGCAAGGCGAAAAAACAGTGCCAGGCACAAAACTACCCTAAAGGTAATTTTATACCTGACACTTTCTTATAATTAGTTCTTTTTATTCTTTTTTATTAAACAGATTCCCACTGCTATAATAATTAATACAACTGTAGAACTAATTAATATTATATTTGTATTTACTGTATGTTGGCTAATACCAGTTGGAGGTGTAATTACAAGTTTTACTTCTCCATCGTCACATTCATCTGGAGTTCCTGTAGATGGATTATGATTTCCTGGTGTTGTTGGTTGAGAGTTAGTCTCAAATGGACTTATTATCTTTTTAAATGTTTCTATTATTTCTGCATGGTTATCTAATACAACTCCTGTTTCATTTACTGCTAATAATTTACTAGCATATAATTTTACTATAGTAGTTCCTCCTGGTTGATTGTATTCTGTAGGTGGTGCTATTTTTCCTATATCATTTGTTTCAAGTATTGTATATCCTTTTCCTTGGTTTTCTAAGTCTTTTAGATCTTTATATACACTGTTTTTATCTATATAAGCCCTTGTTTCTGATGTTCTCTGGTCATAAAGTGATATTAAGTCATCAGCTGACAATTCATTCCATTTTACATCATTTTCCAAACTCTTTTGTTTGTCTAATACCAATCCGCCTGACATGTAATCTACTAATTTAAATATAACATTATCTAGTATTTGCTTCCCCAATAATAGTAATTTGTGTTTTCTCTATAATCATAATCTATTTCAGAATAGTTTGTTATTTTTATTCCATACTCTACATTTACTGTAGCTCCCTGAACTAATTCATGGTCTATTTCGGCTATAACTAATCTATTCTTTCCTTTTTCTCCTCCTAATGCCTTGACATAACTTAATTGAGACTCATATGGATTTCCTGATATTAAGTTTTGTCCATTTGCTAAAGTTACTGTTAAGTTAGTAATTGTTTTATCCACATTTATTTTTTGTTTTGGTCTTTCTGTAATTCCAAAATCTAAATATGGTACTACTGCATAAAATTTTGGAACTCTTTTTGCTTTTCCATTCTCATCTAATACTACAATTTCATCATTAAAATCAAACTCATCTGTATAGTCTGTCCATGATATTTTATCTGATTTTGATACTGTTGTATTTCCATTATTTTCAACAAAGAAATCAAATATTCCTGATTTTGCAGTCATTTTCAATGAACCGTCTGTATAATTTCCATAATATACATCGTCAGATGCTTCTCTTAAATCCATAGATGTATCTATTGCAGTACTTGTTCTTGTCTTTGGCTCTTCATTTGCATTTGTTATTATCCAATTTACATCTCCAGATAGTAAAGCATTTTCTATGTTTTTAGATACAACGATTGTTGATTTATAATCTCTTGCATCTATTATTTTATCATCTATTATTTTATCATTAATTGTTGTATATGTATTTGTGTCAATTTTTCCATACTCATATTTTAATTGATAATTTTCAGCAGGAATTACACCTAATAACATATAATTTGCTTTATACTCGTAATTTGTCGTATTTATAAAATCTTTTCTTGAATATGTACTTGCATCCAATTCCTTACCTTCTACATTGTTTCCGTTTATACTTAATTTATAGATTTTGGCTGTTTTTTCATTCTCACCATCTTTTTCTATTAATTCTACTTTAACATTTTCAACTAAGGTTTCACCATCTTCGTATTTACCATCACCTAATCTTTCATTTTCATTTACTAATACTGTTTGATCAGATGCATCATCCCATACAATTCCAGATATACCTCTTGTTGGATCTGCTTCATCTATTCCTATTATTAGTGATGGAGCATAATCTGTATCATCTTCAAATGTAGTTAAATCAGTTAATTTTCTATTTTCAGCTGTATATCCATCTAACTTACTACCATCTGGTCTTGTAATATCAACATTTGTTTTTCCAGTATTTTCAACTCCAACTCTTGCATCTTGAGGTGCTGAGTCTTTATCTATTGCAGCATAAATTTCTCCAGGGTCGTTTACTCCATCATTTGCTGTTTTAGCAGTTTTTGCTCCTGCAACCATAGTATAATCACCATAGTAACTTGAAAATGCTGATATTTCTGATACATTCATCAATGTTGCTCTTTGATGTGCAATTGAAGTCAACGCATCTTGGCTTAAGTGGAATCTTACCATAACTGCTGTTGAACATCCTCGTTCCAATGTTGAATTTAATTTAATATATGCTGCATTGTAATTTTTATCAGCTTTGCTCACTGCCTGTGAGTGAATTGATGTTGATTGAATATCTGCAGAACCCTCAACAATTTGGCAAGAGTCATATCTCTTATCATAATAATTTACTATTTCAGTAATTCTTGATGATAATGTATCTGATTGGTTTTTAACTATAATTTTATATGTTACCCATACATCCATTACAGAAGAACCTTTATTTAAATAATATGCTAAATCTGATTCATATAATGGTCTTGTGTATGTTGTTAAACCTCTGTTACTATAAGAGTTACTATATTTACTTCCAAATTTAACATCTACACCAAAATTATCATTATTTGAGCCATCTATATTTCTTCCTCCATATTTGTATGTATTTAAATACTCTCCAACTCTAACATCAACAGACATTAAGTCTGTAGCAATAGCATTATCTGCTTGCTCTCTTCTGAAGATTCCTTGATTATTATTTGTAATACACTCTAATCCTGTATATTGATATGCCTCCTCCCATTTTTTCTTAATACTATATCCAGACTCTTGCGTAGAAGCTATGATTGAATAATCATGTGCTCTATTCTTAGCAGCATCTGTAATTTCTAATATTTTATTACCGCTACTATTGTTTCCATATTCATATGGCCAATGATCTTTGAATGTTGCAATATTATCAGCAACCTCATAATCTAAGCTATATTTAGTTGAAGCATTTTGATATATTTCTGCAAAACTAATATTTACAGACTCTCTATCTTTCTTATCACTTCTTCCTCTTTTTACTTCACTAGCTTTAGACAATTCATCATTTTGATTACCATATTGCCAATCTCCTTTTAAGTCTTCGGTTGTAGCAACTGTTGTAAACTTCAAGCCATCATATTCGAATTCAATTTGGTATTTACCTAAATCATCTATTACAATGTTTCCGTTTTCATTTTCTGGATTACTTCTAAATGTATTTCCATTTACATATGGTTTATTGTTACTCCAATAATCTGGATTATTATATCCATCATCAAAGTTACCATCTTGTTTTTCTCCATTGATGTATTTTACACCATCAACTATTTTGGTACCAAATTCATAGTATCCATTTTCATCAGTTACAGCCACTCCAACTGTTTTACCATCTTTAAGTAAGAATACTCTAATACCCTTAATTAAAGCATCTGACTCTTCTTTATAAATACTATCTTTAGTATTGCTCTTTACATCGGCAATATCTTCCCAAACAAATCCAGATATACGTACATACATTTGCTCATTTTTAATTGTCAAATCTGTATTTAATTTTCCATCTGTTTTGTCTGTTTCATATGATTTGTTTCTATCTAATTCAAGCCATCCATCTGATGTGATTTTTCCTATATTTGCAGTAAATGTTACCCTAAAGTTGTTATAATCTTTTTCATCTGCTAAATATCCATAATTTTCATTTTTTACTTCTTCTAAATGATATTTAATATGGTCTACACCATTTGTACTTAATAATAAATTGTATATAGCAATTCTACCATTTTCATCTGTTGTAAATCTTGTTGCATCATTTATGTTTTTAACAAAATCTATATCACAAATTTTAACTGCTCCTGTTACTTCTTTTTCCCAAGAACCATTTGCTGATGTTTTTATTTTTACATATTTATATGTTGAATTAATTTTTCCATAGTATTTATTAGATTTGTCTGTTATTTCAACATCTTTTTCTGCTCTTAATATAAATGATACATTTGCAAGTTTTTTATCAGCATTTCTGCTATCTTGTTTTACAATACCAAAGTTACCTGTTTGTTTCAAGTTTAATGCAGTTACTTCAAAACGTCCTGTTCCATTTTTCTTATCTGTATTTGGACTTGTTTGTCTGTTCATATCAACCCATCCACGTTTTGCTATTTCATCTACATTTGTAGATTCATTACTTGTAACTGTTCCATCATTATCTGATGAAATAAATGTTGTTGTATAGTTATTATATGTACCTTCTTCTGCAACCCAACCATAGTTATCATTTGCAACTTCTTCAATATGATATTCTATTTTATTAGCTCCATTTGTACTTATCAATAAGTTACTTATTTGTATAATTCCTTTTGAATCTGTAACAAATACTGTTGCTTTTTCTCTATCAACAAAATCTAATGCTTTTGCATCATTTTCGCTTCTATAAACTATGTCTTTTATTCTTACAGAACCTTGTACTTTTTTAGCATACTCTCCATCCATTTCCAAGATTTTATCTGTTTGATTTCTATCTGGAATGATTCTTATATATTTGTCTGTAATGCCTTCATCTGTAACTACATTACCATTTTCATCTAATAATTTAGCTTTTATTATAAATGAAACATTTGGTAATACTTCTTCGGTTTTTCCATCTTTATTTTTATCTGTATCTACTTTTCTTATGTATAAGTTTCCTGTCTGTTTAATGTTTTTTACTGTGGCTATTGATGTATATTGAGCATTTGATGGTTTCTTATCTGTCAATTTTGAAGATGCTCTGTTCCAAGTATACCAATATAAACTTGGTTCACTATCTTCTGTTTGACCTTCAAATCTTACTTTATAATTTTGCCATTTATCTGTATCAGATACATAGCCATAATTATTTGTAGCCATTTCTTCAAATGCATATTTTATACGGTCTTTTCCATTTGTACTAATTTGTAAGTTACTAATTCCTATTTGTCCATTTGAATCTGTAACAAATAATGTTGCTTCTTCCTTATTGTCTGTAAATGCAATTGGCTCTACAGCTCTATCTTCTGCTGTTTTATAAACTTTATCTATTACTCTGGCTTTTCCCGTAATTTTTGTTGCATATCCATCTTTTCCAACTTCTACATTACCAGCGCTTTCTACCATTACTTTTAAATATTTTCCATCTATTCTTGCTTTTTGAATTGGATCTTCATATCCATTTCCTTCATATTGTGTTTTTATATAAAATTCTACATTTTCTATTTTTCTATTTTGGTCATAATCTCTCTTGTATATTTCCATATTTGTTGTTAATTTCATGTTTTTTGCAAGTAATGTAAATGCTGGTTTCGCATCATTTCCAGACTTATCTGTTTCTACAGATGTTTGTCTTTTTAAGGTTATCATTGCTGCATTTGATTTTGTAATAGTACCACCTATTGTTCTTACAGAACTTTGGTTACTTGTTTCTCCTTCAAATACTACAGCATATGTGTTTCCATATTTGTCATCTGTTCTTACTGCTGGTGCATATCCATAATTATTTGCCTCTAACTCGATTACTTCATATTCAATGTAATCTCCTCCGTTAGTGCTCATTAATAAATTTAATACACCTGTTATACCATTTGCATCTGTTCTAAATTTAGTTGCATCTGCAAATGAACTTGTAAATCCTATTGGTTCTACTTTTGGATTTTCATTTTCATCATAAGTTTTATCTTTTACTCTTACAATTCCTTCTACTTCTGTTAAATATTTGTTATCTGAATCTTCTGTCATTATTTGAATGTATTTTCCATCTATTTTTTGTTTAAAATAATTATCTCCTTTTCCATTTGCAACATAATGTGCTCTTATTACAAACAAGGCATTTTCTAATCCTCTGTCTTGGTCATAATCTCTTTTATAAATTTTTAAATTTGCCGTTAATTTTTTATCTAATACAGTTAAGTTTCCAGCCATTGTTGTACTATTTTTATTTGTTTGAGTTGAAGTTAATCTATTTAAAGTTAAAACAGCATGTGCTGAATCTGTTGCAGTACCTTCATTTAATTCATATTTACTATTATTTGAAGTAGAAAATTCATAATCTACTGCGTAGTTCTTGCCTACTTTTCCATCTTCTCTTATTGATGGAGCATATCCGTATCTATTAATAGAAATCTCATAAATATCATATTTGATTCTATCATTTCCATTTGTACTCATTAATAAATTTTGTAAACCTATTATTCCATCTGCATCTGTAATGAATACAGTTGCTTTATTGATGTCACTTGTATATGCAATTGATTCTTTTATATTAGCTGAATTTTCATTTGCACTATATATTTGATCTTTTACTCTTGCCATACCTGTTATAGTTTTTGCATATCCATCTGCTCCAATTACTGCATTAGAGCCACTATCAATCATTATTCTAATATATTTACCATCTATTTTTGCTTTTTGATTTGTGTCTTCATATCCATTTCCATCATATTCAGCTTTTATTACAAACTTTACATTTTCCATCTTTTTGTCTTGATCATAATCTCTTTTATATAATTTAAAGTTTGTTGTTAATTTCTTATTAGTTACAGTTAATGTTGACTTTATTGTTGAATTATCAGTTTCAACTGAACTTTGTCTTTGTAATTTAATAAGTGCTGATGCTGATTGAGTACTATTTCCGTTATTCTTTGAATATTGGCTTCCATTGCTAGAACTGAAACTATAATCAACCACATATGATTTTCCTACTTTATTATCAGTTCTTATTGCTGGTGCATATCCATAATTATTAGATTCATTTTCTAATATTTCATATTGTATTTGATCACTACCATTTGTACTTGTTAGTAAATTAACAATTTCGATTATTCCATTACTATCTGTTACAAATTTTGTAGCTTTACTCATATCGCTTGTAAATGCTTCTGGTTCTAGTGCCTGATTTTCATTTACTCCTTCTATTGTTCCTGGAGTATATGTTTTATCTTTTACTCTTACTTTTCCTGTTGCATATGTTGCATATCCATTGTCTCCAGTTATTACATTAGAGCCACTATCTGCTATGATTTTTACATATTTTCCATCAATTTTACTTTGCATATACTGGTCTGAATTTCCATTTCCAATATAATGTGCTTTTAACACAAATTCTACATTTTTTAATGCATTATTAGCATTATCATAATCTCTTTTATAGATTTTTAAGTTTCCTGTAAGCTTTTTATCTGTTACTTCGATTTCAAGACATGTACTGTTATCTGTAAGTTTTTGTCTATTCAATTTTATAATACCTTGTGAATTACATGTACTTCCATTTGAAGACCTTTTTTGCGTTATATTTATTGTATTATTAGTACTTCCATATTTAATTGAACCATTTGCTTTTACTGGAACTCTTGGTGCATATCCATAATTATTACTTGAAACCTCTATTAATTGATATTGAAACTCTGCTTGATCTATATATTCAAATCCTTCTACTGCATAGTCTCCTTCTCTACCTGTAGTTGCTGTTAATAGATTGTATATTTCTATATTTCCACTACTATCTGCCACAAATTTAGTAGCTTTATCTATGGAATCTACAAATGTAAATCCTGTTATAGTTGCCTTTCCCTTAACAGTTTTTGCATACCCGTTTTGATAATTTGTTACACCCCTTGTTTCGGCGACTTTTACTAATACATATGGTTTTGACGCAATTTCATTTACTACATGACCATTATATAAGTAATTATTTACATTTGCTCCTTGGAAACTGAAATATGCATTCTGTAGACTTGCCTTTAGCACAAATTCTACATTTTCTAATCCTTTATTTTGGTCCAAATCTCTTTTATAAATTTTTATATTTGCTGTTTGAGATTGGTTTGCGATAATCCATTCTATAGTTTGTGCAGCTTGCATTTTTATTGAACCCCATGTAATTTTACCGTTTTCAACCTTTTTAGTTGAACATCCTACAGATGTTACAAATTTTCTATATTTCCAATTAGCACCACATGATGTTTCAAAAAATGTGTATTCTGCACATACTAAATTGTTAATAGTGATTTTTCCTTGTGAATTTGTACTTAATTTTGTATTATTACTATCTGTTCCTGTAAAACTTAAGTCAAATGACATTTCACCATTTATTCTATAAGTTGTATTGCCAACCGTATAAGTTCCACCATTTACTACAACTCTTAAAGGATAATTTGGCACTGTATAGTTATAGCCATATCCTTGAACTTTTCTTACTGTTGACGTTCCATCTGTAAATTTTATATTGGTATCTTTCATTGCTGTATATTCCCAGTATTTACTGTTTCCTGGAGAATCACTATGATAGTTATCTGATATCGTCCATGATTTTTCTTTTATTACTAATGGATTTTCTGATGTAATATTAGTAATTAATTGTCCATTAGTTGTAGCTCTAAAATATGTTGATAAAGCTCCGTTATTTCCTAACAAAAATACAAATTCAACTCCTGCTAAAGGTACACGTTTATTGCTAGTTGTAATATTGTCTTCATCTACTTTTATTAATTCAATATTTCCATTTGCTTGCCATCCACCAATTAAATCTATATTATCATATACATCTACATACTCTCTATTTCCTTCTGTTTGTTCTGCACCTATTGTTAATAATCCCATTGACTGAGTTTGTCCATAACATCTTCTAGGATGTCCTGAACCTGTAGCTTTTGTATATACATCTATAGTTGTAGTTGTGTTAGAGCTCTCTTGTATATAATAATGTGCATGTACCGTAAAGTACAATTTACTTACATATATATAGTTACTAGGAATTTTTATCCAAAATTCATCACCTATATTATATGAATGGCTATCTCCAAATTCTAAAAATTGTCCATTTGATATTCCATATCCTAATTGTACATTATTTAATTGTTCAACATAATTTTCTGATTCTGCATTTAAAATATAATTATGATAATTATCTGTACTTACTGCATTTACATTTACTATAGGTGTATCATACCAGATTCCTTCTGGTCTATTTGTATTTGAATCATCTACACGAAATGGTCCTATTCCTGTGCTTCCATCATTTAATTTGGTAAATGTTACTCTTGTTCTGTCATATGCAGTTTTTGATATATCCATTTTATAAGGATTGCCTTTATACTGAGTATTAACCCCAGCTATTGATGAAGATGATGATGCATTTTTAACTCCTGTTATTTCATGAAGTGCATTATCACAGAAATTTGCACCTGGCATAGTACAGTTAAATAAATAACTTGTTTCTTTACCATCAGATGTAATTCCTACTGCATTTACCCCATAGTGGTTTGTATCTATACCTCTAATATATCTAATTTTAGTTGTACTACCATTTTCAGTAATATCAATTGTTTTTGTACTGGCATTATATTGTATTGTTGCACCAAAACTATTTGGTGTTTTTATAAACATTACTAATCCCATAACAAATACAAATGTCATTATATTTAAAGCTTTACGATTTTTCTTTTTAATAATTAGTACAAAGCTTGCTATTAATATTAAAACAATTCCCATAAGTACACCTATCCATTTTCCTAATCCTGTTGAAATTCCTATTAATACCTCTGCTTTTGAAGTATCATTTGCAGAATTAATATCACTTTGTCCTTTTTCATTACTACTCATTGCAATTTTTGCATTATTTGTAACTAATCCCACATTGCTACTTGTTACTTTTTTAGTTAAAACTAAGTTAATTTCTTTACTTTGTCCTACTTCTAAAGTATCATTTGCAAGTGCTGTTGTAACTAGTCCTTCTGTGCTTGAATACCAATCTGTATTTAATTCTGAATGGAACTCAAGTCCTTCTGGTAAAGTATCTATAATTCTTCCAACTTTTCCTGCTAGTTCTCCATTATTTGTTGCAACAATTTTATATTCTATAATAACTGTTGCACCTTCAACTTGCTTTGAATTTATTTCAAATTTTGCAAATTGTTTGTCTTTATAATCATATGTTTTTGTTTCAGTTTTTGTTTGAACTGTTATTTTATTTACATATTTATTAATTCCTATATCAAAATCTTTTATTTCTACAAGACCAATATCAATATTATTTTGATTTACTTGTGCATTTAATGTATCTGTAACTCCTGCAAGTCTTTCTTTTCCATCTAATAATACATTTTTTGATATTGCATCATTGTTTTTAGTTACAGGAACTCCAACTGCTTGATATTCTGCTAATTCATATTTTTCTGAATCATACAAAAATATAACAATATATTTTCCCTTTACTATATCTGTAAATGTATAAGTTCCATCACTTCCTGTTATACTCTCTATTGCTTTTCCGTCTTTTGATACAAGTTGTTTGCTTGTATAATCATATAATAATACTCTCATATTACTATAAATTTTTTCTTCACTATCTCTTTTTCCATCTTCATTTGAATCTATCCACGCAATTCCTGATATTGTTACTTTTTCTTCTTCTGGAGTTGGCGTTGGGTCAGGTGTTGGTGTTGGGTCTGGATCTGGTGTTGGATCTGGGTCTGGATCTGGACTTGGATCTGGACTTGGTGTTGGATCTGGTATTGGGTCTGGAGTTGGATCTGGTATTGGGTCTGGAGTTGGGTCTGGATCTGGATCTGGAACTGGGTCTGGATCTGGATCTGGGTCTGGGTCTGGATCTGGATCTGGATTTTCAAATCCTGAATCACCAGGCTCTATCGGTGTCCATGGATCTGTTGGTTGATCTGGTGTACCAGGAGTAACTGGTGTTTCTTCTGCTTTTTTAACTATATTAGTTAATGTTTGAGTTTTAGATTTTATATTATCTCCAGAAATCGTAATTTGATTTGATAGTTCTGTGTCTTCTGAAATATCTGATTTTACCTTACCATTTATTTTTAAAACTACTGTTTTACCTTCTGGTATTTTTAATTTTAATTCTGTTGAAATTCCACCATCATCATTTTTATTAAATCCAACACTTGATGTCTTTTCTTCATATGACTCTACTATATGAGGAATTTTTATTCCATTTCCTTTATCCTCATAAACAATTTCTGTATTTATAATAAATTCATTATATTCTATAGTAGCATATTGCAATGCATCTGTAATGAAATCATTTACATTTACCTCTGTATATGTTGCGATTCCACCTCTTGTTTTTCCTATATTTTTCAATTCTACAGTATAATTTATATCATCATATGGATTTAATTCTTTACCATCTTTATCTGATACAACTGTCATTTCTACTGCTTCTATGTTTCCAACACGACTTGTTTCATTAGAAACATATGTATTTATATTATCACCGTAAACAGTAGCTTTTCCTTTTAAAGTATATTCACAGCCGTCGTTTTCGTTTACATCAGATATTTCTCCATTTATCATAATGTATTTATAGCCCTTTAGTTCAGCATTTTCTTCATCTAAAGAATATGGTTCTAATGAATCAATTGTATATGTCCACATATTTCCTTGTATATTTCCTGTTGTATCTAATCCTTTAACTTCTGTTATATTAAATATTGGAGAAGCTTGAAATGCTAATTTTACATTTTTCAATTCTTTTCCAGACATATTTTCAACTTCTATTACATAGTTCCAATCTTTTCTGTCTGTTCCTACTACACATTTTAAATCAACACTTAATTCAGCTTGTTTTATAACATTACTTTTTTGTACATCTGGCAATGTTGAATTGTTTACACTTGCAGAATATACAACAGTTGAATTAACATCATTTGCATCATCATTTAAGTCTTTTACCTTTAAATCAAATTGTTTTTCATAACTTTCTCCTGGAGCTAATTTTATCTGTCCAAAATTAATTTGTTTTGTTTCTTCTTGCTCATAATAACCATATATTGCTCCATTTATACGATCCCAACTTTTATATGTTTCATTCCAAGTATATCCATCTTCTTTTAATTCTACATAAACCATTTCATCAGGAATTTTAGCAATCAAATTTACTATTTTTGTTGAATCACTGTTATTAGTGATTTTGGCTATATTTGTAACTATTTGACGTTCATATAAACTTCCATTATTAGAAATATCTGCTCCACCTACTTTTTGAGAAATATCAAGTTTTATTCCACTTTCCTCATATGTTGTAGTTTGCTCTTGTTCAACTGCCATTGGAACAGCTTCTGCAATTTGATTTATCAAAGAAACTTCTAATTCTTCACATTCCTTGTTATCTTGTTTATATACCGTATTATTAGTGTTTTCATTTGTATATGTTAATTTTAATGTATCAGTTTTATTTACTGTCATTGATTTATTTAAATGTATAGTTACTGGAATAACCACATTTGTACCATTTACTAATGAACTTTGTTCATATGTTTTTTGTTCACCTTTTAATTTTAATTTTAAAACTTTATTTTCTCCATTATCTTCTACTTCACATTTTTCTATCTCAAATGTCTTATCATTATACATTAATGAAGGTGTTCCTATAATTACTTCCTCAATGTCTTTTGGCATTTCTATTGATATTACAGGATTTTTAAACAAACTATATTTTGAATCATCCGCTTTTAAATTTGCAATCATAACCACATCATTTTGAACATTATTTACAAATGTATTTTTGTCTAAAGTTATTCCTATGTTTGACATAGCTTCTTTTATTTGAACAGTATTTAATTCTGTTGCACTGTATACTTTTTTTAATTCTGTTTTTACTGTTTCATCTTCATTTGTAGAAGAAATTAAATTATAACCTTGAGCTACCATATATGTATTAATTTTGTTATAAGCTAAATCCTTCATATTAGAATTAATACATTTTGTATTTTCAAATTCTATAATTCCTTCTTTTTCAACATCAGTTAATCTAATAAATACATTTTGAGTATTATTATCATATTTAACTATTATTTTTCCATTC
>OHFC01000245.1_pt1 | contig 13187 bp, 9 predicted proteins | sample 1567421 | NCBI WGS metagenome assembly OHFC01 (sample SAMEA3879600, study PRJEB24766) | human gut metagenome | biome: human-associated habitat; feature: feces | place: USA | collected 1985/1987 | reverse complement strand
GAGGACGGCGAATCCGAGCACGCCCGCCATCTTATCGTCATGGACTCCGACGGCAATGAGCAGAGCCTTGCCTCCGTATCCGGCCTTTACTCCCCGGAGGATACCGTAGCCCAGCAGATATGGAACATAATCGCTGACGACGGAAGCTATTACAGCGACCTTACCCAGGAGGACATAGAGGAGCACCTGGACCTGTACAACGGCTTTTCCGTGGGGGACGAGGGCTATACCGTATACCTTCCTGCCGGCGCTGTAGCCGACGAATCCATGGGGGAGCAGGAATTCAGCTTTGGCAAGAGCGCCCTTTACCCGGGTTTTGTAGGCGACGTCATAACCGCCGATGAGTATACCCAGATACTGCCCATGCTCAACGCCGCAGCTGCCGCCCGCGGCCCCGACTTTGCCAGCCTCAGCTCCGTACCGATAGGAGATCAGAGTGTGGCTTATTGCAGGGAATACTGGCTTCAGGGCCGGGATTCCCGCACCGTCACCCAGGAGGAATACCGCTCCGCATATAAGTTCCCCCTCTCATCATCTCTGCCGCCAGAGGAAGGCCCCGGTGTGGAGCTTAAGGATGACGGCACCGTGGAGCTCTCCCGCGTCACCCCCTTCTATGGCTTCCAGCCTGAGGACGCCATGCTCAAGGAGGACGGCACGCTCACCGTAACCGGCGTGCTTATGAGCGGCGCTCCCGGCACAGCCGACGCCGCGGCCGCCGCCTCTGCCGCCGCAAGCTCAAGTGCACTGTAGGAAGCCGAGGTAAGAGTCATTCCGCTCGCGGCTACCGTCCCGGCAAAAACGGGAATATAACCCTTCATAAAATCAGCCGTCAGCGCAATCGACGATGCCGCAGACGAAAGGGTGCTCGCAAGTGGCACCGACAAAGCAGAAACTATCAGAAAAGAGCATACCGTACCGACCGAATATTTTTCTGCGGTATTTGATGGGGCGAAGCTGCCGACTACTGCCGCGACAACCGCTATTGACAGTACAATCCCGAGCGTCTTTACGGGTTCTTTCAGCTTACCCTTTGCAATATCTATAATGCAGGTTATTATTTTTCTCGGAGAAGCGCTTATAAGCGAGTCATAATCTATGTTTTCAATGCCCATTGACTCAAGAATTTTGCTTGTCTCGTCGCTTATTTCCACGGCAAAGTCATCGGAAGTGATTTTTTCATCACCCGTATCGGCGGCACTCGCGGCAATCGGAAGCAAAAATATTACGAGCATTAAAAATGTAAGTGTTGTAACCGTTTTTTTTACTTTCCGCAAAGGCTTACACATAATTTGATTATTTCTCCGATCACAGGCAAAATCATACCCGCTATTGTTATTTTCCCTATAAGCTCTGCCGTCTTCGCAAGAGCCGTTTCCGAAGCGTCACGGCATACGGCCGAGGCTATTTCGGTAACCACCGATACACCGGCTGTTTTTACCATAAGCTTTAAGCCTTCGGTATTTATTTCCGCATCTCCGATACTTTCGCCGATTTTATCCGATAGCACGGAAAACGCCGCAACAGCCGAAAACAGTACTGTCAAAAGCACAGCTATGCGAAGTAAAAACGAATACTCAGGCCGCAGTTGCTTTATGATAACTATCGACAAAACACCGGTCAGAATTATAAGTATCAGCTTAATCATATATCAAAGGTTGATTCTATGATGCTGCGAAGCTCTCCTATACCCGGCAGCAGCATCATCACTATTACGGCTATACCCGCAATAACCGTCAGCGTTGCGTATTCCTCGCGTCCCGAGCGCGACAACACCTGATAGAGCACAGCCACGATTATTCCGATGGCGGCAATTTTAAAAATAAAATCAACTTCCATACTTCCTCCGTTTTAAAAGAGCACTATCACGGCAAGCGCACCGAAAAGCACACCGAGAGAACCGTAAACGCGCGGCGCACTCGCAGCTCTTTCGTGAAGCTCCTTTTGCCTGAGTTCAAAATAAGAGATAAATGTATCGCAATTTTCGAGCTCGCTCTGTTTGTCTGCCGAGCCGAAGGTGTCGGAAAAAGCCTTAAGCTTTTCAATACAGTCCTGCGGTAAGCACGTATCGGATTTGTTTTTATCAATCGCGTTTTTCCACGCTGAGGAAAAGCTGTCGCCCCGGCGAAAACGCTCTCTTGCGTCCTTTATAAAAAACATATCCTTGTATTCCGACTCAAGAAGGCTGTCTAATATTTTGTCGGCGGGAGTCGATACATACGATATCAGCGTCCTTATGTATTTGAGCATTGAGATTACCGAATACGCCTCCCTGTCGCTCGCCGTTATTGTCATCGCCTTGTTTATCCCCGCAAGGCTCAGTGCCGCAAATATCATCACAAGGCCCACAGTTTTCATAATCTTCCGCTCCGAAGTAAAATATTTCCTTTATCTTTCCTATATTCTTCCCTGTATCCAAAAACACAGCGGCGTCAATGAGTCCGCTCTCCAAAAGCTTCTTCGTACCGTGCCGTAAATAAAGCTCGTTAAGGCTTGAGGCGTGCGCGGTAACGATAAATTTAACTCCGCAGGCAATACCGTTTAACACCTCGTTTGCCTCACTTTCGCTTCCAAGCTCGTCGCAGAATATAATGTCGGGAGACAAAGTCCTCACCGCGGTCATTATTCCGTACGGCTTCGGATAAAAAGAGAGAATGTCGGCGTTAAAGCACTCCGAGCTTTTAAGGCACGAGAGCTCGCCGCGTTCATCAATAACGGCACATTTATAAAAGTTTCCGATAAGTCCGTCGGAAAACTTACGTACAAGGTCTTTTAAAACCGTTGTTTTACCCGACATCGGTGCGCCGGCAACAATAATGCTGCGCGGTTCGTTTAAAAAAAGTCTGTCCGATATTTCGTCGGAGCAGCCTTTGATTTCACGCGCCACTCTGATATTTACGGAGGTTAGCTCGCGTATTGCCGCAACAGCTCCGTTTTGTATAACAGCGGTTCCGCAAATGCCGACGCGGCAGCCGCCTTTAAGCGTTATAAAACCGTTTACAAGGTCGCTTTGGTGGCTGTACACGGAATATCCGCACATTTTGGTAACCATATCCGAAATTTCACTTCCCGTTATAACGGGGAGATTATCCGAACAGATAAAGCTCATTCTTCCGCCCGAAGTTATAAACGCACAGCCGTTTCTCGTGACTATCGACACGGGCTTATCCGCTCTGAGGCGTATCTCGGTTATTTCATCGCAGATATTCGGCGGCAATTTCAGAAAAAACGCTCTTATACGCGGCGGCAAATAGTAAAAAATATCGCTGAGAAAATCTTTTGCGCTTTCCATTGTTTTTCACCTCGTTTATATATATGTTACTTGTCCGCAAGTAGAACTAAATTCTTGAAACAGACAAAGCAATGTGATATACTGAGGTAAAAATTTACCTATGATACACAAGACACCAAATAATTAAACAAAGGACTAACCGAAATGAGCAAAACTAAGGTCAAAAAGAAAAAAGAAACCAAATTTTCACTCTTTCTGAAAAACAACAAATACATTTTGATATCGGCATTGATTGCCTTTGCCGTAATGCAGCTTGTTTACTTCTGCTTCAGCCTTATTCCGTACGGCGATATGACAATCCTCAGAATGGACCTTTATCATCAATACGGTCCGCTGTTCGCAGAGCTGTATGACAGACTCACAAGCGGAGAGTCGCTTATATACTCGTGGAATTCGGGTCTCGGAAGCAGTTTCCTCGGCAATTTCTACAACTATCTTTCGAGTCCCGTTACATTACTCATTCTCTTTTTCGGTCATAAGAACATTCCCGAAGCCATAGCGGCTATGATAGCGGTAAAAGCCATGCTCTCGGCAGGCTCGTTTACCTACTATATAAAAAAATCACTCGGAAGGCACGACCCGACAACGGCGGCATTCGGTATTTTATATGCTTTCTGCGGCTATTTTGTGGCTTACTATTGGAATCTTATGTGGCTTGACGCCATGGTACTTTTCCCCGTAATTTTGCTCGGAATCGAAAAAATAATTAACAAGGGCAAGCCAACTCTTTACTGCATTTCGCTCGCCCTGATGTTCTTTGCAAACTACTATATGGCATATATGATATGCATTTTTGCCGTTTTGTATTTTCTCACCTACTATTTTGCAAATTACTCAATCGAGCAGAAATTTAACAGAGCCTTGAGCAAAAAAGCACCTCTTGCAAAAAGGCTTTCAAACTCGCTTTTTTGGAGTTCGGGAGTTAAATTTGCCTTTTACTCAATAGTCGCCGTACTGCTTGCGGCTTTTGTGGTTATACCCCTTATAACGATTCTCACCGACAGCTCCGCAACCTCAAGCGGCTCTCCCGCAGAATACAAAAAATATTTCAGCACGTTTGATTTTCTCGCGAATCATCTTGCAAGCTCCGAGCCTACAATCAGAAGCAGCGGCACCGACGTTTTGCCGAATGTTTACTGCGGCGTGCTTACTCTGCTTTTGGTTCCGCTGTTTTTGTTCTGCAAAAAAATCAAAACACGCGAAAAGATTTCATACGTCTGCCTTTTGGGCGTGCTTTATTTAAGCTTTAATATGAATTATCTCAATTTCGTATGGCACGGCTTCCATTTTCCCAACGATCTGCCGTACAGATTTTCATTTATGTACTCGTTTGTGCTGCTCGTTATGGCGTACAAGGCTCTCATACACATAAAGGACTTTTCAGGCAAAGAAATATTGGCGACCGGCCTCGGATTTGCGTTGTTCCTTGTTCTTGTCGAAAAAATCACATCTAAAAATATCGGCGATATGTCGCTCGGTCTCAGCATAATATTCGGCGTCGGTTATGTTCTTATTCTGAGGCTGCTCAAGGATAAAAAATACCAGGCGTCGGCGGTTTCGATACTGCTTTTGTGCACCGTCACGTCAGAAATAGCTCTCGGTAACACAAATCACTATTCAATGAATCAGAACAAGACCAATTACACAAGCGATTATGACGATTTCAGAACAATGAAGAAACAGCTTGACGACTATGACGGTAACGGCTTTTATCGTATGGAGCTGACAAATCTCCGCACGAGGATGGATCCGTGTTGGTACGATTACAACGGCGTTTCGGTATTCTCGTCGATGGCATATGAGAGCGTATCAAATATGCAGCAAGAGCTCGGTATGTTCGGAAATTATATCAACAGCTACACATATAATCCGCAAACACCTGTATATAACGCGATGTTCGGTCTTAAATACCTCGTTGATAACTGCGGATATTATTTAAACGACGAGCTTTATTCAAGCATTATGCAAAACGGGAAGTTCACCGCATACAAAAACAATTACGCTCTGCCCTTAGCCTTTGCCGTAAACAAAGATGTTGCGTCATGGTCAAGCAAGGACGCCTTAAATCCGTTTGAAGCTCAGAACAGCTGGTTTGAAAAAGCGACAGGTGTTTCCGATGTTTTAAAGCAAGTCGATATAAGCAACGTAACATACAGCAACCTTAGCACATTCTCGGATATGCAGTTGTCCGTTGGCATGCTTGCATACAGCAAAAACACTTCCGGCGCTTCGGCGAGCTTTACGGCGGAGATAGTACCGCAAACCAATGCAAATATGTATGTATACGTTAAATCCGCTTCAAGCGACAACGCAACAATCACGGCTGACGGTTTTTCAAAGACGTTTGACACAGACGACGGATATATAATCGACCTCGGCGAACGCACACCCGAAGAAACCGTTTACGTGGACGTACCGATAAAGAACTCGGCAGCGGACAGCGGAACCATTTCGTTCTATGTTTACTCACTTGATATGGACAAATTCAAGGAAGGATATGAAAAGCTCTCAGGAAGCGGCGAGCTTAAAATAACCTCCTATAACGACACTGAGATATTCGGAGACATAACCGTAAATGACGGCGAAATGGTCTATACCTCTATTCCCTACGACACGAACTGGGAGGTATATGTTGACGGAGTTAAAGTAAAAGCCGATGATATAGTTAAGATTTCCGACAGCCTTATGGGCTTTTACGCCGAACCGGGAGAACACGAAATTTACTTCCGCTATTATTCCTACGGACTCAGAAACGGCGCAATAATTTCAATTATTACTATTATCATAGCAACGCTGCTCATAATAATGAAACGCCGCAAAGTTCTGTTTTATAAAAAGAATAAACAGGATAAATGGTTGTTGTTAAACGAAAACGCCGCCGCTTTTGACGTAAGTTCGGCTGCAAATCCGAATGGTGCCTCAATAAGTGGCCGCGCGGCTCCGCCGACAGAAACCATAAAGCCCGACTTACCCGAAGACAATTCGACCGCAGACAAAACGCCGGACGAAGAAATCAGTTCACCCGAAAAAGGCTCGGACAATGCGGAAAAAGATAAAATAAAAAACGACAATAACGGTGAAGCTTAAAGCAGGTGTAATCCCTGCACAATATGATTTTTATTTGCTTAAGCCGAAAAAATCACGACCGATAAGCAAAGAGGACATTTAATATGGCTGAGATTTCGAAAAAAATCAGACAGAGCAAGGTCTTATGCGGGGAAAATAAAATTCCTTACGCAAGGGCGGTTGTGCTCATGAGCCTTTTCACCTTTACGTTTTTAGGTGCGGAATTTTTGTTTGTCAATATAATTGCACGCACGGCATCGGGCAATCTGTCGGTAAACGCGCAAAACTATGTGCTCGGCATCAGCGCATTGGGATTTTTATTGTATCCTCTTTTCAATCGAATTTCCGGTGGAATATTAAAGGCGGTAATTTCGCTTACGGCGGCAGTTATTTCGGTTGCCTGTTTCTTCTTATTGTGCCGCGGATACTCTTATCCGCTCACGTTGTGCTTTGGACTTTTGCTGTTCTTACTGCTCGGCAGCTACGGCGGCGCGGTATACTGTAAATCACTTTACCTTTTGAAAACAAACGCTCACTTAGCTCGTCTTGTAGGCATTTCATATATGCTCGGAACGGTATTGCAAATTGCCAACAATAATCTTATTCGCACGGATATTTCGGAAGCCTGCATTCTCTCCGCTTTTATTATAATATTGGCTTTTATACTGATAAAAACGAAAAAAAGCAGTATCGAGCCGACAACCGAAAGCGAGAACCGCAATAAGGATGACAACGCCGACAAAAAAGAAATATTGAAAACAGGCATTGTACTTATATTCTTTGTTGCGCTGATGACCTGTATTTTCAGCACACTCGACAACGCAGTTACTCTGTATCATGTGAGCGGCGTCGTAAATATCGGACAATGGCCGAGAGTATTGCTGGCTCTCAGCGGTCTTGCCGCCGGATTTTTGTTTGATATAGCCGACAGAAAGTATATGAGCATCATTATGTATTGCGTAATGATTTTATCTACTGTCAGCCTTGTCATACTGCAATTTGCAGGGCCATTTACAATAGGACTTATAGTATTCTACCTGTCGGCAGGCTTTTTCGCAGTATTTTTCACGGCTTCTTTTATGGAAATTGCCCGCTACACAAAAACGACCGCACTCTGGGCGGGACTCGGCAGAACCGTCAACAACCTTGTTGCGGTTGCGATATCGGGAGGCTCGCTTGCGATTTTAAATTCAGGCAACAATATAGCGATTATAACAACAGAGCTGCTTCTTTTCGTTCTTACGAGTATAGCCGCAATAATTTATACAAACAGCCGAAAAGAGTTTTTCGAGAAGCTTAACGCAATTAACGACAGTAAACTAAAAGGGCACGAAAAACTGCAAAAGTTGTCGGAACGATTTTCTCTCACGCCGAGAGAAACCGAAGTGTTTGGGTTGCTCGTGAGTACCGAGGATGGTCTTCAGGCAATTGCCGACAAATTGTATGTATCGCGACGCACATTAGAGCGATATGTTTCCGCCATTTACGAAAAAACAGGTGCAAAATCAAGAATCGGACTAATTTCTTTATACAACTCAATATAAAAGATATCAGCAATACCTCCCATATGGATGGGAGGTATTTTTTTGCTGTTTTTCAACGATTGGCGGATATCCGCCACCGCTTTTAATGCTATTGGCGGACTTCCCTTATATACAATATCGTAATGTAAAAATATAATTATAAAAAAAGCAACACAAAGCCTTGAAATAAGGCTTAATAAAGGAGGAAATTTTATGGATAACAAAAAAAGATTAAAGAGAAAGGTCAACACAAAATTAAAAACGGTGCTTTTGATGCTGCTCGCGATAATGTTTGTTATATCGAGCTTAATAACGGTAAGCGCCGCCACAATCAAGGACGACGGAAAGTACACGCTGCTTCTCACTTGCGCTTCGGACGGTAAAATCGACGGCGATTATGCAAAAATAATAAGATTTGATGTTGCCGATGGCGACACGACGGTAAGCTTATCCGAATTGACTGCCGGCATACTTCCGTTTAACGGCAGAACTCAATTTGCTTATTGGGCAACGGATTGGACTGGCGAAACAAAAGTCGCAGAAGATATACCGCTGTCCGATTTCAATTCCGAGGGTACTTTTTGGGTAAACGACGGCGAGGTTGATTACACTAACGGTCTTACGATTTACGCAGCATTCTCCGAAGAAGCGTTAAAGGGAACCGGCACATATTACCTGACGCTTGACGGTCTCGGCGGCGACATAAACGGCAAGTACGAAATAACCCTGAAAAGCAGCTCAAGTGAGTATCAGACGGTCGATTTAACTCAATATGTCCCCGTAAGAGAGGGATATACCTTTGTCGGTTGGGATTTGAACGGCAAGTATGTAACGGAAATATCGGCTGACTGCTTTAAGGAAAGCGACGCTGTGACGGTACTTGCGACCTATACAAAAAACACCTTTGACAACGACGGTATAGTTTTAACGCTCAATGCAAACGGCGGAACGCTCGACGGCAACGAGGCTAAAAAGTACGATTATATAGGCGGCAGAGACTCGGGCGCATCAATGTCGCTTTTGCCCTATGTTCCCGTAAGAGAGGGCTATACCTTTAACGGTTGGAACACCAAAAAAGACGGCAGCGGAAAAAATTACAAATATGTTTATTGGAGATTTTGGGATAACAACGAGGAAACCAATAGCGAATTTGATAAAGACACCTTGATTACGGAAGAAAGCGGCTACGAGCGTTATAAAAATGTAACCCTTTACGCTTCTTGGACTAAAAATAATGACGTGCCGGAAAATCCCGGAAAGCCCGAACCGCCCACACCGATTACGCCTCCCGCTTCCGAAACGGTAAATAAGCTTGAAAGCACAGGCGAAACAAAGGCAGTTATCGAATTTCCGAACGGAATAAATAAGGATTACAAATTGGATATTCGAGAGGTTGAAGTCAAAAAAGAGTTGGAAGATAAAAACGTAAAGTTCATAGCAAACATCAATGTGCTTGACGGAAACAACAACGTTGTAAAAATAAGCGATACAAAAATGAAAATCAAAATTGCTCTGCCGGAGGATTTAAAGGACTATGACAAATATGAAGTCGTATATATTTCAGACGGTGAAATAAAGGAAACGATTCCTGCAACAGTTGAGGACGGCTATATCGTATTTGAAGCAACTCATTTGAGCCAATACGGAATTGTGGCGACAAGCAAAAGTGTAACAAATGTGAACATTCCAAAGACAGGCAACACAGACAGCCTTGCATTGTGGCTGTCAGCGGCAATAGTCAGCTGCGGCGCGCTGACCTTATTTATCATCGTCGGCAAAAAGAAAAAGGCAGTGTTGCCTAAATAACGGGTAAACACCGAAATCCATATAAAAAGCGGACAGCGACATTCAAAGTTGCTGTCCGCTTTTTAAAAATTTCATAAGGCAATTTGACAAAACGCGTTTTATACAATACCATATATGCAGATTATTTCTTGAAAGGAAAAAACTATGTCTGTAAAGAATGACATACGCTCGGAGCTTGAAGCACACAGAGGAGAAGATATTTCCGGACAATATCTTGCCGAAAAGCTCGGTGTATCGAGAAACGCCGTATGGAAAGCAATAAATTCACTTAAAAACGACGGATATAAAATTACATCTTCCACAAATAAGGGGTACTGTTTGTCGGAGTCCTGCGATATTCTCTCGCAAAGCACCATTGAAAGGCTTTGCGGCGAAAATACGGACATAAAAATATTTGAGAGCTTAGACTCCACCAACAATGAAGCAAAGAGAGAAACGGCAAATGGGAAAACCGACAAGCCGTTGCTCATCATTTCGGAGGAGCAAACTCTCGGTCGCGGCAGAAACGGACGCAATTTTTACTCGCCTAAGGGTACAGGATTATATTTTTCACTCGTCACCTCTCCTAAAAGCGATTTGACGTCAGCCGTCGGTATAACGTCATATGCCGCCGTCTGCGTAGTTGAAGCAATTAAGGAGCTCACGGGAACCGATACAAAAATCAAATGGGTAAACGACATATATCTCGACGGCAAAAAGCTGTGCGGAATACTGACGGAAGCGGTATCCGACTTTGAAACCGGTACCGTAAGCAACATAATAATAGGCATAGGAATCAATCTGAAAACCGCCACCCTGCCTGACTCACTCAAGGACAAGGTAGGTTTTTTGGAATACAATTTACCGATTAAAAACGAGTTAATTTCGCTTATAGTTAAAAAACTACTAAAGTATGATGAGGAACGAAACAGTTTTATCGATAGATATAAAAAATATTCTCTCGTTTTAGGAAAAGACATTAAATATACGAAGAACAATACCGAATTTTACGGCACGGCTCTCGACATCGACAAAGACGGAGGGCTTATCGTAAAGAGCGGGAATTCAACAACGGTGCTGAAAAGCGGTGAAATAAGCCTTTACCTTTAATTATTGCCTTCATCGCAAACAAAGCCTTAACACTTTTTTATTTCGCAGCATATAGTGTATTAGCGCAGTAAAAAAAGATAAGGCGGTGTCGGCATGATAAGAAAACGACGTATCGGTATCGGAGCCGTGTTTGTGACCTTGGGGATAGCCTTGGCAGTTGCTTTTATTCTGCCGGCACAATGGCTCGTAGTTGTACTCGCTCTCGCTCTTGTTTGCAGCGGGATAACGCTTTGCAGAAACTGTTGTTAAGGAGGAGTCTGTTTTGAAGGTTATTGTTTTTAAAAGCTCGAAGCTGCTCGGAGGTTTTCTGAGACTGATTTTCGGAATAAAAAAGGATACAGTAACACAATAAATACATAAATGGCTGCAAAAACCTCGGTTTTTACAGCCATTTTATTTTACGGTTATATGCTTCAGAATTTAAGCCATTCGGTAAATTCGGCATCCGACGGCATACGGAAATCTCCGCGCGGCGAAAGGCTTACAGAGCCCACCTTAGGGCCGTCCGGCAAGCACGAGCGCTTAAACTGGCTTATGAAAAATCTTTTGATAAAAAGCCTGAGCCACTCTTTGAGCTGCTCCTCTGAATACTTACCCGAAAAAGCACGAGATGCCATAAACAGCAGCTTTTGCGGTTTAGTGCCGAAACGCAGGAAGTAGTAAAGATAGAAATCGTGAACCTCGTACGGACCGAGCTTATCCTCGGTTTTTTGCTTGATATTACCGTTTTCATCAGGTGGTAAAAGTTCGGGACTTACGGGGGTATCAAGCACACGCAAAAGGATTTGCTCTATTTCACCGCCGAGCTTTTCGGCTTCAAAGCGAACCAAATGTCTCACAAGAGTTTTCGGTACAGAGCAGTTCACACCGTACATACTCATATGGTCGGCGTTATATGTGCACCACCCGAGCGCAAGTTCGCTGAGGTCGCCTGTGCCGACGAGTATGCCGCCGACCTTGTTTGAAATATCCATAAGTATCTGCGTGCGTTCCCTCGCCTGCGTATTTTCATAGGTGATGTCGTGAATATCGCTGTCGTGCCCTATATCGCTCATATGGCGCAGGCAGGCAGGTTTTATATCTATTTCCTTAAAAGTTGTGTTAAGCGCTTTTATAAGCTCTACGGCGTTATTATACGTCATATCGGTAGTGCCGAAGCCCGGCATTGTGACGCATATAATGTTTTCATTGGGAAGCGACAACATCTCCATAGCCTTAACGGCTACAAGAAGTGCCAGCGTAGAATCAAGTCCGCCGGAAATACCGATAACAGCCTTTTTAAGTCCCGTATGCGCAAGGCGCTTGGCAAGTCCCGCGCTTTGAATTGAGAGTATTTCGCCGCAGCGAAGCTCCCTCTCGCTTTCGTTTGGCGGAACAAACGGATAGGGATAAAAACTTCTTGCAATATCGTCATATTCCGCCTCATTTACATATGCGGGAATAACGGTAAAATCGTTTTCGCGCAAAATCTCGTTATTGTCGGAAAAAGAGCCGTTTCGTACACGCTCGGAATTCAGCTTTTCAAAGTCGATAAACGCCGAGGCGCTGCTGCCGTCAAACGCAAAGCGTTCACTCTCCGACAAAATCGCTCCGTTTTCCGCTATTGTACAAGCTCCCGAAAACACAAGGTCGGTTGACGACTCGCCTACTCCCGAAGAAGCATATACATAAGCGCAAAAGCACTTGGCGCTCTGCACGGAAATTATATTTTTTCGATAATCATTCTTTGTGACAGCCTCATTGCTCGCCGACAAATTCGCTATAATATCGGCACCGTTAAGGCAAAGCTCGCTGCTCGGCGGAACGGGAACCCACAAATCCTCACAGATTTCAACTCCGAGAACAGCTCCCGATGACAGAGTAAAAAGCAAATTGCTGCCGAACGGCACCTCTTCGTCATCAATTATAACGGATGAGCAATTTACCTTTTCGGAGGAGGCAAACCACCGCTTCTCATAGTATTCATTATAGTTAGGTATATACGTTTTCGGCACAATTCCGAGAATAGCTCCGCTCTGCAAAACAGCGGCGCAATTATAAAGCCTGCCGCTCACACGCAGAGGTAAGCCTATACATATAACGGCATCGCTGTATGCCGTTTCTTTTGAAAATTTAATAAGCGCGTCAAGCGCACTCTGTATAAGCGCGTCCTGTAAAAACAAATCGCCGCAGGTGTAAGCCGTAAGATAAAGCTCCGGGAACACTATAAGAGAGCTGCCCGACTCACTTTCGGCCTTTACGGTTTTAAGAGCGTTTTGAAGATTTTTTTCGACATTTGCAACCGTTACGCGCGGCGAAACCGCCGAAACTTTTATAAATCCGGTATTCATATTGAGTCTCCGTTTTTTCAAAATCTTTATCTACACTGCCATTGCGCCGCTTCCGTTAGCATCATTCGCCGGAGAAGCGACCTC
>OHFC01000238.1_pt1 | contig 13741 bp, 7 predicted proteins | sample 1567421 | NCBI WGS metagenome assembly OHFC01 (sample SAMEA3879600, study PRJEB24766) | human gut metagenome | biome: human-associated habitat; feature: feces | place: USA | collected 1985/1987 | reverse complement strand
CTGAAGAAGTAGAACATCTGGCGTCCCTCTATTTCTATATCTGTATTTGGGGAGCACCGGCTGTTTTAGGGCTTTACAGTTTTGCCGGCTGGTATATCGGTATGCAAAATTCCCGTTTCCCCATGTATATCGCTATAGCGGTCAATATCATCAATATTGTCTGTAGCCTCTGTTTTGTGTTCGTCCTGGGCATGAAGGTGGAAGGGGTGGCTTTGGGAACCGTGGTGGCCGAATGGTCGGGATTGGCTATGGCTTTGTTATTGCGCAATAGTTTACAATCGGTGGCTATGCGCCGTTTTTTTGCCGTTAACCGGGATATTTTTTTAAGGACTGTTTGCTTAATCGCCGTCACTACTTTTTTCACTTCTACCGGTGCACGTCAGGGCGATACTATTCTCGCAGTGAATACTTTGCTGATGCAGCTTTTTACCCTTTTTTCCTATATTATGGATGGTTTTGCCTATGCTGCCGAAGCGCTGGCCGGGCGGTATATCGGGGCTTGTGATCTGAAACAGCTCCGGCATGCGGTGCGCAATTTATTCGGTTGGGGAGTCGGGATGTCACTTTTATTTACCTTGTTGTATGGCGTAGGAGGGAAAAATTTTTTAAGTTTATTGACCAATGATCAACAGGTGATCCGGGTGGCAGGAGATTATTATTATTGGGTATTGGCCATTCCTTTAGCAGGTTTCAGTGCTTTTTTATGGGACGGTATCCTGATCGGAGCTACGGCTACCCGCCAGATGCTGTGGGCTATGGCAGTCGCAGCAGAGGCTTTTTTCCTGATTTATTACTGTTTTGCGGGAGGAACCGATAATCATATCCTGTGGTTGGCATTTCTGGTATATCTTTCATTGCGTGGTATCCTGCAAACACTTTGGGGACAGCGGATATTTTCACCACGATACCTGAAACAGGGCTGAAAATTTATCGGTACGATAAATTTTAGTTTGTGAAGTTTATAAACTAAATCGGATTATGAAACGTTTGGAAATTCTTCAAGTTGGAAAACAAAATGTTTTTCGCAATCGCCCTGCAGCGGTTTTTCTGCAAAATAGCCGATTTCTTCAAGGTTGTTTATTGCGCTTATGAAATCCGTGTGCATTTCTTCCAAGTCCAAAGCGCTCAATTGTTCTAGTTCTTCAACTATTTCGACCTCGTCAAATCCCTCGTCGAGCAAGGCTTGACGGTCGTTTTTGACGTTGAATAAAATCTCTCCGAGGCGCAAAAAAGTTTCTTTTGAAAAATTTTCGATATGATTTTTTATAACCAGTTCAAAAATCGCATGGACGGCTGTTCCGTAGTTTGCGGTGAATGAACTTGTCGTTTTTAAGTTCAAAAGTTTTGTGTAAAAAAATTGTCTCGGGCATTTCAAAAATTTGTTTATTGAAGATGCGCTGAGGTGGATTTTGTCGTTTTCTGCCAGTACGGCAGGCTTTTTCTCTGTTGTTGTTTCCTCATTCTCAACTTGTTTCTCTTTTGCAAGTTCGTCCTCTTGTTTTTTTAATACGTCAGAAACAAAGTTTTGTTCATCTGCAAAAACCAGTTGTTCAAAAAATGATGACGGTGCCACCTGCTTTTTGTCCGAAAACTTATGTGTAGAAATGGTTATGTCCTTTTCTGCCCTTGTTAGTGCAACGTACAAAAGACTGTTTTCGTCTTTCAATTCCTCTTGATTTGAAAGAATAAGTTTTTCAAAATTCGGGAATTTTTGCTTTAAATTCGCCGAAATTTTTTGGTTTGCGTCATCTGATATAAAGTATGCAGATTTCGATTTTTTCGGAAAATAACCTTCCGTAAATGCGGGAAGAAACACGTGTTTGTATGTCTTTGAGGCACTTTTGAAAATACTTATAAGATTTATTTTGTTTTCGGTTTCCAAATCTTCGGACAAATTTGATTGAAGAAGATTTAAAACGGACTTAAAATCCAATGCTTCCTGCAAAGTTTCTGTTTTTAAGTCACTCAATTCTTGCAAATTTGTGAGAAATTTTGCCAAAAATTTGTGAAAATTTTCATCTTTGATGCTCGCAATTTCAATTATCTCGGAGACAATTTTAACATATTCGCCGTTCAAATAATGATAATAAATCCTTTGCATTTTATTGAGTTCTGCCCTAAGGCTTTTTGAATCATTATCAGAGAGCATATTTAATCCGAAAAACAGCGTTGTGAACAAGAAACGGTGCTTTTTTCGGATTTGTACGGATAATAATTTTTCACAGTCGATTTTGTTTTCTACTGTTTCCGATAAGAAATTTTCGGTCAAAATGTTTAACTCTGAAGCAAAATTTTCAAGTTCGACAAGCGATTTCGGTGTGAGGGTTTCCAAAGCCGAAATTTTCTCCGCGCCGATTTTTTGCAAAATTTCGCACATCATCAATGTTTGCTCAAATTTTAATTTGAAGTATTCAAATTCTTCGCAGTAAAGTTTTCCGCAAACGGGAATTTCGTATTTTTTCAAAACATCCGTAATGCTGTCTATCAGCGAGTTATCACGAAGCAAAATCGCGTAATCAGAATATTTATCGCCTTTTTTTACACCTTCAATAATTTTTTTTGAAATATAGTCAATTTCGTCTTGCAAGTCAGGAAACAAACGGTATTCAAGGCTATCTGACTTTTTGAAATCGAATTTGTTTTCGATAGGATTTTTCACAAAAATCGCACGCTTAAAAAGGTCATTATTTGTTGGTACAATTGCATTTTTGGGGTTTGTGTTCGTGCTTCCGCTTGCGGGGAACGCATTTGCACCCATAAAGGTTCGTGTTTTTGCGTTTTCATCTCCAATAAGCGTCAAATTTTCGTCATTTGCGATATTTTTGAGTAAATCCAGTTGGATTTCTGACAAGTTTTCCGCGCCGAAAACGTAAATCTTTTTGAAATTTTTTTCAAACGACTTTTTCAAAAAACTGTTCTTTTGAAGTTCGCAAAGGCAGTTTAAAACTATGTCTCTGTAATCCGAAAAATTATTGCTTGAAAGGGTTTCGAGATATTTTTCGTAGATTTTGATGATTATTTCAAAACGGACTTTATCATCTTTTGAAACATCGGATGTTGCGACGATTAAGTCATCGCGAGTAATTCCGTTGATTTTGAACAGTCCGAAAAGGTTGTATAACTCTCTTGGAAAACTCGACGATTTCGTAAGATTTTTCAGAGAGGGATGTTGTTTTAAAAGCGGGTTTGAAACAGATGAGATAATTTCTGTTGCAACGAAATCTGAAATGACATTTGTAGAAAGCATTTTACCGGTTTTAGCCAAAATTTTTCTTACAAATCCGTCAAATGAGGTTGTAAAAACTCCAGCGCCTCGTAAATCCTTGAAAAGCGCAGAATTTTCGTTGTGATTCATAAAAATTGCACAGATTTTGGACTCAGAGTCTTTTTGCGATTCTGAAGATTTGATTTCTTCCAAAATATCAGCGGAATTATCCGCGTAAACATTAATGATTTTCATTGTTTTCCCCGTCTTTATAATATACTATAAACCGTTAGTCCGTCAAATTGAGTCATTTTTGATTGAATAATCTTATTTTCTTTATAAAAAAAGGCTCGTCGGGGGACGAGCCGAACTCACCTTTTGGAACACCGTTATTTATGGTGCGGTGAGATTTACTGCTAGTCTTTGGTCTGATATTTTTATTATAAAACTCGTTTCCGTCAAAAACAGTCGTATTTCTATTCGTTTTTGTTTTAGTTCGTTTGAGAGCAGTTTTTTATAAAAACTTTTCGACTTTTTTGCCGCACATACTGTCGTAAACGATTTTTAGATATTCTTTGTATATTTCAAGCAATTCGGTCGGTTCTAAAATTTTCACGGTTGTTTTCCATTTGAAAAGTTCCTGACAAATTGTATGGGTTCCTGATGCCGTAAAGGTTACTTTCACATTTCCGTTTTTAAGTTTTTTCATTTCTTGTGTCGGGTGAAAATAATAGTTCAAAACGTCATCCGCAACTGATTTATCAAACTCTAAAACGACGTGCATCGGTTCTTCTTGATATATGCCGAAAGAATTATTGCAATATTTCTGCAAATCAAAGTTTTCGTCTTTTTCAAAATATTCATCGAGAACGGTGAGGCTTTTTATTCTGTCAATTCTGTAAGTTCTTAGAGCCTGTCGTTTTTCATAAAATCCGACGATATAATATCTGTCTAAAATCACGATGCCATAAGGGTTTGTTATCATTTCAAATTCATCGCCGTCTTTTTTGTAGGTGAATTTGATTTTTTTCAAAGACATCATTGCGTAGCGTAAGTCTTCCAAAATCTTCGGATCTGCATTCGGCTTTGCATATTGCCTTACCGCATAACCTTCCGATTCCAAAATTGTTGAAATATCATTATTCAATGATGACATATTTTTTTGTGGTGTGAGCGCTTTGATTTTTTCGATTAATTCTTGTATCTCAATTTTTCGGTTTGTATCTGTTGAAAGGTTTTTTAAATATTCCAAATTTGCAAAATCATTCGCATCAAAACTGATTAATGAATTCATTGTCCCTTTTGCAAAACGCCATCGTTTTTTTCTGCTGTTTGTCGGAACTTCTTCAATTTTTTCCGGAAACAGATTAAACAAAACCGCTTTCATTCTTTCTGCCGAGCGTCTTTCGACTTCAAATTCTTCGGCAATATCTTCAATACTTAATCCGCGATAACTGTTTTGAAAAAGCATTGCTAATCTAATTAAATCTTCTGCTTTGTTTAATCTTGACATGTCGTTCTCCCTTTTTGTTTTCTATAATAAAACAAATATGCGTCAAAAAGAGACGTACATGATTTTTTGCAACAAAAAACCACTTCCGAAGAAGTGGTTTAAATGGCGGGACCGACGAGGCTCGAACTCGCGACCTTCTGCGTGACAGGCAGACACTCTAACCAGACTGAGCTACGATCCCATTCGCCTGTGAGAAAATAATATAACAAAAAAAAAATTTTTGCAACAAATTTTTTATTGATGAAAAAACATGTTTTTTTTATAATTCAAATGACTAATATTTTTAACTAATGAGGCTTTATAATGAATAAATATCTTTTGGAAATCGGTGTCGAAGAATTACCCTACAAATTCATCCCCGATGCGGAAAAACAATTAAAAGCAGGATTTGAAAAATTTGCCAACGACAACTGCATCTCTTTCTCGTCAATAAAAACTTTCGCTACCCCCAGAAGATTAACAGTTTTAATCGAAGGTTTGCCCGAAAAAAAAGAAGATGTTGTTAAGACCGTTAAAGGTCCTATCGCAACAATTGCTTACGACAAAGACGGCAACTTAACACCTGCGGCAAACGGTTTTGCCAAGAAAAACGGTGTTGCACCTCAGGATTTATTTACCCAAGATAATTACGTTTGGGCAAAAATCGAAGAAAAAGGCAAATCAACAAAAGAACTTTTGGAACAAAATGTTCCCCACATCATCTCATCTCTCAACGGTTCGCACTTTATGCGTTGGGCTGATTTTGATGTGAAATTCCAACGACCTATCCGTTGGCTCGTTTCGCTTTTCAACAACGAAGAAGCCAAAATCTCTTTCTTGGACGTAACTTCGGGCAGAATTTCCCGCGGTCACAGATTTGCTAACATGTCTGTAGAAGTCGATATCGACAACTATGAAGAAGAACTTTACAAGGCTAAGTTATCGCTGATGCCGAAAAAAGAAAAGCCGAAATCGTTAAATCCGCTACGGAAGCGGCAAAATCAATCGGTGCGGAAATCGTTTTCGACGAAGATTTGCTCGACGAAGTAACTTACCTCACGGAATGGCCTGTTCCCGTTATTTGCGATTTCGATGAAAAATATTTGAAGGTTCCGGACAAAGTTACGGTTACCGTTATGGCTGTTCACCAAAGATATTTCCCTCTCTACAAAGACGGTAAACTTTTGAACAAGTTCATCACGATGGCTAATTTCGTCGGAACGGAAGGTTTTGAAAACATTAAAGCAGGCAACGAAAGAGTTGTCGTTGCGAGACTTGAAGACGGTGTATTCTTCTTTGATGAAGATACCAAAAAACCGCTCGAAGCATATCTTGAAAACCTCAAAGATATGACTTTCCAAAAAGGCATGGGCTCAATTTATGATAAAACCATGAGAGTCGTTGACCTTTCCAAAAAACTTGCGGAAGAAACAAATTCGCCCGTTGACACGGTTGCAAGAACCGCGCTTCTTTGCAAGGCGGATTTGGCAACGCAATTGGTATTTGAATTTACCGAACTCCAAGGCTTTATCGGTTGCGACTATGCAAAACATTGCGGCGAAAAACCTGAAGTTGCCGAAGGTATCAAAGAACACTACTTTCCGTTGAATGCTACAAGCGAACTCGCAAAAGGCATTGAGGGTAAATTGGTCGGTATTGCAGATAAGGTCGACACAGTTGTCGTTATCTTCGCAAGCGGTGCTAAAATCAGCGGTTCGCAAGACCCGCTCGGCGTTCGTCGTGCAGCATTGGGCGTTTTAAAGACAATCCTCAACAACGATATGAGCATCAACTTGACGGATTTGATTAAAAAAGCAATCGAACTTTTGCCCGTTAAAGCAGATGATGAAAAAGCCCTCTTTGACAAGATTTACGACTTCTTCGTTCAAAGATTGACAATCCTTTTGTCAGACACATATAAAAACGACGTGATGAATGCTTGCATTGCAAACAATGACGTTCTTGCTGATTTGAAAGGATTTACAAAACGTGCAAACGCTGTTGTCAAAATCCTTGAAAAACCTTATTTTGCAGAACTTAACGAAGCAGCAGGCAGAATCATAAGAATCATTAAAGGTAAAGAAATTAATGAAAATCCTGATGAAAGTATTTTCAAAGAATCTTGCGAAAATGATTTGTACAACTGCATAAAAGCGGTTGACGAAAAAGCTGAAGCCGAAAAAGTTGCAGACGAACTTGCAAAATGCACTCCCGCAATTACCGCATTCTTTGACAAAGTTCTCGTTATGGACAAAGATGAGGCTGTTAAAAACAACCGTTTGAAACTTTTGACTTTTGCAAAATCTAAATTCGACGCGATTTGCGATTTTTCAAAATTATCGGTTTAATCAACAATTTAACAAATAAAAAATCCTCGAGTTTTCGGGGATTTTTTATTTTATCTCGGTTTTTGCAATAAGTTTTGGAATTATTAACTCCCAAGCCACATCGTTCGGGTGATAGTCATTGTCGGGATTAACCACGTATTTTGCCGAGCAGACTTCGTTTCCGACCAGAGATTGTGTGTCGACGACTGTAATTCCGATTTCGTCAAAACGTTCCCAGCCCTTGTATTTCGTGTATTTTTCGGAGCAATCGGGCAGGTTTTGTCTGTCGGTTCTGTAAATCGGGTATTTAAGGAGAATAAATTTAGGGTTATTCCATTTTTTGTCTGCAATCGCTTTGCTTTCCTTGAAAATTTCAAAGAACAGGTCGAAGGTTTTCTCTTGATTTTCAGCGAGTTTCGGCTCGATAACCCTTTCTCGAAGTTCCTTTGCGACATAGAGTTTCATTATTTTGTCAGTTTTTATTCTTTCGAGTTTGCCGTTTTTGATTTCATATCTTGGATTAAAAACATTTGAGGGTTCGCAGTCCAAAATTTTGTACAATCTTGCCATTTCGTCCTCTGTATAAATGTACAAAACGGTATCAACCTTCGGAATTTTTTCAAAAATATCGGTTTTTTGAAGTTGAAATAACATTTGTGTCGGAGAACCGCTCGGATAAGCCCTGTTATAGACAGGTTTTTTCAAATATTTTGAAAGTTTGTAAGAAAGAGTGTTTTCGTTTGTCAAACTCGTTCCGTAGCCGAAGGAACCGCCGAAAATTACAAGTGCATCTTCATTTTTATACTCTTCCCCGACAGGTTTTCTCATCCAATCTTTTTCAAAAGTCGGAAATGAGTCCTCAAACTGTCTGAGTTCTTTATAGGGATTGGTTTTGCATTCGGGGTAATTTATTGCAACCATTGATTGGCAATAAAACTCTGCGCCCGCTAACAACGCTATAATCCCGACAATGTTTATGAAAATGATTTTGACTATAATAAATTTTTTATTCATTTATTGTGCCCTTACGCATTTTGCTCGGTGAATAATTTTTTCACCATAAACGAGCAGATTGCGGGGATGGTTGAGATTATCAAAATAACGGGGACGATACAGTCGTTTGTGTCTGCGATATGGCTAACCATTGTGATAATTATCGCAACTACGCCCCATGAAAATCCGTTGATAAATCCGCCGATAATGCTTTTGTATTGCGGGAGAATTTTTTGCGCCATACTCATCATAACAGGTACCGCAAACATTACCACAAATCCTGTTAACGCTACTAATGCAAAGGATAACAACGGAATGGTTTTGTACGTCATTGCAAACATTCCGATAATCGGTAAAGGCAAAATCATTGAGATATAAAATACATTTTTCGTTCCGATTTTCTTTTCGACTTTCGGGCTTAAAAACGATGCAATTCCGCCTGCAAAAAGGAAACAAAACATTGCAACACCGATTTCAATCTTTGAATAGTGCATTCTTTGCCACAAAAACGGTAACAACATTGAACAAGAGGTTTGCATAAGCGATTTTAAAATCGAAATTATTATCAAAATATCGAGTTTTCTGTTTTTCAAAATGTCCGAAAATGCTTTACCAAAATCGAAACTTTCTGTTTTAATCACTTGCTCCGTTGAAAACTTTGGAACCATTTTGAACATCATTAATGCCCAAAAAACACCCAAGAAACACATAACCGGCATTTTTTCCAAGCCGAGATACTGCGCGATTGCCGCAGAAACCAAAGGTCCGAGAGAAAAGCCCAATGTTCCTGTTGCGATAAAAATCCCCATGTTTTTTGCAACATTTGATGTTGAAAATTTAGGGACAAGTCCGAGTGCTTGCGGGTGATAAAGGCTGGAGCCGAGACTTCCCAAAATGATGAACAAAATCATCACGTACGGGCATGTCGATGTCGGGGCGAATGATAAGAATACCGCCGTGAAAATTAAGCCCCAAAAAATCAAGGCTCTTTTTCGCATTTTGTCTGCGAAATAGCCGAAAAACGGTTGGAATATTGATGCAAAAATGTGCGAGCAACTCAAAATGAAGGTTGCAAATGTCATAGATATCGCAACTTTTTCGGCGATAAAAGGCATAATCGGGTTTAAAATGCCTGTGTATATGTCGTTTATAAAATGTCCTCCGCAGAGCCAGATCTGCGGTTTTCGTTCTTCTTTTTCGTAAATCATACTTTGATTTTGGCACTAACAATGATAAAAATCAAACCGCGCTTTACGATTGGATTTATTAGCCATATAATTATTTTATGATAAATTTCGACGCACTTACTCTAAAAGCATTTATTGATGAAAATTCGGACTATCTCACGAATGCGGCTGTCAGAAAAATCCAGCAACCGACCCGCCGTGAGTTGATTTTGCATCTTCGTAACAACGGAGAAAATAAAAAGTTTTACATAAACATTAACCCCGAATTTTTTCACATTTGCTTGACGGACGAACTTCAATCTCGCGGAATTTCCATTCCCGATGCTGCTCCGATGTTTTGTATGCTGCTCAGAAAATATATTTTGAACTCTAAAATAGTTGCGGTTAAACAACCTTTCGCAGAGCGGATTTTGGAGTTTTATTTCGATTACAAAGACGCTCTTGATGAAACATCAACGTTATGTCTTGCGATAGAATTGATGGGCAAATACAGTAATATCGTGCTTTACAACCGTTCTGACATGAATATTATCGGGTGTGCGCATAATGTCGGTGAGGAAAAGAGCAAATATCGCGAGCTTGCGGGAACTTTGCCCTATATTTATCCTCAAAAGCAATGCAAAAACGACCTTTCTCAAACAGGTTTTGAGGATTTTAAAAACTCAATAACCGAAGTGTCGGACATTTCGGCTCTTGCCTTGCAACTTGCATCGGAGTATTTTTATTTGACTGTGCCGCTTGTGAGACAGGCTGTTTCGGCTATTGATAATTTTAGCGAAAATACTCTTTTTCAATTGTTTGAACTTTTGAGAAATACGGTCGAACTTAAAAATTTTGCGCCTTCAATAAGTTCTGATTTTTCGGAATTTTCACTTATTCCAAATCTCGGTTTTGAACCGCAAAACTCTGTCAACGAGATGATTAACAGATATTTTGAGTTTCATCAGTCTGCGAAAATTTTGAAGCAAAAAAAATCAAAAATTTATGCTTACATAGATGCTCAAATCAAAAAAATCTCAAAACAAACAGAAATTTTCAAACAAAAACTTTTGGAAAACGAAAAAGCCGACAATTACAGGATTAAAGGGGATATTCTTATGATGAATATTCACGCTGAAGTTTTGCCGAAGGTGGAACTTATAAATCCTTATGACGGTGAAAAGGTGCAAATCGAGTTGGATACGAGATATACAATCATTCAAAATGCCAACAGATACTACAAACTTTATAAAAAAATGAAAACGGCTATCGAATACGCGTCAAGTCAGTATGAAGAAGCCGAAAATCAACTCTCTGTTTTGGAAGAGCAGCGTTTTTATGTGGATATTGCAACTACGATTGACGAGACGGAAGAAATTTCTGTCGAACTCGGCATTAAATCTGACGTTGTTTCCAAAAAATCAGAGAAGAAAGCCATAAATCTTGAATGTCATCAAATCGGTGATTTTAAAGTGTATCTCGGCAAAAATTCAATCCAAAATGATTACCTTTTGTCAAAGGTTGCCTCGCCCGAGGACTTATGGTTTCACCCGTTGAACATTCATGGTGCCCACGTGATTTTGAAAAAAAATAATTCAAAAGAAACAGTCCCGAATGAGGTCTTGTTAAGTTGTGCGCTTTTGGCGAAAAGGTTTGCCAAAGTTCAAAATGATGCAAAAATTCCGATTATTTACACCGAGCGTAAATATGTCAAAAAGGCTAATTCCAAACTTGCCTTTGTAACATACAAGAACGAAACAGAAATATATTGCTGACTATTTCACCCATTTGAAAGAGGTTGCGGAGTTCGTTTCGTTGATGTCGCCGTTTACCGTCGCTCTGAAAATTCTGACGTCTTGATTTTTATATTCAATATCGGGGATTTTGCTGATTTCTTGCGCGTATTCGGAATTTTCCTTTGTCCAAGGAATAAGGTTAAACAACGTGTTTGTTGAAATGTTGCCGACAGGTCCCAAGACACCGTCGATTTTCTTTCCGAGTTTGCCGAAGATTACGATGTTCGCGTTAGCGTCAGCAATGTCGTAATTTCCGTTCATATAAAGGCTCATGTTCGTTCCTTGCGAATAGGTCGAGAAGTTATGAACATTTCCGTTTTTGAAGTACAAAAATCCCGTAATTCTTGAGAAAGAACCTTGTTTAAACGGTTTTAAAAGGTCGATAAGTCCGTTTACGGAAAGTGTTGTAAGTCCGCTCTGCAAGAGGTTGCCTGTTCTCAAAAGATATTCCAGAGAGCCGAGTTTCGGCATTTTGCCGTTTGCAATTCTGAAATTCAGTTTGCCGTTAAGGTTTTTAACCCTTTCCATATCTTCAAAGCCCTTTGTCTTGATTGCCATATCGCCGTCGAGTTTGCCGTTAATTTGGTTTTTCAAGCCCAAGAACGAATAAGCGGCGCTGTTTGAGTCGATGCCTTTTACGGTCAAAGCGCTTTCCGTTTCGCCGTTTTGGAAGTTATATTTCAACGAACCGTTTACTGTTCCGCCTGTCATTTTAAATGTTTCTGCATTAATTGCCAAAATAGAATTTTTATTGAGTGAGAAATTCGCAACGAAATCTTCTATCGGGCAGGTTTTATAACTTATGTTATCAACGCTGAAGATGCCTTTGTCTATTGTAAAATCTGAAATATCAATGTTTACGTTGTTGTTCATTGACGCATTCATATATGCGTCGATACTCCATTTGTTGATAACGGCAACAAGTTGCTCTAAGTCCATTTGTTTTGATTTTATGTCGAGAAGTTTTATTCTGAACGGTTTTGTCATTGAGTTTACAATGTTAGAACGGATTGAATAACTTGTATTTACTGTGTTTCCGTTCACGACAACAAAAACGTTATCCTCGTTAATGCGGGCTTTGCCGTTTTTAATAACCGTGTTATACATCGGAATACTTGCGTTTTCGATGTTGAATGAGCCGACGATTTTTGGGGTATTGTTTTTCATTTTGCAATTTATGTTGCAGTTAAATTCGCCGCTTTTTATCAGAGATTTTTTGAAAACGAAATTCAAAAGTTTCGCAGGTAAGTTGCGGTAAGTCGAAATATTTATATTCGTAGGTTGGTAAACCCCTTTTACCAAATCGGCTTTTCCGTTGAGGTTCCACATCGGCATTGCGTATGTCTTTCCTCTATCCGTTGTCGGGAATTTTATGTATTCGACTTTCTTTATAACCAAATCTTTAGGGTGCAAAATTAATTCGCCTCGAATTTCTCTCGCCAAGTCACTATCGCCGAAGTTTGCCGATAAATAAGTAATGTCTGATTCTTTTGCAAGTTTTAAAACGGGCGCGATTCTAAGAGAGTCGACAGAGCCGTTTATATCCGCGCTTAACGCGATTTCGCCCGTCGATTTTACAGGGTGAGAAAGTTTTGTGTTTATATATCTTTCGATAAATATCGGATTGGTTTTTATTGCAAAAGAGCCTTTGACAATCGGGATTTTCATATAATTATCGACATTTATGTTGAAGAAAACAGGGGATTTTCCTGTGTTTCCGACAGAGCCGATAACGTTGTAAAGAGTGATTTTGTTGGGGGTCATTTTTATCGGCAAATAGGCAAAATGAACAGGCACGTCGCTTTTTATGTGTCTGAAGCCGAAATCCTTCAGATTTACGCTGCCGTTTGCACCTTTTGCCGTGAAGAACAAATTGATATTTAACAAACCGCGGTAGTCTTTTGCACTTTGGATTGTTTTTTTGATTTGGGGCGGAAATAATCCTGCCAAGTCAGTTATGGTTTTTACGGAGATGTCGTTTCCTTTTACCGAGATGTTGTATTCGGGATTTTTTGCAGCAAATCGTTTGACGGTACCGTTTATGCCCGCTTTTGAATTGTCGGCTTTTATGTTCAAATTCTTGATTGTCACATTTCCGTTTTCGACATAAAGTTCTCCTGTCGGGATTTGAACTCTGCCCCCTTGAACATTCGGCAAAATCTTTATCGCCGCGCTCATTGTGTTGAAATCGGGAAGATTGTCGTTTAATTTGCTCTTGAAATCCAAGGTGTGTTTTCCGCGGAAAACTGGAATTTTATTGACCTTTACTCCCATCGAACGGGCAATGTCGGATTTTAAGACGACAGATACGGTATCGTAAGTGTTTAGTGCATTTCCCCAAATGCGGATTTCCGATTGAGGGTCTTTTCCTTTTTGGAGGACTGATTTTAAATCGACAAAAACGGTTGAGCCGCCGAAGTTTATTTTGAGTTTCTTTGCTTCTGCGGATTTTTCCGTAAAATGTATATTTCCTGTCGCGCCGTAGAAGTTTGTGTCAAAGCCTTTTAATGAAGTCGTGTTATTGTTGAGAGTTACGTTTCCGTCCATTGCGAGTTTTTGAACTGCATCAAAGAAGTTATCCTTGATGTCGATAGTTCCTTTCATTGTTAATCGCAATTTGAGGTTTCCGCCGACTTTTTCTATAATATCAATCGTTTTTTTGATGTCTTTTAAAACTTCGCTTGTGTTTACGATGTTTAAAAGTTTGTTTCCGCCAATGCTGTCCGAACCTACATTAAGAACAAGGTTTCCGCGGGTGTTGC
>OHFC01000228.1_pt1 | contig 14091 bp, 8 predicted proteins | sample 1567421 | NCBI WGS metagenome assembly OHFC01 (sample SAMEA3879600, study PRJEB24766) | human gut metagenome | biome: human-associated habitat; feature: feces | place: USA | collected 1985/1987 | reverse complement strand
GACAACTCTACGACACCCTATATAAAAAAGAGACCAACCCTTTTGGGTCAGCCTCCTCTTTCATAAGGAGTACGGTCTTCTTCCATGTACAGTTCCCACAACTTGTAGGTGTTGCCGAACAATCCGTTCGACCAGTTTACTTTGTGGCTTGCATAGTCAGTATCGCCAGAAGCGCATCTCAGTCCATTGAGCTCACCCCAGCGGCTGTTTCCGAAATACATCGAGGAAGAGCGGTCACCATAGAAATCGACTTCCCACATTGACTCATGATACTCCTTGTCATATTTGTCCGCCACATAGTTTATGAAAATCTGCGAATAGTCCGGATTCAGACTGTGAAGACCGCTGTCAATCACTGCTTTGCAATGTTCTGCAGCCTTTTCGTAATATGTGTGTTTCTCTTCGTCGGTAACGCCGGATACAGCTTCACCTGCCATGTAGAGATAAATTCTTCCGAGTATTCCGTGCACTGTGGTACGAGTGACATCGGAAGGAGCGTGGTCGAAACTTTCCGTAATGACAGGAAGGACTTCCTCCATCTCTGATACCACCCATTTCATGACCTCGTGTTGCGGGGTAGGTGCGATCTTGACATCTTTGTAAGACGCAGTTGCGGTTGTCTTCAGCGGTACATCCAGCCAGTTTTGTGCAAGGATGAAATGATAGTATGCACGAAGGAATCTCGCCTGGGCGCACATTGAACCGTCAGGATCCAGATCAGTACCTGAAATTTTTTCAAGAAACGCGTTGGCATTCCCGATGCCTTTGTACAGCCATATCCACGGATTTGAAACGGATGCTGAATTGGCGTTAAGCTCGAATGAGGCTCCATACATGTCGGAGTTGGTTGATGACATATACATTGAAATGTCTGTATTGTAGCCAAGGTCGAGAATAAGTGTACACCCGTAGAGCTGCCAGCTGTTCATTACTCCATACACCGCATTGAGACCAAGCTGTGCCTGCTCTGAACTTGTGTAAAACTGGTCTTCTGTGATGATGTTCGGCTCGCGGTCGAGAAGATCGCATGAACTGAAAGCTGCTGAAAGCCCCAGAACTGTGCCGACTAATAGTATTTTATATGATTTCATACTTACAAATCGCTAAAATGAAAATGAAATGCCGCCAGTCAGAGAACGTGCTCTCGGGTAGGCTGACCAGTCAAATCCTGGAGTAAGCACGCTGTTCCTGGTCGAAACTTCCGGATCCGGGCCGGAGTAATTCGTGAATGTGAAGAGGTTTTCTGCCGTCAGATATACTCTGAGAGACTGCACCTTCATCTTACGCATCCATTTTGACGGGAAAGTATATCCTACTGTCACGGTCTTTATTCTCAGGAAGGAACCGTCTTCTACAACTCTTGACGAATAGAACTCCATTCCAGTCGCACCGGACCTCGGAACATCACTGTCTGGATTACGATCGAGACTCCATGCGTTGCGCATTGTACCGAACTGATTCAACTGCGTTCCGTCATAATACTCGAACACGAGCCTGTTGGCATTGAGAAGGTCATTTCCATAACTCCAGTTCATGAATATGCTCAAATCCACTCCGTAGAAATTGAATGTATTGTTCCAGCCTCCGGTATGAAGCGGCTGCCCGATACCGATAACAGTTCTATCAGAATCATTGATGATTCCATCGCCATTCACATCCTCGTATTTAGGGTCGCCAGGGCGGATATTCTCGCGGACACCGAAATAAGGAATACCGTCCTTGAGAAGCGTTCCGTTGGTAAACTCATCATATTTGTATGTTCCCACATAACGGTAGCCATACATGAGGCCTGTCGGCATGCCCACCTTCGTCACATACGGAGTCTGGGAGCTGTAGCGGGAATTCCAGTCGATTGTCGATATGAGCGTTGTCTGATTGTTGGCAAGCGCCGTGACAGTATTGTTGTTCATACCGAAATTCAATGTCGATGTCCAGGTAAAGTTCTTCGTCTGGACAGGTATTGCAGTGATTGACAGTTCAATACCGCGGTTGCGCATTGAACCGACATTAATCATTGCACTTTCATATCCGGAAGAAGCCGGCATTGTCGCCTGAAGAAGAAGGTCATAAGTGTTCTTCTGATAGATATCTGCCGTCAATGAGATCCTGCTGTGGAGGAATGCAAGGTCGAGTCCGATATCCGTCTGTGCTGTGGTTTCCCAACCGAGGAACGGATTCTCCATATTTTCTCTGAAATAGCCTGATACGGTCTTTCCGTCACGGACATAGTCAAGGCTGTTGTAGCCCGGACTTGTCACGAAACGTGAATAGTAATCGTAAGGCGTCTGTGTCCTGTTGTTACCTGTCATTCCCCAGGATGCACGGATTTTACCTGTATTGAACCAGCCGCTGTTCTGTGCCCAATCTTCGTTTGAAAATGACCAGGCTATGGAACCGGAAGGGAATACACCCCAACGGTTACCGCTCGGGAATTTGGAGGAACCGTCGGCACGCAATGATGCGGTCACATAATACTTGTGAGCATAATTGTAGTTCAACCTCGCAAGTCCGGAAAGGAGCAGCCAATCCCGCCTATATGGGGTAACAGCCTGATATTCACCGGTATTGAGTCCCTCAACGCCCAAGAGTTCCGACTGCACATGATTTGCTTCTACACCCGTAAATCTGGAAGTCTCCCCCTGCACGGTAAATCCGACAAGCGCCTGAAAATTATGGTCAATGCCGAAAACCGTATCATAGTTGAGAGTATTCTCGTTCAGCCAACTCGTAACATCCGTGTTGTAGATAAATCCATTAGGACCTTTCCCGAGAGGAGAAGCCGGATGTCCAGTCATTGTCTGGGAATTGTTGAACGACTCATTTCTGGTCCTTGACTGGTTGTATCCTCCAGTCACCCTGAGTCTCAATCCTTTGATGATATCCCAGTTGAGCGCGACATTGCTGTTCAGATAGTTGCGGATGACCTTCCTGTACGAATTCTTCACGTTTGCCATAGGGTTGAAACGGAAATCGTTAGGGTTGGAAACCTCTTCATCTACCAGCTGATTGATGAATGATTCGCCGACAACTCCATCGCGAAGTGGTTTCAGAGGACGGAAGCCCCATACTGAATAGAGGAAATATGTACTTGCCGTGGAATTTGAATTACTGGTCGCGGGCTGAATACCGTTCGTATTGGCCTGAGAGTAGTTGGCACTGAAATCCACAGTAACCTTCTCCCCTACCTTCTGGCTGAGCTTGATGCTTCCCGAATAACGGTTGAAATTGCTCTTCACGAGAATTCCGTTCTGGTCGAGCGCACTGAAACTTACATTGTAACTGGTTCCTGTCTTGGAATTGCCGCCGCTTAGCGAAATGTTATAGTTCTGGCTAAGGGCATTGCGGTAAACATAGTCCTGCCAATCCACATAAGGTACTGAAGCATAATCTTCAAGAGAGAAATATCGGCTGTCAGGTGTTCCGTCTTCCAGATAATTCGTGAAATAATTGGTGTGCGACAAACTTCTGTTCATGTAAAATTCGTCATCCAGGCGGACGTAGTCATAACCGTTCAGCAGATCCACCTTGTTCGCTATCTTGGAACCGGTCCAGGATGCAGAGAAGTTCACGGTCGGTTTGCCTTGAGAACCTTTCTTCGTCGTGATGATAATGACACCGTTGGCGCCGCGGGCACCGTAAATGGCTGATGCAGAAGCATCTTTAAGGACATCGATACTTTCGATATCTGCCGGGCTTATTGAGCTTGCAAATGAGCTCTCCGTCGGGAATCCGTCAATGACATAAAGAGGTGCGGATGACTGTGTCAATGAGTTGTTTCCACGGATGATGATATTGGCCTCAGAGCCGACTGAACCATCGGAGGTGGAAACTACCACTCCAGCGACTCTACCGGCGAGTGCCTGGTCGAAGTTCATCGGAGTAGATTTGGAAATGTCATCCATATTGACTTTTCCCACAGAGCCTGTAAGGTCACGTCTTGCCACAGAACCATATCCCACACTTACGACCTCAGAGGCCGCAAGAGTCTCATACGATTCTTTCATCTTGAAGTCAATCCTCGTGCGTCCGGAAACCTTTTCCTTGATTTCGGCATAACCTAGACAGGAAACTATCAATGTCGCGTCCGGATCGACCATAATCGTATATCCGCCGTCGGGACCGGTCAAGATGCCGTTCGACATTTTCCCGTCCTGATAGACCGTAGCCCCTGGTAGAGGACCGGAAGCGTCTGAGACGTTTCCCTTCACGGTCACCTTCCCCGCCTGTCCCCACATTGAGACAGGAAGGAGAATGATGATCAATATAATGGTTATAAACTTGTTTATTTTCATAACATAGTTTTATTTTCTCTGTGCACCATAGGCCTTGTATTCATCCGTCGTCACGAAATAGCCGTTCTCCACATTCTCGACAGCGAACGGGTTTTTCCAGGATGCTATCTCGCTCCATCCGCCAGCTTTCCATGTAATGAGATTGATCATTCCTTTTGTCCATTCGGAAGTGACGCCGTCCGTGACAGTACAAAGTTCCGCGATGTTCACAAGGTTGCCGAGAGTGTTTGTCATTGCTGCCGCAGCTACGCCAGTTCCGATACCACCGTCAGCTGTCTTAAGAACTGCCAGCCATGTCAGATGAGGCTTTGTGGAAACAGACTTTGAGTCCGGATTGGTGTCATATACGATATTGCCGCTCAATGAGATGTCATTTAAAGCAGAAGCTACAATCATAGCGCGGTCTCTGCCTTTTGAGGCCAAGCCGTTGTTTACATTATAGAATGTATTGTTCTCTACTACAATACTATTGAACTTGGTGTATTTCCCGCTATATTGACTCGCGACAAGATGGAACTCTTTCTTGTCGCCCTTGCTCCAGAACACATTATTCTTTATCGTGACATTACCGAGCTCAGCACCGCCGGCATGAGTGTTGACAAGGAGCGGCTGGGCAGTATTGTCGGAAGCCCAATTCACACAAACGTCACAGTCTGTTATCTCTATACCTGCCATCTTGCCGGAAGTGCTTCCATCAGTGTTGAATCGCTGAAGGACAGGATATTTCAAATCCACATAGCAGTCATCAAGTATCATTCTGCCCATCTCTGTGTTGCTGTAGATGAACTTGCCTCCGGTCATGCTGTCAACCATCTTGACACTGACATTCTTAAACGCCAAGTCAACTCCGTTCACGGCAATCTGTTCCCGGATCTCCACGACAGGACGGGTTCCCGGAATATTGCCGAGAACCACCACCGGCTTGTTGTATCCGGCATTCTTAAAGAATGCGGTAGAGCCCTCATCTACGAAAATGGCACCAAAGGTTCCGTCATTAAACCATCCGCCCCAAATCTGCTGTGTCTTGTTTCCTGTAATCAGCGTAGCCTTGCCGTTCTTCGCCTTGCTGTAGGTCTGTGATCCGATCTTTATCTCGGCACCGGCCTCCCATGCCTCGTAGTATGAGGTAATTGCAGCAGTCGTAAATTCTATCTTTGCAATCTTTCCGTCTTTGGCATCCTTGACAGGAAGAACATAGAAAACGTATCCAGTCTCAGGCTCGGTGGTCAGAGCAACATCTGTAGAGGTACCTGCCGTAGCCGCTTTCATTTCCTCGACAGAAGGAGCAGTCTCTGAAGCCTTCTTCAGCATCCAGTACCATGCGCTCTGATTCTGCACGGTGACATTGACCTTAGCGCTGAAGGCTTTCACTTCGCCCATGGCGAGCATCGCAAACGGGTCAGTTGCGCTTGCGGTTTCATCAAGTTCGGTAAGGACTTTGGCGATGGTTACATATCCGGCAGTCGAAACGGCAATCACGGAAATATCGGTCTTGGAATCTGCTACAACAGCCTTTGTCACAGGCGTATGAGGAGATGTCAGAGTGATTTGACTTTCACTTAGACTTACTTCCCAACCCTGCGGAGCGACAACGGTTGCTGCACTGATTCCGTTCCTGGTCACGTTATAACTGCGAGTCTGGCCGAGAACGAAATTCTGTACTCCTGCCGCATCTATCTTGAACAGGAATCCTGCAGCCACAGGTGCGGCAAAACGAGCGACAGACCTGGTCGTGAGGCTGAACTCTTTTTCAGAATGCTCAATGCCGGTGAAATAGTACTCGCCCTCAGTTGAGACGGCTTTGTCGAGAATCATTTCATTGTCGGCAGCACTTACAGCCCATTTTCCTGCTGCGTTTATCGAAAAGACAGGACGGATATCCCTGTCACTGCCGTCCGTAACCGCTGTTTTGTCAATGAACCATTTCCCGTCATTGAACTCAACAACAGGGGCGTTGGAATATATCTGATTGTCTATCTTCAATTCGGTTCCATTTGCGAGAAGTATGTTATAGACACTCCCCGATTCGCTGACCGAATTTATGACCTGGCCTTGAGCCACCGCCTGCATTGCCGCGACGTTTGAATTGAGCTTCGAGACTTCAGCAGAGAAGTCATGCGGTTCTGAGACCTCCGTAAGTGCCCGTGTACAAGAAATCATTGACACAGAGGCTACAGTTATGGACAATATTGTGTTTATTAGTTTCATTGCTATTTAATTTTAGAAATCTTGATCCAGTCTATATCAAATTGGGCATTGAATCCCTCTGTTGCAGGAACTTTCGCCTTGTCATTCTCGCCTCCTACAAAAGAACCGCCTACGGCGATGTCGAAAATCGCGAAATAGTTATGGTCAATGAAAGTGTAATTATTGAAATAATTGGCTTTCGGATAGATCGTGTTCCCGGCAGAGTTCACAGTAGATTCTGCGGCATATTTGTATCCCCGGTCCGAAGTAGTGTGTTTGATATTGGCATACCTGTGTACCTGCACATCATCCACATACCAAGTTATCGCCTCATCAGTGACTTCCACTGAATAGGTGTGGTAGCCGGTCGGGTCATCAAGAGAAACTTTTGCGCTCTGCGGCTGGTCCTGTCCAGGCCTCCATCCGTCGTAGCGTTTGGATGGAGTGTTTAACGTATATTGGTTATGACAAGTATATTGGGCCGTCGAAGCGAAAGTGGCATCCGAATAATGATCCCCAGCTTCCATAATATCGATCTCGCCATCCTGATATCCGGTAGTAGGGACTGTCCATATAGCACACCAGAACCCGGTTGACCTGCGGCTCATCGATGCACGGCAATCAACTCTGAACGGTGTCTCATAATCCAGTTTGTCCTTGCCAGTAACAGCGCCTGTCTTATAAGTTCCGCCTTCATAGACGGCTTTCAGCTGGAGCTTGCCGTCAGCAACGGCTGACTGTGCGGCATCTCCGGTCTGGAACCAGTTCCAAAGCGTCGAATTTCCCTCATTGTAACGCTTCCAATAGCGGTCGTCAATGTCCGTACCGTCAAAATCATCGAACAGGATAAGTGACGGGTCATATTTGAATTTGAATGTATATATATCCGCTTTTGCACCTTCAGCATAAGCCAGCAACTGGATTTCATAAACGCCTGCCTCTGAGCCTGTTGAAGGAGCTACAACGAGAGCATTGCTCTCAAGCCTTGCATTCCATCCCTCAGGAAGAGATGTAAACGCTGCATTGGAAACGCCTGATACTGTCGCAGGAAACAGGTTTTCTCTTCCACCATAGACGTAGGTTTCGCCTTCAGTATAGTACTTAGAATCAAGTACAATGTCTGTTCCGGATTTCTGGACAGTCACACCCAAATCGTAAATCGTATTCCGCTTGAATTCCTTTTCTTTGGTGGAATAGCGGAAATATACCCTTCCGTCAGTTCCTATGAGTTCTGCACAGATACCGTTCAAGACTGTCACAGGCGCAGTTGCGATATAATAGTCTCCAGGAGTCAGGACAGCTCCGTCTTTACCGCTGAGCACTACCTTGGCTACAGCACCTTCTCCGGCAGTTATCGCCGGTATCTGTTCATTGAAAGCAACCGTGCAGATTCCCGCTATTTTCTCATCCTCATTGTTTGAAGAAAGGCGGATCTGGGCGATCTCCTCGCCAAATGCATCCGGAATTGTCACCTTAAATAGCGCGTGCGCATTCTTGAAAACGAAGGACTCATTATAGTCAGAGCCTTGTGCGACAGCAACTGCTGCCGCAGGATCAAACGAAGAAAGCACGGCAGTCTGTTCAGCAGGAATGCTCAATGAAACTGAATTTGAAGTCAGTTTGGAATCTCCAACAGCAGAATACGGATAGACAAGGAAATAATTCCCGGTTACATCCAATGCAGTTTCTCCCTCATGAAGAGAGAATTTGGACAATGTTCCGTTTTCCGTAGCGATGAACTTCTTAGGAGCTTCGCTTTCTTTCTGATACACAGCCACTTGGTCTCCTATTGTCCATTTTGCCATATTGGCATCAAGAGTAGATTTGACGAAACATTCCCTCGAAAGGGACAGATTCCGTCCTTCTTCACGAGTATCCGGATTCGGCACGTCAACATTAGCCTGCTTTGCACACGAGACTACAGCAAGCAACAATGCCGTGACTGACGAAATATGTTTAAGTAGTGTCATAATTATTCCCAATCGAATAGTTCTGAATCATATTGTTCCGGACTGTCGGCGTGAACTTCTTCTCCTGAGGAGCAGAAGCCTGATCCGCCTAAATCAATCTCCAAATAGTCCAATTTCGGAGACTCGTAATGCTTGTTTCCAGTCATATTCCTTGTGTTGAATTAACGTTGAACACCATAACTCTTATATTCCGGTAGAGTCTCAAATACTCCGGTTTCAGTATTTTCAGACTTGAACGGATTTGTCCATGATTCGATGACCTGTCTGTCGCTGCCCTGCCATTTTATCAGGCTGGTAAGTCCAAGTCCCCAGTCAACGCCGTCTTTCTCTCCCGTCAGAATCGAGCAGTATTCTGCATAGTCGATGAGGTTTGAAGTGGAATTTGTCGTTACGGCTTTCAGTCCGGCGAACGTCATCTTGTCGGCATACAGCCATGTGAAGTGAGCCCGTGATGCTACTGTCTTTGAATCTGGCTTGCTGTCGTAAGCGATATTGCCGCTCATCGAGAAACTGTTGACGGTCGATGTCACTATCAACGCCTTCTTTCTTGTCTCAGACGCCAATTCGCCGTTATGTACATTGTAGAATATGTTCTGTTCAAGCACGACATCATTGAACTTGGTATCCTTTACCCAAGGACCTGCGCAGATGTGGAACTCCTTTTTGCCCTCTTTGCTCCAGAAGACATTGTTCTTGACAGTAAGATCTCCGCATTCTGCTCCGCCGGCGTGGGTATTGAGAAGGAATGCCGCGGTCTTGCTGAATGCAATGTTGTCACTGGCCCAGTTTACGCAGACATCGCAGTCTATGATGTCTATACCTTCCATCGTGCCTACGGATGTCCCGCCTGTGTTGAACCTCGTCAAAAGAGGATACCTCAAGTCCAATCCGCAGTCTTCGAGCACCATCTTGCCCATAAGGGTATTGGTATAGATGACCTTGCCGATTCCGTCATTCATTTTTATATTGACGTTCTTGCATGCGAAATCGACTCCGGTTCCCTCAACGCCAAACTGCGCTTTGACCGTCACTGTTGGACGTGTACCTGGCACATTTCCGAAGATTACCACGGATTTCTTGTATCCTGTATTATTGATGACAGCGCTTGCTCCTTCGTCCAGGAACACCGCTCCGAAGGTTCCGTCATTGAACCATGCGCCCCAGATTACCTGGTCAGCATTCTTGACAAGAGTTCCCTTGCCGTTCTTCGCCTTGCTGTAGGTACGTGAGCCTATTTTCAACTCAGCGCCAGCCTCCCATGCCTCGTAAAGGTTGGAATAGTCGGCAGTTGTCGCCTTGAATGCGGCAATAGGGCCATTGTTCACGTCGCCACATGGAAGTACGTACATTACATATTCCGTCTGGCCCATAAGGCCTTCTACAGTCACCACAGCGTCCGTCCCCTTAGTACCGTCAGATATAAGTTCGCTAACACTTGGTGCAGCTTCTCCGCTCTTGCGTACCATCCAGTACCATGAAGCTGCGTTTTCTGTCGTCACATTGAACTTGAGAGTACTTACGGTTGCTTCTACCAGAGCCACGCTCGCTGCCGGATCATAGACTGAAACTGAGCCATCTACCTTCACGCGCACCTTTGCAATGGCGATATGACCGGCTTCCGAGATTGCTACGACTGAGACATCGGTTCGAGTGTCAGCAAGTGCTGCCTTCGTTTCCACATCTGAAGGAGCCTGGATAGACAGGACCGCGCTTGTAAGGTATGCCTCCCAGCCCTTAGGAGCCGTGATGATGGTAGATGCTATTCCCTTCTGCTCGACGGAGAATGTCTTTTTCTCGCCTTTACGGAAGATTTCTTCGTCAGAAACGCCGTTGATTTTGCAGAGGAAGCCTCCTACAACAGGAACCTTGTACTGCTCTCCGTTCTTGAGAGTGAGGACAAGTGACTCGTTGTCATATTCCACTCCTGCAAAATATGAGTCTTCCGTGCTGCTTCCGGCAACTGCCTTTACCTTCTCACCCTTTACATCGAGAACCGGAGCAAAGCTTTCTCCCCCATTGTAACTTACTGTCCAGTAGCCATCTTCACTGACTCCGAACATAGGCGTAACACCATTTTGTCCGACAGCGACAATTTTCTGGCCTTCATCATCTGTCAGATAAATCGCACCCTTTCCGTCCTGATAGTCCACCATCCAGTAACCATCTTTATCTACCGACATGACTGGGGCTTTTCCGACGCCGACATTTCCCTGATTGAGCGTTATGGTCTGCCCATTGGAAAGATTGAGAATATATGCCCCGTCTTTCTCTTCTACACTGTTGATAGCCTGGCCTGATGCAATAGCCTGGAGTGCCTTGATGTTGCCATTGATTGTCTCCGCCACTTTCTCCAGGGCGGCAACTCTATTTTCTATTTTGTCAACACGTTCTTCAAGATCGTCAATGTTCCCACAAGCGGCCATTGCCAAAACTGAAGCGGCTATAGTCAATAATTTGTGTTTTGTTTTCATTATCGTAATGTTTAGTGTTACAGCTGTTTAACTTTTATCCAGTCGATATCGAACTGTCCCGGAAATTCTTCTCTCTTGACAATGCCTCCGACAAATTGTCCGCCTACGGCAATATCGAGAAGAGTATTGTAATCCTGTTCCATAAATGTCCAGTTCAGGAAATACCATTCCTTCTCCTGCGGCTTCAACTGCGAATAGAGAGGGTCCTCCGCGGTATGCACAAAATGCTTGTACACGTGGACAGGAGTATCATTGACATACCAGACTATCTGGTCGTCAGTAATTTCGACTGAAAACACATTGAATACGCCAGGCGTCATCGCATCCTGGGCGATTCCTTGATTATAATTCGACACTGTCTCACCGGCATCGTTCACATATGTCTCCTTCTTCTGGTTTACAGCTGCGGTGTTCAATGTGTACTGCGTATGACAAGTGTGGTATGTGGTCGTTCCGAAATTCAGTTTTTCGCAAACATCTATCTCACCATACAGGTAACCAGCATCAGGAGCTGCCCAGATTGCATACCATATACCTGTTCCCATCTGCGTGAAACGGGCCCGGCAGTCCAGACGGAACGGAGGCTTGTATGTGAGTTTGTCTTTTGTCCAGATCGCTCCGGTCTTGTATGAATCACCGTCAACGTGGGCGTACAGTTTGAGAAGTCCGTCCTCCACAACAGACTGCGCAGGATCTCCTTTCTGATAAGTATTCCAGTCAGACGTCACACTACCGCTCTTATAACGCACCCACCAACGGTAGTCGATATCATCTCCGATAAAGTCGTCGAAAAGAATCAGGTCCTTCTCATATTTGAATTTGAACTTGAATGTTTTGGCCTCGCCTGAAAGAGTCGATGCCAGAAGATTGACAGTATATTCCCCCGTAACTCCGTCCTTAGGAGCCTCCACCACCAACTTGTCCTTTTCCATCCGGAAGTTCCAGCCGTCAGGCACATTGAGGAATGTCATTTCTCCTATACCCTTTATTTCTGCAGGAAATTCATTCAGACGGTCACCATAAACCCAGGCTCCATCCTCTTCATCATAGTATTTCAAGTCAATGGAGGCCTCTGACGACAGAGGAATGGAGAATGTCTCACCGGTTACCAGCGTGATGTCCATATTCCCGGTTTCCTTGTTGTGGGCAACCCTGTCGAAGAAACAATACGATGCCGGAGCAAGAGACTTGCCGTCCACGGCGCTGATCGGATCACCCTTGGCATCTACAACTCTCTGCCAAGTTTTACCGGCATCAAGCGAAATCTGCCAGAAACCATACTTGTCAATGCTGACAACAGGAGATTTTCCATCTGCGCTCCACGGACTAGCCGCTCCTTTGATCTCGGAAAACGTCTCGCCGCCATCGAAGGACACGACCCATTTCCCAGATTCATCCACTCCTATCATCGGGGCAATGCCTTCCATATTTTTACCGAAAGTAATGCTGACAGTGCTGCCGTCAGAGAGTTTCAGGTCATAGCCTACGACATTGCCATTCTCTTTTCGTTCATCATATTGAAGTATCAGCAGATTCTCCTTGTAGAGCTTGTTCAACGCAGTGGCATTGTCATTTATCTCTCCGTAAACAGATTCCAATGCGCTGATCCTCTCTTCCAAAGACGAAATCCTCTGCTCCAGGTTCTCACTCGAGCAGGCTTGGAGCAAAAAAGTGAGAATCAATGGAATCACAAAGCAATATCTCTTCATGTTGTTGATTATTAGTTCATTAAAATATCTTGTCACTTGGATTTTCCGCAAGAAGTCGCAGGCTTGTCATATTTCCCGTCGAACACGTCTTTCACAGCTTCAAGGAAACGGAAACCCCAATAACGGTCCGGGAGCAGGTAACTGCCCTCGACATATTCGTTCCACGCGTTGAGCATCACGAACTTAGGCTGTGTATCAGCATGATCGTCAGCCCATTCCTTTGCAGTCTGCAGGAAAGACGCGAACGCTTCCGGAGAATGGTTATACCGTGTAATGTCCTTTTCGCCTTTCGCCGGATAACGAGGAGTGTCGTCCCAGCCGACTGATGCAGTAGGAAACAGAGGAATTCCGAATTCCTTATACCAGCGCTCCCTGAATCCGATGGCCTTCATTCCGTGACGGATATAGTCCGGCTCCAGTCCGCCCATATTGTAGGCGGCCGTAGAAGAAATGCCGAACCTCTTGATCTGGTCCTTGATACGCTGGGTTTCCTCTTTTCCGCGAGGCCAGATTCCGCCGCACAGTTGAATATGCACATCCGGGAAGCCTGCTTCTTTTACCTTCCCATGGAAATAATCCATAGCCTTTCCAGCCTCTTCCAATGAACCAAAGCTTTCCATGAAATAATCCAGGCTCCAGATGCTGAATACCGGACAGCCGTCTATCTTCACATAGTTCGGACGATGGAAATACTGACTGATGACCCTGTCCACGATTATTTTCCATTGATCCCAATCGATTCTCGGATCAAAGGTCAATGTTTCAGTGTCTGAGTTGATATACGGATTCCAGTAGTTCGTCACCTCATGATTGGCATACATTATATAGAAGTTCATCTTCTCGTTGGACGGAGCCTTCAGGAAGCCGTTGTCCAGCGCCTCTTCGAGGAACGGATACTTGTGGAACCAGTACCAGTCATATATAAAGGTGTTGACTCCATATTTGAGAGCAGTGTTTATCCACTTCTCCACCACTTCCGGATCATCATCCTGGTCGCCTTTCCAAAGGGGCTCGCGAGGCTGGTAATGGCCTGGAAATCTTGGAGTACAGGCATTGATTATTTCCCATTCTCCCTGTCCGCCAGGCCAAATCAGTTCGTGGGCGAGCGAATCGTCATGACATGACGGCCAGATGTAGGCACAGACATAGTAGTCGGGAGCCTTGGAGCCTTGTGCGCAGGAAACTAACGCAATGGCTGTTACAATGATAGCTGCAATTCTGTTCTTCATTTGCATATTGTGTTATTAGTTACGGTTTTTGACACATGAGTGTCATAAAATCACATTTTTTGCTTATCTTTATAAAGGTTGCGAGAGATATTTTATCGTTTACGTACACGAAAATTTATCAGGGCAATGCAGACAGATGTAACACATCTTTGATAAATCTCTCATCGTTTACCTAATATAAATGGTTCTTCCGCAATTTAGTTGAAAGACGGAGTTTGTACTGTTAGCAAAGG
>OHFC01000225.1_pt1 | contig 14381 bp, 12 predicted proteins | sample 1567421 | NCBI WGS metagenome assembly OHFC01 (sample SAMEA3879600, study PRJEB24766) | human gut metagenome | biome: human-associated habitat; feature: feces | place: USA | collected 1985/1987 | reverse complement strand
TGATAATTATATAGTGCAATGGAGAGCATACACAGGAACAAATGGTATTACAGATGGAATAATAATGAATGAAAAAACAGGAAAAACAGACCAATTTTTAAATACATCAGCAAAATATGATTCTATGGAAGAAATAACAACAAATACAGGAATTTATTTTAGTGGAACAGACACACTAAAATCAGATGGTTGGATAAAAGTTTATGATGCAGAAACAAATACATTATTAAAAACATTTACAGCAAATGATTGGAAAACATATACATCTTCAAATCCATATAAATATGAAACACCAGTAAAACACGTGAGAGTAGAAACAAGTAGTACAAATGCTTCTAGTTATTTTTATGTATATAATTGTTAAAGAACTTGATGATGAGTATATAACTACTAATTACACAAGAGAAGAATTTGATAATTTATCATATATTTATAGTTATTTAGATGGATATATGATAAAACCAAAAACAGATGCAAGTGAAGAAACAACATATTATTATAAAGCAACGGCAAGTAATAGAGCACAATATGAAGCACCAACATCTATAGCAACAATTTCAATAAGAGAAAATACAATTTCAACACATGCAACAGCAGAACATCAACAGATAACAATATCAACAGTAACTTCAGGATATAATGAACAAGGATGGAAAAATGGTACGTTCTTAGTACAATTACCAAGTGAAATAATTTTATCTGAAATTAATGAGGTAACAACAAATAATGAAAATGTAAAAATAACAGCATATGATCTTTATGAAGATAATGGAAAGTATTATATAAAAATCTTAACACAAAGTGCAAATGAAGAAACATTTAATATTATAGTAGATTGTGACTTAACACCAGATCCAAGAATTGCAAAAACAACAAAACAAGTTAAACTATGGGCAGTGCATGAAAATGCATATGATTATTACTATAAAGGAGCAGACACATATGATATAGATGGAGATTCTAATACAACAGAAAAGGTAAACTATAGAGAAACTTCTTTAACATTTGAGCCAGGTTCTAGTTTAAATACAACACAAACAGGAAGTAATTATGGTGAAGAAGGTGGAGTAACTATAGCTCCAAGAGTTGCAAAAACAGATAAAAATCAAAGAACAGCAAATATTACAGTATCTGCAACAAACAATTATACATATGATATATCAGATGTAAAAATCCTTGGCGTAGTACCATTTGAAGGAAATCAATATGTATTAAGTGGAAATGATTTAGGTTCTACATTTACTGCATATATGAGCAATACTGGAATTATTACATTAACAGATGCAATAAAAGATAAAGTAACAATATATTATTCAACAGCAGAAAGACCAAATCAAGATTTATCAGATGCATCAAATGGATGGACATTATCTAAAGATGTTCAAGATTGGACAAAGATAAAAACATATTTAATAGTATTAGACAATTCACACAAATTAGCATCAGGAGATAGAATTGAATTTGAATATGAAATTCAACTACCACAAGGTGTAGATTATAATGAAGTTACATATTCAGAACATGCAATATATTTTGCATTAAACACAGAAGAAGGATTGTATTATACTTCAACAGGTTCTGCAAAATTAGGATTTATGATTGCAAAACAATATGATTTAGAAATTGCAAAATATCAAAAAAATTCAGACAAAACATTACAAGGAATAACGTTTGCAGTTACAGAAGATGGAGCAGATACAAGTACAATAAAAGTAACAGACCAAGATGGTAAAATTGTAATTACTGGTTTATATGTAGAAAGATATTATACAATAAAAGAATTAAAAACAACAGATGACTATGTATTAAACGAAGAAGAAATAAGATTTTATACATATACCAAAATAAATGAAGATGGTTCGGAAAGTTTGTATTTGACATATCCAAGCAAGGAAAAAGAGAGCTCACATTTAAATTTAATTTATGGCACAGTAAAGGCAGATGATGTAATACCTCCAACTGATGGAAAAGACTATAAAATTCAAGTAAAAATACAAGATGAAGTAAAAGCGAAACTTACTATAAACAAAACAGATACAGCAGGACAAGCACTAAAAAATGTTAAATTCAGATTAACTGGAGAAGGTAAAGATGGTGAAATATTAACAACAGATAAAAATGGTAATATTAATACTGCGGGATTATTCTTAGACAAGGAATATACTTTAGAAGAGATAAAGGCAGATAAATATTATATACCACAAACACCAATCAAATTTACAATAACAAATAATGCAGGAACATTTGAATTAAAATATACAGATAATGGTTCAACAAAGACAAAGCAAATAACTACAGTAGATGAAATCCCTACAATTAATTTGAATTTACAAAATGAAAAAATACCAACATATAGTTTACAATTAACTAAATATGCAAAAGGTGAAAAAGATTCTAACGGAAAAGATAAAACACTAGAAAGAGCACAATATTTAATTACAGGTGAAGGAATAAAAACAGGCGGAAAAGTTTATACAACAGATGCCAATGGAATACTTACAATTAATGATTTATATGAATATGTTGACGGAAAATATATAACAGGTGAATATACAATAAAAGAAATTTATGCACCAGAGGGATATTCTTTAAATGCTACTGAACTTAAGTTTAAAGCATATAGAGAAAATGGAACATTGAAAATACAAATTCTTGATGGAGAATCGGTAATTAGAACAATTACACAAGCTGATTCTGATACATCTGAAAAGGATTTAAATATTAAAGATGCTAGTTCCTCAACACCAGTAATCCAAATTGGTGTTGAAGATGGACAAATCTTCTCAATTTATAAATATTATCAAAATGGAACATCAAGCCCAAAAGTTCCAATTGCAGGAACTAGATTTAAAATTACAGATTTAAATGGAAATTATGTAAAAGGTTCTGATGGAAAATTTGTTGGAGAGTGGTTTGATACAATGCCAACTAATATCCAACTTTCATTTTCGTCAAAAGGAGATAAATGGACACAAAGAGATGATGGAACTTGGGAAAGTACAGGTTGTTATCATGTTGATAGTGCAGTTGGGAGTTTGACATCAGACAAATTTAAGATAGCTGAACCTGGAAAATTAAAATTTGATTGGTCTATATCATCAGAAAGTGCAAGTTATGACTATGTTTATTATACAATTACTAATTTGGAGACAAACAAAACAATAGGAGGAACTTCAACCAAAATAGGAGGAACTAGTTATGGTACAACCTATGATACATTAAAATTCAATGAGGTTTCAGTTGACTTGGAAGCAGGAACATATATTGTTGAGTTTACATATAGGAAAGATAGTTCTGTAAATAGTGGACTTGATGCTGCATTTGTAAAGAATATTAGATTTGAGCAAATACTAGTAGAAAAAACAGGCTATTATGCAGTAACAACAGACTCAAATGGACAAATAACAGCTAATTTGCCAGAAGGACTATATAAAGCAATAGAAGTATATACAGATGATAAGTACATATTACCAGAAAATGAAGCAGATAGAACATATTACTTTGGAATAGGAGCATCACAAGCAGAAACTTTTGACTGGGTAACAGGATTAACAGGACAAGGATGGAACTATGTAAATTCTGTGGCACCACTAAAAAATGGAGGAGTAATAGCAGTAGGTTTATTCTCTAAATATTCTGCAGATGTTGTTGCAGGAGCAACAAACGGAATAGATGTAGATAATGATGGAGTAGTAGACAAAACATCAGAAGGAAATAATGATGGACTAATAATTACATATGATACAGATGGAAAAGTAGTTTGGGCGAAAACTTTTGGAGGAGAAGATGACGATTCATTAAGTAAGGTTATTCAAACATCAGATGGAGGATATGTAGCAGTAGGATATGCAGAAAGTAATTCTATAAAATATGATGGAAATGTAATAACTGAAATTTCAAGAACATCAACTTCAGAATTATCACAAAAAGATGCAATTTTATTGAAGTTAGACGAAAATGGAAATTATCAATGGGGCTTAAGAATTGGTGGAACATATGATGATGAAATTCAATCAGTAATAGAAACAAGTCAAGGTAATTATGTAATAACAGGAAAATACTATAGTTCACCATTTAAGTTTTACGATAGAGCAGGAACAGAAGTTAGAGGAACAATGACAAATACTGGAGAAAGAGATGCATTTGTAGCATCATATTCAGATACAGGTGTATATCAATGGAGTCAAACAATTGGAGAAACAAATAATCAAGATGCACCAGATTTAACAGAATATTCTGCAGGAATTGCAGTAGCTTCAAATTCATCTGAATCTGCACGTATAAGTCTATATAGTTTAGCAGGTTCATCTATAAAAAGAGCATTTTCAATTGGTAGTGGCTCAGTAAGTAAAATAACAAGTTTAGATACTTCTGCAGATGGAAATATTATTGCAGGTGTAAATTATACTGGAAAAGAATTTGATGCAGGAATATATCAAGTAACATCAACAGGAACTTCAACAAGAATTTATGAACTAACAGGTACATATGATGAATATGTTTCAGATGTACAAGTAACCTCTGATGGGGGAATACTATTTGGAGGATGGTATTATTCAAAATATACAGCAGGAACAGATGGAACAACATTTGACGAGGAACTTGGAGATAATGCATGTGATGGATATGTAATAAAATTAAATTCTAAAAATGAAGTTGAATATTCAAGCAGATTATATGGTGATGATTATGATGGTGTAACAACAGTAACAGAAACTAAAAATGGAGCATTGGTAGCAGGAGGATTTTTTAATTCTTCAACATTAAGTGCTACAAATTGTGAAATAGAAAGAAGTGAAGATGATACAACACCAAAAGAGCAAATGCTAACAAGATTTGGAAATTCAGAGGCATTTGTAATTGAACTAGGAGCATCAGGGGCATTAGTTCCAGAAGCTCAAAGGCTTGAAGTAGAAAACAAAATTAAGAATTTTAAAATAACAACAGAAGTAAAGAAAAACAATAATGTATTTGGAGGAAACATAGACGGTCAGACAGGTGTAACAGTAGATGGGGTAGAATACACAAAAGATGGTATTCGTTATGTAGAAAAAGTAGAATATGGAAAAGACTCTACACAAATAATAAAAATAACACCAGATGCAAAATATGTAATAAACAGTATAACAATAAATGGCAAAGAATATACGAACTTTACAACAGCAGATGATGGAACAGTAACATTACCAATATTTGAAGATGTAAGGGAAGACAAGCATATAATCGTACAATTTAGTAATACAGTATCTAACATAGAAGTAAACCACTTCTTATGGACAAAAGATGGAGGAACAACAACAACTAAAGTTGCAGAAACAGAGACAAGTACAGGAGATGTAGGAACGAATTATGAAACATTACCAGACACAGATATAGAATATGTAATAATAACAAACGCAGATTATTATGGAGATAATATTCCAGATGGATTAAATCCAGCTGATTATTATATTCCAGACAATTATAAAGGAACATACGAAGAAGGAACAAAACAAGTAATAAACTATTATTACAAAGAAAAAACATATACATTAACAGTACATCATTATATAGATGGAACAAATGAATCAGTTCCTTTAAAAGGTTCAACAACAGGAGAAAAAGTAGCAGATGAGCTAACAAAAGATTTGAAAAAAGGTGCAGAATATACAACTTCACAAGCAAGTGAAGATAAAATAGACTATTCAATTTATGAATTGGTAGGAACACCAGAAAATGCTACAGGAACAATACAAGAAGATACAGAAGTAACTTATTATTACAAAATAAAAACTGCTGATATAAGAATAACAAAAGTAGCAGAAGAAAATCATGAAAAAACTCTAGCAGATACACAATTTAATCTATATCAATTTATAGGAACAACAGCAACAGATAATTTGATAGATACTCAAAATGTAAGTTCAGATTGGAAACTAGTTGGAACATATGCATCATCAAATACAGGACTTCTAAAACTAGAAGAATTACCAATAGATAAAGAATACAGATTAGTAGAAATAAAATCAGCAGAAGGAAGAATGATTCCAGATGGACAATGGAAAATTCAATTTGTTACTGGAACATATGACACATCAGATACTTCAATAGTTACTATTAATGGAACACCATTAAAAATAAATGCAGTTGGAAATCCGCCAGCAATGATAAAAGCAGATGATGGTAAGCTTTTATTACCAAATAAGGAATATTACAATTTTCCTACAAGTGGAGGCTTTGGATTGAAAAACTATTATCAAATAGGAATAGTGGTATTATCTATAGGAGTTGCTTTAGGAGTTTTAGCAGGAGCAAAAAAATGCATTTTAATAAATGCGAGAAATAAAAGGAAGAGGAGAAAAAACAAATGAAAGAAAAAACAAGTTTTAAAGCAATAGTTATAGTTATTACGACAGTTTTAATGCTAATGGGATTAAATTTGCCAGCATATGCAAGTATTACAACTACAACAAACACAAAAGACATTACTGTTTCAGGAATAGAAGCAGGAGCAAAAGTATCAGCATATCAATTAGCAACAGTTAATTATGATTACACAGCTGACCAACCACAAGCTGTACCATATACATGGAATAACAATGTAAAAACATGGGTAGATGCTAATTATTCAGCATATTCAGACCCAGAAAACTTTTACAAAAACGTAACAAGTAATTCAGATGAAGCAAAAGTATTTTATAGTGCATTATCAGCAGCTATAAAAGGAGGAACAGTTTCATTAACAGCAAAAACACAAACAGCAACAGGAATAGCATCATATCCTGTTACAGATGAAAAATTAACAGGAAGTGTTACATTCACAGGATGTGAAATGGGAACATATTTAATTTTAATTGAAAATGGATATATGGTTTATACACCATCAGTAATAAACTTAACACCAGAATTTGATAATACAACAAAAGAGTGGAAGTTACCAGATTCAATGGCAGTAACAATAAAAGCAACAAAACCACAAATCACAAAAACAGTTACAGATGAGACAAAAACAAAAGATAATTATAGCACAAAAGACACAATACCATTCACAATTGTAGCAGATATTCCTACATATGCTACAGGAAGCTTAGCAAAATCTTATAAAATAAGTGATGCATTAAGCAATGGATTAACAGTAGACAAAGCAACAATCAAAGTTTTTGGACAAAAAGGTTCAGCAACACCTGTTCAATTAACAGAAACAACAAACTATACACTTACAGCAACAGGAAATACAGCATTTGATGTTGACTTAAAATATGATCAAATTAAAAACTATGATAAAGTAAAAGTTACTTACAGTGCAAAATTAACAGCTGGAGCTTCAACAAATGTTGGAGGTGCTGGAAACTCAAATACAGCAACATTAACATATAGCAATAACCCATATGACACAACAAGTTCACAAACACAAGAAACAAGTAATAAAGTATTCACATATGGGGCAGAAATCACAAAAACAGATAAAACAACTGGAGGAGCTTTAAAAGGAGCTGAATTCGAACTAGCAATTGGTGCAGAAAAAGTATACTTTGTAAAAACAGTTGATGGAGTATATTATCAAGCAAATCAATCAGATGCTGGAGCAACAACAAAATTAGTTGTAGATGATAATGGAAAATTAGCTTTATATGGATTAGATGAAGGAACATATAGCTTATCAGAAACAAAAGCACCAGATGGATACAATAAATCAACAGAAGCAAAAACAATTACAATAACAGATGCTAATATAGATGGAGCTTTAGATGATGAAGAAGGAACAACAGGAATTTACAAATTAACATTCCCAAATGCAAAAGGTTTCCAATTACCAGTAACAGGTGGTGCAGGAACAGTAGCATTTGTTGCAGGAGGAATTGTATTTGTTGGTTTAGGAATTTTATTATTGGTAATAGCAAACAAAAAGAAGAATTTACAAAAACAATAAAAAGTAGGACGGCCATTATAGACCGTCCTATATTTTCAAAGAGGGAAAGATGAAGAGTGAAAAAATATTATTAATAATTGCCATTATATTTATAATAGTAGGAACAGGAATATTTTTATATCCTAGCATAAGTAACTATTTTGCAGAGAAAAATCATGTAGAAGCAATACGAAATTATGATAAAATAGTTGTTGGCATAGGAGAAGATTCAATAAAAGAAGAAAAGGAAAAAGCACAAACATATAATGAAAATTTGTCTGGAGACCCAGTACATGACCCATTTGTTTTTGGAAGTGGTTATGCATTACCAGAAAATTATAAAGAAGTATTAAATCTTTCTGAAGATGGAATAATGGGTTACATACAAATTCCTAAGATTTCAGTTGACTTACCTATTTATCATGGCACAAGTGAAGAAGTACTAGAAAAAGGAGTTGGGCATATTCAAAATACATCAGTGCCAATTGGAGGAAATTCTACACATTCAGTATTAACAGGACATACAGGGTTGCCAAATGCGGAATTGTTTACAAGACTTGATGAACTTGTAGTAGGAGATATATTTTATATTCATGTATTAAAATATAAAGTATATGAAATAAAAGTCGTACTTCCAGATAATATAGACGAATTAAGGATAACAAGTGGAGAAGATTTGGTAACACTTGTTACTTGTACACCATATGGTGTAAATTCACATAGATTATTAGTCAAAGCTAAAAGAGTGGAATATGAGGATTATACAGAAAATAATAATAGTGGAAACACTACAGAAACCAGCAATAATTCTAATACTATAAATAATGTAGAAACTAAGAAAACTAACAAGCAATACTATCTAACAGGAATACAAATAGGTACAGTAATACTAATAATAGTGTTAATTACTACATTAATTGTGGGAATAATTATTAAAAGGAGCAAAAAGAGCGATGAATAAAAGAAAGATTTTAATTATAGTAGCAATTTTGTTTATTTTAATAGGAACAATATTACTTTGTTTTCCTAGTGCAAGTAATTATATATATGAAAAGAATGTTGAAACAGAAAAAGAAAAATTTGTTGTAAAAATAACAGATGAGCAGAACGAAAATATTTTAGATAAGCTTTATAAAAAATTACAAGAAGAAAATCAAAAAATATATGAAGAAAAACAAAACAAATTAGTAGATCCATTTTCATATGAGCAATCTGCAATAGACTTAAGTGAATATGGAATTGATAATAATGTTATTGGATATATAAGTATTCCTAAAATAAATATAGAAGTTCCAATATTATTAGGTGCCAACACGGCGAATATGAAAAAAGGAGCAGTACACCTTACAGAAACATCTTATCCAATAGGCGGAGTAAATACAAATAGTGTAATTGCAGCACATAGGGGATATGGAAAAGCAACATTATTTAGATATATAGATAAAATTGGGGTCGGAGATAAAATTCGCATTCGTAATTTTAAAGAAGAACTTACTTACGAAGTTTATGAAACTAAAATTATTAACCCAGATGATATTAGTGAATTGGAAATACAGGAAGGACAGGACATTATAACATTAATAACTTGTCATCCTTATCGTATTAATACACAAAGATATATAGTAAAGGCAAAACGTGTGTGAAATACCACACTTTGCCTTTTTTAACTTTTTATGACAAAAGTATTGACTTTATGTAAAAAACATTATATAATAGATGAGCATGAAATATAGCGTTGAAGCTGAATGTGGCTACATCCTTACGGAATAGTGGGATGGAGGGAACTTCAGTGGAGTATGTCTTGGCTAGACCAGGCGGTAAGTTTAATAAAAAAAGCACTTATCCCAGAATCATCATGCGAATTTTTGGGATTTTAAAATGGGAATAAACAAAACACCCGGACGTGTTATAACTTGCCAACGCGTAATTTAAATTATATTATTATTTTAAGGAGGGAAAATTACAATGGCAAATTCAATTGTAGCAAGTGAAAAAATTAGAATAAGACTAAAAGCTTATGACCATGTAGTTTTAGATCAGTCTGCTGAAAAGATAGTAGATACTGCTAAGAAAACAGGAGCAAAAGTATCAGGTCCTATTCCATTACCAACACAAAAAGAAATCGTAACAATCTTACGTTCTCCACACAAACACAAAGATTCAAGAGAACAATTCGAAATGAGAACACATAAAAGAGTTATTGATATTCTTTATCCAACACAAAAAACAATGGATAGTTTAATGAAACTAGAACTACCAGCAGGTGTTGACATCGAAATAAAAAACTAGTTTCAAATATATAAAGATTAAAATCGAAAACCACGCTGATAAGTAGTAGATGGTAATTATAAACAAGTATCGCTAGGCAAGCGAGGAGAAATTTTCGAGGCAGTACTTATGTACGGCGAGAAAATGACGACGAAGCTTAACAATGCGAGACGCAGTTTAGAATTAGCAGATCAGCCAATAGGAGGAGAAATAAAGATGAAAAAAGCATTAATAGGAAAAAAATTAGGAATGACTCAAATATTTGATGAAAATGGAACAGTTATTCCAGTAACAGTATTAGAAGCAGGTCCATGTGTAGTTGCTCAAGTAAAAACATTAGAAAATGATGGATATGAAGCAGTACAATTAGGATTTGGAGAAGTTAAAGAAAACAAATTAAACAAACCAGAAAAAGGACATTTTGCAAAAGCAAATGTTACAGCAAAAAAACATTTAAGAGAATTCAGATTAGATTCAATAGAAGGAATCAAAATTGGAGACGAATTAAAAGCAGATGTATTTGCTGCTGGAGATAAAATAGATGTTCAAGGTACATCAAAAGGAAAAGGATTCCAAGGTGTAATCAAAAGACATGGACAATCAAGAGGACCAATGGGACATGGTTCAATGTATCACAGAAGACCAGGTTCAATGGGACCAACATCAACACCAGGTAGAGTATTTAAAGGTAAAAAATTACCAGGACATATGGGAAGAGTTACAGTTACAATACAAAACTTAGATGTTGTAAAAGTAGATTTAGATAAAAACGTAATCTTAGTAAAAGGTAGTGTTCCAGGAGCTAAAGGAGCTATCTTAAAAATAAAATCAGCTGTAAAAGCTATGTAATGAAAGTTTTAGAAAAGGAGGAAATACGAAATGCCAAAAGTAGATGTATATAACATGCAAGGTAAAAAAGTTAGCGATGTAGAATTAAACGAAGCTGTATTTGGAATTGAACCAAATGAAACTATCGTTCACAGTGTATTAGTAAACTACTTAGCTAATCAAAGACAAGGTACACAAAGTACTAAAACAAGAGCAGAAGTTCGTGGTGGTGGTAAAAAACCATGGAGACAAAAAGGAACAGGTAGAGCAAGACAAGGTAGTATACGTGCTCCACAATGGATTAAAGGTGGTATAGCTTTAGGTCCAAAACCACGTTCATATTCATATAGAATAAATAAGAAAGAAAAACAATTAGCAATTAGATCATTATTAAGTGCAAAAGTATTAGATAATGAATTAACAGTTGTTGATAAATTAGAAGTTAAAGAACCAAAAACAAAAGTTATGGCACAAGCTTTAACAGATTTAAAAGTAGAAGGAAAAACATTAATTATCTTAGCTGATAAAAATGAAAATGTTTACCTATCAAGCAGAAATATAGAAGGTGTTAAAACTATCCAATTAAATATGATCAATGTATTTGATTTATTAAATTGCAGTAAATTAGTTTTACCTTTAGATACTGTTAAAAAATTAGAGGAGGTGTATGCTTAATGTTACCAGAAGAAATCATAATAAGACCAGTAATAACAGAAAAAAGTAATGATGAAATGCAAGCAGGAAAATACACTTTCGAAGTTAACAAGAAAGCAACAAAAGTTGATATAGCAAGAGCTGTAGAAAAACTTTTTGAAGTAAAAGTATTAAATGTTAATACAATGATTGTTAAAGGAAAAACAAAAAGAGTTAGATATGTAGAAGGAAAAACACCAGATTGGAAAAAAGCTATTGTAACAATAGATATAAACCCAGCTGATAAAACATATCTTGGAAAAGGTGGAAAAGCAGTTAAAGTTTCTAAAAAATACAAAGATTCAATCGATGAATTTATGGGAGCTTAGTGCTTAAACAATATCGAGAAATAACTCGGAAAATAAATAATTAAAGGAGAGAATTAAAAATGGGAATGAAACATTTCAAAGCATATACACCATCAAGAAGAAATATGACTGTTTCTGATTATTCAGAAGTAACAAAGTCTACTCCTGAGAAATCTTTATTAGAAAAGAAAAAGAAGAATGCAGGAAGAAACTCATATGGTAGAATAACAGTTAGACATCAAGGTGGAGGAAACAGACAAAAATATAGAAAAATAGATTTTAAGAGATTAAAAGATGATATGGAAGCAACAGTTGTTGGAATCGAATATGATCCAAACAGAAGTGCTAACATAGCATTAGTAAAATATGAAGATGGAACATTAAGTTACATCATAGCACCACAAGGATTAACAAATGGAGATAAAGTAGTATCTGGAGAAAACGTTGATATCAAAGCAGGAAACTGCTTACCAATCGCAAACATCCCAGTTGGTACATTAATTCACAACATCGAATTAAACCCAGGTCAAGGTGCAAAATTAGTAAGAGTTGCTGGACAAAGCGCACAATTAATGGCTAAAGAAGGAAAATATGCTCATGTAAGATTACCTTCTGGAGAAATGAGATTAATATTAGCTAAATGTAGAGCAACAATCGGAGTTGTAGGAAATGCAGATCATGAAAATGTTAAATTAGGTAAAGCTGGTAAAACAAGACACTTAGGTGTAAGACCAACAGTTAGAGGATCTGTAATGAACCCAGTAGATCACCCTCATGGTGGTGGTGAAGGTAAAGCTCCAGTTGGACATTCAGGACCAATGACACCTTGGGGTAAACCAGCATTAGGATACAAGACAAGAGATTCTAAAAAGAAAACAAATAAATTTATCGTAAAGAGAAGAAAGTAGAATAGGAGGAAAATCATATGTCAAGATCAAGTAAGAAAAAACCTTTCGTAGCACCAGAATTACTTAAAAGAGTAGAAGCTATGAATGAAAGTGGAAACAAAGAAGTAATCAAGACATGGTCAAGAGCTTCAACAATTTATCCACAAATGATTGGACACACAATTGCTGTTCATGACGGTAGAAAACATGTACCAGTATATATTACAGAAGAAATGATAGGTCATAAATTAGGTGAATTTGCTCCTACAAGAACATTCAAAGGTCATGCAGGAGAAAAAACAACTACAAATAAATAATTAATAAGGAGGGAATTGTAGTGGAAGAAACAGCAGTAATGGAAGCAAAAGCAACATTAAAATATGCAAGAATTTCTGCTAGAAAAGTAAAAATCGTTGCAGATTTAATTAGAGGAAAAAATGTTGATGAAGCTTTAGCAATAGTAAAATTTACACCAAAAGCATCTTCAGACATTATAGAAAAATTATTAAAATCAGCAATCGCAAATGCTGAAAATAATCATGGAATGAAACATGAAAATTTATATGTAGCTGAAATATATGCAAATCAAGGTCCAACTCTAAAGAGAATTAGACCAGCTGCAAAAGGTTCAGCAGTTAGAATTAGAAAAAGAACAAGTCATATAACTATCGTAGTTAGAGAAGCAGAATAGGAAAGGAGGATAATTACAAAATGGGACAAAAAGTACATCCAACAGGTGTGAGAGTTGGAATAATCAAAGATTGGAATGCTAAATGGTATGCAGATTCTAAGAACTTTGCAGATTACTTAGTAGAAGATCAAAAAATCCGTAAATTTTTAAAGAAAAAATTATATACAGCTGGAGTTTCAAAAATCGAAATTGAAAGAACAGCAAAATTAATCAAAGTTAATGTTTATGCAGCTAAACCAGGAATTATAATCGGAAAAGGTGGAGCTGGAGCTGAAACATTAAAAGCAGAATTAACAAAATTAATTGGTAAAGATGTAAATATCAATATAGTTGAGGTAAAAGCAATAGATACAGATGCACAATTAGTTGCTGAAAATATCGCTGGACAACTAGAAAGAAGAATTTCATTTAGAAAAGCTATGAAACAATGTATGCAAAAAGCTATGAAATCAGGTGCTTTAGGAATCAAAACTTCAGTATCTGGAAGATTAGGTGGAGCTGATATGGCTAGAACAGAATTTTATAAAGAGGGAACAATTCCTCTACAAACTTTAAGAGCTGATATTGACTATGGATTTGCAGAAGCAGATACAACATACGGAAAAATCGGTGTTAAAGTATGGATTTATAAAGGTGAAGTTCTTCCAGCTAGAAAAGTGGAAGGAGGAGACAAATAATGCCATTAATGCCAAAAAAATCTAAATATAGAAAAATGCAAAAAGGTAGAAATAGAGGAAAAGCAACAAGAGGAAATAAAGTAACAGATGGAGAATATGGAATACAAGCTGTTGAAGCAGGATTAATTAGAGGTAATCAAA
>OHFC01000219.1_pt1 | contig 14637 bp, 15 predicted proteins | sample 1567421 | NCBI WGS metagenome assembly OHFC01 (sample SAMEA3879600, study PRJEB24766) | human gut metagenome | biome: human-associated habitat; feature: feces | place: USA | collected 1985/1987 | reverse complement strand
CGCCTGCCGGTTTTTCAAACGCTGCATTTTCCGTTTTTCCTGTTCCAGCAGGACAGTGGTTTTTTCATATTCCTGCTTCAACTGTTCCAAAGATTTTTCCATGTTCTCACATCCTTTGCTGATAAGATAAAGAAAGACCATCCGCAGACAGTCCGTGTGTCAGTGCTTCTATAAAACCCGATGAAAAGGGAAAACCGCAGAGCGGATTTCTCTTTGCGGCGGGTACACAGGGGATAGCCGCTTTAGCGGCGCAAGGGGGTGTAGCCACCTTGTCGGAGCGAAGCGAACGCAGACCTCGGATTGCTGATTTTATCAGCGGCAGAGGTAAGCTCCGCAGGACGCACGATACATGGTCTTTAGACTATGTATAGAAGTGCGCCCTTAGTTCCTAAGGGATTTTGCCGTTTCCGGCAGTCTTGTCCTTTTTCTTGGAACGCTTGGAAAGATACTTCGGGCAGTCAACCACAACCGCCCGGAAGCTCTGTTTACATTCGTGCTGGCATTTCCGGCACAATTCGTTGTAAGTGATACGGCTGCGGTCATTTAAGAAGAAAGACCATTCCAGCCGTCGCTTGTTACTCATTCTTGCCATAACCGGCTCCTTTCTCCGTTTCTATCTGATGTACGCAGATAGGCTGTTTTGGTGTAGCGTCTCGGTATTATTTTTAAGGTTTTTTCCCTCTGTATGCCCCTTTGGAAAGTGCGGCAGTATTGCAGTCAGGGAATGATACCTCACGCTTATTTGTCGCTTCCCGGTACGGTTTCGGAGCCTTTTGCCATCCATTCAAAGAAAGCAATTTTGCTGACCTTGATAAGTCTGCCCCTGCGGAACGCTGGAAAGCCGGGTGTGTGTACCAGCTCATAGGCGCTCGCTCTTGAAATTCCCATAATCCGCTGAATGTCCGCCACATCCAGAACCAGCGGTAAATCCTCGTAGCTGTTCAATCTCTTTTTATCGTTCATTCTGTTCCTCCCATAAATCAAATAGGTTAAAATGCTTCCTGCTGCCGTTCTCCCCAAAAGCCGTTTTCCTGCCCCATTCCTGCGGTGTTTCCCTGCATTGGTGCGCCGGATGCGTCACTTCTCCTGCCGGTCATATCCCTTTTGGACGGTCATTCACTTGTCAAGGTACTGTGTGGCACGAAATTACCAACCGCAATCATCATAGCGTACTATCCTTGACAAAACAATGATTCTGCGATACCATGAGTGTAACTGATATAACCGAATTATATAATTACCATAAACAAAGGCAGGGGATAGGGATGGAGAATCAGTTTATACGGCATGAGCCATGTTTTGAGAGGATTTTGTTTGTCCTGACGCTGGACAGGAAGAAAATGAAAGAGCGGATTTTGATTGGGGAAGAACAGCAGATCCGCTTCCGGCTGAACGGGAGCCAAAACGCAGAGGTGCTTTGTGATATGACACGCCCACTGGGAACTTTTTTGATAAACTTTGAGCGTGACACGGACAGAGACTGGAACTTATACGGGCTTTCTCCGCTGCGGCAAGCCCTCCACTCCAACAGATGGAAACAGCCGGAGCTGGAGCAGGCGGCAAGCGAATTTCTCTGGGGAAAATATCTTAGCAACGATCCTCTGAAAATGTATGTAGCGTTCCGTATCTGGAACAGCTATCTGCTTGCCAGAGAACCCCGTGACCGTAACGCTGCCTGTGACCGCTTCATGGATAAAATGAGCAGACTGACCGGGGTATTCCAAAACGAAACCATGAGCTTTGACAGGGAGACAGGAAAACCGAAACATTTTCAAGCTGGCAGCCTTTATTTCAAAGGCGCACCGTCAGAAGATACCCGGCTTGACCTCTGGTTCCCGGACAACCGGCGCACAGAAGAATGTGTGTCTGCCTATGCGTCCCTCTACCCGTTGATTACCTATTATCTGAACAGGCTGAATGACTGGGGGCTTTGCTTCCGGCGGTGCAAGGTCTGTGGAAAATATTTTCTGGCAAAGAGCCAGCGGTATGAGCTGTGCAGCGACAAGTGCCGAAAAGCACAGGCGCTTCAAAACAAGCGGGAATTTGACGAGAGGGCAAGAGAAAATAACTATGACCTGCTTTATAAAAATGAATGCCAGAACTGGCGCAACAAAATAAACCGGGTAAAAAATACCGCAGGCTTTCCGGCTGACCGTCTGGAAAAAATACAGGCTGCCTTTTCCGACTTTAAGAAAGAAGCCTTGCAGAGAAAAAAGGCTGTAAAAACAGGAACAGCCAGCCCGAAAGAATTTACGGACTGGCTGTATCTGCAAAGTAATGTAATTGTGGAACTGACAGAATATTAAATTTTTTCTCGTTGTGAGGTTTCTGTGACATTTTGCTGATACTATAAAAAGAAAAAGGATGTGATACTATGCGAATACTGGTTGTTGAAGATGACCAGCTTTTGAATAAGACATTAAGCTATAATCTGTCGGCTGTCGGATATTCCGTGGATGGGGCTATGTCAAAGGCTGTTGCCATAAGATTTCTTGAAAAACAGGATTATGATTTAATCGTTTTGGATGTCAATCTGCCAGATGGGAACGGGTTTGATATATGCCATGAGGTAAAAGAACGCCGTCCTGATACCGCCGTGATTTTTCTAACCGCAAATGATATGGAAAGCGATATGCTGAAAGGATTTGAATTGGGCGCAGATGATTATGTAACAAAGCCCTTTCCTATCAGCGTGTTCCAAAAGAAAGTATCTGCTTTACTGAACCGCATTTCAGCACAATCCGGCGGCGATTTCTACGATGACGGGAATTTGTATATCAATTTTTCCGAATTATCAGCCTGTCTCGCAGGACAGCCGATTACCCTTACATCGTTGGAATATCGTTTATTAAAAGTGCTGACAAGAAATTCTCAAACTGTCCTGACACGTCAGGTATTGCTTGAAAAGCTGTGGGATGTAGATGAAAATTATGTGGATGAACACGCACTAACCACAACGATCAGCCGCATCCGCAGTAAAATTGAAACGAACCAGCATTCCTACATCAAAACCGTTTACGGTATGGGCTATATGTGGATTGGAGGAGCGCAAAAATGATTTCAAAAAAACTCTCCTTAAATAAAGTCTGCATAATACTGGCAACTACCATTTTACTTTTATCAGTGGTCATGTTTTCGGTTCTATATATCCTGACCAAAGAAATGTCTGTGGTATTTTGTAGCATGGCTTTTGGTCTGCTTTTTCTACTTTGTGTTACTGCTTTTGTGATACTGATACGGCGAAAGCTGACTTTGTTTTCTGAAATGCTTTGCTGCACCTTAGACGAAATGATGAATGGAAAAATAGATGTATCACAGGTTGCCGAAGAAGAAAACCTATTTTATAAAATCAATCATCGGCTGGTGCGTCTTTATGAGGTTATGCAGGAAAGCAAAAACAGCGTTGCCAGTGAACGAGCTGACTTACAGGAGTTAATTTCCGATATTTCTCATCAGGTAAAGACACCGATAGCAAACTTAAAAATGATAAATGCCACCTTATTAGAACAAGAAGTGCCACCGGATAAACAGCGGGAATTTCTACTTGCCAGTGGCACACAGCTTGATAAACTGGATTTCTTAATGCAGGCTATGATAAAAACTTCCCGACTTGAAACTGGCGTTATCTCACTTGAAAAGAAACAGCAGCCTATCTATGATACTCTTGCTATGGCGCTGGGCGGTATTTTTCTGAACGCTGAAAGAAAGCACATACAAGTTGAAGTAAACTGCCCGGAAACATTGGTTGTTTCCCATGACCGCAAATGGACAGCAGAAGCCTTATTTAACATATTGGATAATGCAGTTAAGTACACGCCGGAGTACGGTTCTATTCGTGTTTGCGTTGAAAGCTGGGAAATGCACCTGAAAGTCAGCATTACCGATACCGGCAAAGGTATTCCCGAAAACCAGCAAGGAGCAATTTTTAGGCGCTTTTATCGGGAAGAAGATGTCCACGATATAGAGGGAATCGGCATTGGGTTGTATCTTGCAAGGGAAATTATTAGCTTACAGAACGGTTATATACAAGTAACTTCTCAAGTAGGAACAGGTTCAACATTCTCCGTTTTTCTTCCCCATGAATAACCTGTTTTTTTGAAATGTCACAGGATTGTGACATTTCAGGGCAATTTATTATGCTGGCTGTGACATTTCTGTGAGGTTTGGTCGTTATAATGGATTTATCAAAAAGAAAGGATGGTGTTCTTTATGAGCATTTTGCAAACGACTGAACTGAAAAAATACTACGGTGCAAAGCCGAATATCACAAAGGCCCTGGATGGTGTGAACCTCTCTGTTGAGCAGGGGGAATTTGTAGCAATTGTTGGAACCTCCGGCAGCGGCAAATCCACTCTGCTAAACATGATCGGCGGGCTGGATGTGCCTACTTCCGGCAAGGTCATTGTGGATGGGCGCGACCTCTCTACATTGAAAGACGAGCAGCTTACTATCTTCCGCAGGCGAAAGATCGGCTTCATCTTCCAGAACTACAATCTGGTTCCGGTGTTGAATGTTTACGAAAATATTGTGTTACCCGTGGAGCTGGACGGAAACAAGATAGACAAGAAGTTTATGAAAGAAGTCGTTCAGATACTGGGGCTGGAGGATAAGCTGAACAATATGCCAAACAATCTCTCCGGCGGTCAGCAGCAGCGTGTAGCCATTGCCCGCGCCTTGGTATCAAAGCCCGCTATCGTCTTGGCCGACGAACCGACCGGCAATCTGGACAGTAAGACTAGCAGTGATGTGCTGGGGCTTCTGAAAGTAACCAGCCAGAAGTTCCACCAGACACTTGTAATGATTACCCATAACAATGAAATCGCCCAGCTTGCCGACCGCATTATTCGGATTGAGGATGGCAGAATTATGCAGTAAAGGGGGAGATGACATGAGCGATATTCTATTTGGCAACAATAATACCAAAACCATCAAGCACCTGTCTAAACAATATTTCAAGAAGAATAAGGTTCGTAATCTGGCGGCGATTCTTGCAATCGTTCTGACAGCATTTTTGTTTACATCCATCACTTCACTGGCATTTAACATGGTATCCTCCATGCAGCTCTCTATGCAGATGCAGAAAGGCAGTAAGGCAGATGGAACCTTTGGGTACATGACAGAGGAACAGTTTGAGCAACTGAAAAACAGTGATTTTGTGGAGCAGGCAGGTCATCGGCGGACGATTGGCTATGCAAGCAACGCCGTGGGTCATTCTGTTGAATTAAACTATGCGGACAGCATACAGCAGGAACTTACATTCTGTGTGCCAACGCATGGTTCAGCGCCGGAAAAGGCGAATGAAATTGCTACTACCGAACTGGCTTTGAAAGCCCTTGGTGTGGAGCCGGAGATCGGAGCAGAAGTTCCGCTGGAATTTGAACTGCGTGGAAAAACTTATCATTATGATATGGTGCTTTCCGGCTGGTGGGAAGCAAGCAACGATATGGTCAGTGTGGCCGTTTTTTCGGAGCAGTTTGTAAAAGATAATCCGGATGTGGTGAAAAATACCCGCGCAGTGGATGGAGAAATCTCAGGGGTTACTTTTTCTGATGTTGTGCTGAAAGACAAGACGAACATTCAGAAGCAGATGGATGACTTTGTCTACTCCATCGGGGGCAATCCAAAGGATATGTCTGCGGATAACTTTATCCTCTCTGTTGAAAACCAGATGGGAAAAGCCATGATTTCTCCGGAGTCCATCTTATTTGCCGTAGTATTTGTGCTGATGTTTGTATTGTGCGGCTATCTGCTGATTTATAATATTTTTGATATTTCCGTTATGCAGGATGTTCGGCAATATGGCTTATTGAGGATGATTGGTACTTCTACACGGCAAATTAAAAGCATCGTCAATCGGCAGACGGTATGGCTGACCCTAATCGGTCTGCCGATCGGTTTAATTGCCGGGTTCTTTGCAGGCAGGGCGTTGCTTCCGGTAGTAATGCGAATTTTCAGTTATGAGTATTCTACGGCAAGTTTGCAGGCATCGGCATCTCCTATGCTATTTGTTATAGCCGCATTGTTTACGATTTTGACAGTGTTTATCAGTACCCGCAAACCGGCCAAAAAGGCATCAAAAGTATCTCCCATGGAGGCAATTCGTTATACGGAGCAGGATGATTATAAAAAGAAAACGGTTACACGAATCAGTGGAGCAAAGCTCTCTCACATGGCATTTTCTAACTTAGGACGTAACAGACGCCGTTGTGTATTCATTGTTGTTTCTATGCTTTTGTGTATCGTTCTGTTCAACTCTATTATCATCGTGACACAGAGTATGGATGAAGAAAAGTGGATTACCCGCACAACAAAAACAGATTTTACCGTCTACAATTCGATTGCAGTCAATGTTCAGGAGGGCTTTAGACATCACGAAGATGCACTTCCACAGCAAGTAGTAGATATGATCCGTGAGCAGAACGGTCTGGAAGAAGAACGGTATCTTTACCGTAACACCGTAGATGACGGTAACGTGCTTGTGGATTACGGCTTTGAGGGACTTACTTGCACAAATACTTTTGAATATGAAAATGGGATTAGCAAGTCTTTCGGGAATTATGCGCTGAATACTGCCCCGGATGCAGAAAATCTTTTCTTTGGAAATGTCTATGGCGCTTCCGAACATTTTTGGTCTGACATGATGATTTATGATGGTGAAACAGATCCTAATGTACTGAAACAGAAAATGCTAACCGGAGAATATGTCATTATCGGAAACCGATTAGACCGACTGAGTGGTGGCCCGAAAACAACATCCCTGTCAGAGCAGTTGCAGATCGGTGATAGCATTTCTTTTTACAGGGATGGTGAGTTAGTCAAAACCTGCACAATTCTGGCAAAAGCCTGCACCGTTGGGACTGAGGACGAAACGCCGACAACAACTACGGCTACGATGCATATTGGCGGCGATGCGCCTTTTGTGTATTTACCAGACACCGTATTCAAACAGATTTACACGACCCCGACCCTGTTGAACTATGGATTTAATATGGATGCTTCTCTGCATCCGCAAATGGAGGACTTTCTGAGCAGTTATGTTGAAAAGAACCCCTCTGTTACCTATACCTCAACAAAATTACTGAAAGAACAATTAAATTCTGTTGCAAGTATGGTTTGGGTTGTAGGTAGTCTGATTGGCTGTATCATGGCATTGGCAGGATTGATTAACTTTACAAATATGATCATCACCAATATTATTACCCGTCGCCATGAGTTTGCGACTATGCAGAGTATCGGTATGACAAATCGCCAGCTTCAAAGGCTGATGGTTTATGAAGGCGTTTACTATGCCGCTGGTGCAGACATCATTGGTGGAGTGGTTGCGCTGCTGCTTGCTGTGACGGTGCTGAAAAATGTCTTGAACTCGCCATCTATGTGGTTCTTTACTCTGCACATTACATTGGTTCCAGCTTTGGTCATCGGCGTGCTTTATCTGTTGCTGGCTGCGGTCATTCCGCTGATCGTTCTCCACTTCTTTAACAAAGGAACTGTGGTGGAACGATTGAGGACTTCGGAATAAGAGTAATTCTCTTAATAACCATGTAAAAAACAAATCAAAAAGGTACTTGATATTGCGCTTCATTGCTTTTATCAAGTACCTTTTTTCATGCAGTATCATATAAGCGTGGATTCGTTATATTTGGTGTGGTATCTTTAACTATGGGAAACTCCGGTCTCCCATTTGGACACGGCCTGTCGGCTGACGCCCAGCGCATCCGCTACAAATTCCTGCGTCATCTTGCAGCGGAGTCTCTGAGCTTTCAGTTCTTCTCCCAACGATCTCTGGATGATGCTTTTTTCTTCCCGTATTTCTTTTGAGTTAATGTATTTCTTCAGCGCTTTCACGATCAGCACCAGAAGATAAACTGCAACGCCGAGTATAATGGTCATGAGCAGCATATTGAAAATTTCTGCAAACAGAGAAAGCCTCATTCGCCTTATCCTCCTACGATTGATGCCCCCATTTTACCAGATTTATGCAGTTGCGTCCACCACCTATTGCGCACTTATCGGTTGATTTGCGGGTTACACGCCCATTGCACACGATCAAACCGAACGCCCCGGGCATCTGCCCGGGGCGTTTTGCGCTCATATCACAGTTTATGAAAAACCGGCTGCCGGTTTTCAAAGGTGCAGACGTACCCGAAAATGTCTTTCAGAATATCACAGGCGCGGAAGGTATACTGCCCCACCCGGTTGCAGCGGTGGGCGTCGGAGCCGACGGTGACGATCTCGCCGCCCAGCTCCCGGAAGCGCCGGAAAATGTCGGCGGAGGGAAGAAAATCGTCGCAGCGGTCAACGCCGCTGGTATTCATTTCCAGCCCCTTGCCCTTTTCGGCCAGAACCCGGAGAATTTCGTCGATGACCTCCCGGTGGGCAACATAGGACAGGGGCGCATGGGTGGGGTGACAGGGGGGCTTGCTGATGTAGGTCAGGTGCGCCAGTACGTCGAAATCTTCATGAACCTGAACACAGGCCAGCGTTTCCTCCAGATACCGCTGCTCCACCTGATAAACGGTCTTCCCCTGCCAGAACGGCTCAAAATACACGTCAAGCCCGTCCACAAAATGGATGGAGCCGAGGACAAAGTCAAAGGGACGCCGGGCAAGGTCTTTCCGGAACTGCGCCTGATTATCCCGGGTAAGGCCGAACTCCACGCCCCGCCGGATGGTCAGCCCGGGAAGCGAAAGACGGTCGTATTCTGCGTTGTAGTCCTCCGTGCGGAAGGTCAGGTCGCCCATCTGCCCGGTGGGGTCATAGTCCAGATGGTCGGTGAAGCAGATTTCCTTCAACCCGGCGTCCAGCGCCGCCTGCGCCAAGGCGCGGCCGGTGTCGTGGCCGTCAAAGGAAACCCGGGAATGAATGTGAAAATCAAACATCTCTCTCTTTCTCCTCCCAAAACAGGCGGAACGCCGTGGGCAGCGCCGCCTGCGCGTCGATCTGCTCTGCCGTGAACCATGAAAAGCCGCCGGATGCTTCGGCAACTTCCAGATAAATTCCCTTCATATTCCACTGGATGTGGGTGAAAATGTGCTTTCTCGAAACCTCCCGCAGAATTTCCCGGGGGCGAAGCCCCATCCGCTCCACCTCGGCCAGCGCGTGAGCTGTATCCAGATGCCCGGTCACATTGGGAAACTGCCACAGCCCTGCGAGAAGCCCTTTGCCCGGGCGTTTTTCCAGAGCATATTTTTCGTCGCATTGCAGAATGAACACGGTTCTGTCCTCCTGCCGCCGCTCCCGCTTGGGGGACTTGACAGGGAGGGTTTCCGCGGTGCCGTGCTGATATCCGAGACAAATTTTCCGACAAGGGCAGCTGCCGCATTCCGGTTTTCGGTTGGGGCCGCAGACGGTGGCACCCAGCTCCATCAGCGCCTGCGTGAAGTCACCGGCTTCTTTCGGATAGATGGCGGCAAGCCTTTCCCGGACGCTGGCTTTCACGGCGGGCAGATCGATAGGGGAGGGGTCGTCCGTCAGCCGGGAGAAGACCCGCAGCACATTGCCGTCCACAGCCGGGACGGGGAGGTCAAAGGCGATGGAGCAGACAGCGCCCGCGGTATACTCGCCGATACCGGGCAGCGCCAGAACCGCATCGTATTCCCCGGGAAATTGGCCGTTGTAGCGCTCCTGAATGACCTGCGCGGCCTTTTTCAGATTCCGCACCCGGCTGTAGTAGCCAAGTCCCTCCCACAGCTTGTGCAGAGCGTCGTCATCACAGTTTGCCAGAGCCTCCACGGTGGGCAAAGCGGCGAGGAAGCGGGCGTAGTAGCCCTTGACAGCCTCCACCCGTGTCTGCTGGAGCATGATTTCCGACAGCCAGATGTGGTAAGGCTCTCTGGTTTCTCGCCATGGCAGGCAGCGGTGGTTTTCCCGATACCACGGAAGCAGCAGCTCGGGGAGCATATTCAAATCCAGATTATCCATATCCAGCGTCTCCTTATGGTGGACATTTTACACCAGAAACACCGAAGCTGTCAAGGCGGCGCGGAGGGGAAGATAAAAAAGTTGGAAAAAGCGAAAAAAGCACTTGCATTTTTTTAAGAGATGTGGTACTATATTCAGGCATTTGAGAGAAGTGCGTATGCGCCAGTAGCTCAGTTGGATAGAGTGACTGACTACGAATCAGTAGGTCGGGGGTTCGAGTCCCTTCTGGCGTACCATGACGAGTGTTCTTATAGGATTTGATCCTTTGAGAACACCCGTCATTTTTATTGCCCATTTTGTGCCGGTTCGTAACTGACATAGACACCTCTGCGGGTGTTGACAGTTACATCTGGCACGGGCATAGACGGGGTATCCGGGATAAACAAGGCACCGACACAGTTGTAGTAGATGGTCAATTTCTGGACCCATTCGCAGTTGATTTTCTCGGCTTGGTGAACCTCAATGTGGTTGACCAATTCGTTCAGCATCCGGGGCGTCAGCTTCTTGGCGCGGGTGTACTTGCGGACGGTAGCCAGGAACATATCCGTGGAAACAGCGTCACCGTTGAGCTTGTCCAGCTCTTTGCGGAGTGCCTTGATCTTTCCGGATAGCTCCGCTTGTTCTTCCTCGTAACGCTGGGACATTTTGGCAAAGCGTTCGTCTGACAGCTTCCCGGAAATGTTATCCTCATAGATTCGTTCAAATAACCCATCCAGTTCACCATGGCAGTTACAAAGACGCATCCTATCAAGTCTACCCTAAAGGCCGCCATCGATTATATCTGCAACCCGGCCAAGACGGACGGTAGTCTATTGGTTTCTGCCTACGGCTGCTCCGCCGAAACTGCCGACATCGAATTTGCCTGGACCAGGCGGCACGCCATTGACAAGGGCGAGAACCTGGGCCGTCATCTGATCCAGGCATTCGCGCCCGGAGAGGTAACGCCGGAGGAGGCACATCAAATTGGGTTGGAACTGGCAAAGGAGATTCTGGGCGGGAAATATGAGTTTGTCCTGACCACTCACATTGACCGTGGGCATATCCATAATCATGTGATTTGGAATGCCGTCAGTTTTGCGGATCACAAGCATTACCATTCCAACAAGCGCAGCTACTATGAGATTCGCCGCGCCTCTGACCGGCTCTGCAAGGAGCATGGCCTGTCCGTCATCGTTCCCGGACAGGAGAAGGGCAAGAGCTATGTTGAGCATCAGGCGGTTAGAAATGGCACCAGTTACAAGGCAAAGCTGAAATCCGTCATTGACCGCCTGCTCCCGGCCTGTGCGGACCTGGAATATCTGCTCCGCAGATTGCAGGAGGAAGGGTACGAAATCCGGCGGGGAAAATACATTTCCTGTCGGGCCTCCGACCAGGAACGGTTTACCCGACTGAAAACCCTGGGTATTGATTACACGGAAGAAGCGCTCGCTGCCAGGATTGCGGGCCGCACCCGTCCCTCGAAGCGGCCCAAGGCGCGGGACGGCAGCATTCAGCGGATCGCCGTCATCCAGGACAACCAAAGCCCTGGGCTGCGACACTGGGCGAAGCTCCAAAAGCTGAAAGAGGGAGCCAAAACCCTAAACTATCTGGCAGAGCATGGCATTGAAAGCTATGAGGCACTAGGTAACAGGCTTGCGGAACTGAACGCCGCCGTGGATGATTCGCTCGCCTCTATCAAGGCGGTTGAGGGCAGAATTGCGGAGCTGAATCTGATCGTCAAATATGCTGCTACTTACAGGAAGTTCCGCCCGGTCTATGACCATTACCGAAAATCGGACGACAAAGAAAAGTTCCTTCGTGGGCATGAGAGCGAAATCATCCTTTTTGAGGCCGCCGCCCGGGAGCTGAAACGCCTGGGAGTGGTTCCGCTGCCCGCCGCTGAAAAGCTGGAAAGAGAGCTGTCGGAACTGACTGTACAGAAGGAGACCTTGTATGCGCAGTACACCGCCGCCAAGCGGCAGGCAAAAGAGTACGATACCATCAAACGAAATCTGGACATCCTGCTCCCGCCGGAGCAGAGCGTTATGCAAGAATTAGAATAAGCAAGGAGAATGCTATATGAACGAAAAGCCCGTTATCATTGTCACCGGGAAGGTGCCCAATATGCAGAGCTGGTATGAGGAAAAATGCAGACGTGCTTTGGAGGAATTGGCCCATCTGTCCGACACTCTCCACCGCCCGGGGGATACACCCAACCGTGGCTGGGCAACCAAGGAGGAAGAAATCAAAACGCACCTATTCAACGCCGTGCGCCTGGTGCTGGTTCTGGCGAACGTCTCCTGTGGCCAGCGGAAAAGCGTGGGTAGTGAGGATGTGGGGTGTATCGTGGATGAAGGATTCGCCGGATACGAAAAGGTCTGGGAAAAGTTTGCGGAATAGACATCGTTTGCAGATTATTAGCGCCTCCTAAATCCACAACTGGTATAATGGATTCCGGGAGGCGATATACCATGACAAGAAAAGAAGCGGTCTTTCAGTTTTTCAGAAAGAGTATAGTGCCCGTGGCCGGGGCGGCCCTGCTGGTCTGCATCTTCAAATCTGCCTGTATAAAAGACGGCACTGTTAACTATCTGCGGCTCTGGATTCTCTGCGGACTGCCCTTTGGCCTCCATCGGATGCGGCTCTGGATTGTACCGGGCAACGGTTCCATGGGTGGAGGGGTTGCCTTATTCGCGCTGAACTTCATTATTGGCGGTGTCATCGGTGGGTTTGTCCTAGCCTGGCAACTGATTGTAGCGGTGTGGTATGTGCCGCTGACTGTGTATCGTTTCATTTTACCTTAGCATTTATCAATATCAGTAATAACAACGGGAGAATTTTCTGCCTTTTAATGCAGGAAGTTCTCCCTATTACTATTTTATGATGGATTTTATGTCGAATTAGTGTTATAATCCAGTATGTGGAGTTTGAGCCGCTTGCATGCCAATTGTTTGTCGGGAGCTATGCCGTTCAAGTCCTATTATGTTCAAGGAGGAAATTCCTATTATGGCAAAAAGCTATGCAGACTTAATGAATGAAATCTCAGCTGACGAACTGTATAATAGGTTACTGGCGCATGGCCTATTTGCTGATAAACTTCCTCCTATTCTGAGTTCAGTTGACTTCTATAATTATTGTCAAAAGAATACTACCTCATTTTCTGATAGTTGGAAACAATATATTTACTATGAGAGCTTACGTAATATCAATGTTCCACGCCCATTAGGAATTCCAAATCCAATGGCCTATCAAAGATTGTGCCGCTGCCTTTCAGATAATTGGGGTAATTTACAGCAACACTTCGAGCAACAAACGGTATCTCAAGACTATAAAATTAGCCGTATTCATATTCGCAAGCAGGGCAATTCAGATGCCATTTTTTCTATGAGTTATTCCAATTGGAGAGTCGATGGCTCACCTGAGCCAGATTTGCTTATAGGAAAAAGATACATCGTGAAAGCTGATATCTCAACTTGTTTTCTGAGTATCTATACACATTCCATTCCTTGGGCATTGGTCGGAAAAGCATTTGCCAAAGAACACAGTGCTAAACAGTATAGCCAAGATTGGTACAATCAAATTGATCACTATACGCAGAATTGCAAAAATGGGGAAACTCATGGGCTACTAATTGGGCCACATGCATCAAACCTCTTGTCGGAAATTATTCTTACAGTCGTTGACAGAAAGTTATATGACAATGGGTGGCGCTACATACGAAATATTGATGACTATACCTGTTATGTCGAAAGTGTCGAAGCTGGGCAAAAATTCTTGATGGATCTTGGCAATGAACTTCGACAATTTGATTTAAGCATTAACTTTAAGAAAACAGAGATACAAGAGCTGCCTGTAGCGGCTGTAGAACAATGGGTTCGTAAAATAAATTCTGTATCCGCAATACAGCGGGACGGAAAAATGGACTTTATTGCAGTTCGTGCGTATTTGGACTTAGCAATTGAGTTAATGCAAAAGAACAAGGATAATTCTGCTGTCTTGAATTATGCTATTAAAGTATTATCTGGTCACAAACTCACACCAAACGCAAGAGATTACTTCATAAAAACAGTCTTTCACCTCAGCCTATTATATCCGTATTTAATTCCGCTACTCGAAAAAAATGTATTTATTCCTTTTGATGTTGAGCCACAGAAAATATCTTCTTTTTCACAAAAGGTATTTCGGGTCGGGTGTAATAGTCAAAACTATGAGGCAATCTGCTATGCGATTTATTTTTCGTTGAAGTACAACTTTGATATCGATAGTATTACTGCAAATACAGCTATTTCAAGCGATTCATGCTTATTCAAATTATTGGCCTTTTTGTACTTTACTGTACATAAAAATAAAGGGGAAAGGAAAGCATTAAAGGATCATGCCAAAACATTGTCCTCAAACGAGGATGACTTTAACCGCAACTGGCTGTTCGTATATGAGGCGCTATCTCAAAGTGATTTGAAGGGTGAATGGAAACCAATGAAAAAATCTGGCGTTTCATTTGTGAAAATGCCTACCACTAAGAGTACTACCTAACAAATAAGTGGGCGTACAGCCAATCGGACAAACCGAAAGGCTGTACGCCCATTTTTGTGCGTGACAGAAAGTGTGTAAAATCTGATATTTTTCTCCGTGGGTCAGTAAGTAGACCAACACATGAGAAATTGAAAAGTGCAATATATAGGTGATAATGTACAATAAATTGCGCAAATTGAAAACCGCATAAAAGAAGACATAGCT
>OHFC01000217.1_pt1 | contig 14759 bp, 9 predicted proteins | sample 1567421 | NCBI WGS metagenome assembly OHFC01 (sample SAMEA3879600, study PRJEB24766) | human gut metagenome | biome: human-associated habitat; feature: feces | place: USA | collected 1985/1987 | reverse complement strand
TATACACCTGCTGTAAAGGGGTGACCGCTTTTGTGAGAAGTGCTATAAATTAAGGGAAAATAAAGAAAATAATGCGAAAGAAATAGTTTACAATCAGACTATACTATGTTATAATAAAGAAAAGCCAATCACTGGGCTATGCTGAAAAATGCAGATGCCTGTGGAAGAACAAAGGAGGATTACATCATGAAGGCTGTCAACCGTTTCCTGAGGACACTTCTTCTGATGAGCGTGCTGCTTATCTGCTGTGGGGCAACTCATGCTCTGGCAGATGACCCGCCGGTGACAATTACGCAGCCTAAGGCATGGTCGGCGTGGTCGTACGATGATACAATCACGGCGAGATGGCAGGCGGTATCGGGTGCTACAGGGTATTATGTATCCGTGCGCAACATGGATACCGATGAGGTGGTGCTTTATAGAAAATACACTACAAGAACATACTTGAAAATATCGAATTATATTTATGACGAAGGCAAGTATAAACTCTGGGTTGGCGCGGTTGCATCGAGTGCTTCGGATGCGCCGTGCATTGCACAGAGCTACATCGAGTTCTATGTGCATCACGAACCTGAAATTTCGAGTACTTCTGTGGTTAGCGTAGGAGAGGATCGTGTAACGCTAAGCATGGACATTACGCGCGATTATACCTATGAAATAAGCGATTGGGGCTTCTATGTCGGCACAAGCAGTACAACCAGTAAAATGACGCGGTACAGCTACGGTGCTACCAAGAAAGGAACGCACACTGTCACCATTACAGGGTTGCAGCCCAATACAACGTATTATTACAGGGCTTTTGCGGAAAACTTGGTGGGCGAGGAGTGTACTTCCTACAAAACATTTACAACAACTGCTCCTGCAATCGGAACGCCAGTGATTACATACCCGGTTGATAACCAGCACGCCCCGGTAGGGCAGAGTATTAAGCTGCAATGGACCGAAGCGAAGGGCACGGAAGGGTATCGCTGCCGCATCTTACAGCTTCAGGGCGAACCTGACCGCACCAATCAATCGGAGCCGTATGTGAATGATTTTTCGGACAGTACCTCGGCAAGCCGACACTACTTAACGCTGGATGGCAGCAAGGTTAAGGGCGGATACTGGTATAAATTTGTGGTGGAAGCCTATGCGAAGGGACAGGAATCCACATGGTCTAATTGGTGCTATGTGTATATTGATTCCGGAACGCTTGCAAAGGCAGAAGTTGTCACGCCGGTGGATATGGCGACGTACGAAGGCTATCAGAGCATTAAATTTGACTGGAATCCAGTTGCTGGCGCTGATGGCTATGAGTATGTTGTGAAGCGCCTCAGCGGTATGCCTGATCGGACGAATGAGAACGAACCCGGTGTGGAACTGGGCAGGGATAAGACCACAAAAACAGAATTTACATTGTCCGCGTCGCAGGTGATTCCGGGGTATTGGTATAAATTTGTGGTGCGCGCCTATGCGAGTCGGATGGAAGAATCTTGGTCGCTGTGGACGTACTGCTATGTGGATGCGGAAAAGCCTGTGATTTCATCACCGACAGCATGGACGGAAAAACCTGCTGGCAGCAGCATCACAGTGAAGTGGGGCGCAGTGAATGGCGCTAACGGATACACAATTCATATCAAGCAGCTTAGCGGCCGCCCTGACACAAGCAGCGAAAACGAACCCAGCATCAAAACATGGCGTGAAGGCTGTGGTACATCAACCAGCTATACGTTGAGCGGCAGCGATGTTATTGGCGGATACTGGTATAAGTTTGTTGTAGAAGCACGCTATCCTAACGCAGATTCCAAATGGTCGGCATATGTGTACATTTACGTTCCGGAAAATGGCAGCTTGGAGCGACCGATTATTACGTCGCCAACGGCTGCACGGAATTACGAATCGGGAAAGTCGATTCGCTTTTCGTGGACGCGGGTAAGCAATGCAACCAGCTACACCTACTATGTCAAAGAACTGGTGGGTGAACCTGATTATTCGGAAAATGAAGCGGCTTCCAACTTGTGGAAGGGGACTGCTAACGCTTCCTCGCGCAGCTTTACACTGGATGGCGACTTGGTACAGCCGAATAAGTGGTATAAGTTTGTCGTGAAGGCTGAAGCAAACGGCTATGATCCGGGCTGGTCGCGCTACACCTATATCAAAATTCCGGATCGTGAGGACTGGATTTACTATGTCATGAAGTCTGCCGTAACCAATATTAGCGAACAGGCATTTGCGGACAATGAGCGCCTGCGCACGTTCGATGCATCCAGCAGCAGCCTGATAAGCATCGAAAGCAAGGCGTTTGCAAACTGTGTCAACTTGAAGAGCATCAATCTTCCGGCATCGGTCAACTATATTGCGGATGATGCATTCCAGAACTGCCCGTTGCTGACGATTCACTGCATCACGGGCTCGTATGCGGAAAGCTATGCAAAGAGCAAGGGGATTCCGATGGAAGTGCATGGCATCAGCGTCGAAACAGACGTGGTGCAGCTGTCGCAGACGAACTGGACAATCGCATCGACTGAGGCGGCGGAAACGGCGATTCGCGTTCATTCGTCTGCGGCATGGACTGCTTCCAGCAATGCTTCGTGGCTGTCACTGAATAAAAAGAAGGGCAGCGACGGCACAAACGTTGTTATCAGCGCAGTGAGCAACCGCACGAATGCAGTGCGTTCCGCAAAGGTGACGTTCACCTGCGGCAGTGCAACAGCGGTTCTTGATGTTATTCAAAATCCGTCCGGGCGAAATGAATGCACCTTGAAGATTTCGCAGAACTACTGGGAGCCGAGCAGCAGCGAATTGAGCCGCGAAATCATGGTACAGTGCGAAGATGGCAGTTTCTCTGTGGAGAGCAATGCCAGCTGGCTGACATACAGCGTCAAGAATGCTTGCGTTACGGCGAAAGTTTCGGCCAGCGCGCTTTCCTCTGCCAAGACGGGCAAACTGACCATCACTTGTGATACCTGCGGGGTTAGCAAAGTCGTTACGGTCAGCACGAAGGGCAATGCTGTGCCGGCACCAACGAACGTGCGGGTGACATGGGTCAATCAGAATACGCTGACGGTTTCTTGGGATGAAGTTCCAGGCGCGTCGTATCTGATTGAATCTTCTGCGGACGGAAAGAACTGGTATCAGATTCAGACGCCCAACGTGGGTGTGACATCGTTCACAAATTCGGGACTTACGCCGAATACGCAGTATTCTTACCGCATCTATGCGCGCAAGACGATTTCCGGTACTCGAATCACCAGCGAGTCGAGCGCAGTTGCGACGGGCTACACGAAAATTGAAGAAATTCGCTTCAACTTCACAGGGAAACTTGGCAGCATGGCCAGCGGCGCGTATGACACGCTGGAAAATTTGAGCACCGCATCGTGGGCATCCGCGGGTTCTGACTTCACATACCAAGTGTCCTTGCACAATTTGGGTACAAATACGGATGTGTGGAATCACTATAAAGTCGGCAAAGCAACATCGGTGTCGCTTGCTGGGAAGATTGCCGAAGGGCAGACCTATCGCATCTGGGTGGGTGCTTATGATGCGGCAGGCAATCTTGTCGGGCAGACGAACGCGATGGAGTTTAAGGTGAAGTCGTCTACTGCGCCAAAGCCTACGATTAAAATCAATTCTGCTACCAGCAAAATCAGCAATAGTGGGAATAAAAAATTTGCGATTGATTTTACGGCGACGAATGCAGAATGGATACGCTTCGATTTTGATGGTATGTCAGTCTACGAAAGCTGGGATAAGGAACAAAATGGATTAAAACAAGGCAGTAAATCCGAGTGGGACTTTGACAAAGGCAATATAGACGTTGGGCATTGGAATGGACATTTTTACCCTGTTCCCAATACACCTGCCCGCACATATACTGTTACGGTTACGGCATTTGGGGAAGGCGGAAGCGCAACGGAAACGGTGTCGATTGCTGTCGTGGCTCCGGATCAGACGGCGTTAAACAAACGCGAGAAAATCGTTGCACATGCTAAGAGCTGGTTAGCAACAAGATTCTCGGCGGATGGAATGCCGTATTATAATCGGAGTTATGGAGATCAAGCGGTAAAATCATCACGAGTGCAACAAACAGGATTGTACTTTCACGGAATACCTTATGTTGGAAATGCAAACTGCAGAACTTCTTTGAGTACATACAGCAGTTATACACAAAAGCAGAGACAGTCGATGGTCACTTATTCATATAGAAACCATGAAACGAGTAGCGCAGAATATGGCTTAGACTGTACGGGCTTTGTATTACAGTGTTGGCACGCTGCAAATTCTAACATTGATACGGGAACAACTGGTACTTTTTTAGCAGCAGGTTATTATACGTATTTTGTTAAGGATAGTAGCCAGTATAGTGTTGTTGAAATAGGGGACGTTCTTTCCAAAAAAAGTCCGGCTCATGTAATGCTTGTAATTGCTAATGATGGCAAGTCAATCACAGTAATCGAACAAACGTCAGGCAATGGCGGACAATTTGTTCCATGCAAGTGTTCCTATTGTGACAATGATACAACGCTAAAGTCGCTTGGTACAAGACAAATAACATATACCTATTCTTACCTTTATAATGATGGATACAAGGTCATCCGTCGGTATAAAGAATGCATGGATGGAACTGAAACGGATGAGTGGGGATGGGAAAAAGACAGATAAGGCATTGGTAAGGAGAATGTTCAACAAAGAATAAATGGGAAATGCCGCAGAAAGCAAGTGTTGAGCTTGCAACTGCGGCATTTCCCATGCTGTTTTTTCCCTTTCCATCCCGCAAGGAAACAAACGCCCGCCCGGATTGTAAACCTGCGCGGAATTTTCGGCGAATGTGTGTCTTTTTGCGCCGAAATGTGCTACAATGAATCGTTACGAAGCATAAGGAGGCAGCAATGAAGGAGCTGAAGCTGGCGTGGCGATATGTCCGCCGTCACTGGTGGCAGTACATTCTGGGCATTCTGGCGCTGTTCATTGTGGACGAGGTGAATACCTATGTGCCGCGGTTCACAGGCGAAATTACCAACGGGCTGGATCAGCACACGCTGGATATGGGCGGCGTGATGGGGCTGGTCTGGAAGATTGTGCTGATTGGCGTAATTATCGCGGTGGGGCGTTTTGCGTGGCGCTTTTTCCTGTTCGGGTCGGCGCGGTCGATTGAGAAGGAATTGCGCAGCGATTTGTTCGCGCACCTATCCACGCTCTCGCCGCACTATTACAACGAGCACAAGACCGGCGACCTGATGGCGCGCTTCATCAACGACCTGCAGGCGGTTCGCACGCTGGTGGGCATGAACGTCATCAGCACATTCGACGCGACGGTGATGCTGCTGCTGGTGCTGTGGCAGATGATGACGTATGTCAGCCCGAAATTGACGGGTGTGGCGGTGCTGCCGCTGATTCTCATCATCTTCGGCGATTACTTCTACGGCAAGGTGATGCACAAGCGCTTTCTGGCCAAGCAGCAGGCGTTCTCGACGCTGACGGACCAAGTGCAGGAAACGGTGTCGGGCATCCGCGTGATTAAATCCTTCGTGCAGGAACGCAAGGAGCTGTACGCCTTCGCGAAGACGACGCTGTTCACGAAGGAAAAGAACCTCGGCGTTGTACGCCTGCAGGCGCTGGTGATGCCGCTGCTGGACTTGATTGTCGGTATAGCGAGTCTGCTGACGCTGGCTTACGGCGGCTATTTGGCGATTTACGGCGAAATCAACATCGGGCAGTTTATCAGCTTCAACTCGTATGTGACGATGCTGGTGTGGCCGATGATGGCGGTGGGCGAGTGCATCACGAGCGTCAGCCAGGGGCTGGCGAGCCTGCGTCGCATTCAGGAGATTTTTGACGCAAAGCCGGAAATCGTGGACGGCGACATGATGAACCCTTCGATTCAGACGCTCAAGGGCGATATCGACATTGAACACCTGTCCTTTGCCTATCCCGACCAGCCGACCGTGCCGGTGCTGGAAGATGTGTCGGTGCATGTGAAGGCGGGCGAGACGCTGGCGGTACTGGGGCGCACCGGTTCGGGCAAAAGCACGCTGCCGAGCCTGCTTATGCGCCTGTACGACGTACCGGACGGCATGATCACCATCGACGGACACAATCTGCGCGAAATCCCGCTGGCGGCGCTACGCAGGAATATCGCCTGTGTGCCGCAGGATAACTTCCTCTTTTCTGACACGCTGCAGAACAACATCGCGTTCGGCTCAGACAACAAGTCGCTGGAAGCGGTGCAGGAGGCGGCGAAAAACGCCTGCATCCACGATAACATCATGGAGTTCCCCAAGCAGTACCAGACGATGGTGGGCGAACGCGGCGTGACGATTTCCGGCGGCCAGAAGCAGCGTTCCTCCATTGCCCGCGCGCTGATGAAGGATGCGCCGATTCTGCTGCTGGACGATGCGCTCTCTGCTGTTGATACGGACACGGAACGGCAAATACTGGATAACCTGCACCGCTTGCGCAAGGGTCGCACGACCATCATCGTAGCGCACCGCATTTCCACCATTCAGGATGCCGACCACATTCTTGTGCTGGACGAAGGCAAGGTGGAGGAGTACGGCACGCACGAGGAGCTGCTGAACAACGGCAAGCTGTACGCAAGCCTGTACCGCAAGCAGCAGCTGGAAAAGGAACTTCACGAGGAAGGAGGCGCTGCACATGCGGAGTAAGTTCGGGGATAACGAGCCGCAGGACGTTTCGTATCACGGCAACGCCTTCCTGCGCCTGATGGGCTACATCAAGCCCTACTGGAAAACGGTTGCGCTGTGCTGTGTGCTGGTGGGGCTGCTGACGGTGTTCGACATTGCCCGCCCGCGCATCATCGGCGACGCGATTGACAAGTACATCACCCAGCAGAGCGCGCAGGATCTGCCGCCGGAAACGCGCTTTCAGGGCATCCTGATTGCGGCGGGGCTGTATGTGGCGATTCTGCTGCTGCAATTTGTCTGCAACCGCCTGCAGTACCTGAAGATTCAAGAAACCGGGCAGAACATTGTTTATACCCTGCGCAATGAGCTGATGGCGCATGTCGAAAGCCTCTCCATGCGCTTCTTCGACTTGACGCCTGTGGGCAGAATCGTTACGCGCATCACCAACGACACCGAGGCGGTCAATGACCTGTATGCCAACACGATTGTCCGCCTGTTCCGCAACATCGTCAAAATCATCGGACTTGCCATTATTATGATGGTGATGAACTTCCGCATGGCAATGCTGTCGTTCGTGCTGGTACCGGTGATGGCGGTGCTGACGGCAGTGTTCCGCAAATTGAGCCGCAAGACGTACCAAATCGTCAAGACGCGCATCACGACGCTGAATACCTTTTTGAGCGAGCATCTGTCGGGAATGCGGGTCATCCAGATTTTCGCGCGTGAGAAGGAGAAATGCGCCGAGTTTGAGGAAAAGAACGAATCCCTCTACCGCGCGGGCGTACGCGAAATGATGGTGTTCGCCATCTTCCGCCCGTCGATTTACTTCCTGTCTGTTATCGCAATGGCGATTATTCTGGGCGGCGGCAGCGCACTGGTGCTGGACGGCGTGATTTCCATCGGTATGCTGTACACATTCACGGAGTACATTTCCCAGCTGTTCACGCCCGTGCAGGAGCTGGCGGAGCAGTTCACGACGCTGCAAAGCGCCATTGCGTCCGCCGAGAAAATCTTCACCCTGCTGGACGAAAAGCCCATGCTGTCCGACAAGGAAGACGCGAAGAAGCTGCCCGCGGTGCGCGGCAAAATCGAGTTCGACCACGTCTGGTTCGCGTATGACAACGTGAACTGGGTGCTGAAGGACGTGTCCTTCACCATCGAGCCGGGGCAGAAGGTGGCGTTCGTCGGCGCGACGGGCGCGGGCAAATCCTCCATCCTGAATCTGATTGGGCGCTATTATGACGTGCAGAAGGGCAGCATCCGTGTCGATGGCGTGGATGTGCGCAACCTGACCCGCGACCAGCTTCGTGCCGCCATCGGGCAGGTACAACAGGATGTGTTCATCTTCACGGGCGACATCAAGAGCAACATCCGCCTGCGCGATGAGGAAATTACCGATGAGCAGGTGCACCGGGCGGCGGAATACACCAATGCGTCGCGGTTCATCGAGCGGCTGCCGAACGGCTACGATGAGCATGTGACGGAGCGCGGCGCGACGTTCTCCGCGGGGCAGCGGCAATTGCTGTCGTTTGCCCGGACGCTGGCGCATGACCCGAAAATTCTGATATTGGACGAAGCGACGGCGAACATCGACACAGAGACGGAACAGTGGATTCAGGAAGCGCTGGAGCGGCTGATGCAGGGCCGCACGTCGATTATGGTCGCGCACCGCCTTTCGACCATTCAGCACGCTGACCGCATTATCGTGATGCACCACGGGCGAATTCGCGAATCCGGCACGCATCAGGAACTGCTGAAGCAGGACGGCATTTACAAGAAGCTGTATGAACTTCAGCTGGCATAAAAAGAACAGGAAGCGGCAGAGCCTGCTCTGGATGTTGATGATGCGGATAGATCCGCCGACGAAGGTGATAATGAACCTGTGGAAAAAGGAGCAGCTTGACGTGTGGGGCAGCCTTCGGGCTTCCGTTCCATAAAGAAGAAACCAATATGATAGAATCTGCATGATAAACAAAGCGACAAATCGGGATTTGTCAAAGAAACTTGATGACAATTAAGTGATAGTATTGCAAAAATGACAATCTGAAATTGAGGAGATAAATAAGTATGAATACAAAACAGAAACAAATTTTAGCATGGGTTCTCCTTAGTTGTGGAGTTATTATCGCCGGTGTAATACTTGGCGGTATTACCGGAAAACTTGTTTTAGACCACATCATATAAGGAGAAATGTCATGTTCAGTACAAATAAAAATCGTAAAATAGGTATGTTGATTTTTCTGTTTGTTGTATCCTTTATTGTGGGTATGCTCATCAACATTCAACGTCTTGGGTCTTTACCGATGAAGCTTATCCAGGTTGAATGGAATGATACAGTAGGATGTGTGTATGAAAATCTTGATTATGAAAATCCGAGCGACCACAAATATGATTTGTATGTGCCGAAAAATCTTGATACGCCAGAGTCAAAATGCCTGATTCTTTATATACACGGAGGTAGTTTTAATTCCGGGAGCAAAGAAGATGGCGATGCGTGGTGCAAATATTATACGTCAAAAGGATACGTAACAGCAACGGTTGATTACACATTGCAATCAAAGAAGGAAAAAAGTGAAGAAGAATTACTCAACGCCAGTCTTGAGTTAATGAATGAAGAAATTCTAAGTTGTGTTGCCGCAATCAAGGAGCAGGCATCGCAGCTTGGAATTGATTTAACACAAATGGCTACCTGTGGGGTGTCAGCAGGTGGAACACTTGCGATGAACTATGCATATAAAAATGCTGACATTTCTGCAATCCCAGTAAAGTTTGTCTTTCAACTCGCAGGTCCTGCTTCATTTGAGCCATCCGATTGGAGTTTGCTGAAGTCGATAGACCATATAACCACAGATGCGGATTTTGCAACCATGATGACAGGGGTTAGAATTACAGATGAAATGATGGCATCAAAAGAGTATCTTCCGTATATTTACTCTGTTTCGCCTACATATTTGGTGGATGCAAACTCGGTGCCGACCTTGATGGGGTATGGACTAATTGACCATTGTGTGCCGACTCAGCTTAAATACCCTTTAATAGATGCATTGAAAGAGAATTGTGTGCCATACGATTATGTTGAATTTCCAAAATCGAACCATGGAATGTATAATGATATTGATAAATTGCAGGAGTTTATCAATCTATCACTTGAATACTGTGATAAATATTTTGATAAATAAGATAAAGACAATTTCCAGTTTATCGAACTGAATCAATATCCATAGCAGTCGTGCGCTACGGTGTGTGGCTGCTTATGTTTGCAGAAGGAACAGACGCAAACCGGCAGTCGATGAAGTGCCATCAGCTGCCGGTTTTGCATGGGCAATACCGCACAACTCGGCGGCGCGTCGGGTGATGTCTTTTCCGCCATCAGCCAATCGCAAGATGGGTGCAGGGACAAATGAAACGAGACGAAGTCCCCTGCTGTTCTTTTGTTGCACAGACGTTGACGAAGGGATGGACTTCGTGCTATCATAAACGCTGTGTTCCGACTTTTTTCGACAAGAAGGCATCAATGACGATGAATCGTAAACTCTTTGCGAAGGGCTTCCGGCATGGAATCCCGATTGGGCTGGGCTACCTATCCGTTGCGTTCACGTTCGGCATGAAGGCAGTGGCGGATGGCTTGTCGCCGCTCGAAGCGCTGCTGATTTCCATGACGAACGTCACCAGTGCGGGGCAGTTCGCCGGGCTGCCGCTGATTCTCGCACAGGCATCGTACCTCGAAGTCGCGCTGACGCAGCTGATTATCAACCTCCGCTATGCGCTGATGAGTCTGTCCATCTCCCAGAAGATGGATTCGGATATGAACACACCGCGCCGCCTGTTCTTCTCTTTCATGAATACGGACGAGATATTCGCTGTCGCATCCAGTCAGCCGGGGAAGGTCAGTCACTGGTATTTGTATGGGTTGATGACCGCGCCGTACTTCGGCTGGTCGGTCGGTACGATTCTGGGCGCGGTCGCGGGCACGCTGCTGCCGGTTTTCCTCCGCAATGCGCTCGGTATCGCGATTTTCGGCATGTTCCTCGCCATCATCCTGCCGCCCGCGCGCAAGGAGAAGCCCGTGCGCATCGTCGTGCTGATGGCTATCGCGATGAGCCTGTGTTTCCGCTATGTGCCGATGCTCTCGCAGGTGTCCAGCGGGTTTGTCATCATCATCTGTGCTATTGCCGCCTCGGCGCTGGGCGCGTGGCTCTTCCCCGTGCGGGAGGAAGAAACGAAAGCGGGTGATGCGCAATGACGGCAAATTTTCCGATTTACCTGCTTGTGATGGCAGGTGTGACGTACCTGATTCGGATGCTGCCGCTGACGATTTTCCGCAAGGAAATCAAATCAACGTTCATCAAGTCGTTCCTGCACTATGTGCCGTTCGCGGTGCTGGGGGCAATGACGATTCCCGACGTATTGTATTCCACGGGGGATATGCGCACGGCGGCGGTTGGTTTGGTGGTAGCGGTGTTCCTCGCGTGGAAGGGGAAGAGACTACTGACGGTGGCGCTTGCGGCGTGCGCGGCGGTGCTGGCGGCGCAGGGGGTTCTGCTGCTGTTCTGATGATCATTGCAACGAAAAAGGGGATTGTGTCCGAAATTGTGGACGCAATCCCCTTGCTTGTTATTCCAGGCTGCCCAGCAGCGTCGGCAGAATCGCCACGACGGTCAGGGCAATCAGCAGCGCACGCCGGACGTGGTGCGGCTTCGTCATGACTGCCCGCTGTCCTGCGCGTTCGGGTCGAAGAGGCTCATCAGGTGGGCGCTGCTGCTTTCGAGGGTTGCCATGGCGCTCTTGATGGCGGACAGGTCATCCGCCGTCATTTTGTCGGGCTTGGCGCGCCCGATCAGATGGCGGAGTGCAGCTTCATCGTCCTTGACGCGCTTCTTCTCGTCCTTGTCCAGCTGCTTGCTGCACTGGTTCAAGGCAGCGCTTACCTGCGCCAAAAGGTGCTGCGCCTGATTGATGGTGTCCATCAGGTCGCGGCGGAAAGCGTCCTGCGCGGCGTACTGCTCCGCATCGCGAATCGCCTGCTGAATTTCATCCTCGCTCATTTTGTTGTCGGCGGTGATGGTGATGGATTGGGCGCGTCCAGTGTCCTGGTCGCGCGCGGAGACGGTCAGGATGCCGTTGGTGTCAATATCGAACGTGACCTCAATTTTCGGTACGCCTGCCATTGCGCGGCGGATGCCCTTCAGGCGGAATTTGCCGATGCTCTTGTTGTCCCGCGCCATCGGGCGCTCACCCTGCAGGACGTTGATTTCTACCGACGACTGGAACATGCCCGCTGTGGTGAACACTTGCTGATAGTGCACAGGCAGGGTGGAGTTGCGCTCGATGACGCGGGTCGCGACGCCGCCGACCGTCTCAATTGCCAGCGAAAGCGGGGTCACGTCCAGCAGCAGCAAGCCCGTGGAGTTTGTCAGCGTCGTGTGTTCATTCAGCGTGTCGCCCTGAATCGCCGCGCCCTGCGCTACGCATTCGTCGGGGTTGATGCTCTTGCTCGGCATGATGCCGGTCAGCTGGCGCACCTTCTCCTGCACAGCGGGAATGCGCGTCGAACCGCCGACCAGCAGCACCTTGCCCAGCTCGCTGGCGGCAATGCCTGCGTCGCTGAGGGCGCTGCGGACAGGACCTTCCGTCCGCGCAACCAAATCCGCCGTCAATTCATTGAACTTCGCGCGGGTCAGCGTCTGCTCCAAATGCACCGCCTGACCGCCGACTGTGCTGATAAACGGCAGGCTGATGGTGGTCATCTCGGTAACGGACAGCTCCTTTTTCGCCTGCTCGGCGGCTTCCTTCACGCGCACCATGGCCGCCAAATCACGGTGAAGGTCAGCATGATGTTCCCGCTGGAAAGCATCACAGACGAAATTCACGATGCGCTCGTCGAAGTCATCGCCGCCGAGGTGGTTGTCGCCGCACGTCGCCAGCACTTCGATAACACCCTCGCCAATTTCGATGATGGATACGTCAAATGTGCCGCCGCCAAGGTCGTAGACCATGATTTTCTGCGGTGCGCCGTTGTTCAGCCCGTAGGCGAGGGCGGCGCTGGTCGGCTCGTTGATGATGCGGCGGACGTTCAAGCCCGCAATGCGCCCCGCGTCCTTCGTCGCTTGACGCTGAATATCCCCGAAATATGCCGGGACGGTAATCACCGCGTCGGTGATGGGTTCGCCGAGGTAACTTTCCGCGTCCTGCTTCAGCTTGCGGAGAATCATGGCGCTGATTTCCTGCGGCGTATAGCTTTTTCCGGCGATGGTCTTGCGCCAGTCCGTGCCCATATAGCGCTTGACGGATGCAATCGTGCGGTCGGCGTTGACTGCTGCCTGACGCTTCGCCGCACTGCCGATGAGCCGCTCGCCGCTGTCGGTGAATGCCACGACGGACGGCGTTGTGCGCTCGCCCTTATCGTTCGGAATGATGGTTGCGCTGCCGCCCTCAACCACGGCGACGCAGCTGTTGGTGGTACCCAAGTCGATACCGATGATTTTGCCCATAAAGTTACACTTTCTCAAGGAAACTGATTCCTTGACCTTTTGCGCGATTCAGTTGCGCGCATTGCATACAGTTTTTTGTGTTGCGCAGGGGATTTCACTCCGCAGAGGCGAAAACCCTGCAACAAAACAAATCAAGCAGCATAGGAAAATTCCGCCGAGTTAAGGGGCTTGGCAGCACCTTAGCACCGGCAGCAAAGCGGACAGAACATCTGCAGGAAGCACAAGCTCATGCACAATTTCGACGGATCCATCGCCCAAGTGTTGTACCCGGACGCATTCGTTTGATACGTCTGCCCTGCCTGCTGATACTGCCGCAAAAGCGCCTGATACGTCGCATTGTTCGGGCTGAGCTGCACCGCGCGCTTCATGTGTTCCAGCGCCTGAATCTGATTCCCCGCGCCGTGGTTCGCCACGCCGGACAGGTAGTACCAGCGCGCATTCCGCCCCGTGCTGGGGACGTTCTGCAAAATGGAACACGCCGACGCGTACCGTCCGGCGAGAATATCGCGGATGGCAGCGCGAACCGGCTCGGAATCACCCGCGTCTGATAGCCGCCGTAGCTGCCGTAGCCGAATCCGCCGAAGAAGTCGCTGAACGGGTCATAGCCGCCCTGCTGACCATACGGATTGCCTTGCTGCTGTCCGCCGTAGGAATTGCCGCCATAAGAGCCGTATGGATTTCCGCCGTAACTGCTGCCGCCATACGGATTCCCGCCATACGGATTCTGCTGCTGGCGGTTGGCGTACTTCTCCGGGTTCATCAGCATGTCGTAGGCTTCGTTGAGTTCGTTCATCTTTTTCGCCGCGTCGGGGTCGTTCGGATGCAAATCCGGATGACACTCCTTGGCTTTGCGGCGATACGCGCGCTTGATTTCATCTTGGCTGGCGGTTTCGGATACACCCAGCACTTTCCGCGGGTCTGTGACCATGCTCGTCAGCCTCCTTTCACCGGGGAATCGTCCCCATTCTCTTTGGTTGTGTTGCCGCTGTGCTTCTTCTGCTTTTCGGCGCGGCGGTGGAGGGACTCGTTGTAGCTCTGCCAGACACCCTCATAGAGGATGTTGCGCAGAATATCCGCATCGGAGACGATAGGCAGCGACTCAAACGCCGCTGAAGCGTCGCCAAGCAGCAGCGTCAGCACGTCGCGCATATCCTCTGGCTGACGCCCCATCAGCAGCACGGGATTGTAGCTGTGCTTGCGCGTGTCGGCATCGTAATCACAGGCGGCGTCCACCATGTAGATGAACCGCCCCAGCGACGCGCCGAACAGCCGCAGTGTGCGCGACCAGTAATCCTCCTCGCGCACGAACAGCGACGCCATCAGCGCCCCGAAGCAGTTTGCCGCCGCATCGGGGGAATCGCTGTGCGCCGCTTCCACCTCGCTCAGCGCCCGAAGGTTCTTCTCCAAATCGGCGCACTGGCGGGGATAATCCGCGCTGACCGCCTCGTAACGCTTTTTCAGCAGCTGCGCGGTCAGCCCGCCCGGCAGGGAGCGGTCGTCCTGCCAGTCGTCCAGCGCCTTGAAATACGCCAGCGCGATGGTCATATCGGCAGCGTAATCCGTCATCGACGTGCGGACGAAATCGTGCGCTTCCTTCGGGTGCGGCAGACAGCGCATCTGCCCGTGCGCTTCCGCCGGCTCATAG
>OHFC01000213.1_pt1 | contig 15159 bp, 18 predicted proteins | sample 1567421 | NCBI WGS metagenome assembly OHFC01 (sample SAMEA3879600, study PRJEB24766) | human gut metagenome | biome: human-associated habitat; feature: feces | place: USA | collected 1985/1987 | reverse complement strand
AGCTCTTAAAAGTTGCGGAACATACCTGCGGACTTGGCGGCAAGAGCTACGTAAACGACGACGGAAACTACTGCCGTGCTGATTTTGAACTGGCGAGAAGAAGCGGAAAATACGACTATTCCGAAAAATCATGGGAAGAACAGCGCGAATACGTGACAGCCGCCGTAAATTCGCTTGATGAAAAATACCGCAAAGAAGCCGAGAAGCTTGTCAGCGAGTGGAAGAGAACCATGCCGCCTATAACATCCGACAGACTTGAGATAGGCAAGCCGTTTGCTTTAGGCAGATTCAATCTCACTGTAGGAATCGACGGTTCTGTGCGCTGTGTCAAGCTCGACGGCAAGATCGCCCGTGTTGAAGTAGAAGTAACCGTTGATCCACGCTTTGCCCGTTTTAACGTTCAGCTTCATTCCGTCGTTTGCGACGACTTGAAGCCCCGTCGAAGGGACGGGGAAAACGCCGTTCCCGATGAACGAAGCGAAGTATTCCGCCCAATCTTCCGCTTTGTACGTTCGATCGTGCGAAACGCTGTTGAAGAAACTTGATTTTTCCATGCTGTGAAGCCCTCCTTTATTTCGTAATCTGCCGAATTTGTGTCAGAAGCGCGGGCAAGCTCTCGCCGAAGGTAATATCTATTTCTTCGCCGCTGGTTTCGTAGGTTTCCGCGATCTCCGTTATGCGAACGTCAATGCGGACGTTCCAGCGCTTATTGATACACGTTACCCGATCGCCCAAATCGTAGTCCGTGCCGTACTTCAAATTCGCGTTCGTGTTGATCTTCGATCCGAAAGCAAGCGTTTCCGCGTATTGCTCCAGCTCTTCAACGCCGCGCGCGGAAAGAAGCGCTAAATATTGCGCGTTGGTAAGCGTTACGGTCTGCCCGCTCTCGTTTTCGTATTCCTGCACGATGTCCGTTGCATTGATGAAAACTTCGTCGCGGGAAAGCCCCGTCGAACTGCCGCCGACTTCGGCAACCTTCCGCGTTACGCCTTCTTTTTCCTCTCCGCCGACGTAAGCCGTTGTTTTAAGGTTTTCAACGCTGTTCGTGTATTCCTGTTCCACGATGTTGTCGAACTCCTGCGAAAAGATACAAGGCGCGTTCCCTGCGGTATTGCCCGCCGTAAGATCGCGCCCTTCGTAAACGGAAAAGGTATGCTTGCCCGTGCGGGCATTTGTCAGAACCCGAATACCCAGCTTCGCCGCCTTCGCCGCCGTTTCCGCCGCAAGCTGGGCGTTTGCGTACTGCTCCGAAGTATAGTCGATCTGCCCGCTTCCGGTGTCTGCGTCGGTCGTGGATATGCTGAAATTCGGAATATTGCGCGCCGCTCCTGCGTTCGTGCAAGTCTGCTTCACAATGGCGTATAGAATGTTCTGTGTCGTGTCCTTCGTGATGATCTGCGTTGTCAAAATGCGCTTGCCGATCCACGAAAGAAGGAACTTGCCTTGAACCTCTATTTCCTCCATGCCCTGTGAATTCTTCGTGATGTGAATATAGCGGATTTCCGCCGCTTCGTTGCCGCCGCGCTTGATGATGATATTTTCCTTCACCAGCAAGCGGGCGTGTTCCTCCGTGAAGGGAACAAGCAACTTGAATTCGCCGCAACTCCAATAACGCCGCGTCCATATCAAGGACGAAATCTTTTCGACGATCCCTTGAAGTGTCATATCGCGGCTATAAACGTATAATTCCACCGCGCTACACCCCCAAATACAAGTTATTGTGATAGATCGAAACTTCGAGATTTTCGGCGTTCGCGTCCGCTGAATAACGGAAGAGATTGTCGCCCACGGCGATCTGCAAATACGAACTATCAACGTCGAGATAGCGGAACGCGTCTGTAATCGTTCCGCCACGGTTCAGCTTCACGGCTTTTTCACCGTAGCCCGTGGAAACGGTTAAAACGTCGCCCGCTACAAGCGAAATATTCAGCTTGATAAACTCCCGTGTATCGACGTTCAGCAATACGGGATTTGTAACCGCGCCGATCGCGCGGAACTCGATCCGGATACCGCTTTTCACGTCGCCGGAATTGTAGACGTTCACAATCAGCGACGGCTGGCGATAGCCGATTTCCCAGCCGTCGTAAAGCTCCAGCCCGTCCGGAACGGGGAATTCAAAGCCGCCGATCCACGTTGCTATGTCCTCGCGCGTTTCCGTTTCCTCTCTCCAAAAGGGATTAAGGCAAGACAAGCTAACCGTGAATTGCTCGAAGATCGGCTTTCGCTTGAAGATCGGCGCGTCGTCGATCTTGCACCCGATCACCCGCCGGAAGTCGCCGAAAACATACGTCAACGTTGCTTCGTACTGCGGATTTAATATGCGGTTCAGCTTCCGGCGTAGGTTCTGCGCCGCTTGCTTGTCCCGCTCCTTGATGTATCCCACGATGTCAATATCGCGGCTTTCGATCCGATAGCCCAAGTATGTGTCGCCGTCCTGCCCCATGCTGTTGGTGCTGTAAATAGCGTTCCGCACGTCGGAAAGTCCGGTAACGTCCTTGAAGTTTACGTGATACGAAGAAGCGGGGGAAAACTCTATGCTTTCCCCGCGCTCGTTCGTGTAGATCAATTTTTCTTGTGTCCTCATGCCATAACCTCCCGCGCAATCTGCCGGAACTGCCGCGCCGCCTGTCTTTGCTGTTCGGCGTAGCTCGTTTCGTTCGCATAGATGTTTTGCACGACTTCAACGGAAGGCGTACCGCCGCCGCGCGTGTCGCGTCCCTCTCCGGAACGAAATTCCGGAACGGCGTTCGACGTTTCGCGCCGGATCGAACTTTCAACGTCGCGCATTTCGCGGGCGAAGCCTTCGCCCAAGCCCTGCGCCATGTACGAACCGATACGGGCAAAAACCTTCGACGGGGAATTGATGTCCATTTCCTCTTCAACCGCCGCCACAATATCCCTCATCATAGAGCGGACGCGGTTTTCAAGCCAGCCGGACATATTTTGAAAGCCCTGCCAAATGCCGCGCACCATCTCTTCGCCCGCTTCCGTGAACTGCGATACGTAAGAGCGAAGCGCGGTAATAACGGGCTGAATAATTTGTGCAACCTTGCCCGTGATCTGCGGGATACCCGCGATCATTCCTTGCGCTATGCTCTTGTCGATGTTCGTTCCTTCGGTTACGAACTTTTGATGTTGTGCCGTGAATGCGGTAATAATGCTTTGCGCGATCTGCGGTACTTTCTGCGTGATCTGCACGATACCCGCCACCATGCCGGAAGCTATGTTCTTGTCGAAGTCCTGTCCGGCTTGATTGAAACGTTGAGCTTGCGCCGTCAGTCCGGTAATAACCCGCTCGACGATCGCGTTCACCGCTCCGGACAAGCCTTCAATGTTCGCAATAATGCCGTTGTTCACGGCGTTTACTGCTTCCGCCGCCGTCAGCGCGCCCGCTCCGCCCATTGCGGCGGTCATATCGCCTTCAACGCCGCCCATGTTGTCGGTGAAGCCTACGCCCACGCCGTCCGCCATGTTGCCGCCGATTTCAGCGAATACCGTTGACGGGGAATGAATGCCGAAGAAGTCCTTGATACCCGAAACAAGGGACGAAGCCCAGCCGGATACCTTTTCCCACAACCACGAAGCCGCGCCGCTGATACCTTCCCACAAGCCGTGAAGAAGGTTTGCGCCCGCGTTTATCATTTCGCCGCCCAGCGACGCGAACGCTTGCACAATGCCGGAAACAATCTGCGGAACTGCCTTCACAATTTCAACTATGATCGTCGGCAAATTCTGAATGAGCGCCACGAAAAGCTGAACGCCCGCCATAATTATTTGGTCGATGTTGCCGATCAGCGCGTTTACAATGCCGCTTATGATTTGCGGGATCGCTTGAACGATCGTCGTTATAATCTGCGGTAATGCCTGTATGAGCGCGACAAGAAGATCAATGCCCGCTTGAATGATAAGCGGTATGTTCTCCGTAAGCGCCGTGATAATGCCTTCAATGATCTGCGGGATCGCTTCAACAATCGTTGTGATGATCTCCGGAAGGGCTGTAATTAACGCCGTCAGAAGGTCGATACCCGCTTGAATGATCTGCGGGATTGCGGAAAGCAAACCGTCGATCAAGCTGGTTATCAACTGCGGAAGCGCCGCAACAAGAACGGGGATCGCGTTTATAATGCCTTCCGCCAGCCCTGTTACAAGCTGTAAAGCCGCGTCGATCAGCAACGGGATATTGTCGATCAGAACTTGCACGATGTCCGTTACAAGCTGAACCAGCGAAGGAACAAGCGTCGGCAACGATTGAGCTATGCCCGTAGCGATATTCGCGATCATCTTCACCGCGAATTCAAGGAAGGTCGGTAACATTTCCGTTAGCTTTTCGATCGCGAACGTAACCATACCCAGCAAGCCGTCTGTGAAGTCCTCCGCCGCGCTCTCTGCACCGGAAAGCGCACCCGTCAAGCCTTTTCCGATAAGCTCGACGAACGGCGTTATTTCCTGCAAAAGCTCCGCCGCAAGCTGTTTCAGCTTTGTAATGATCGGTTCAGCAATCGCGCCCAGCGCCGCCATAGCGCTGTTCAGATTTGCTGTTGCCTTCTGCGCGTCGATAATGTCGCCGTTTACCTCTCTGTACTTGTCCGCCGCTTCTGAATAAAGCCCGTTCAACGTGGACGTTATAAGGGCTTGCCGCTCCTGCTCCGATGTGCAAGCGTCAAGGCTGGCTTGAAAATCATCTTCGGAAACGCCCGCCCAATTCAGCGCGTCGGCAAGATTGCCCGTGATTGATCCCGTCTTTGCCGTTTCGTTCGCGGCTTCGGTCAAGCCTTCAATCGGCAAGCTGTCGCCGAATGTCGCGTAAACGCCCGTGCAAATGTTTGTCCAGTCCGAAAGCTCTTTTTCGTTCGTAGTCAGCTTCGCAAGGTGCGCGGCGGCTTCCGTTGCCTGTCCGTCGTCGCCAAGAACGCCGTACAACTCCGTATAGGTGTTTTTCGCGTCCTCTGCCGAATGTCCCGCCGTCGTGAAGCTGGTTTCAAGTTTACCCATGTTTTCGCGGGCTTCGCGTGTTTCTTCGGCAAGCCCGAAGAATGCCGCACCCGCTGCCGCAATCGCCGCACCCATAGCCGCGCAAGCTGCGCCGATCGCCTTTCCTGCTTTGCCGACGGTTTCGCCGACGCTCTCCCAATCCACCTTTGAGCTTTTCAGCTTTTTAGAAGTGTCGTCGATTTCCTTTTGAATTTTCACCATGTCGGCTTTGGTGTTGTTCAGATTTGTTTGCATTTTCTGATATGCGGGATTTGTCGGTTCTATACCGTTATCGCGCATTTTCTTCAATGCCTTTTCCGCCGCTTCTGCTTTCTTCGCCTGTTCGTCGAACTGCTTTTGTAATAGCTTCTGTTTCGCGGTCAGCGCTTCCACGCTGTCTGCGTTGTCGGCGAATTCCGCCGTCGTCAGCTTCATTTCCGATCCGATTTCGCGAAGGGAAGAATTTATGTTAGTGCAAGCGGCGCGATACTCTTTTTCGCCTGTAAGGTCGATTGATGTTTTGATCTGCTCTTCTTTCGCCATTTATATCCCTCCCAGCACGTCGTCAATATCAACTTCTTTCGGAACGGGCTTGAAACGATCCGGATTGAATTCACGATGAATTTTGAAAAGCGTCAAAATTTTATACGGTGTCATGCGCCATACTTCGGCTTCGCTCCAGCGAAGAAGCGTTACGCCGATATAAAGAAGGCGGGCAAGGTCGATTATTCCTTGCCCGCTGTTGCGTTTTTTTCGATGTCCTCTTCGTCGTCCTCTTCCTCTTCGTCCCGTTCGGGCGGTTCGGGCGTTCCGTTGTTGCCCATAGAAAAGGATTTGAAGATCGCCGCTTTCACGTCGGCGAAATTGCCCGTATGAATGAGCTTGCCCACCTGTTTTTCGGTAAGCGGTTCTTCGTCGTCCGCCGCGCCCTCATTCAAAAGCACGGTCAGAAGCCAGCGAAGATTTTTAATGCTGTCCTTGCCGGAAAGCACGGTATCAAGGCGATCGAAGCCGCCGAATTTGTCTTGCATTTCGTCGATCGCGTTCAGACTGAAAAGAAGGTGTCTTTCCTTGTCCAGCATGATCGGGAAACGTCCGTCTTTAATTGCGCTCATAGCAGAATAAGGCGGGAAGCCTTTTCAGACTTCCCGCCGTTCCTCCTTTCGATATTCGATTAACCGCCCGCGTTGTTAGGCTCACGAACGGAAGTGAACCAAGCCGTCGCCACGCTGTTCGTAGGCTCTGCGACGTGTTCAGCCTTCCACAATCCGTCGGAACGCTTGATAAACTGTCCGACGATCTCCGGCGTAGTAAATTCGATACTGTCGCCCTTCGTGGTGTAGTTTTCATCGGGGATCGCGAATTTGACCTTGTAAAGCCAAATGTACTTGTACGTTCCGCCCGCCTTCTTCGCGCGGAAGCCGATTGCGGTATAGGGCGCTTCGTCGCTGTCAGAACCGTAAACAACCTTGTCCGTGTCCTGCTTCTGTCCAAGCAGGGCGGCAAGATCAGCCGGAAGAAGATCGTTCACGTTCAGCGTGATTTCTCCGGATACGAATTCTTTTACAACTTCGTCCGCGCCGTCGTCGGCGTAAAGGATCGCTTCGGCGACTTCAACGGAAAGCTCCGCCGAAATAGCTTTCGCCATACGCACGGGCGTTCCGTATTCCTCCGCGCCGGACGTGCCGATCGTGATGGGTGCGCGGTAAAGATCGCGCAAACCGATTGTTGCCATGTGTCATACCTCCATATACTTGATTTCAACGGGAACGTGGTAATATCCCGTGTCCTGTTCGTATGTTTCCGCGTCTATCGTGATCGCGTAGAACCCCGCCGCCTTCAATGCTGTTTTCAAGCGTTGAAGAATGTCGATGTAATCCGTTTTTGAATAGACGTGTACTTGATACGTGAATTCCTGCGCGCCCTCTTCATCGTCTGAAAAGAACGTGTCGCGCCCCACGACAAGCTGATAGACGATAAAGCAAGCCGCCTTCCCGCCGTATTTAAGGCGTTCGACGGGAACGCCCAGCTTTTCAAGCTCCGCTTTTAACAAGCTGTCAACGTTCTTCATTTTGCTTTTCCTCCCATACGCGGCGCATTTCCGAAACAACGTCGTCCGCCGCCTTTTCATTCGCCGCCGTGAACCACGGGCGCGCGGGCATATTTGAACGCCCGTAATTAAGGACGAAGCCTTTTTCCGCGTTGCGTACTCCGTGCTTGTCCTTTCCGTTCGGATAGATTTCAACTCGTTTTCCGCCGTCAATCTCTTTCACGGCGGATACTTTGATGGACGCAAGAAGCGCCCCCGTGCTTCGTCTGCTGTTGAACCTTGTCTTGATCTCTTCTTGCTGTGCCTTCTGCATTACTGCGCCACCCGCTTTGAGCATTTCCGGCACGGCTTCTTCAACGATCGCGTCTTGCCGAAGCATTGCTTCTTGTACGTCGTCCAGCCCGACAACGTTAAACTTCGCCATTGTTGCCGCCCCCTTCCGCTTCCGGAAGATTAACCAGCGTCAACTCTGTAAATTCTCCGTTCCCGTGCGTGTACGTCCGAAGGACGCGATACCGTTTCCCGCTCGAAACGGGATATTCCACGATCTGCTGTTCCTCATACTCGAAGGAATGCACGTCGAATTTTAATTCCGTCGTATAGCCCGCCTGTTGCGCCTTGTAGAACTCCGAAAAGCCCACGGATTTCTTGTCAGCGAAAACCGTTGTCGCGGTTTCTGTGCGGGCGACGGGGAAGCCGTGTTCGTTCGTACGCGGCGAAGGTTCAGACAAGGCAACCAATGTTATTTGTTCGCCCCATCTCATTTATTTGCCCTCGCTTTCTTCGGTGTAATCAGCGGTCAGCGACAAGGCGCACTTCAAATAATCGTATGCGTTGCGGTAACGCTCCGCGTCGTCATTGAAGCCGAATTCCGCCTTTGCATAAAGCACAACCGCCCGATCAAGAAGGGGATCGCCCAGCGTTTTACTGGACGATCCCGCTTCCGCCGGAATGTTGATACCGACAAGGCGAAGATCAGCGATCGCCGCGTTTATGAGATCGGAAACTTCGCCGTCAAGCGCCGTCCCGCTCAACCGCAACGCCAGCTTTACCTTGTCAAGCATTTGTCAGCCCTCCCGCTTTAGGCGGTCGCCTTGACCAGCTTCACGATGGCTTCGCCGATAGCGGGCGCGCAATCGAAGATCGCGATACCGCTATATTTGTAGCTGTTCGTGTCGATGTCGTAGGCGCTCTTCACGCCGATATTTTCGGCAAGGTTCGCGCAAACCTTCTTGAAGTCGCCCAAGAAGGCTTCGTGATCCGCGACGTAATCGGACAGAAGAACGGGATAGCCGTACACGAAGTACGCGTTGTTCTGAACGGTTACAATGTGGTTCTTGCTGTTGTCCTGCAACGGCATAAAGTCTGTGAACAAGGTTTTCTTGTTCATAACGAACTTGCCGTTACGGTCATAGCCGGAAGGCAGAAGCCCGATCAACGTCTGCACGTTTGCGGCGGTAAGCGCGCCCGTCTTTGCAACGGTAACGCTGTTGGACGCGCCCCAAGTGTTCGCGTTTTCAATGCCCTTCGGCTGGGAAGAACCCGTGCCGTTGATAAGCAAATCTTCGACTTTGCGGGCGATAGCTTCCGCCAGCATATTGACGATCCAGCTTTCAAACGCGGTAATGCTCATAGTCATTACAGTATCGGAAATCTGAACCAGCTTGACGATCTCATAACCGGAAAGGGAAACGGTGGTCAGCGTGTCAGCGGCGGCGGTAATGCTTGCGTTCTCGGTGTGGATCGCGGCGGCGTTGTTCGTGCCTTCGATCGCGAACTTTACAGCGCCCTTGACGTGCAGAAGGGTAACTTCATTCAGCATAGGCGCAAGCGTCTTTACCTTGCTGATAATCTCGTTCGCGGTCTGCGTCGGGATAACCTCCGCACCCGCGCCGCTGGCGTTGCTGAATGCGCGCTTCTCTGCGTCGTTCAGCGGAAGGCGGCGAATGTTTTTCAGCCACGCGGAACGATATTCGGGCGTACCGAAGGGATCATCGGGCGCGGCGTTGTCGTCGCCGTTGTTCTGCTGGAAGGAACGGGAAACAATGCCCGCGCCCTTCGCAATATTGTCAAGAATGCCGTTGCGCTTCTCGGCGGCGGCAATCAGTCCGGCGCGCTCTTCGGTAAGCTGTGTGGTTTCCTGCTCCAGCGCGTCAATCTCTGCGGCGGTCATAGCGTCGCCGCGCTGTTCGATCTCCTGCTTGATAGCCGCAAGGCGGGCTTCGATTTCTTTAATTCTCATTGTGTTAAACCTCCGTCATTAGTTTGATTTTCAAAAGTTTCTTCCGGCGTTCCAGCCGCTCCTGCTGTTCCCTTTCGATCACTCCGTCGAAATAGGATCGTGCCGAAATATCGGTATCGGCGTTCGCCGGAATGGATACCGCCGAAACGTCGTAAACCTTCGCAATTTTCAAGATCGTGCGTGTGCGTGTGTCGCGGTCGTAGCTATCTTCCGATACGCGGAAAGCCCACGACATTTTCGTAACAAGTCCGTTCTTGATTTCCTCGAACATATCTTGTGCCGCGCGCGATTTCGACAAGTCCGCGAACGTGAAAAGCCCGTTATCGTTAGCTTCAACGCCCAGCGTCCCGTTGGAAAGGCGGGCAAGCACCTTTCCTTCGTGGTTATACTGCATGATTACGTCGGACATATCCGCACCCGCAAGGGCGTTCCGGTCGATCCGTTCGTAATATTTGTTCCCGTCCCACTCATACAGCAAATAGGGCTTGTCGAACGTTGTTGCGTAGCCCTCCACGTAGAAATCCGTATCAATTCGCTTCTCCGCCGCCGTCGGGATCAATAGCGGCTGGATCATTGTTCGGTACTCCCGATCCGTCTTTTTTGGCATTTGGTGTAACCTCCTTTCCCAATTCTGAAACTTCCGCGTATTCCTTGCGGATATAATATTTCTCGCCGCCCTCAACGTGTGCCATGTTCCAAACGTCCATAACGCCGTTGCGGTTCAGCAAGCCGCGGTCAAATAACTGTGTGCTGATATTCAGCTTCGTTTGATTGCTTGCGTATTGTAAGCGGTTCGCGGTAAACGTGATCGCGTTCCCGAAGGACAATTCCCGCGCCGTGTACGTCATATTCGACATAACAAGCGAAAGCTGGATCGCGAAAGGCTCGATCTTGCCTTCGTAATACGCGTTCCATTCGTCCTCCGTGTATTTGTTTTGCAGAATGCCCGCATTCGTGCCGAAGTAGTTAAACACGTTTTCGTTGATCTGCGCCATCTGCGCGGCGTTGACCGTGAACGGCTTGCTTTCGATCGGCTTCACGTCAGCAAACTTCGCGTCGTAGATCACCATTCCCGACTGATTTTCCGCCGAAAGGTTATCCGCCGTGAAGCGCTTGCGCTCCTTCGTGATGTCCTCCGGCTTCAACATATTTGCAACCTTCGCCAAGAAGCGAATAGAAGCCGAATTTTTAACGCCGTTGATAATTCCTTGATTTTGTGTATGGATCAACTGCATTGTAGGACGAAGCGCGGCGTTACTCTCGCCGAAGAAATCGTCGGTATATTGAAACTGCGTCATTACGCCGACGCGTTCAAACTCGATCGCGGCTTTCTGCCCGCTCCCGAACGTATAACGCAAAAACGGCGCGCCGTTGTACTCGACAACTTCGCACCGTTGAGGAAGCAGGGGATAATACCCGATCAGTCCGCCGAATTCATCTTCGATCGGAACAATGAAGCAAGTATTATTCACCGAAAGGATCGTCGCGATCCTGTAAATGAACTTCGATGTATCCATGAACGGATTAGGCTTGAACTGCAACGTCCGTTCAAGGTTCTTTTGCGCCGTGCCGCTGATCTCCGGTTTCAGCTTTGAAGCGAAGGACGCGAACGAATGTATCGCCGCGCGCGTAAGCTCCATTTCGTAAATACTTTCCGGCGCGTTGCTGAAAACGGGCGTGTACCCGTTTAGCATTTTGAAATAGCCTTCCGCCTTCAAGTCGGCTTTCGGCTTCCGGAAGATAGTTTCAAAAACTCCCATGTTTTTATCACCCCGCATTTTTGAGCATTTCGCCGATTTCGTTATAATATTTCTGCCGCACGGTCAGCGCGTCGATCACGGAAACGAAGCCGTCAATTCGCGCCCGCTGTTCGATCTTCACGGGACGGAACTTCCGCGTTTCCATGTTGTGCTTCAATGCGACGTTGAGGAAGTGCGCTTTCAACAAGTTATTGTCGGCAATCTTGAAATTGCCGTCCTTGATAACGCCTTCAAACTCGCGGATCACGGGCGCAAGGTTTTCACCCTGCCATACGTCGTCCGTCTGCCAGCCCGCGTTCTTCAAGTCGTCGATCAGATATTGCGCGGAATAGCGGTCGTACCCGATCTTCAAGATATATATTCCGTACTGATCCCGAAGCATAGAAAACCATTCGTAAACGTCGCGGTAATCGACGTGGTTTTCGCCGGATAGCTTGACGATCCCTTGCTTTACGAAGATGTCATACGGTACGCCGTCGATCGCTTGCGCCGTTTCAAGGCGGTTCGCGGGCATAAAGAATTGTGCGAAGGCATATAGAACGCCGTCCCGCTCGATCACGACGGAAGCGGCGGTCAAGTCTGTTGTTTGCGAAAGGTCTATGCCGCCCACGGCGTAGCTGTCCTTGAAATCCTCCAGCTTCGCGTGAATTCCTGCGCCGTCAACGACGACGTAATCAAGCCACGCGACGGAAGAATTCTGCTTGATATTGCAATACTTCGTAAGGAATTCAGCCCGCTTCGACATACTCATTTCGGCGACGGCGATTTCCTCTTTGAAGAAGTCCGGCGAAACGGAAACGCCCATATTCGGATTTGCTTTTTTAAGCTCTTCAAGGTCGTTCCATTTCTCCACGTCGTCGATCATGTAAAGCAGGGGAAGAAGGCGGCGTTCCTTGCTTCCTCCCTTCAAAAACGCGGTCGATCTCTTCATCAATTCGTCGAAGATACCGTCGTTTTCGTAACCCGCCGTTGAGATTGAAAGGATCATCGGCTGGCGGCGCGCGCCAAGCGCGGATTTCATAACTTCGTACTGCTTCAAGCCGCCGTCGCCGCGCCACGACGCGACTTCATCGTTCACGACTAAATGCGGATTGAAGCCGTCGGATTTCTTCGCGTTGAACGCAAGCGGCTTGATCGCGGTATTGCTTTCTTCGATGTAAATATCGGAACGGCGCTTCTTCGATAGGTCGGAAAGCTCCGGTTCTTTTTTAATCATCTGATAGAAGTTATCGTAAACGATGTTTGCTTGCTCCAGCTTCGGTGCAAGGCAATATATTTTCGCGCCGTATTCGCCGTCAAGATACGCCATATAAGCAATGACGGCGGACGCAAAAAGCGTTTTGCCGTTCTTGCGCCCGATCACAATAAACACTTCACGAAAGACGCGCGTTCCGTCCTCTTCGACGATCCCGAACATAACGGAAACGGCGGCTTTCTGCCACAACTCCAGCTTCAAAAGGTCTGTGCGCCCTTCGCAATGATGGCAAAAGTTTTCGATGAACCGAATTGCCTTGTTTGCCTTCTTCGCGTTGAAGGTGAAAAGCCCTTCTTGAAGCCCCTTCACGATGTATTCATACAGAAGGCGAACCCACTTGCCGACGGTTATATTTCCGGAAGAAATGCCGTCGTAATACTCGTAAATGTAATTTGAAAAGGGCATTTTTATTCGTCCCGTAACGCCTGTAAACGGCTTTCCTTTTTCTTCTCCGGCGGTACAAGATCGCAAAGCTGTTTGATAATTGCGGCGTGATTTTTTGTCATGGCGATATGTGTTTTCACCGCGTCGCTTTGCTTCGTCCCGCTCTGATTTGCGCCGTTTTGGTATTCGACGGTGTAGCCCTCTTCGTTGATGATCTCTTGCAATTCTTCAAGGGATACCGCCATGAACGCCGCGTTCTTGATAAGGCTTTCGACGGTCTGCAACTTGTTTTTATCCAAGTCTTTGAAAATGCGCTTCAATCGGGAAAACTCCCGCTTGATCTTTTCTTCTTTCGTCAAGTCCTTCTTTGTCGCCATAAATATCACCCCCTTTTCCGGTCAACCCACACCCCCTTAAACGCGTACACCCGTTATGCGCGCGCCTGCGGAGTATTTTTAATCTCCCGCCCTCGGTGTCGAACCCTCCCTAAATTTTGAGCGAATAGGGGGGGATATGAGGTTTCCCGCTTCGTCGAATGCGTACCGTTTTTTCTTGTCGTTCCGGTGGTGTTCTTTGTTGTGGCAATCTTGGCAAAGCGCTTCGAGATTATCCCACGAAAGCGCTATGTATGGATCGTTGATATTCTGCTTCGTCAAGTATGTTTTGTGATGTGCGATCTTCGCGGTTACTGGATCGTCCGGCGTTGAACAGCGTTCGCACAAGTAGCCCTTCGACTTCAAGAAGCTGTCGCGGCATGAACGCCAAGCGTCCGAATTGTAGAACCTTTCCGCCCACGGCTTCATGCGGTTATCCTCCTTCCTGTGGAAAAGTCTGTGCAAAAGAGTAAAAGAAAAAGCCTTCCGTGCATTCACACAAAAGGCTTTATCCCGCGCTATTCAATTCGCAATAATTCAGCGTAATCATTATATCACGCGTAAGCGTCGCGGACAAGGTGCATTGTTTGGTCGCGTTTTGGTCATTTGTCAACGGCTTTCCGGTATGTCGCCGCTGATACCGCCGCCGGAATACCGAATACGCATACCGCCATATCATTGACGATCTTGTTCCGCCAGCGGCGCGCCGTCTTTATCTCTTTGAGAATGCCCGCGTCGGAAAGCTCTTCCGCGATCTCTTCCCACGTCGCCGTTCCGCCCTCTCGCGGATTGCCGTTGATGTCCTCGCCGAAATAGTAAAGCCGGATCACAACGAATTCTTTATGCCCCTCGAAAATAGAAATAGCGCGTGTCAAGCTGAATTTCCTTCGCAACCTCGTTAATACCTGTCATTGTCTTTTATCCTCTCTTTCAATCGGTTTCTTTTGCGAAGGCGCAATCTTCGCAACGTTCGACGGTTTCGTTCGGATTATCAAGCGGGCATTCCCAGCCGCTTTCAACGTCCTGTTCCGTAAGCCCGCAAGCGTATTTCTGCGAATTCTTCGCTTCGATTTCCTCTTCGCGGCATTCGCACTTTTCGCCGCTGTCAAGATGTGCGCCGCAATGCGGGCATTCCTTATAAGGTGTTGCCATGTCTTTCTCCTTCCTAATAATCAGCCGCCGGAAGCCGTCGGCGCATAGCGTCAAGCCGTGTTCCTTCACGTACTCCCGCCGCCGCGCGGCTTCTGCCGCTTCCCAGCCGCAAGAAGCGCATTCCGAAGGTTTGCATTTCTGCGTTTTCTCCGGATCAATGCCCAGCAAGCACTTCAAGGGCGGCTTTTCCTGTCGGTTATTCATTCTTCACCCGCTTTCCGCACGAAGGGCAATAATTGAGCGGGTAGCCCTTGCCGTCCTTCATGTAATCCGTTGTCCGTCCGCATTTGCGCCCGTTTACTACTGCGTAGGAAACAAGCGCGGCGGATAAAGCCATTCCGAACCCTGCGGGCTTGCTGTGGTGTTCTTCAATGAACCGTTGAAGCGCGATCGCTTCGCAAAACGGGCATTTCTTTTTATCGCTCATTCCTTCACCCGCTCCCCGTTATAGATAACTACCATTGAAGGGAAGGGCGCGGGATCGGCGGCGTTCCCGTCGTCGTCCGTGAACCGTAGCCGCCCGCGCACGAAGCGGATTTCCGCTTTCCCGTAAATGTAATCGTGAAAATATGCCGTGTCCGTCCGCGCTGGGATAAGTAAAACAATCGGATACCCCCCCCGCGCGCTTCCTCGAAAGCCTTTTGAACCCACTTGCCGATCTCGCGTCCGTAAGGCGGATTGCAGAATACCGCGCCGCCGCGATCCCAGCTTTGCGAAAGCCCGTCCGTTTCCGGCGTGTAATACAAAGAGCATTTCGCCGTCTTGTCGGTCGCCGCCGGATCAAGCACGAAGCCGAATTCGGCGTTCAGCCTGTCGAAGAAGTCTTGCGGCGTACACCAGCACATATTTTTAGAGGATAGAAGCGCCGCGTTCATTCGTCCGCCACCTCGCTTTCCTCGACAACCTCGCCCGTGTCCGGATCGACGTTCAAGGAACATTGTTCCGGTTCGGTGAATGTGAAGCGGTCGCGG
>OHFC01000199.1_pt1 | contig 16144 bp, 9 predicted proteins | sample 1567421 | NCBI WGS metagenome assembly OHFC01 (sample SAMEA3879600, study PRJEB24766) | human gut metagenome | biome: human-associated habitat; feature: feces | place: USA | collected 1985/1987 | reverse complement strand
CCCCTTGACCCTGCAAGGGAGTTCCTCCCTTGACCCTTTCGCGCGATTGAGTTGGCTTCTCCTCCATGCTTTGCCCGCGTGTTTATCCTTTTGGCGCTGCGACTTTCTCCCTTACCGCACGATTCGATAATACCGCCTCGATGTCAGCAAATACATCAGTGCATAAATCACCGCAAACACCACATAGCATCCAATCCCGATTCCATAAAACAGCGAGTCATTATGCAATCCAAATGCCCCTAAAATCAGCCGAATCATCGGCATCGCAAACAGCATATGCAGCCCCGCCATCAGCAGCGGCGCGAAAAATACCGTCAGCACCTGCGAATTGACGCTCCGGCGGATTTCCGCATCCGTCAACCCCACTTTCCGCATCACGGCAAAGCGCTCCGCATCCTCATAGCCCTCGCAGATCTGCTTGTAGTACATAATCAGCACTGCCGCAATGGAGAACAGCGGCCCCAGAACCATGCCAAGGAAGAAGAGCCCGCCGAAGAGAGAAAGGTAGTCCCTGCGGCAAAGCGAACGCGTATCCACACTCAGGGAAGACATGCCGTAAAAGTCCTTTCCCGTCAACTTCATTGCTTCGCTGCGGAGCGTCTTGACCAATTTCTCCTGCGTGTCCGTGTCCGCCTCCGAAGCCAAGTCGAAATGCAGCGCCAGACGATCCACCACCATCACCGCCGACACTGCCATCATTGCTTCGCCGCTCTTCTCTCCGACCAGCGCCGTTATTTCGCTGCGGAACGCTTCCGCATCGTTGGTGAAAACGACCAGGCAGCCCCATGCGCTTCGGTAATCCGCGCTGAGCAGCCGCTTCGGCAGCTCCTTTTCCGCATGAATCATGCGGTACGGCGCAGAGCCGTAAAAGGACATGCTGGAAAACGTTTCGTTGGTCTTGAACGACGCGTACAGCAATTCCCTGTCCGCCAGCGTCACCGTTTCGCCTGTCGCCTGCTCATAAACAGACAGCGGATATACGGTCAATTCCAAAACGTTCGCCTTGAGCGAATCTGCATCCGTGATAATGCCATAATCGCCGTTTTGCACCTTTCCCGTTGCCACCAGTGCGCGCTGGGATGTGATGTTTTCCGGTGTCAAGCCCATTTCCTCTGTCACGTCCAGCGCCATCTGCTGCATAGCGTCCAGTCGTTTCCAGTTTTCCTCGCCGTCGCGCGCCTCCAACCCTATCGTCAGGTTGATGTCCTGCGGGCAGATGGCGTCCACCATGCTGTCCGTTCCACCATACAGGCAAACCGTCGAAGTCAAAATGACCAGCACCATCGTGCAGAGAATGCAGATGGTCGCCATGCCCGCGCCGTTGCGCTTCATGCGGTACGCCATGGCGGATACGCTGATGAAGTGGCGCGTCTGATAATAGTAGCGTTTGTTCCTGCGCAGCATTCGGCACAGCGTTACCGACCCGGACACAAGCAGCAGGTATGTCGCCACAATCACCATCAGCACCGCGATGAAAAAGAATATCAGCGCTTCGAGAGGCGATTGGCTGACTGCCGCCACATAATACGCGCTTAGGAGAATCAGCAGCCCAATCAGCCCAAAGAACCAGTTCGCTTTCGGCGGCTTTTCCCCTGTGTTTTCGCTCTTGAGCAGCGCCACAGGGTTGCTCAGGCGCATCCGCAACAGGTTCGCCAGCAGAATCAGCACATAGATGCCGCCGAACAGCAGCAGCACCCACGTCACGCCATCCGGATAGAACAGCTCCATCGGCACGGTGTAATCCGCGTGCAGCAGGTTAATCAGCGCCATTTCGACCAGCCGGGAGAGGCTCAGCCCCAGCAGCAAACCGCCAGCGAATACCAGCAGCGCCGTCAGCAGCGTTTCCCACAGCATCACGCGGGCGATATTTCCTTTGCCCATGCCAAGGATATTGTACAGCCCGAACTCCTTCATGCGCCGCCGAATCAGGAATGAATTGCAGTAGTAGAGAAAAATCATCGAGAACACGCTGATGACGATTTTGCCCATTTGCAGCACCATCAGCGTCGTGCCGCCCATGCTGAACGCGCCCATCAGCGCCGGCCGTGTCAGGTAGTTCATGATGTAGGACACGCCCACCATCAGGATGCCCATCAGCAGATATGGCAGATATGTTTCCGCGTTTTTGCGGATGCCCTGCCACGCCAGCTTGGGATAAAGCAGCGGTTTCTTCATGCCATTTCACCGTCCATTGCGTCCTTGCGCGTCATCACGGTCAGCGCGTCGCTGATTTTCTCGTAGAACTGTTCGTTCGTCATTTCGCCGCGGTAAAGCTGGTGATACACCTGCCCGTCACGGATGAAGAGGATGCGCCCCGCGCGGCTTGCCGCCTTGAGCGAGTGCGTGACCATCAGCAGCGTCTGCCCAGTCTGGTTGATTTGCTGGAAGACGTCCAGCAGCGCGTCCGTTGCGCGGGAATCCAGCGCGCCGGTTGGTTCGTCCGCCAGAATCAGGCGTGGATGCGTAATCAGCGCCCGGCACACGGCGGCGCGCTGCTTCTGCCCGCCGGAGACTTCATAGGGGTACTTTTCCAGCAGGTTCGCAATCCGCAGCTGATTGGCAATCGGCAGCAGATTCGCCTCCATCTCGCGCCAATTCATGCCTTGCAGCACCAGCGGCAGGAGAATATTGTCCTTGAGCGAAAAGGTGTCCAGCAGGTTGAAGTCCTGAAAGACGAACCCCAGCTGATCGCGCCGGAATGCCGCCAGCTGATTTTCACGAATCGCGCTGATGTCCTTGCCGTCCAGCAGCACCGTGCCGCTCGTCGGGCGGTCAAGCGCCGCCAGTATGTTCAGCAGTGTCGTCTTGCCCGAACCCGATTCGCCCATAATCGCGACATACTCGCCCTCATCCACCGTGAAGGACACATCCGTCAGCGCCTGTACCTGATTGCCCCCGAACCGCGTCGCATACACCTTGCGAATATTCTTTGCTTCCAGCAATGCCATGATTCTTCCTCCTCAAAAGCCGCGCTATTTCCGCGGGTGAATTTCCTTTTGACACGTCTATTCTACCACGCGCCCGACCGCCCCGCCATCGAATCGGGTGACATTTTGCCCGTACCGTGTGACATTTCTGTAAGATGGGGCAATTTTTCTTACAGCGAACATGCAATTCTCCAAAGAAAGAATTTTCCCATCCGGGAACAACCACCCAGCCGCTATCGTTTCTCTAAGTGCCGGGTGAATAACTTTCCCCGACACAAAACGCAATTACGAATCAAAAAACGACTTTTTGAAAGGCTGGTACATAACCATGAAGAAGCTGATTTCCCTGTTTCTCGCCCTGATGCTGGCAATCCTTGCAATCCCCGCGCTGGCGGAGGATGCCCAAGACCCCGATATGGCATTTGACCCCGACATTGACCCCGATTTCCTCGTCGGCGCATGGGAAAGCTGGACAGGCAACCCGCTGGAAATCCCCGACGACGTGAAGGCGGCATTCGACAAGGCAATGGAAGGTCTGGTCGGCTGCACCTATGAGCCGATTGCGATTCTGGGTTCGCAGGTCGTTTCCGGCATGAACTACTGCCTGCTCTGCAAGACCACCGTTGTCACGCCCGATGCGCCGGTGTCCTACACGCTGGTGTACATCTACGAAGCGCTGGACGGCACGGCGGAAATCATGCGCATTCAGGACATTGTGTTCGACGCGTTCCCGGCGGAAAATGGCTAATCCCCCAACAAAAATACGCGGCATGGAACGTAATTGCTCCATGCCGCGCTTGTTATACTGAGACTTAAGAATTGCGGGAGTAGTTCGGGGCTTCCTTGGTGATGGAGATGTCGTGCGGATGGCTTTCCGCCAGACCCGCGCCGGTAATCTTGATGAACTCGCTGTTCTTGCGCAGGTCGTCGATGTTCTTCGCACCGCAGTAGCCCATGCCGGAGCGGATGCCGCCAACCATCTGGAAGATGGTGTCCGCCAGAATTCCCTTATACGGCACGCGCCCTTCAACACCTTCGGGGACGAGCTTCTTCGCGTCCTCCTGGAAGTAGCGGTCTTTCGAGCCGTGCTCCATCGCGCCCAGAGAACCCATGCCGCGGTACACCTTGTAGGAACGGCCCTGATAGATTTCGGTCGCGCCGGGAGCCTCATCCGTGCCCGCGAGCATACTGCCGAGCATGACGCAGGAGCCGCCTGCTGCCAGTGCCTTCACGATGTCGCCGGAATACTTGATGCCGCCGTCAGCAATGACGCGGATGCCGTGCTTGTCGGCCTCTTCCGCGCAGTCCGCCACCGCCGTCACCTGCGGCACGCCGATGCCTGCCACAACACGGGTCGTGCAGATAGAACCCGGCCCAATGCCGACCTTCACGCAGTCAACGCCCGCGGAAATCAGGTCGTGGGTTGCCGCCGCCGTCGCCACATTGCCCGCGAACAGCTGAATATCCGGGAAGCGCTTGCGGATGGCTTCCACCTGACGCAGCACGCCGACGGAATGGCCATGCGCCGTATCGATGGAAATCACGTCCACCTTTGCGTCCAGCAACGCTTCGATGCGATCGAACACATCGTGCGTCACGCCGACCGCCGCGCCGCAGAGCAGACGACCCTTGGCGTCCTTGGCGGAATTCGGGTACTTCGTGGACTTCTCAATGTCCTTGATGGTAATCAGACCGCGCAGCATACCGTTTTCATCCACAATCGGCAGCTTCTCGATGCGGTGCTTCGCCAGAATCTGCTTCGCCTGCTCAAGCGACGTGCCGACGGGCGCGGTGATGAGGTTTTCGCTGGTCATGACTTCGCTGATTTTGCGGCTGTAATCCGTTTCAAAGCGAAGGTCGCGGTTGGTCAGGATGCCGACAAGTTTGCCGTCGCGGGTAATCGGCACGCCGCTGATGCGATAGCGCGCCATCAGGTTTTCCGCGTCCTGAATCAGGTGATCGGGAGAGAGGAAGAAGGGGTCGGTGATAACGCCGTGCTCAGAGCGCTTCACCTTATCAACCTGCGCTGCCTGTTCTGCAATGGACATGTTCTTGTGGATGATGCCCAAACCGCCTTCGCGCGCCATTGCAATGGCCATGCGGGAATCCGTTACCGTGTCCATTGCGGCAGACATCAGCGGAATGTTCAGCTTAATCACAGGGGTGAGCTGAATCGAAAGATCGACTTCCTTGGGCAGCACTTCACTGCGGGCCGGAACCAGCAGCACATCATCGAACGTAAGACCTTCCCGAACAACCTTTTGCAGCATGGGCGAAAATCCTCCTCGTAATGCGTCTTTTTTTTCCGAAACTGGAATCTTCCAGCCTCAGTTTGCCGTAGGTTATCGGTTATTGTAACAAACTTCAGCCCCTTTGTCAATGGCTTTCCCGGCGAAATTTCGCCCTGCAGAGGGGCGGAGCAATGCTTTCCCGTGCTTGTTCTGCGGGGTTCCTTCCTTTTTATGCTTTTGTTCTTTCATCACGCTTTTCTGCCGTTTCTCCCTTTTTCTCCTTTGGCACGGGGAGAAGCAGCCGCAATTCAAACCATCCATCCTTCGTATCAATTGTCGCCGACCCGCCGTAGCTGTTAGCAATGCTCTGGATGCTCTTCAGCCCATAGCCGTGGTAGCGCGCGTCTCGCTTGGTTGTCGTCGGCATACCGTCCACAAAGCGCAGCTCGCCGCTGTAACAGTTCTCCACGCGGATGCGCAGAAAGTCCTTCTGGCGCATGGCGGAAACGTGAATCAGGCGCTGCTCCGGGTTCGGGAGTTTCTTCACGCTTTCGATTGCGTTGTCCAGCGCATTGCCAAACAGGGCGCTGATGTCCATCGGATTCATGAAATCCAGCGCCTGTCCGTCGGCGACGCAGGTTAGGCTGATGCCTTCGCTCTGGCATTGGATGGTCTTTGCGGTCAGAATCGTGTCCAGCACGCGATTGCCGGTCTTGTTCTGCGCCTCGTAGGTGCGAATCTGCTGCTCCATCTGGTCGAGGTACTCCGTGCGCTCGGCGGCGGAGGCGGCGCGCAGCAGCTGAATATGGTGCTTCAGGTCATGATACTTTTGGTTGACCAAGGCGATGGATTCTTCTGAAATGCGGTAACTCTCGTACTGCATGTGCAGCAGCGCCTGCAAATGCTCCATTTCACGCTCTGTGCTGATTTCCAGAATGACGACGTGATAGGCGAACAGCATCGCGACGCCGCCGAGGTCAACGGTGGTGCGGATGATATAGATTTCCGCCGTGAACTGGCTGGAAAAGGGCGTTCCGGTGAAGGCAAAGCTGATGTTGCTGACGGAAAAGACGGCAATCGCAAGGACGGCAGCGGTGAACAGTTCCCGCGCGGTAATTTTGATGAGCTTTGAGCCGTCGCGGTATTTCCGTTCCAGCAGAAACATGGTGTAGAGGATGATGGCGTGGACAGCGGCAAAAACGAGTATCGTTGTCCAAACTGTGAGCGGCAGCCCCGGCACCGTCACGAAGAAATAGAACAGATACCACGCCAGCGACGCGGAAAATTCGCCCAAGATGAATGCGCGGGCGCAATAGTAGCCCGCGTTCGCCCATGGCATGTGCGTTGCAATGCGAATATAGAAAAAAATCAGCGCGACCGTCACGCCCATGCATGGGAAAAAGCCAATCGCGGAAACACCGTCCGTCAGCGTCATGAAACCGGCAATCAGGGCAAGAAATCCAGCGCTGATGCCGAATTTCCTGCCCTTGCTGAATGGACTGCCATACAATTGAATGTAGAAGGTACTGCTCAGCCAGTACGCCAGCGCATAGAGCAGACCCGGCGTATGCGACAAATCGACGTGTATCATTTGCCTACCTCGTTGATGTAGTTGTTCAGGGCGTCCAGAAACGCCTTTTTCTTCGGGCGGCTGACCTGAATCTGATCGCCGTCCACGTCCGCGCAGTTTTCGTTCACACCGTTGACGTGCTCCAGATTGACCAGATAACACTTGTTGCAGCGGAAGAAGTGGTATTCCGTCAGTGCGTCTTCCAATTCGGACAGAACGCCTTTCGCCTCCAGCGTTTCGCCGTCCAGATGGTAAATCAAGCTGTGATTGACGACCTCGATATAGCGAATCTGGGAGATATCCAGCTTGCGCATTCCGCCTTGGAAGGGAACGGAGATGAACTTGCGCGTGCGGTGCTTCATGCGCTCCAAGGCGCGCTGCATCCGCTGCGAAAAAGCGAAGTAACTCACGGGCTTGAGCACATAGTCCAGCGCATCCACCGTGTAGCCCTTCATGACGTACTGCGGCGTGCTGGTAATAAAGAGGATAACGACCTCCTTGTCCACCTTGCGAATCTCACTGGCAGCTTCCATGCCGTCCATGTAGCGCATCAGGATGTCCATGAGGATGATATCGTAATTGCCGCGGTAGTCCTCGACGATTTCCGCGCCGTCCGGAAAGATGGAGACGTGAATCTTCTCGTTAATCTCCTGCGAAAACCGTTCCAGATACTCCACCAGTGTGCGCTGACTGCTTTCCTCGTCTTCAACCAGTGCTACGCGAATCATCGGGACGACCTCCTTTGCAAACAGCTTGGTTTCCAATAGTATAGCAAATCTCTTGCGCAAAAGGAAGCCTTTTCGCACGGGAAAAGCAGGCAAAATGCCTGTAATGTTTTGCACATTGTGGATATGCACAAAACCAGCCTGCGAAATCTGGGAGAATTACTGTATAAAATCCACACACGCCAAAATAAAGACAGTTTGCGCCGAAAATGTGCTGCGCGATTTTTTTCTGTTATACTAAAATCAATCTCAAGCCTTGGTGAAAGGAAGGAAACACATGAAGGCGAAGAAATTTACCCCTGCAATGAGAGGCCTTGCGGCACTCATGACCTGCCTGATGGTTCTCTCCATCGTCGGCACGGGTGTGGCAAACACCTACCGCGGCGCACTGGACGATACCTTGGGTACGGAAAGCTATGTGACCATCAATGACGACAGCGCGGCGCGCTTCAAGACCGACTACGCGACCATCGAAGACATGGCGGCGGCGGCGCGCGACATCGCCATCCGTGAAGGCGAAGAAGGTACGGTCGTCATGAAGAACGACAACGGCGTTCTTCCGCTGAAAGCGAACGCGAACGTTGCCTTGTTCGGTCTGGCGGCGTATAATGTCTATGGGCCGAAGGGCGGCAACGCGGACGCGGCATCGCTGGCGGATGCGCTGGCAGGTGCAGGCCTCAACGTCAATGAGACGCTGAAGGACTACTACCTGACCAACATCATCAACATGCACACCGAGATGCGCGCCAACCGCTGGACGGGCAAGGAAGTTCCCACCACGGTGTATGACCACATGTACGTCAGCGCGCCGGGTGACTGGACGACCTACCAGATTGCGGAAGTTCCGCCGACGGAGTTCGAGGCGCTGGGCGTGCCGGCAAACTGGAAGGAAGCTATCGCCAAGGACAGCATCGGCATCTGCGTGTTTGCGCGCGGCGCCGGCGAGGGCAATACCTACAAGCCGGGCTCTGCGCTCAACTACGCGGGTGAAGCAACCGGCGAAGACCCGCTGAAGCTTTCTGCCGATGAACTGGCGGTTGTCGAGGCGGCGAAGGCAACCTGCTCCAAGGTCATCGTGCTGCTGAACACCGGCAACAACATGATGATTGCCGACATCGCCGAGGGCGGCTCGCACGAGGTGGACGGCATCTGCTACATCGGCTGCCCGAACGACTACCAGACCATCGGCATCGCGAACGTGCTGACCGGCAAGGTCAACGCGACGGGCGCGCTGGCAAGCGCTTTCGTGCGCGACCACCAGTCCATCCCGGCGGTGCAGAACGTCGGCGGCGACTACTTCGCGGATTACGAAATCGTCTGCCGTAATGACGACCCGCGTTATCCCGGCAAGGAAATCGGCAATATCGGCACAGGCTCCTTCGGCGGTGCGGATACCTACAACGGCGGCATGTACATCGTCGAGGCGGAAGGTATCTACGTCGGCTACAAGTACTACGAAACCCGTTACTTTGACGCCGTCATGGGTCAGGGCAACGCCAACAGCGCGGCCGGCGCAACGCAGGGCAGCGCGTGGAATTACTCCGACGAAATGCTCTACACCTTCGGTCATGGCCTGAGCTACCTTGATTACACCCAGACCATCAAGAGCGTGACGGTTGACCGCAGCGTGAACGGCAACATCACCGCCGTCGTCGAAGTGAAGAACAACTCCAATCAGGACGGCAAATTCCTCACCCAGCTGTATGTGCAGCAGCCCTACACCGACTATGACCGCACGAATCTGGTTGAAAAGTCCGCGGTCATGTTCCTGAACTCTGCCAAGGTGGACGTCGCCGCCGGCAAGAGCAAGGAAGTTACCATTACTATTCCCACCAAGTATCTGGCAAGCTACGACGCGAACAACGCCAAGACCTACATCCTCGATGCGGGCGACTACTACTTCACGGCGGCAGCCGGCGCGCATGAGGCGGTCAACAACATTCTGGCGGCGCAGGGCAAGACCACGGCCGACGGCATGGATGCGGCGGGCAAGAACGCGGTTGTGAGCTGGAAGCTCGACGCGCTGGACAACACCACCTTTGCCATTGCCAACAACACGACCGTTACCAACGTGGCGGACGATGCTGATCTGAACTACTGGCTGCCCGGCACGGTCACTTACCTGACCCGTCAGGACTGGAACACCTTCCCGATTAACTACAACAAGCTGAACCTCAAGATTGCTGACAGCCCGAAGAAGGATCAGTGGATTGCCGAAATGCGCGGCGAAACCTACACCATCTCCGACACGGGCGCGGCGGCGGAAGCTGTCCCCGGCCCGAAATTCGCGGCATCCGAAATCGGCGCGGAACAGCTGAACAACATCAATGACCCCTACTGGGACAAGCTGGTTCATGCCATCACCATCGACGAAGCGGTCGGCGCAGTTATCCACGGCGGCAGCCGCTCCGATACCCTGACCAACATCGACAACCCCGTCGTCATCCAGAACGAAGGCCCGACCGGCATCAGCGCTGGCTACACCGACGAGGCGACTGGCAAGACCTACAAGTTCAATGTCAACTCCCAGACGCTGCTGGGCTGCTCCTTCAACCCGGAACTGGCGTATCAGTGGGGCTTGGTTGAGGGCAACTCTTGCCTGTGGGTTGAACGCTACGACCTGTGGGGCAGCGGTCTGACGCTGAACCGCACGCCGTACAACGGCCGCAACTACGAGTACATCTCCGAAGACCCGATGCTGACCAACGTCATCGGCCGTGAAGTGATTCAGGGCTGCTCCGACAAGGGCATCATCAACGGCCCGAAGCACATGGGCTTCAACGATCAGGAACACAACCGCGCCGGCATCTCCGCGTACATGACCGAGCAGAAGTTCCGTGAAACCGACCTGCGCGGCTTCGAGGGCGCGCTGAGCGATGCGTTCGGCATGGGCGTCATGATTGCCTTCAACCGCATCGGCGCAACGAACGCTTCCCACCATGTGGGCATGATTCAGAAGATTGTCCGCGGTGAATGGGGCTTCAAGGGTCTGATTTCCACCGACATGATGAACAACTACCTGTACTTCAACGCCGAATCCATGGTCATGGCAGGCATCACGCAGGTTGCTGACTTCGCGGCGGACAACAGCCACATCAACCTTGGCGAAGGCGGCGTGGACGCAGTTTGGCCGCACATCTCCCTCGAAACGGTGTCGAAGGACTCGAACCTCGTCGAGCAGGCGCGTGAAAACCTGAAGTACCAGCTCTACATCTTCGCCAACAGCGCGATTCTGAACATCTCCACCCAGCGCGTGAACACCTGGTGGGATACCGCGCTGACCGTCACCACCTACGCCAGCAGCATTCTGGCTGTCCTGTTCTTCCTCGCGTGGGTTGTGCTGACGCTCCTGCCGGAAAAGAAGCCTGTCGTTGTGCGCGTTGAGAACAAGCGTTGAGGACAAGGAGGAATAAACATGAACGCCACGAAAAAACTCTCTGCCGGCGCTTGGCTCTCCATCGTCACTTGTGTCCTGAGCCTTGCCGCGCTGGTTGCGTATCTGATTAACACGTCCGCTGCCGGCTACTTCCAGAATGCCACGGTGTCGAACCTTGTGCTGATGGTCGTGGGCGCGGCTGTGCTGGAGGCGGCTGCGGTCGTCTTGAGCATGGTCAAGGGCGCGAAGAAGGTTGTAGACCTGCTGACGGGCCTGTGCCAGATTGCGGCTCCGGCGCTGCTGGCGCTTGCCTTCATCAATCTGGTGTCTGCCCGCGTCGAAGGGTTCGCCTTCATTTACTTCTCCAACGCGGATGTGCTGCTTGAAGTGCAGACGGCGGCGAATATGTCCTCCGCCACCTGCGCGATTGTGAATCTGGTGCTGCTGGCCGTTTCCAGCATCGCCGGTATCGTCAGCGCGTTCTTCACCCTGAAGAAGTAATCGAACTTGCGGCGGTCAGGGGAATCTCGACGATTCTCTTGACCGCCGTTTTCAATCTCATTCGGCAGGTGGTAAACATGTTTCAGATTCAATCGTTTACTTGCGAGGGCTTGCGCGACCATCTGGTGACCGACTGCGCCGCCCCGACGTTTGCCTATTTCGTCTCATCTGACCGCGCGGGCGCGTCCGTTCAGTCCGCTGAACTGACGGTGAACGGCTGGACAATCCGCAATCCCGACCAATGCGGAACGCGCTATGCCGGGCAGCCGCTCAAGCCTTTCACAACGTACACCGCGACGCTTACCGTCACGTCAGACAACGGCGAAACGGATACTGCCCGCCTGACCTTCGAGACGGGACGCATGGATACGCCGTGGCAGGGCAAGTGGATTACCGACGGCGCGTATGTGTTCAAGGAAAAGAAGGTTTCGCCCGTGCCGATGGTGTTCCGCAAGGCGCTGCCGCTTCGGGGCGAAATCGCGCAGGCGAAGCTGTACGCCACGGCAATGGGCATCTACGAGCTGAACATTGACGGGCAGAAGGTCGGCGAGCGGTATTTCGCGCCCGGTTTCACGTCCTACGCGCATCAGCTGATGTACCAGACGTATGACGTGACGGACATGCTGCATTCAGGCAGCTGCATCACCGCGACGGTCGCGGGCGGCTGGGCGGTCGGGTCGTTCGTGTTCACGCGCGTCAATCGCGTGACGGCAGACCGTCAGGCGCTGCTGGCGGAGCTGCGGATTACCTACCGCGACGGCAGGACGGAGGTCATCGGCACAGACGAAAGCTGGCAGGTGACAGAGGACGGCCCTGTCCGCATGGCGGATTTCTACGACGGCGAAACGTATGACGCAACCACGGAGCTGGACAAGGCGAATTGGCGGAGCGCCGTACAGGAGCGTCTGCGCGTGAAGCCGAAGCTGATGGCGGATTACGGCGCGGACGTGAAGGAACACGAGACGTTCGCTCCCGTATCCTGCAAGAAGTTAGGCAATGCGCTGATTTACGATTTCGGGCAGAATTTCGCAGGTGTGGTGCGCCTGACGGTCACGGGAAAACGCGGGCAGAAGATTACCATCCGCCACAGCGAAGTGCTGAACCCTGACGGCACGCTGAACACGGCGTTCCTGCGCACGGCGAAAGCGACGGCGACGTACATCTGCAAGGACGGCAAGCAGACGTGGTCGCCGAGGCTGACGTACATGGGCTTCCGCTACATCAGCGTCGAGGGCGTGCGGGAAGAAGACGTGCAGGTGACGGGCGTCATGCTGTACTCTGACATTCAGCAGACGGGTTCGTTCCGCTGCTCGAACGAGATGCTCAACCGCCTGCAGGAGAACATCGTCCGCAGTGCGAAGTCGAACTTCATGGACATCCCCACCGATTGCCCGCAGCGCGACGAGCGCATGGGCTGGACGGGCGATATTGCCGTGTTCGCGCCGACGGCGGCGTTCAATTTCGACATGAACCGCTTCTTGGACAAGTGGCTTCTGGACGTGCAGGCGGAGCAGCTGCCGACGGGCGGTCTGCCGAACACGGTGCCCGTGCAGGGCTACGGCTTCCCCGCGACGATGCCGAAAATGGCGGTCGCTTGGTGGGGCGATGCGTGCATCCTCGTGCCGTGGGCGCAGTATATGGCGCAGGGCGATGTGGGCGTGCTGCGCCGGATGTATCCGACGATGAAGAAGTACGTCAACGCCTGCCGCTTCTGGTGCGGCTTCGGCTTCGGCAAGCACCGTTATCTCTGGGAAATGCCCGGTACGCTGGGCTTCGGCGACTGGGTTGCGCCGGACGTGCCGCAAATGAGCCAATGGCAGGGGCGCATCAAGTGGACAGGCACGGCGTCGCTGTGCAACACAAGCGCGCTGCTGGCGAAAATCGCGGACATTCTGGGCGAAACGCGGGACGCGAAGCACTACCGGGCATTGTCCGAAAAGACGGCGGATGCGTACTGTTCGCTGCTCACGGACGGCAACGGCAAGCTGCTGGAGGAGTTCCAGACCGCTTACGTCCTGCCCATCTACCTGAATATGTTCCCCACGCAGCAGATTCGGGAAAAAGCCGCCGCGAACCTCGCCGCGCTGGCGAAGCGCAACGACTGGTGCATCGGCACGGGCTTCCCCGGCACACCGTACATCCTCTTCGCGCTGTGCGACAACGGACAGGTGGATGCCGCATACCATATGCTGCTGAACACAAAATGCCCCTCATGGCTCTACGAAGTCAAGGCGGGCGCGACGACGATTTGGGAACGCTGGGACGGCTTGGACGAGAACGGCGTCTGCCCGATTGGTGACGACGGCACGGACAAGATGATTTCCTACAACCACTACGCATCCGGCGCGGTCGGCGACTTCCTGTACCGCCGCATCGCGGGCATTGAGCCGACGGAGGCGGGCTACAAGGCTTTCCGGGTCAAGCCGATTCTGGGCGGCGGGCTGACGAGCGCCTTCGCGAAGGTACGCACCCCCTACGGCGACGCAAGCGTGCAGTGGGAAACGGCGGCGGACACCTTCACCGTGACGGTATGCGTCCCGGTCGGCACGCGCTGCGAACTGACGCTGCCGGATGGCACGAGCCAAATACTGGCGAGCGGCACGCACACGGCGACGTGCAGCATCCGCTGATTTGGTCAAAATATCACCGTGCCCGAAATGCCCTGAAGGCGGGGAATTTCGGGCACTTTTGTTTTCAGGGCTTGACACCGCAAAAAACGTCTGTTATAATGACGGCGAGTCGGGAAAAGCCCATGCGGCCGCCCCGAAAGAATTTGCAGCGAAAGGAAGGCGATTGTGCGTGGACATAAGTCACAGTAGACGCAGCAAAACGTTGGATTGCGCCATGCTCCGCGGACACTCGCCGTTCGCGGACTGACATTGCCTGTTTTCAGGTCGCCGTTTTTGTGCCCTTTTGTATGAATAAAGGGGTGAATTTCGGCTGACAGCACAGCAGGTGTGTTTGTGTACGCTTTTTTCCACCGTTTTGCGTGTTTTTGCAGGGCGGTGGTTTTTTCGTGCGCAAAATTTGATTTGATGATGATGGAAGGATGTGAGACGCATGGACGCGGGCGGTTATCCATTATGCTTTGCCCTTTCCCGGAGCAGCCATGAAATGCGGCGACCCATGCGTCTCTGCATCAGCCAGATTCTGTAAAGCATCGGCTTTCATGGCGCTCCTTTGACCGATGAACAGGAGGAAAAACGCCATGACGCTGAACCTGAAGAAGAAAGTTACCCTGACTGCCTCGCAGATGCTGGCGGAAAACAACCGCGCGACCGCCGACCGCCTGACGTGGGCGGCACAAACCGACGAAGAGAATCTCCGCACGGCGCTGAACGTGCCGGAAAATGGCCTCACGGAAGAAATGGCGGAAGAAGCCCGCGACCGCTACGGCCGCAATGTGCTGCCGACGAGCCAGCGCACGCCGCTGTACAAGCGTCTCGCCGCCGCGTTCATCAACCCGTTCACCGTCGTGCTGGTGCTGCTGGCGATTTTCAGCGCACTGACGAATGTCGCGATGGTCGATCCGGGCGACGAAAGCTGGGCGACGGTCATTATCATCACCATCATGGTGCTAATTTCCGGCATCCTCCGCTTCGTGCAGGAGACCCGCAGCGGCAATGTCGCGGCGAAGCTCTCCGAGATGATTCACACGACAGTCTGCGTGACGCGCGAGGGCGAGAAGAAGGAAATCCCGCTGGAAGAAATCGTCGTGGGCGACATCGTGTCGCTGTCTGCGGGCGACATGCTCCCGGCGGACGTGCGCATCCTCCGCGCGAAGGACCTGTTCCTCAGCCAATCCAGCCTGACGGGCGAGAGCGAGCCGGTGGAAAAGTCCGGCGCGGTCTGCCGGACGGTCGGCAGCCTGACCGAATGCGGCAATCTGGCGTTCATGGGCAGCACGGTCGTCAGCGGCAGCGCAACGGCGGTCGTCCTCGCCGTCGGGCATGACACGATGCTCGGCGCAATGGCAAAGGCGCTGAACGTCAAGCCGCCGAAGACCACCTTCGAGAAGGGGGTCAACAGCGTTTCGTGGGTGCTGATTCGCTTTATGCTGCTGATGGTGCCGATTGTGCTGCTCATCAACGGTCTGAGCGACGGCGACTGGATTCAGGCGGGGCTGTTCGCCATTTCGATTGCCGTCGGTCTGACGCCGGAAATGCTGCCGATGATTGTGACCACCTCGCTGGCGAAGGGCGCCATGACCATGAGCCGCGAGAAGGTCATCATCAAGGACTTGAACGCGATTCAGAACCTCGGCGCAATGGACATCCTCTGCACGGACAAGACTGGTACGCTCACACAAGACAAGGTGGTACTGGAATATCACCTGAACGTAGACGGCGAGCCGGACGACCGCGTACTTCGCCACGCGTTCCTGAACAGCTACTTCCAGACGGGCCTCAAGAACCTGATTGACATCGCCGTCATCGACAAACAGCGTCAGCTTGGCGCGGATGAGCTGATTGCCCGCTTCAAGAAGGTGGACGAAATCCCGTTTGACTTCGAGCGCCGCCGCATGAGCGTTGTTGTGCGCGACCGCAAGGGAAAGACCCAGCTGGTTACCAAGGGCGCGGTGGAGGAGATGCTGGCGTGCTGCACCCATGCGGAAAGCAAGGGAAAAATCGTTCCGCTGACGGACAAGGTGCGCGCCTACGTCCTGCGCAAGGCAGATGAGCTCAACGGCGGCGGTATGCGCGTGATTGCCGTTGCGCAAAAGACAAATCCCGCGCCGGAAGGGCAATTCTCCACGGCGGATGAGAAGGACATGGTGCTCATCGGCTTCCTTGCTTTCCTTGATCCGCCGAAGG
>OHFC01000183.1_pt1 | contig 17952 bp, 18 predicted proteins | sample 1567421 | NCBI WGS metagenome assembly OHFC01 (sample SAMEA3879600, study PRJEB24766) | human gut metagenome | biome: human-associated habitat; feature: feces | place: USA | collected 1985/1987 | reverse complement strand
CCTCGTCGTCGAGAATAAGCATATCGTCATCCGCTTGCGGTTCAACGTTTTGCGGCGCAGTCGGCTGCTCGTCGTTATCGTCGAGGAGAATTAAATCGTCATCATCTGATGTTTGGGGTTCTTTTTTGTCATCATCAAGAAGAACAAGGTCGTTGTTATCATCCTCGTCGTCGAGAATAAGCATATCGTCATCCGCTTGCGGTTCAACACTTTTCGGCGCAGTCGGCTGCTCTTCGTTATCGTCGAGGAGAATTAAGTCATCATCATCTGATGTTTCGGGTTCTTTTTTGTCATCAAGGACGAGTAAATCGTCATTTGATGTTTTGTTGCCCTCGTCGAGAAGAACAAGGTCGTCGCTATCGTCGTCGAGGTTCAAAAGGTCGTTGTTATCTGAAGTTTTCGGTTGAGTTTCATCTTCGTTTTCATCAATGAATAACAAATCGTCGTAATTTTCTTCTTCAACATTTTGTTTTTGGGCTTTTTCTTCTGCCGGAGTGTTGAGAATTGCCATCGGATTGATTGCGACGGACGCGTTTAACGGAGTAATGTTGATTTCCGAGATATCGTCGTCCGAAACATTGATGATTTCATCATCTTTTGCCGCAGGCAGCGGTTTTACGTTGTTTTCTTCTTCGTAGTCCAAAAGACTTGATGCTGCCAAACCTTCTGCTGCAATATTTTTCGGAATCGGAGCGGGTTCTGTTTCTTTGTATTCGTCATCTTCGTCGATTATGTCGATATCAACCGCGTCGAAGTGGGTGAGTTCGTCTTCGGAAATTTCGTTGGTGTCTTCAAGTTCTGTCGGCGCAACGTCGTTTTGTTCGGTATCCAAAATGTTTAGTTCGTCATCTTGCGTATAGGTTTCGGCTTTTTCGTCTTTGTCAATGTAAACAACACCGTCCATTGCGGTCGGAAGTTCGTTCTTCGGTTCGGGAACGTCCAATTGTGGAAATTCGTTGTTTTTTTCTTCTTCTTCTTCGTTCAATAAAAGAAGGTCGTCTTCGGGTTCGTCGAGAATTTTAATTCTGTCCTCGTCATCGTTTGCAAAGTCAGGTTTATCAACGGTTTTGGTTTCTTCGCCCAAAAGCAGACTTTCGTCCGAAGCACTCATTTTTTGAGTATTTAATCCGTCGAGTTCGTTTTTGAAATTGGGAGTTTCTTCTTGTCCTTTTTCGAGTTTAAGTTCTTTTTCGACCTCTTCTTTTACTTCTTCTTTGATTTCTTTTTTCAAATCTTCGAGGACTTTATTTTCAATTTTTTGTTCAATTTTGTCTGTGTCGGTAATGATTTTTGTTTCGTTTTCGAGAGTGTCCAAGCCGTCGGATAAGTCTTCCGCGTAGTATTTCGGGTTTATGTTTCCTGTCGGCTTCGGAGTTTCTTTTGCTTCTTCCTTGTGTTGTTCTTTTTCGGTCAAAATTGCATCAATAATGCTTTTCGGTGCTGCTTTTTGGGCTTCGCCGAGAATGTCAAAAATCTCGCTGTTGTTGTTTTTGTACAACATTTGAAGAGGATCTTCTATTGCCGAGCGAATTGATTTTTGTTGATTTTGCTCATCTTCTTCGTATTCATCAGGTTCTTTATCGATTTCAATAGTAACTTCTTTGAAGTTTTTGTGTTTTTCGTCGTTTACGGCCGCTGCTCCGACAATGTCTAATGTACTGTCGTTAAAGACTTCGGGATATTTTTGAGTTTGCTTTGCAATCGTTTCGTAGTCGAAAAATTCCGTAAGCACATTTCTGCATGCCTTGCATTCAATCAGGTGGAGAAGAAGTTGTTGCTTGTTGTCGTCGCTGATTGTGCCGTCAAGGTAATCAATAAAGTATGATGCGATTTCCGAGTGATTTTCGTTTGTGAGATGCAAAGGTTTTTCTTCGTTGAGCATTTCTTCAAGGACGGTCGGCGGCTTGAGTTGAGATGTTTCCATTACAAAATAGCCGTCAATTTGCTTTGTCTTGTCGACTTTGTTTCCTTCGATGCAGCCTAAAAATTTGACATTGTGTGTGATTTGATTGTAGTCCGCAACAACGTACATATCGGGGATAATTCCGTACATACTGTGCTTTTTCGGGATTAAAACGTAATTGTCGTTTGCAACAGGCAAAACATCAATAAATCTGCCTCTGCAATGCAAATCCGTAAATTCAAATTCCTTGTTAATCGGGAAAATTTTGTACAAGTTTCTTGAAATATCGACTTCTATGCCGTGTAAAAACAGATAGTCGGCAAGCGCATCCAAGCACAACAGCGCTTTAAATGCTCTTTTTCTGGACTTTTGATCATCCATTTTCGCGCAAATTTTTCGAGCGGTCTCAAGTCCTTTGTGTGTAACTTTATATTCAATATCACTTGTTAATGTCATCTTTATATCTCTTATTAATAAATATTATGTTCTATTTATAGGAGGGAATACGATTTTTTTTTATTCCGAAAAAATCGAAATTGTGACATTTTTGTTACATTACGGCTCAAACTGCGGATAAGAACCTGTTACTACCAAACGGTTTGTTATTTTTTCTGCTTTTTCAATAGCGGATGCGATGTTTTTGTCAGTTACATGACCTTCTAAGTCAAGGCAGAAGTTGTATTCGCCCATTTTCTTTTTCGAGGGTCGAGATTCTATGTACATAAGGTTAATGTTTTCTTGGTCAAAAATATTCAAAACCTTAACAAGAGAACCGGGTTCGTTTTTAACCGAGAAAAATATGCTCGTTTTAGCGTTTTCCGTTGCGGAAAGCGGTGTTCTCGTCAATAAAATAAATCTTGTTTTATTGTCCTTTTCATCGTTAATTTGTTCTGCGAGGATGTTTAAGTCGAATTTTTTCGCCGCAATTTTGCTTGCGATTGCGGCATATTCTTTTCCTTTTTCTTTTGCCTGTCTCGCTGCTTCACTTGTAGAGGCGGCTTCTAAAACCGTTACTCCTTTGAGGTTTTCGCAAATGTAGCCGGAACATTGACCCAAAGCTTGCGGATGAGAAATGATGTATTTGATTTCAGACGGATTTTTTGCCTCGGACATCAGACAATGGCTGATTGGAATTACTGTTTCTGCCGTAATTTTAAGGTTTTCGTCCTCTAATTTTACAAGATTGTCAATCGTTTCTCTTACAATTCCTTCGATTGAATTTTCAATCGGCAAAACTGCAAACGCGTTTTTGTCGTTATCGACGGTTTTTAATATCGCCGTAATCGGATTTAAGGGAATTTTTTGCTCAACTTTTATATCGTATTTTGCAACGAGTTGCTCCATTGCTTGTTGAGCGTATGTACCTTCAGGACCTAAAAAATATAATTTTTCCGCATTTAAAATATTCATTTTACACTACTTTGTTATTCTGATAAAATTATTTTAACATAGCATTGTGTTTTGCGGAAATTTTATTTTGAACACGTTGTGATTTGAAAATTATGACTGTTAAAATCAACTAACTGTAAAGGATTTGAAATGAGCGAAATTAAATTTGGTACAGACGGCTGGAGAGCCATTATTGACAAGGATTTTACCGATAAAAACGTAACTCGTGCATCTTATGCGATTGCAAAATACGTTCTCGATAATTTCGGTATCGAAAAGAAGATTATTATTGGATTTGACCCTCGTTTGAAAGCGGATTATTTTGCAAAATTGTGCGCGGACGTTTTCAAAACGGTCGGCTTCAAAGTTTTGTTGTCGGAAAAAGTAGTTCCGACCCCTGTTTTGGCGTATTCCGCAAAACATCAAAACGCTTGTGCCATAATGTTTACGGCATCTCACAATCCTCCCGAATATTTGGGTATGAAATTTATTCCCGATTATGCAGGTCCCGCAACTAATGAAATTACCTCGGAAATCGTTGCAAATATTGATAAAGAAGTCGCAACAAAGGATTGCGGTTCAATCGAAACCTTCAATTTCGTTCCCGATTACATCGAACACATAGAAAAATTGGTCGACTTGAAGAAAATTGCCGAAAGTGGCTTGAAAGTCAATTACGATGCACTTCATGGTGCAGACGGGCTTGTTCTTGTTGATTTGTTTAAGAAGTACGGAATCCCGTGTGATGCAACGAATTTGAACTATGACCCGAATTTCGGCGGAAAACTTCCCGAACCTGCGGAAAGATTTTTGGGCGAACTTAAAGAAAAATGCAAAGCGACAGGTCATATCGGTTTCAGCAACGACGGTGACGGCGACAGATTTGCTTTAGTTGACGAAAACGGTAACTTCGTGACTGCAAATGAAGTAATCGCGATACTTTTAAAACACTTAAAAGTTAATAAAAAGGTCTCGGGAAAATTGGTCAAAACCGTTGCAGGCAGTTTGATGCTCGACATTTACGCAAAGAATTTGGGTGTTGAAGTCGTTGAAACTCCCGTTGGCTTTAAATGGGTCGGAGAGGCAATGAGAAAGCACGAAACCATTATCGGCGGCGAAGAATCCGGCGGTTTGAGCGTAAAAGGTCATATTCCCGAAAAAGATGGCATCATTGCGATTTTGCTCATCTGTGAAGCGGTTGCTTACACGGGAAAATCAGCGGTCGAACTCCGCAAGGAAATCGTAGACGAAGCGGGCTGCTTATTCATAAACAAGCGCAACGATGTGAAACTTTCGAGTGACGAACTCGTTAAATCTGCGCTTGAAAAACTTAAAAGCGCCCAAAACATTGGCGATTTCAAAATTGTTCGCAAAAATGATGCCGACGGTATCAAACTTTATCTTGATGACGATGTAACAAGCATTTTGGTCAGAAAGAGCGGAACAGAGCCGCTTTTGAGAATTTATTTTGAATCTGACAGCAACGAAAAAATTCAAGACTTAATTGAGAAAGTCGATGAATTAATCAAATAACAAAAAGCCCCGAACTCAATCGGGGCTTTATTTTTTAAGTTTTACTTATTTGTTTTCAACGATTTTCTTAAATGCGTTCAAGTCGTCGATTGTATCAATTCCGACCGAGTCGTAAACAACGGGCGAAACCTTGATTTTCATTCCGTTGTACAACGCGCGAAGTTGTTCAAGGCTTTCTGCCTGTTCGATTTTCGGTTGTTCAAGTTTAATCATTTTGAACAAGGAGTCGCGTCTGTATCCGTAAATTCCGATGTGCTTGTAAAAATCAGCGATGTCGTAATTTCTTTCGTAAGGAATTTTTGAACGCGAGAAGTACAAAGCGTAGTTATTGCAATCGAAAACGACTTTTACCATATTGGGGTCTTCCTTGTCATCTTCTGCTCGAACAAAAGTGCAAAGGGTTGTGATATCTGCATTAGGGTCGTTTTTGAGGTTGTTAATGACTTCTTCAACGCAAAGAGGGTCAATCATCGGCTCGTCCCCTTGAAGATTTACGATAATGTCGAAATCGGGGTGGCGTTCCGCAACTTCCGCAATTCTGTCGCTTCCGCATTTGTGATTTTCCGAGGTCATTTCAACGTCCGCGCCGAAAGATTTTGCGGTGTCAAAAATTTCCTGATTATCTGTTGCGATAATGACTTCATCAGCACCCTTTACGGATTTTGCACGTTCCCAAACCCATTGAATGATTGGTTTGTCGCAAACTTTGATAAGCGGCTTGCCGTTTAATCTTTTTGAGTTATATCTTGCAGGGATGATAATTGCTGTTTTGCCCATTTTAGTCCTCTCTTTCCGCGACAAAAGCAACCCATTCTTTTTCTTGGGTTTTTTCTAAAATTTTTAAATTATTTTTAACAAGAGCGTCATATACTATTTCGGCTTTTTCGTCCAAAATACCGCTCAAAACGGCTTTTCCGCCGATTTTTAAAATTCTTTTTATATCGGGCATAATGTCTCTCAAAACGTTATGCAAAATATTTGCGGCGACAAAGTCGTAGGTTTTGTCTTTCAAAACGTCGATAGTTGCTGTTTGAAAGTTTATTTTCAAATTATTTTTCTCGGCATTTTCTCTTGCCGTGATAACCGCAGTTTCGTCGTTATCAACCGCATCCGCGGTTTTGGCACCTTCCATAATTGCACACATTGCCAAAATTCCCGAGCCGCAGCCGACATCTGCTATCGTATCACCGTTTTCGACATATTTTTCAATTGCTTGAGCGCAAAGTCTCGTAGTCGCGTGAGTCCCTGTTCCGAAAGCATTCCCCGGGTCGAGCACGATAACTTTTTCACCGTCTTTGGGCTTATAATCTTCCCAACTCGGACAAATTACGATTTTATCCGTGATATTAGCGGGTTTCCAATGTTCTTTCCATTTCTTTGACCAGTCTTCATTGGGTTGCACGGTAATCGTTATATCCCATGTGCCGATATCTTCGTTGAAAATTTGTTTTTCAATCATTTCGTCGCGCTTTTGGTGGAAAAATGTTTGAACATTGTCAAAGTCCAAATCTTCGTCGGTAACGTATGCTTTTACGACGTCATAGACCGCTTTTGTGAGTTTTGTTTTCTTAAATTCTTCAACCGCGGTAATTATCCCTTCGCATTCAAAATTTTCCTGACAAATGTCACAGACAATATCTGCGCAAATCGGGTTAATTTTTATCGCGATTTCTCTGTAAGTTTTCATTTTACAAAAACGCCTTTTGTTCTGAACTTGTCATAACGTTTGTTTCTGAGTTCGTCAGGAGTCAACTTCATGAGTTCTTTAAGGTTTTTAACGATTTTCTTTTTAAGATTTTTTGCAGTTGTGTCGGGGTCGTAATGCGCTCCGCCTTGAGGTTCTTTTACGATGTCATCAATGATGTCGAACTTCAAAAGGTCGTCTGCCGTGATTTTCAACGCTTCTGCCGCTTTGTCGGCAAGTGATGCGTCGCGCCACAAAATTGATGCGCAACCTTCGGGGGAAATTACCGTGTAATATGAGTGTTCAAGCATCAAAACCTTGTTTGCAACTGCAAGTCCCAATGCGCCGCCCGAGCAGCCTTCACCTGTGATAACCGCAACAATCGGCACTCTTAATTTTGCTTGTTCCGCAAGGTTTACGGCAATTGCAGTACCTTGAGCGGTTTCTTCCGCTTTAATTCCGGGGTAAGCACCGGGGGTGTCGATTAATGTTACAATCGGAAGGTTAAATCTTTCCGCGTGTTTGAATAATCTCAACGCTTTTCTGTAACCTTGAGGTTGAGGCATTCCGAAGTTGTGAACGAGGTTTTCTTTCGTGGATTTTCCTTTGAAAGTTCCGATGAGCATAACGGGGATGCCGTCGATTTCGCAAGGTCCGCCGACGATTGCTCTATCGTCCATACCTTCTCTGTCTCCATGAAATTCTATAAAATTTTCAGTCATCTTGTCGACAAAATCTTGAAAATTCGGTCTTTCGGGGTGTCTTGCGATTTGTATTTTTTGAGATGGTGTCAAATTTGCATACAATTCTTCCGCAAATTCTTCCGCCGCTTTTTCAAAGTTTTTTATTTCTTCTGTCATGTTTGATCCTGATTTTTCGCTTGTTTTCTTTAATTCTTCTATCTTATCTTTCAACTCATAGAGTTGTTTTTCAAATCTTAGCATTAACATTTTTTATGCCTCTTTTTTAGTTTGGGATTTTTCTTTTGTCTTTTTTTCTTTTTCTGTTGTGTGATGTGTGTGTAATTTCAATACTTTTGAGATGTTTGCTTTCAAATCTTTTCTTGCCGAAAGAATATCAATTTGTCCGTATTTCATCAAATATTCCGCGGTTTGGAAGTCTGACGGCAAACTTTGTTTGATTGTTTGTTCAATAACACGTCTGCCTGCAAAACCTATTCTTGCGCCTTGTTCGGCGATAATTACGTCGCCTAATGTTGCGAAACTTGCCGTTACACCGCCGAAAGTCGGTTCTGTCAAAACGGTTATGTACAAAATGCCTGCTTCATTGAGTCTTGCAACCGCGCAACTCGTTTTTGCCATTTGCATCAAACTCAACGCGCTTTCTTGCATTCTAGCACCGCCTGATGCCGTTACCGCAATCATCGGGATTTTCTTTTTAAGTGCGTGTTCCATTGCGAGAGTAATCTTTTCTCCGACTACGCTGCCCATTGAACCGCCCATATATTCAAAGTCCATAACGGCTGCCATTACGGGAATGCCGTCGATTTTTGCAGTTCCGCATTTTACTGCTTCATCAAGGTTCGTTTTTTCTTTTGCTTTTTTCAATCTGCCCGCATAAGGCTCTGTATCAACAAATTCCAACGGGTCTGTCGGCAAAATGTTATTAAACATTTCTTTGAAAGAGCCTTCGTCAAAAAGTTGCTTAATTCTTTTTTCGGAATTTATACGGAAGTGGTAGTTACATTGCGGACAAACGTCCATGTTGTCTTCAACATCTTTTTTAAGAAGTTGAGCGTCGCAGTTGTAACATTTTACCCACAACTTGCTGATACTGTCGTCAATTTGTGTTTCTTCCAAATCTCTGTGTGCGATTTGAAGTTCTTTTCTTTTATTAAACCAATCTTTTATTGTCATATTAATATTTCACTTTCGGTTAGATTTTAACAAATTTTGCGCGTCCGTGCAAAAAAGTTACATTTTTTCGGGCGCACTTGCTCCGATGAGGTTCAAACCTGATTTAAGAACGTAAATCGTTGCTTGAACCAGCGAAAGTTTCGCTTTAGAAAGCTCTTTATCATCAGATAAAATTCTTACTGCCGCGTAGAACTTGTGGAAAGTTGCGGCGAGTTCTTTTAAGTATTTGGTGAGTAAATACGGTGTATAGTTCGTTGCTGCGTGAACTACGACCGTTTTATACTCGTCAAGTTTTTCTATCAATTTTTGAATTTCTTCTGCTTCTTTTTCATCTTTCCATAAAATTTCAAGATTTTTTGCAGTTAAATTTTCAAAATATTCGTCAGTTTCTTCTTTTGTAAAGATAGGCGGAAGAGATGTCTTTTCAACCGTATCGTGTCTTTCGCCGTGGGCATTTCTTATAATCGAACAAGCCCTTGCGTGTGCGTATTGAACGTAAAATACGGGGTTTTCGTCGGTTTTGGACTTAGCGAGTTCGACGTCAAATTCTAAAGTTGTGTCGATATCTCTCATAATCATCCAAAATCTCGTTGCATCAACACCGACTTCGTCAATCAATTCGTCGAGAGTAACCATTTTTGTTCTTTTGCCCATTCTGACCTGTTCGCCGTTAACGGAGAGGTTTACGAGTTGACCCAAAAGAACGATTAAAGAATCGGGGTTGTAGCCTAATGATTGGATTGCGGCTCTCATTCTCGGAATGTAGCCGTGGTGGTCTGCGCCCCAAATGTTTATTAATTTTGAAAATCCGCGTTTTAATTTGTCGAAATGGTACGCGATATCTGCCGTAAGGTATGTATAAGCGCCGTCTGTCTTTTTGATTACACGGTCTTCGTCGTCACCGTATTTTGATGATTTGAACCAAAGCGCGCCTTCTTTTTCGTACAACATACCTTGTCTGTCCAACTCGTCAAGGCACTTTTGAACGTCCCCTCTTTCGTGAAGCGACGTTTCAAAATAGAAATTGTCGAAATGAGTTTCAAATTTTTCAAGAAGTGCTTTTTGTTTGCCGAGCATATCTTTTTTTGCGTAAAGAGAAAGAATTTTGTGTGTTTCTTCATCTGCTTCTTCTCTGTTTTCTTTCGCAATTTTTTCGGCAAGTTCGGGGTGGTCTTTTACAAAACTCTTAGCACAATCAATCAAGTAATCCCCTGTGTAATAAGCCTTTGCCTTTGTGTCGACTTCGGGAAATTCAGCATTAATGCCCATTTCCTGCAAAACTCTGATGTACAAAGAACGTCCGAGGTTGTTAATTTGGTTGCCGGCATCGTTTACGTAATATTCTTGGAACACGTCGTAGCCCGAGAATTTCATAACGTTTGCGAGGGTGCTTCCTACCGCAGCCCATCTTCCGTGACCGATGTGGAACGGACCTGTCGGGTTTGCGCTTACATATTCGAGAATTATTTTTTCACCGTTTCCGACATTATTTTTGCCGAAGTCGGTTTTTTTGCTCAAAATATCTTCTACCGTTGCGCTGAGAACAGCGTATTTTGAAGAATTTTTGATTTTGAAATTGATAAATCCGCCAACAATATGAACCGTGCAGTTTTCGAGTTCTTTTGTGCCATTTTCGGGTGCTTCTTCTCTTTCCATAAACTTAACAATGCTTTTTGCCGTGTCAATCGGGGATTTTCTCGTGAATCGGCAAAGACAAGATACGTTTACTGCAATGTCGCCAAAGTCTCTGTTTTTAGGAACTTCCGCTTTAAATTCGGGAAGATTTGCTTCTTCCGAATTTCCGAGTTCGCCTGCCGCAATCGCTGATTTTACGGCACTATTTATCAAATCCAAACATTCTTGTTTCAACATAACTTAATTCTCATTTCTGTGTTCAATATAAACATTTTATCATAAAAATAAATCGTCAATATTTTGTCGAAAAGTCTTGTCTTTGTTGATGTTTAACAAATTAAATCTTTTTTGCTATAATTTTTCTATGAATATAAAAATAATTGCGGTCGGAAAAATAAAAGAAGATTACGTCAAATCTGCGGTGAACGAGTACATCAAAAGGCTCTCGCCGTATTACAGGCTTACTGTTACGGAAATACCCGCAGAGCAGATAAACGACGAGTCTTTGGCGGAAAAATACAAAGAAACCGAAGGGGATAAAATTCTTTCCGCAATCAAGCCCGATTCTTATGTCATTACCTTGGAAATCCTCGGCAAGATGCTTTCTTCGACCGAACTCGCTCAAAAACTCAAAGATATTACAAACTCCGGTGTCGGAGAACTCGTTTTTATCATCGGAGGGGCAAACGGTTTGCACAAAAAAGTCTCTGACAGAGCGGATTTTAAACTTAGTTTCTCAAAATTAACCTTTACTCACCAACTAATGCGAATGATTTTGGCAGAACAAATCTATCGTGCATCAAAAATCAACGCTCACGAGCCTTATCATCGTTAATGAGTATAACAATGGTCGTGTTCTTCGCCGTTTGAATGATTGTGTTTTTGCTTCATATCGAGCAAAATAGCCGACGTGTCTTTAATAAGCCCGATTGACCAGCGCAAAATCAAAACACCGCCGACAATTCCCATTATCGGGTCGAGGAAAAACCATCCGAGAAATTTTCCTGCCAAAAGTGCTATGATTGCAAGCACGGAGGTTAATGCATCCGTCAAAATGTGCAAATATGCTGCTTTGTAGTTGTAATCTTCTTCCTTGTCGTGATTTTTGTCTTTTTCTTCCATTATCAAAAGGCAAATTCCGTTGACTACAAGCCCGATAACCGCAACAAGCGCTGCTGTGTCAAACTCGATTAACAGCGGATTGAAAAATCTGACGAGAGATTCGCCGATAATCCATAAGCCTGTAACACCCAAAAATAACGAACTTGTATATCCGGCAAGGGTTGAGATTTTGCCCGTTCCGTTCGGAAAAAGTTCGGAATCTTTCAGCGCGTTAATTAAAATATACGCGGAAAATGTTATCGTTAGTGCGAATGCGTGTGTTCCCATGTGCCATCCGTCCGACAATAATGCCATCGAATTTGTGAAATATCCGAATGAGATTTCCGCTATCATTGTTATTAATGTTACTATAATTACTATTAATGTTTTCTTCGCGTTGTTTTGAATGTCGATTTCGTGATGATGTGCCATTATCGTAACTCTTTCATTTTGCTGATAATTTCTTCTATTACGTCGTGCTTTTCCTGTTCGGAACAATTGTTCATGCAGTCTTGCAAATGATGTGCCGCAACTATTTCCCAGACGCTTCTGAGCGCTGATGATGCCGAGGAAATTTGGTGCAGAATTTCCATACAACCACGGTCTTCTCCTATCATTTTGTTTATGCCGCGCACCTGTCCTTCGATTTTATTGAGCCTTTTTGCAAGGTCCTCGTTTGTATTATTTTTTCTGCAAGACATTTATTTCTCCTTAGGGTATACCCCCTACCCCTATCATATAACTTTTGAAAATTTTGTCAAGCGGAGAATTTGTAAAGATTGGTTATTATTGAGGAAATAAGGATTGCGGAATTTCTATAATGCTTTATACTCTAAAAGTCAGTTGTTTGAGGTGTTATTATGAAGAAATTATTGTTATTGTTGGTGCTTGTTGTTATTGCAATGCCTGCTCGGGCGGGATTTCGTCCGACGGAAGAAAATACAGTTGTAAAATTGGATAAGGTTTTTAAAATGCCTGATGATTCGTACGTTACGATTATCGGCAATATTGTCAAACAGGTGGGTAAAGAAAAATATTTGGTAAAAAGCGGAAACTCAACGATTGTCGTGGAAATTGATGACGCATTGCTTTGGAATATTGATGTTACTCCGAAAAATCAGGTGAAAATTACAGGTGAGGTTGAAAGAGATTTTCGCTCGGTCGAACTTGATGCGTCAAAAATCGAAATTATAAAATAAATAATATTGTCAAAGTTTTGTTTTTAAGTTTTTGTAATAGTTTAAAAAACAGACTTTGACAATTTTTATGTTTGTTTTATTATCTTTATACAAAGAGAAACCATTTCGATAGAATAGAGATATTCTATAAGTTTGGCATGTTTTGTATTCAAATCAACATAGAAGGTGAAAACAAATGGGTATTAAAGGAAAAGTAGACAAGATGGTAGTAATGGCTTGCGAAGATTGCAAGGAAAGAAACTACACAACTACTAAGAACAAAAAGAACATCAAGGAAAGACTTGAACTTAACAAATATTGTCCGAAGTGCAAAAAGCACACTACGCACAAGGAAACAAAATAATTAAATATAATGAGCGTCCTTAGTTCAGTTGGTAGAACGTCGGTCTCCAAAACCGGATGTCGAGGGTTCGAGTCCTTCAGGGCGCGATTTATAGAAAAAGAGGAACAATGGCAGAATCAATGCAAAATAATGGAAATTTCGTAGAAGGTCTTAAAACCTATTTAAAGGGTGTTAAGACGGAATGGGGAAAAATCACTTGGCCGCCAAAACAACAGGTCGTTGGTGAAACTATTCAAGTTATCGTTGTTACGACTATTTTCACCGTGTTAATTTTGTCTATGGACTTGATATTCAAGTGGATATTGAGTTTTCTTCCCAAAGTATAAAATCCTAAACTAAAAGACAGGAAAAACAATGACTACTGAAAATAACGAAAACTTAAACGAAGTTAAGGAAGTTGCGGCACACAAAGATAAACCGCAAAAGAGATGGTATGTAGTTCACACATATTCAGGTTACGAAAATAAGGTAAAAACAAACCTTGAAAAACGTATTGAATTTATGAACATGGGTGAAAAAATCTTCAGAGTAGAAGTTCCTCAAAAGCCGGTTACGAAGATTAAAGACGGCAAAAAGACAGAACGTGAAGAAAAGATTTATCCCGGATACGTTTTGGTTGAAATGATAATGGATGAAGACAGTTGGTATGTAGTTCGTCACACGGCGGGTGTTACCAAGTTTGTCGGTTCCGCTAAGAAGCCTATTCCTGCAAAGGATAGCGAAATTAAGAGAATCTTGTACAAGACACAAACGACCGTTGCTAAAGTTGAACTTGATGTTAAAGTCGGCGACAAGGTCAGAATTGTATCAGGACCGTTCTCAGACTTCATCGGCGATATTACGGAAGTATATCCCGATAAATCAAAACTCAGAGCGACAGTTTCAATTTTCGGCAGAGAAACCCCTGTTGAACTTGAATACAAGCAAATTCAAAAAGTATAACCGAAAGGTTGCATGAAAAATAAGCGGAAGGGGCAGACCCGTTTGTACCGCGAAAGGAGAAAACATGGCAAAAAAAGTAGTAGGAAAAATCAAACTACAAATTCAAGCCGGTAAGGCAAACCCGTCACCGCCGGTAGGTCCGGCACTCGGTCAGCACGGTGTTAACATCATGGAATTCTGTAAGCAATTCAACGCTAAAACAGAAGCGCAAGCAGGTTACATTATTCCTGTTGTTATTGATGTATACGAAGACAGATCTTTCTCATTCGTAACAAAATCACCTCCGGCTGCAGTTCTTATTAAGAAAGCAATCAACCTTCAAAGCGGTTCTGCTACACCTAACAAGACTAAAGTCGGACAAATCACAAGAGCTCAACTCGAAGACATTGCTAAAATCAAGATGGAAGACTTAAATGCAACTACACTTGATGCAGCAGTAGAAATGATTAAAGGTTCTTGCAAAGCAATGGGTGTAACCGTAGTTGATTAGTAAGCGGAAGGGGTGACTCCCGTTTGTACCGCGAAAGGAGAATAAAATGTCAAAATTAACGAAAAAACAACAAAAAATACAAGAGTTGATGAAAGACTTTGTTCAGCCTTCATCAGCTATTGAAGCAATCAAAATGCTTCAAGCGGTATCTAAAGAAGTTTCAAAATTCAACGAAACAGTTGAATGCCACATGCGCTTAGGTATCGACGTTAAGCACGCAGACCAACAAATCAGAAGCACGGTAGTTCTTCCTGCCGGCTTGGGTAAGACGGTACGTGTTTGCGTTATTGCTAAGGGTGCTAAGGCAAACGAAGCATTAGAAGCCGGTGCAGACGCAGCAGGAGCTGAAGAAATCATTGATAAAATTTCAGGCGGTTGGTTTGAATTTGATACATTGATTGCAACTCCGGATTGCATGCCGATGTTAGGTAAATTAGGTCGTGTTTTGGGTCCTAAAGGCTTGATGCCGAACCCGAAAACAGGCACGGTTACTATGGATGTTGCTAAAGCAGTTAACGATGCTAAGGCAGGTAAAGTTGAATTCAGAGCAGACAAACAAGGTATGATTCATTGCCCTGTTGGTAAAGCAGAATTTTCAACTGAAGATTTGATGAAAAACTTTGTAACTTTTGCAGATGCTATCATCAAAGCAAAACCGTCAGCAGCGAAAGGTACTTACCTTAAATCTGTTTATTTGACAACTACTATGGGACCCGGCATCAAATTGGATGCTAAGAACCTTCCTTCGGAAGTAAAAGAATACTTGAACGCATAGTATTACGTATTTTATACGGCAGGACAGTTTTATGCCCTGCCGTTTTTTAGTAAAGAGGATTTTATGGCGAGAAAAAGGGATAAGAACGAGTCGTTGAAAAAGTATATTCTTTCTAGGGTAGGATGTTTCTTCGGACAAATTTTATTTTTAATAAATTCTTATTGCGTAGTTTTCAAGAACGTTAATCACCCTGATATGAGTGACGGAAAGAAATACGTTTTTGCGATAATGCATTCGCAGCAATGCGGTGCTTATTCTATTTTGAACAGAGAAAATCTTTATTCGATGATTAGTTATTCAAGAGACGGAGATTTGGTTGCGGAAGCAGGCGGACGAGTCGGAATTAATGCGGTTCGCGGTTCTTCAAAACGCGGCGGCGCGGCAGCGGCTCTTGAAATGATTGATAAGGTTAAGGCAGGTGCGTCGGCATTTTTGGCGGTTGACGGTCCGAGAGGTCCTGTCGGAGTTGTTAAAAAAGGCTGTGTAGAAATTGCGAAAGTCGGCGGAGCGAAGATTGTTCCTATGGCTTGGAAGACGACACCGTTTTGCACTCTTACGGTAAATTCTTGGGACAGATTACAAATCCCGATTGTTCACTCAAAAACGGTTTCTTTATATGGCGAACCGATTGACGTTCCGGAGGATGCATCGGATGAGCAAATGGAAGAAATTCGCCTGAAAGTCGAACAGGAGATTAAACGTCTTAATGATGATTTAGACAAAAATTTCAAGCATTATTATAAAACAGGTATAGTAAACAGACACAAATCAAAATCTGTTGTTTCTTGGTTCTAAGATTGGAGGATTAATGAAAAAAGTATTATGTTCTGTTTTTGCGGTTGTTTCACTTGCATTGTTGACGCTTTTGGCATGTGGCTGTAACTGTTCAAGCACAAAGGCAGAGGCTTGGCAAAAACGCGATAAAAATGCAAAGACAGAAGTTAAGGCAGAAAAAACAGTTGAGCAAAAGGCGCAAGACAAGTCAGAATACAATCAATTTCAGGACTTATACACTCCTGCTTTCCAATTAATTTGGAATGATTTTTCTGATAAACTTGTTGGTCACGAGGTTAAGTTTGTCGGTGAAAATCCGCAAATTTTGAGCGATTTGAACCAAAGACGTTTGACGGAAGATATGTTGTTGAAAAAAGATTATTATAAGACGATAGCACCGCAAACTGTCAAAACTAAGAAAACCATTGAAAAGGCTATAAAGAAGCAGTTCAACGAAAAGAGTCAAATTCTTGATACCGTAAGTTGGTTGAAAAAAGATGACGGCGTTCACAAGATTTTGTACTGTATGTTCAAAAAGGACATTTTCTTTGAAAAAGTCTTTAAAGAACTCGATCCGCTTCCGTTTTTTGGAGAAACTCGCTCTAAGGATGCTTATAAAATGTTCGGCGCAACAAAAGATCAACATAAGTTTTCTCATCAGGTTAAACCTGTTTATTATAATGACGAAAACGATTATGCCGTAAAACTTTTGACTAAGACCGGCGACGAAATTATTTTGTTGGCTTCAAATTCAGACGAACCTGTTTTGTCGATTTGGGATAAACTTTATGCCGAAAATTTGACGAAAAAGAGCCATTTGGACTTTGATAAACACTCAAAATTGATTGTTCCGTTCGTAAAACTTTCAAAAACATTCAAATATGATGAGTTGACTGGAAAAGATATCGTTGGCAGCAAGTATATTATTGATTCCGCGATTGAAGTTATTGACTTCAGCTTGGATAATACAGGCGCAAGAATCAAGAACGAGGCTATGATGGGGGTGAGAACGACGGCTTTGAGACCGCAAGAACCCGATAGACTTTATTACTTTAATAAACCGTTCGTGTTGTTTATTCGTGCAAAAGACGGTAAGGTTCCGTATTTCGCATTGAAGGTCAAGGATACAACTTACTTGCAAAAAGGTTAAACTAAAAGGTGGCATAATTGCCACCTTTTTTTGTAAATACTGCTTCAATTAATAAGTACGATATTGTAACTCGTTGTTTATGATTTTTAACTAATAATAAAGATAAAAGCCTCAGTATGACGTATCCCTTTTCCGTCATTCTGAGGTCTTGAAAAGACCGAAGAATCTGTTTTATTCAAAACAAACTTTGATTATTGCTTCACACCTTCAAGTCGTTCATTCCGTTTTGCTATTCGCAAAACTTCCATTCACTTTTTCGGTGCTACTTCGGACTGGGTTCGCGTTGCTCACACGGCGTCCTACGCAAAATCAAAAAAAAGCCCTCATAATGAGGGCTAAAGATTGTTTAGAGAGTGTGTTGAGTTTAAAAATTTAAGAGAGTGTTTAAATTTAAAATCTGTTTTACTTTTCACAAACTGTGAAAATATAACTAAGAACTAAGCGATGAAGTTGTGACCGAATCTTGATGCTCCAACGAGGTAGCATTCTTCGAGCATTGTGTTAAGGTTTCTGTAAACTTTTGCTGCCGGTTTTTCTTCTGCTTTTGCAAGTGAAACGATTGATGCTTTGTACATATCTGCTGCATTTACTACAAAAGGGTTCATCTCGTTTCTCTCTCCGTTCTCTACTCTTTTATAAAGTATTCCTTCTTTAAAAAATTGACTTTTTGTATATATCAAAAGTAATATATCTTAACATATTAGCAAGATACTTGTGACACACGGGGTTTAAACACGACAACTTCGTTGGACTAAAATCTAACCTACATTTTGAGATAACCAAAAATAAAATCTGAAGCAGATTCTTCGGTCTTTCAGACCTCAGAATGACATGGAATATCTCTCGTCATACTGAGCGTAGCGAAGTATCTTTATTTTTTAATTTTTTTTGTTGGGTTAAAACCCAACCTACAATTTCTAAAATGCTTCGATAGGTTTTTAACCAAACCTATGTTTTTATTTAAACAAATGTGTAAGCGTATAGTTAACAGAATTTACTAATATTGTCAAAACAGATTCTTCGGGCGTTGCCCTCAGAATGACGGTCGGACGAAGTCCGATAAAACGAGCGAATGCGAGTTAGCTCTCCGCAGGAGCCGTCTTCTTTTCTTTCTTGTTGGGGTACACGTTATTCTTTCTTTTCTCATCGGAAAGAAA
>OHFC01000181.1_pt1 | contig 18018 bp, 18 predicted proteins | sample 1567421 | NCBI WGS metagenome assembly OHFC01 (sample SAMEA3879600, study PRJEB24766) | human gut metagenome | biome: human-associated habitat; feature: feces | place: USA | collected 1985/1987 | reverse complement strand
GTTTGATGTTTTATTTGATGGGCAGATATTTTTGTTATATTTTCATCAAAAAAATTAACAATAAATCAATATATTTTTTGGACAAAGTACTTGCAAATAATACCGAAATAGTGTAGAATAATATATGCATAATACTGTGCGCTGATGAAGGCGATTGTCTTTATCGGATATCAGTATAAAAACACTATTGGAGGTTTTTAAAAATGTCAGTAAAAGTTGCAATTAACGGTTTCGGCCGTATCGGTCGTCTTGCATTCAGACAGATGTTTGGTGCAGAGGGCTATGAGGTAGTTGCTATCAACGACCTTACAAAACCATCAATGCTCGCAGATCTTCTCAAGTATGATACAGCACAGGGCGGTTACTGCGGTAAAATCGGTGAGAACCTTCACACAGTAGAGGCTGATGACGAGAACAACACAATCACAGTTGACGGCAAGACTCTTACAATCTATGCTAAGGCTAACGCTGCTGAACTCCCATGGGGTGAGATCGGCGTAGACGTAGTTCTTGAGTGCACAGGTTTCTACACATCAAAGGCAAAGAGCCAGGCTCACATTGATGCCGGCGCTAAGAAGGTTGTTATTTCTGCTCCCGCAGGCAACGATCTGAAGACCATCGTCTACTCCGTCAACGAGAAGACCCTGACCGCTGAGGATCAGGTCATCTCCGCTGCTTCCTGCACCACCAACTGCCTGGCTCCCATGGCCGACACCCTGAACAAGACCTACCCCATCGTCTCCGGCATCATGACCACCGTTCATGCTTACACCGGCGACCAGATGATCCTGGATGGTCCTCAGCGCAAGGGCGACCTGCGCCGTGCTCGTGCTGGCGCACAGAACATCGTCCCCAACAGCACCGGTGCTGCTAAGGCCATCGGCCTGGTCATCCCCGAGCTGAACGGCAAGCTGATCGGCGCTGCTCAGCGTGTTCCCACCCCCACCGGCTCCACCACCATCCTGAACGCCGTTGTTGAGGGCAACCCCACCAAGGAAGAGATCAACGCTCAGATGAAGTCTCAGGCCACCGAGTCCTTCGGCTACAACACCGATGAGATCGTTTCCTCCGACATCGTTGGCATGCGTTTCGGCTCCCTGTTCGATGCCACCCAGACCATGGTCATCAATCTGGGCAACGGCACCAGCCAGGTGCAGGTCGTTTCCTGGTACGACAACGAGAACTCCTATGTTTCTCAGATGGTCCGCACCATCAAGCACTTCGCTACCCTGCTGTAATTCCGGTTCGGATAATGTAAGATTCCCCGCGGCACCCAAAGTGCCGCGGGGATTTTTCGCTGTTCAGGGCTGCCAGAATTCGTTCAGGCTCCGGCGCACCTTGCCGGTATAGCCCGTTACCGGGTGGGCTTCCAGCATGGAGCGCAGCACCGCTTCTTCGGTGGCCTCCGCAACGGCGCGGAAGGCGTCGTCCATGTGGGACTCGTGGATGCAGCGGAAGTTCAGGCAATCGCCCTGCGCGGGAATGCGGTTGGCGGTGGAAAAGCCTACCATGACTTCGCCGCTGCCGTGGCCGATGTAGCTGCCCAGCCGGGCAAGCCCCACGCTGCACCGGCGGATGATCCGTCCCAGCTGGCGGGAGGTGACGGGCAGGTCGGTGCCGACGATCATGATGCAGCTGCCCTCGTCCGGAGTGTCCTCCCGGATGCGCCGCTCGATCTCCTTGCCGATGTTTTCCCCGCCGATGGTCAGATCCCGCAGACAGCCGTGGTTCGTCAGAACCAGCACGCCCACGGTGAAGGTCTCACCGCCGATCTCCACAAGCCGGGAGGAGGAACCGATGCCGCCCTTCAGGTCGTGGCAGGTCATGCCCTTGCCCGCGCCCACGTCGCCCTGCGCAAAGTCCGCCGACGCGGCGGCAATGGCGGCGAAGACCTCCGCCTGCCCCACCGCCCGGTGACGGATGTCATTCAGGGATGCGTCGTTGCACTCGCACACCACGGGGTTCACGGAATAAACCGGATATCCCCGGCGCTCCCCCTGACGGCACATATATTCCACCATGGCGTCGTGAACCAGCCCCACGTTCAGGGTGTTCGTCAGGGCGATGGGGGTCTCCAGCGTCCCCAGCTCCCCGATCTGCATCAGCCCGGCGGTTTTTCCGAAGCCGTTGAGAACGTGGTAAGCCGCGGGCATTTTATTGCGGAAAATGTCATCCTCGCAGGGCAGGATCACCGTCACGCCGGTTTTGTGCCGTTCATCGTCCACGGTGCAGTGGCCGACGCGGACGCCTGACACGTCCGCGATGGAGTTCCGCGGCCCGTGGGGCATGCGGCCGATGTTCAAATCCATAAAAAATCCTCCTGAGTGTTTTTTTGACATTATACCGTTTCGGACGGAAGAATGCAACGGTTTTGCCATAAAGAGGGAGGTTTCCCGTGAAGCGGCAAAAATCCCGTGTTCATGCTGCTGCGGAGGGTTGACCCCTATGTTACAATTAAAATTGGAAACCAAAAGGAAGGCGGCACCGGATGGTGCGGAAGTGTGAACCCAAATGAAAAGATGCCCCTGCTGCGGCGCGCCCTACAACGGCAAGCGTTGCCGGGAATGCTACTACGAGCCGTTTACCGAAGAAATCGCCCACGGCCTGCACACCCACGAGGGGGAGCCGTTGATCATTGAGCAGCCCGAGGACAGACCCGTCCGCCGGAGCGTCCCCACCCGGCAAAAAGAATGCAGGCAGTATTCCGGAAAGCGGAAGAAGACCAGCCCCAAGTGGCTCTGGCCGATTCTGATCGTAACCGCGTTCATGGTGGCGCAGTACGTGCTGACGGAGTTCATTACCGAAAAAGTGAGCAGCATGTCCTCCCTGTGGAGCGACGACGGGGACACCTGGGAGACGGAAGCGGTGATTCGCCCGGAGGATTTCCACCACCAGACCGTCCTGTACGATAAGGGCGGCATCCTGGCCGTGGCCGACTGGCGGGACGGGGACACATACACGGACGAGATTCCCGTCTACCTGCGCAACGATTCAGACCGGGACGTTATGCTTATGAGCAGCATGGACTGCGTCAACGGCTACATGACGGAGTACCGCCTCTTTTTGGGCGAGGTGGAAGCGGGACAGGAGGAAATGACCTCGATCTGGGTCAACGATACCGACCTTGAAAGCGGAAATATTGAAACGATCGGCGAACTCTCGTTCTGCTTGGAAGTGACGGATGCCAGCGACTACAATCCGCTGGATTCTACGCCCCCCATTACCCTGCGCGCAGACAAGAACAATGTCCGGTCGGTGGAGAGCGGCGGCACGACGGTTCTGGAGGAGGCGGGCATCACCCTTACCTACACGGGCAGCGAGGGTGAGCTTTGCGAGGACGGCGCCTTCCTGTTCCGGGTAGAGAATCATTCCGAGCGGAATATCTGGCTCTACACGATGGAAACCTATGTGAACGGCGAATCCGCTGATCTGTTCCTGTTCGACGAGCTTGCGCCGGACGCCTGGGGCAAGTGCGAAATGTGGCTGTATGACGCGGGCGTGGAGCGGGTTCGGGACATCACCTCCCTGGAGCTGGTGCTGGGCGTCCTGGATCATGACACCGATGAGCTTTTGCTGGAAAGCAAGCGGGTCAGCATTCCCGTTACAAAATAGTGATTTCTTCCCCCGGCTGCATCAGCAGCCGGGGGAGCATTCGCTTCCAAAAAATCCACGAAAAAAGCAACGAGCCATTGCAAGAACGGCGGAAATTTGATACTATATAGAAAACATGGGGCGGCCACGCGCCCGCCCCGAAAAACGATCAGGTGAAACCATGAACACCAAAGAAGATTTTATTGCCGTCTTCGACTCCGGCGTGGGCGGCATCAGCGTACTGCGGCACCTGCGGCGCTTCATGCCCGGGGAAAGGTATCTCTATTTCGGCGACTCCGCCAACGCCCCCTACGGCACAAAAACCAAGGACGAGGTGGAAGCGCTCACCTTCGCCGCAGCGCGGCGGCTGATGGCCCGGGGGGTCAAGGCACTGGTGGTAGCCTGCAACACCGCGACCTCCGCCGCCATTCACGACCTGCGGGAAGCCTACCCGGACACCATCATCGTCGGCATCGAGCCTGCCCTCAAGCTGGCCTACGACCGGTATCACGGCGGCGGCATCGGCGTGATGGCCACGCCCATGACCCTGCGGGAGGAAAAGTTTGAAGCGCTGATGCACCGCTACGACCAGAGCTGCCGGATCTATAAAATCCCCGCACCGGGGCTGGTGGAGCTGGTGGAGCGGGGGCAGGCGGATTCCCCGGAAGCCGAATCCCTTCTGCGGGAGCTGTTCGCCCCCTATCAGGGAAAGCTGGACGAGGTGGTGCTGGGCTGCACCCACTACCCCTTTGCGGCTAAGGCCATTTCCCGGGTGCTGGGAAGCGGCGTCGCCCTGTTAGACGGGGGCGACGGTACCGCCCGGGAGACCCGCCGCCGTCTGGCGGAAGCGGGGCTTCTGGAAAACGGAACAGGCGAGGTCATCCTCACCAGCAGTCTCCCGGACAAGTCAATTCTCGAATTGTCCCGGAAGCTGTTGGATGAGAAATAGATATGGAGGAAAAGATTATGGACGACAACATTCTGGTCATCGGCATTGCCGGGGGCACGGGCAGCGGCAAAACCACCCTGATGAACAATCTGATTTCCCGCTTTGAGGGCATGGTCACGGTCATCAGCCACGACAACTACTATAAGCGCCACGATGACATGACCTACGAGGAGCGCAGTCAGCTCAATTACGACGAGCCTGCCGCCTTCGACACCAGCCTGATGGTCTATCATCTGGAAGAACTGCGCCGGGGGCACGCCATCGAATGCCCGGTGTACGACTTCACCATCCATAACCGGTCGGAGCAGACCATCCACATCGTGCCGAAAAAGGTCATCATCGTGGAGGGCATTCTGATCTTCGAGAACGAGGAGCTGCGCAACCTCATGGACATCCGGATTTTCGTGGACACCGACGCGGACATCCGCCTGTGCCGCCGCATCAAGCGGGACGTGAACAAGCGGGGAAGAACTTTGGAAAGCGTACTGAAGCAGTATCAGGACACGGTCAAGCCCATGCACGAGCGGTACGTGGAGCCGAGCAAGAAGTACGCCAACATCGTCGTCCCCGAGGGCGGAAAAAATCTGGTGGCGCTGGACATGATCGTCGGCCGCATCCAGCGGCATCTGGAGGAAACATGAATTACGAGAGTCTGATTTTTGACATTGACGGCACCCTCTGGGATTCCCGGGCGCTGGTGGCGGAGGGCTACAACATCCAGCTTAACAAAGAGGGGCTTTCCCGGTACTGCATCACGGCGGAAACCCTGAAACCCCTGTTCGGCCGGGTGATGACGGAAATCGCCGACGTTCTGTTTGCCGACTTTCCGGAAAAAGAGCGCTACGCCCTGATGGCGCGGTGCATGGAGACGGAAAACCGCCACCTCCACGAAAACCCCTGCCATATCGGCTACCCCGGCGTCCGGGAGACGATGGAAGAGTTGGCGAAGACGCACCGCCTGTTCATCGTCAGCAACAGTCAGCAGGGCTATCCGGAGCTGTGCATTTCCAAGCTGGGGCTGACCGGCTGCATCACCGGCCATCTGTGCTTCGGCGACACCGGCACCAGCAAGGGAAAGACCATCCGCACACTGATGGAGAAATACAACATCACCTCCTGCGCCTACATCGGCGACACCCAGGGGGATTACGAGGCCACGGTGGAAGCGGGCGTCCCCTTCCTCTGGGCAAGCTACGGCTTCGGCACCCCGGCGGGGTACGCCGGGAAAATCGACAGCTTTACGGATTTGCTGAAGCTGTAAACGTTACGGAGGTTCCATGAGTATTTCCATCGACACTTACTGCCTGCAATGCCTTCTGCGGCGAAACATCGCCCTCGCCCAGACTCTGGGGACGGAGGAGCAGGCAATGGCCTTTGCCAAAGAGATTATGAAGCTGTACCTGTCCGCGCCGGAGGGGGTGTCCTCCCCATGGTTCGGGCCGCAGATCGCCGACCTGCTTCACGATATGTACGGCCTTGACTATGACCGTTTCCGCCAGGAAAAGCTGGATTCCAACCGCTTCGTGCTGGAGCGGCTCCCCATGATCCGGAAAAGGGTGACGGAAGCCAAGGACCCGGTTTTCGCGGGACTGCAATTTGCCATTCTGGGAAATTATCTGGATTTTTCCGCCTTGCAGGGGCAGGTCAGCTTTGAAAAGCTGGAGGAAATGCTGGACAAGGCGCTGGAAATGGAGCTGGACGATCAGGTGTACGCTTACCTTTGTCGGGACTTGCGCCGGGGCGGGAAGCTGGTGTACCTGACGGACAACGCCGGAGAGATCGGCTTTGACCGGGTGCTGGCCGAGGCCATCGCGGCGGCGTATCCGGATATTTCCGTCACCTTCTGCGTCCGGGGCGCCATTGCCCAGAACGATGCGACCCGGGAGGACGCCGCCGCCGTGGGCATACCCTTCCCGGTGATCGACAACGGCAACCGGGTGGCGGGCACCCAGCTGGATATGCTGAGCGAGGAAGCCGCCGCGGCGCTGTCGGGCGCGGACGTGATTCTCGCCAAGGGCATGGCCAACGCGGAAACCATGCTGGGCTGCGGGTACAACGTGTACTACGCGTTTCTGGTAAAATGCCAGCGGTTCGTCACCCGCTTCGGCAAACCCATGTTCACCCCCATGCTGGTGAAGGAACGGGAGTAAAAAATTCCTCTGCTGCGGTGGCAACAGAGGAATTTTTGCAGTCAGGAATGGCGCTGGGTGGGCTGGAGGTAGCATTCTGTGCTCCAGCTGAAACCGTTATCGTACTCGACGGTCAGATAGACGGTCTTCTTGCCGTCCTTCAGCTGGACGAAGCACACGCCGTTTTCGTCAAAGAGATCGGTGATTTCCATGCTCTGATCTTTGTAGTAGACCCACACCGTTCCGTCCTCCCGGTAGGTCACATCGATTCTGTTCTGAAGGTCTTCCAGAAGCTCTTCCTCCGTCAGAGGGCGCTCCCGGCCAAAGGCGTCGATGGCTACACCGCCGCCCCCTTCGCTGTGTACCCCGTCGGCAGCTTCGTAGGTCAGCTCGTAGCTGCCGTCCTGAATTTCCAGAACGGCGTCGGTCTGATCGCCGTAGCACCAGAGCTGGATGGTTCGCTGAATGCCGCCCACGTCTTCCGCATAGCAGACGCCCGCCATGGCAAATACCGCAATCACCGCGGCGCACAGCAGCACCGCCTTCCGCAGGGAAAAATGCTTTTTCGTTTCCATATGGGTTACCTCCGTCAAAATGTCCTCGGAGGCATGAAGCACGCCGAAGGCACGCCGGTATTTTTCCTTATTCGTCATCGTTCCACGCCTCCATCAGTTTGGTTTTCAGGAGCTGCCGTCCCCGGTTCAGCTGGCTTTTGACGGTGCCTTCCCGCGAGTGGAGGATCTCCGCGATCCGGGCGACGCTGTAGTCCTCGTAGTAAAACAGGTGGATCACCGTCCGGTACTTGGCGGGCAGGGACATGACCGCCTCAAAGAGGGACTTATCCTCCGGCGCTTCAAAGACCAGCGTTTCCATATAGTCCTCCCATGAGACCCGGTGCTTTTCCCAGAAGGAACGCTTCTGATCTCTGGCCCGGTTGATGGCGACCCGCAGAAGCCATGCGCGGATGTGATCCTCGTCGGTAAATTCCTTGTCATAGGAACAGTACCGCAGATATGTATCCTGCACCGCGTCGTCGGCGTCCGCCTGATTCCCTGTGACGCTGAACGCCGCAGAGAAAACACGGTCGCCGTATAAGCGAAAGGCATCCTCAGCTGACAGTTTCATATGTAGCCCCTTTTTGTTGGGGGGAAACTCTGGCTCAATCGTCTTCGGCTGAGCAGCGGATCTTTTTCCCCAGCTGTGCGGTTTCCAAAGCGGGAAATACACAAAGTATTCCTCCGCTTTGGAAACCTTCATCTGGTGAAAAATCTCTCGCTGTCAGCTCTCGCCGATTGATCCAGAGCTTCCCCGTAGAAGTACTTCTGCCAATAGAACGTATGAGAAGCGGAAAAGGTTGCATATTCTGGAAAATTATTTTTGAGTATTGTATCATCCGAAGGGCTTTCCTTCAAGGGCGTTTTCCACCGCTGATTGGGCAAAATGTTGAAAAAAAGTCCCGGAATTTGTGAAAACCCTCTTGCCAAACAGGAAAAACAGTGATATAATCCTAACGTAAACAGGTAGAAGGTAGGAAAGAGAGGCGCGAGCGCCTCTCTTTCTTGCTGATTAAGGTCGTGTCTGAGAGCGGGTGAAAGCCACCTTTCGGACAGACTCAGGGAAAGGGTGTATCCATGAAAGTTACCGAACAAGTGGCGGCCTTCGCCGAACCCATCGTGAAAGAACACGGCTGCGAGCTTTGGGACGTGGAATACGTCCGGGAGGGCAGCGAATATTTCCTGCGGCTGTATATTGACAAGGACGGCGGCGTGGACATCAACGACTGCGAGGCCATCTCCCGCGCCGTTGACCCCATTCTGGACGAAAAGGACCCGATCCCCGGCTCCTACCATTTTGAGGTTTGCTCCGCCGGACTGGAACGGGTGCTGAAGCGCCCTTCTGATTTCCAGAAATATCTGGGCAGCCCCATCACCGTCAAGCTCTACCGCCCCAGAAACGGCATGAAGGAAATTCCCTGCGTCCTGCGCGCTTACGAGGACGGCAGGCTGACCGTGGAAGCGGGGAAGGAAACCGTAACATTTGAAAAATCCGAGGTCGCGCTGGTGCGGCTTCGTGTGGAATTCTGATAGGAGGACAGAATAAAATGGCAAGAAAGACAGCCAAAAAGCAGGCGGAAGCCCCCAAGGTGGACATCGGCGCGGAGATTTTCGCGTCCCTGCGGGAGCTGGAAAAGCTCAAGGGCATCCCTGTGGACTATATGGTGGAGCGTCTGAAGCAGGCGCTGACCAACGCCTACCGCAAAGACCGGGAGGATCGCCGGGACGTCCCAGCGGACAATGTGGTGGTCGATCTGAGCGAGCATGGACTTTCCATGCACATCGTCAAGACCGCCGTGGAGGAAGTGGAGGATACCGCGCTGGAGATCCCCATCGACGCCGCCCGGAACTATAACCCCGACGTTCAGGTGGGCGACCCGGTGAACATCCCCGTGGACATCCAGAAATTCGGCCGCATCGCCGCCCAGACCGCCAAGCAGGTGGTCATTCAGGGCATCCGGGAAGCCGAACGGGGCGTGGCCTACGAAAGCTATTCCAACAAGGCACAGGAACTGATGACCGGCACCGTGCTGCGCATCGACCCCACCACCGGCGATATGTTCCTGCGCATCGGTCAGGGTAATGATACCTCCGACGCCGTGCTTCAGGCCGGCGAGCAGATTCCCGGCGAAACCCACCACGAGGGCGACATGATCCGGGTGTACGTGCTGGAAGTCCACAAGATGGGCCGCGGCCCGCTGATCCACGTCTCCCGCACCCATCCCAATCTGGTGCGCCGCCTGTTCGAGCTGGAGACCCCGGAGATCGCCGACGGTCAGGTGGAGATCCGCAACATCGCCCGGGAAGCCGGTTCCCGCTCCAAGATGGCAGTTCGCGCCGCCATGGAGGGCATCGACCCCGTGGGCGCCTGCGTCGGCCCTCACGGCGGACGTGTGGGCGCCGTCGTGAAGGAACTGGGCGGCGAGAAGATCGACATCGTGGTGTGGAGCGAAGACCCCTGCCAGTATGTCCGGGCTGCCCTCAGCCCTGCGGATGTCATTGACGTCAGCCTGATCCCCGGCCAGAAAGCCTGCCGGGTGATCGTCCCCGACGACCAGCTGTCTCTGGCCATCGGTAAGGAGGGTCAGAACGCCCGCCTGGCCGCCCGCCTGACCGGCTATAAGATCGACATCAAGCCCGCCTCTCAGGCCGAACCCGCCGAGGAGACGGAGGAAGCATAAAAATCCGGAGCGATAAGGAGGCAGTTCGATGCAGAAGAAAATTCCCCAGCGGCAGTGTATGGGCTGCCGGGAACGGAAGGCCAAGCGGGAGCTGATCCGGGTCGTCCGCAGCCCCGAGGGCGAGGTCAGTCTGGACTTCGGCGGCAAGAAAAACGGCCGGGGCGCGTATATCTGCCCCAACCCCGAGTGCCTGAAAAAGGCCATCCGCTCCAAAGCGCTGGATCGCAGTCTGGAAGTGACCATCCCGGAGGAGGTCTACCAGCGGCTGGAAAAGGAGATGGAGAATGGATAAGGCGCTGCAATATCTGTCCATAGCCCGCAAGGGCGGCATGGCGGAGCTGGGCGAGGAGCCGGTAGGCGCGATCGCCCGGGCGGGAAAGGCGTACCTGATTCTGGTAGCCGCCGACGCTTCCGACCATACATGGCGTCGGGCGAAATCCTTCGCCGCCGGAACCGACCAGCAGTGCGTCCGCCTGAAATCCACCAAAGAGGAAATGGGCTTTGCCATCGGCCGGACCAGCCTTGCCATCGCCGCCGTGACGGATGTCCGGCTGGCGCTGACCCTGCTGACGGCGCTTGGCGAACCGGAGAAAAACCGGGAAGCTCTGGAAGTGCTTTCCGCCAAGGCCGAAAAGGTAAAGAAGCATCAGGCCGAAGCGAAAGCCCATGTAAAAAATGTGCGAAAAGGGAAAAAGAAGCAGTAGTTTTGAGTAGTAAGCAGAGCGCAGAAGCGCATATCCCCTGCGTTCCGCTTTCCGCTTGTCATATTTTGGAGGTGCGTTTTATCGTATGAGTTTAGTGAAGTATCGTTTGAAGGAGGTCGCGGCAGACTTCGGCGTTGCGCCGAAGGTGATCGCGGACATCATCTCCAAGTATTTTCAGAAGCCCAAGTCCAATACGCAGGTGCTCACCGATGAGGAACTGAATCTGGTGTTTGACAGCATGACCCAGACCCACCAGATCGCGTCGCTGGAGCAGGTGTTTGCCGTGAAGCCCGCGCCCAAGGCGGAGCCGCCCAAGCCCGAAGCCCCCAAGGCCGAGGCTCCCAAGCAGGAAGCCCAGCAGGCCGCGAAGCCCCAGCAGGCGAAGCCTCAGTCCCAGCCCCAGAATCAGAACCGTCCCCAGCAGCCCGCCGCGCCCAGCGCGCAGCCTGCCAAGGCAGACAAGCCCAAGGAGCCGGAGCGGAAGCGGGAGCGCCGGGTGGTGGACACCTCCGCCGTGCAGGTCAACGCCGGACGCTTTGCCGACGTGGACAATCTGGTCTCCGAGAAAGTGCAGAATTATCAGGGCGGCAAGCAGCGCATCGGCGGCAAGAAGGGTCAGCAGGGCAATAAGCAGCAGTCCGGCAAGTTCCGCGGCAGCAAGTCCCGGAACGAGGAGCAGGAGAAAATGCGCCGCCTGCAGATGGAGGTCGCCCGGAAGGCACCTCTGACGGTGAAGATCCCTGAGGAGATCACCGTGGGCGAGCTGGCTTCCCGGATGAAGAAGACCGCCGGAGAGGTCATCAAGTGCCTGATGAAGAACGGCGTCATGGCCGCCATCAACCAGACCATCGATTTTGACACCGCCGAGTTCGTGGCCACCGAGATGGGCTGCAAGGTGGAGAAGGAAGTCACCGTCACCATCGAGGAGCAGATCATCGACGACCATGTGGATACCGCCGAAGAGCTGGAGACCCGCGCCCCCGTCGTAGTGGTCATGGGTCACGTTGACCACGGCAAGACCTCCCTGCTGGACGCCATCCGCAAGACCTCCGTCACTGCGGAAGAAGCTGGCGGCATCACCCAGCACATCGGCGCTTACACCGTGGATGTGAACGGGAATATGGTCACGTTTTTGGATACTCCCGGCCACGCGGCCTTTACCTCCATGCGTGCCCGCGGCGCGAAGTCCACGGACATCGCCATTCTGGTGGTTGCCGCCGACGACGGCATCATGCCCCAGACCATCGAGTCCATCAACCACGCCAAGGCTGCGGACGTTCCCATTATCGTCGCCATCAACAAGATGGATAAGCCCACCGCCAACCCCGACAAGATCAAGGAGCAGCTGACCAAGTACGACCTGATCCCCGAGGAGTGGGGCGGCGAGACCGTCATCTGCCCCATCTCCGCCAAGACCGGTCAGGGGCTGGACAATCTGCTGGAAATGGTCATCCTCACCGCCGAGGTGCTGGAGCTGAAGGCCAACCCCAACCGCCGCGCCAAGGGCGTGGTGATCGAAGCGCGGCTGGATAAGGCCCGGGGTCCCGTGGCGACGCTGCTGGTGCAGAACGGCACGCTGAAGCAGGGCGATATCGTCATCGCCGGTACCGCCGTCGGCCGTGTCCGTGTTATGACCAACGACAAAGGACGCACCGTCAAGACCGCCGGCCCCTCCGTGCCTGTGGAGATCACCGGCCTTGCCGACGTGCCCACGCCGGGCGACGAGTTCAACGCCGTCACCGACGAGCGCATGGCGCGTGAGCTGGTGGAGCAGCGCCGTCAGGCGCAGAAGGACGCCCTTGCCAAGATGAACCAGAAGGTCACCCTGGACAATCTGTTCGCCAAGATGCAGGAGGGCGAAATGAAGGAGCTGCCGCTGATCGTCAAGGCCGACGTGCAGGGCTCCGCCGAAGCGCTGAAATCCTCTCTGGAGAAGATCTCCAACGAGGAAGTCCGCGTCCGTGTCATCCACGCGGGCGTCGGCGCTATCAACGAAAGCGACATTCTGCTTGCCTCCACCGCAGGCGCCATTGTGGTGGGCTTCAACGTCCGTCCCGACGCCGCCGCTGCTGCCAGCGCCCACCGCGCCAATGTGGATATGCGGTTCTACCGCGTGATCTACGACGCCATCGACGAGATCGAGGCCGCCATGAAGGGTATGCTCGCGCCCAAGTTCGAGGAAGTTGTCATCGGCCACGCGGAAGTGCGCATGACCTACAAGGTCAGCGCCATCGGCACCATTGCCGGCTGTATGGTCAAGGACGGCAAGGTCACCCGGGATTCTCAGGTGCGCGTTCTGCGGGACAACATCGTCATCCACGAAGGCGAGATCGGCTCCCTGCAGCGCTTCAAGGACGCGGTCAAGGAAGTCACCGCCGGTTACGAGTGCGGCATGAGCGTCGTGAAGTACAACGACATCAAGGAAGGCGACATCTTCGAGTGCTTTGTCATGCAGGAAGTGAAACGCTAAGTTATTCGCCGTGCCGCACGGGGAAGCTCTGGATAAACTGGCAAGAGCTGACAGCGAGAGATTTTTCACCAGATGAAGGCTTCCAAAGCGGAGAAATACTTTGTGTATTTCCCGCTTTGGAAACCGCACAGCTGGGGGAAAAGATCCGCTGCTCAGCCGCAGACGGTTTATTCAGAGTTTCCCCCTCGCGGCGCGGCGAAAACTGTTATTGCACAGAGGGGGAAACCCCCGATGTGCTGCTGAAAGGAGTACCCAATGTCATCCAACCGAATCAATCGGATCAATGAGGAGATCCAGAAGGAGCTGTCCGCCCTGCTTCGTACCGTGAAGGACCCCAGAGTGCAGGACACGATGATCTCCATTACCCGGGTGGAAACCACCCCGGATCTGCGCTATACCAAGGTATACGTCAGCTTTTTGCAGGAGGAGCGGGTGAAGGACGCCATGGCGGGGCTGAAATCCGCCGCCGGATACCTGCGCCGTCAGCTGGGACACAACCTCCAGCTGCGCTACAGCCCGGAGATCGTCTGGTCTGAGGACGATTCCATCACCTACGGCGCGAGAATGCTGAAGCTGATCAACTCCCTGGAGGTCAAACACGATGAAGACACTGACGAGAGCTGATGCGGCGCGTTTTCTTCTGGAACACGACCATTTTGCCATTTTGTCCCACCGCCGCCCGGACGGGGACACCGTCGGCAGCTCTGCCGCCTTGTGCCGGGGACTGCGGCAGCTGGGCAAAACCGCCCATGTGCTTGTCAATAAAGAAGTGACGCCCCGGTTTGCGTGGCTCCATGAGGGGCTGACCAAGCCATGGGTGGAGGAAGGCGACACCATCGTCTCGGTGGACGTGGCGTCTCCCGAGATGCTGCCTGCGGATTTCCGGCCGCTGTTGGGCAGAATCGCCCTGCGCATCGACCACCACAGCTCGGCGACCTCCTTTACGGAGCAGGAGCTGGTGGACGGGGACAGCGCATCCTGCGCCGAGGTGGTGTGGGACGTGCTGGAGCTGATGGGCGTCAAGGCCGACCGGGCGTTGGCGGAGGCGGTGTATGTGGGCGTTTCCACGGATACCGGCTGCTTCCGCTTTTCCAATACCACGGCGCATACCTTTTCCGTGGCGGCGCTGTGTACCCGGGCAGGGGCGCGGATCTACGAGCTGAATCAGGAGCTGTTTGAGACGAACACGCTGGAACGTCTGAAAATGCAGGCGTGGATTGTGGAGCATCTGGAGCTGCTGCGTGGCGGCGAAATGGCCATCTGCGCTATCCCCCGTGCCGTGGAGGAGGAGATCGGCGTCAACGAGGACGATATGGACAACATCTCCAATTTCCCCCGCACGGTGGCGGGCGTGCGCATGGCGGCGACCCTCCGGGAGACGGGGGACGGGGAGACGAAGCTGTCCGTCCGGGCAGTCCCCGGCTGCGACGCCACGGCGGTCACCGTCCGTTTCGGCGGCGGCGGCCACAAGGGCGCGGCGGGCGCGTCCATGAAGCTGCCTCTCGATGAGGCCGTCAAGGCTGTGGAAGCGGTCATGTCAGAAGTGAACTGAAATGAACGGAATTGTGATTATCGACAAGCCCGCCGGGTGGACGAGTCAGGACGTGACGGCGCGGCTGCGGCGGGTGTTCGGCACCCGGCGCATCGGCCACGGCGGTACGCTGGACCCCATGGCTACCGGTGTGCTGCCCGTGTTTGTGGGGCGCGCCACCCGGGGCGTAGAGTTTTTTGAACACGCCGAGAAGACCTACGAAACGGAGCTGCTTCTGGGCGTCGCCACCGACACTGAGGATACCACCGGTACGGTACGTGCCCGCCGGGAGGTCAGCGTGACGCAGGCGCGGCTGGATGAGGTTCTGGAACGCTTCCGGGGGGAGATCATGCAGATCCCGCCCATGTATTCCGCCCTGAAGGTCAACGGCCAGAAGCTGTGTGACCTCGCCCGGAAGGGCAGGCAGGTGGAGCGGCAGCCCCGCCCCGTCACCATCCACGAGCTTACCCTGCTGTCCCGGGAGGGGGATACCCTCCGTCTGCGGGTGCGCTGCTCCAAGGGCACGTATATCCGCACCTTGTGCGCGGACATCGGCGAAGCGCTGGGCTGCGGCGGATGTATGCAGGCGCTGCGCCGGACGCAGGCGGGGGAATATACCATCGCCGAGGCTGTCCCCTTACAGCAGCTGCTGGAAGCGGCGGAGCCGGAAACCTATCTGCGGGACGTGGACACCATGTTCCGGGGCTATTCCGCGGTGAAGCTCACCGTCAATCAGGAAAAGCGGTGCCGGAACGGCAACGCCTTTTCCGTCAGTCTTCCCGGCGGAACCTACCGCGCTTACAGCCAGTCGGGAGAATTTCTCATGCTGGCGAAGGTGGAAGACGGCGTTATGTCAACCATAAAGAGCTTTTTTGACGTACAATAAAAGAACGGAACGGAAAGCCCCGGCTTTTGCCGCAAGCTTCCGTTCCTGTCAGGTGAACCAATGAACAAGACGATTTATGCCCTTGGATTCTTCGACGGGGTACACGTAGGCCACGCCGCGCTGCTTGACCGGTGCAAAACCTTAGCGCGGGAAGAAAACTACCGTGCCGGGGTCGTGACCTTTGCCGCCCATCCGGATACGCTGGTGCTGGGGAACACCCCGCCCCTCATCAATACGCCCTACGACCGGGAGAAACTCCTTCGGGAACGCTTTTCCATGGAACAGGTCGTGACGCTGCCCTTTGACGAGCAGATGCACACCATGCCGTGGCGGGATTTTCTCAACATGCTGATACGGGACTATGCTGCTGCCGGGTTCGTCTGCGGCGAGGACTTCCGTTTCGGCTATCGGGGCGAGGGAAACGCGGACGCTCTGGAAGGATTCTGCCGGGAGCAGGGACTTGTCAGTGCCGTGGTGAACGACCAGATGATCGACGGCATCCGGGTGTCCAGCACCTACATTCGCCGCCAGATCGAGACGGGGGACATGGAGACTGCCGTGAAATTTCTGGGGCACCCCCATATTCTCAGCGGCTCCGTGGTCCACGGACACCAGCTGGGGCGGCGGCTGGGCATCCCCACCGCGAACCTGCGCCTGCCGGAGGGGCTGGCAGAGCCGAAATTCGGCGTCTACGCCTGCCGCGCTGTGGTGGAGGGCAAGCGGTACTGCGCCGTGACCAACATTGGCGTCCGACCCACGGTGGAGGGGCGCAGCGTCACGGTGGAGCCGTGGATTCTGGACTACGACGGCGACCTGTACGGCCGGGAAATCACGCTGGAATTCTACCGTTTTCTCCGCCCGGAGCGGAAATTTCCCTCTCTGGACGACCTGAAAGCGGAAATTCACCGCAACGCCGGGGAAACGAGAGCCTACTTTGGGGAATAACCCCTTGTTTTATCCGAGGAAATGCAGTATAATAAAGCATCATTCAGAATTGGGAGGACGACGCCATGCCGCTGCACGACGATGAAATGAATATGCGCCGTGAAAAGCGGGAAGCCCAGCGCAGAAAGCAGCAGGCCGAGGCTAAGCGGCTTCGTATCACGCTGATTCTGGCGGCGGTGGTGCTGGTGCTGTGCACGGCGGGGATCGTGTTCCTCACCGGCCGTTCCGACAGTTCCCAGACGACAGTGGCGGCGGAGACCCGTCCCACCCAGAAGCCCACCCAGGCGACAGAACCGGCCACCCGCGCCCAGAAAAGCACCAAAACCACCATCCACATCAAGGCGGCGGGTGACCTGAACGTGACCAACACTGTAATCAACGCCGGTGTAGCCGTGGGCGGTTACAATTACACCCGCGCCTTCATGGATGTGGCGTCCACCCTGTCCGACGCGGATCTGACGGTGCTGAACCTGGAGGGCAACATCTGCGGCGAGCCGTACGGCAGCGATACGACCTCCGCGCCCCGGGAACTGCTGGATGGACTGCGCAACGCGGGCGTTGACCTGATTCAGATGGCCAATTCCTGCACCATCAACAACGGCCTGATTGGCCTGACTTCCACCCTGCAAACCATCCGGGCAGCGGGCTTGGAGCCGGTGGGTGCGTTCGCTTCGGAGTCCGAGTTCCAGCAGTCCAAGGGCTACACCATCACGGAAGCTCAGGGCGTCAAGGTTGCATTTGTGGCCTTTACCAAAGGTCTGGGCGGCCGGGGACTTCCCGCCGGAAACGACAATCTGGTGAACATCCTCTATGAGGACTACGCCAGCACCTACGACAAGATCGACCGTACCCGCATCACCAGCGTTCTGAAGGCTGTGGAAGCGGAGAAGCCGGACATCACCATCGCTCTGCTCCACTGGGGCAGCGAATACAACGACGACATCAGCGACACCCAGAAGAGCATCGTCAACCTGATGAAAAAGCAGGGCGTGGACGCTATTATCGGCACCCACCCCCATACGGTGCAGGCCATCGAGTACGATGAGCTGGCAGGCACGCTGGTGGCCTATTCTCTGGGGGATTTCTTCGGCGACGCCTCCCGGGGCGGCACCAATTACTCCATCATTCTGGATTTGGAGATCACCAAGGATTCCAGCACCGGCACCACCAAAGTGACGAATTACAGCTACACCCCCATTTACACGGTCAGCGAGGCGGAAAGCGCCGACGGCTACCGCCGTGTAGTGCGCATCGACAAGACGGTGGAAGCATGGGAGGAAAATTATCTGGACAAGGTGAGCCAGTCGGCGAAAGAAAGCATGGTCTACGCGCTGGATCGTATCGAAGCCCGCATCAACCCGCCGGTAGTGGAAAAGAAGAAGTAATCGCGGAAACGTTCAGTGCCACAAGAATATGTGTTATGGAAACTCCCATGTGCTGCGGCACGTGGGAGTTTTTGAGCCTGTAAGGACGGTCTCTTGATATCGGGGTTGATACTAAAACCTAATTAAAGCATTTAATAATCCAATCGCGTCCGGTAATGCTGAAAATGGTATTAGGGGTAAGCGAGCAAATGGT
>OHFC01000168.1_pt1 | contig 19443 bp, 17 predicted proteins | sample 1567421 | NCBI WGS metagenome assembly OHFC01 (sample SAMEA3879600, study PRJEB24766) | human gut metagenome | biome: human-associated habitat; feature: feces | place: USA | collected 1985/1987 | reverse complement strand
GGGGAAACTGTTAGTACCGGTTTTAATATGTAATCTCTCCGTCGTGGGTCATCAGGGTGGCGCTTTCTACTGCGGGAATGGCGAGAACCTTTTCTATCAGGGCACCCTCGTCTTTCGTCTTCAGCTCAACGATCATGTCAATGCCCGTGCCGGTCATATTCCGGGACTTGATTTTGTAAAACCGGGTGCCGTCTTTCAGCACCTGCTCCAGCTCGGCCTGAATTTTGGAATCCGTGCCGTTGACCAGCAGGAGCAGCGCGGGCTTCACGTTGGGGACAAAATGAAGAAGCAGCATAACTATGGTAATCAGAATGGAGGCTTCCACGGCAACCTCAAGCAGACCGGCACCGCAGATGATGCCCACAGAAATCGTCCAGAACAAAAACGCCAAATCCATGGGGTCTTTTACCGCAGTTCGGAAACGGACGATGGACAGCGCACCCACCATGCCAAGAGAGATTACAACGCTGGACTGAATGGAGATGATGATGGAGGCGGTGATCATGGAAATCACCGGCAGGGAAATGGCGAAGGACTTGGAATAGAAGGCTTTCCGGCAGACGGCACTGTAGATCACGAAAATGTACGTGCCGATCAGGGCGGTGAGGATCAGCGTTCCTACGATGGACGTGGTAGAGAGGTCAGAATTGAACTGGTTCAAAAACGATTTTTTCAAAACATCCTGAATGCTCATGTTTTTTTCTCCTTATACTGTGAATTTTCTACATAAATAATACTTTGAGAACGCGGTCTGGGTCAGGCTGCCCAGATTCATGACTTCGTACAGGAAGTCCGGCAGAAACGCGTCGTACTTTACTTCCAGAATGTGCTTGCCGGTGGGGAGAACCGGCCGCAGGGGCAGGTAGGGGTCAAAGAAGCCGGAGATGTTCGTAGTGCTTCCAATGTTCCGGTCGAAGGTAATCCGGACATTCCCGGGCGCATACACGAAGGGGGTGCGCTCGTAGGCAACGATCACGTTCGGCTTCAGATTGTCCTGCTCGTGCAGTAAGAAAAGCTTTCGCAGCAGGTCGCTGTCAACGGCGGATTCCGGCAAAGACCCATTCAGAATCATAGCAAGCTGGTCTTTCGTCAGCGGACAGCTGACCTTATTGGTCATGGTATGCTCTTTCCGTTTGCATTCCAGCGTGATGCGGCGATCCGAGGCATTGTAGATTCGGATACGGAACTTCTCTCTGGGGTCGGTGCCGTTTTCGTTTTCCAAAAAGCAGCGGTTCTGCGCATCGTCAAAGTAGATGCTTCGGATGCTGTATGTCCCTGTTGCCGACGCATGGGAATCCGAAGGACAAATGTGGCGTATTCTTGCGAGGATCAGCTGAAGCTCTCCCTCGGAGCAGACGTATTTCAGCTCGTTCCGATAATGTCTGTCCTCGGAAACATCCGAATGGAGTAGTTTTTCAAGTTCTCTCATTGTACCTTCGCAAATACGGCTTCCAGGGCGATACCGCCGTCAACAGAAACTGTGACCGTTTCCCCGGCTCCGTCCGCGTCTCCTTTCCATCCCACAAATTCGTAACCGTCGTTGGCGGCGGCCGTAACGGTGATGGGATAGTCTGTAAAATACTGCCCCGACCAGCTGCCTGTAGACAGGTCAATCCGGGAGGTGTTGACTGTCACGCTTCCCATTTCCGGATGCGCAGTCGTGACCGTCACGTTTTCCAGAGAACCGGTCAGGCCGAATTCTTCGGCGAGGTGCGTTACCGCATAGGCCGGGCGCTTCCGGAAGAATCCGTCCAGCCAGTCCAGCGTGTAGCCGTAGTCGGCCAGCACTTCCTCCACATTTGCGGGGGCAAAGTTGTTGTTGAGCATATCCATGAAGGACAGGACAAACCGCTCCCGGAACTCCGGGCTGGTTTTCAGGGAACGGAAAAGGGTCGTGGAATCCAGACCAAAGGTGAAATTATTGGAGAAGGCGTTGATCTCCACAACATTGCCGTATTTGGGGCGGTATGGCATCCACGCGAGGGCGTCAATATCGTAAATACACCATCTCCACCGCTGGTCAGCGTAGGGCGATTTTCCGCGGGATGTACTGCGCCAGAGAACATAGTTGTGATTGTCGCTTAAATCGATGTTGCACAGATAGTAATTTGTTACGACGTAATCGATATAGCTTTGTACATCCGTTTCTTCCTGAAATGCTTCCCATTCCTGCGGATCGGAGAAGTCAGTGTCAGCGACCCAACCCATGTACTCCTGATAGCGGATATTATCCTCAGAGGAAATGTCCTCGTCATGGACGGCTCCGTCTTTGACCAAAACGAACCCGTCAACATTATAGTGCTGCCGAAAATATTGCTTGTCGTAGCGCTCGAGCATATAGCTGTTATACAGGAACTCCCCATTCAGGAATACCTTAACTGGAATGCTCCCTTGGACGGATACGGAGCGGTTTGAAACAAGGCGTGAGGCGAGCGTGTCGGGAAAGTAGCTTTTCAGCATAACAGCGTGGGTGCTTATGCCTTTATAGAGGGCTGCCTGAAAGGTATTGCTGCCGCTGTATTCCTCCCTGGCTGCAATCGTGAGACGTTTGTTTCGTTCCGCTCGGGCGGTGTTGCCCTGTAACCGTAAGCCGACAGCCTGATTTAGAATGTCGCCTGATTCGCCAAGCAACTCCGCCGTGGCCCTGACCTCGCGCTTTTTCTCAAAGTTCGGAACCGGTGCTTCCGTTGAAGAGTCGCCGCTCAGATACCACTCGTCATATTCCTTTCCGGTGACATAAATTCCGTCCTCGCCGAACAGATCATCGTACTCGAAAACAAGCGACAGCGTGTAGCCCCGTTCCGGAGGCTGGAGTCCGATAAAGTAGGTCTGCGTCAGGATTTCACTGGCAATGTCCCGTTCGTTTACGAAGACTGCCCGAATGACCGTTCCTTTTTCCACCGGCTGGGGATCGGGCGTGTAATTTTTCCAGTCAGTCACAACGTTCTGGACGGAATTGTACAGATTCTGTTCGGAAGACCGATTTTTCAGGGGGATTCCATCCTGATACAGCGTAGAATCAGCCGTGGGAGTGCTGCCGTCCGTGGTGTAATAGATACTGCCGTTGGACGGCGCGGTCAGGCGCAGCGTGAAGCCGTTCTCGTAATAGCCGCCTGAGACGGATGGCACAGGCATGGGAGCGGCGTTCCGGGCATTTATCCGGTCGAATATGACGAGACTCAGGATAAGAAGGACACAGGAAAAGACGATCAGGAGAATTCTGCGTCTCATATTGCGGCCTTTCTTACATTTTCTCCGGGGCGGAGAAGCCGAGGATGTGGATGCAGGTTTCCAGAATGTTTTTGGCTAAGCCCAGCAGGGCGATGTGTCCGGCTTTCAGGGTTTCGTCCGCTTCCTTGAGGACGGGAGTTTCGTGGTAGAATTTGTTCACCGCACCTGCCAGCTCGTAGATGTAGGCGCAGATCAGGTTGGGCGCGGAGGAAGCCAGGGCGGTTTCCAGCGTGGGCTGTAAGCGGGTGATGACGTTCATCAAGTCCTTGGCGAAGGGGTTCGCCGGGGGCTGGATGGGAAGGTGCGCCCAGTCGCCGTATTTCGCCAGAATGGACTTGATGCGGACGATGGTATAGAGAATGTAGGGGCCGGTGTTGCCCTCGAAGGCGGCGAAACGCTCCAGATCAAAGTTGTAATCCTTGGTGGGCTGATTGCTGAGATCGCCGTATTTCAGGGCGGCAAGGGCAATTTTCGCGGTGGTATCGTCCACTTCGGAGGCGTCCACGATTTTGTTTTCCACAACCTTTGCCCGGACGAAAGCCGTCATATCGGCGATGAGGGTCTCCAGCCGGAGAACGCCGCCGTCCCGGGTCTTGAAGGGCTTTCCGTCCTTGCCGTTCATGGTGCCGTGGCCGATATGCTCCAAGGCAGTGGTGTCGGGGACGATGCCGCACTTCCGGGCGGCGCGGAACACCTGCTCAAAGTGCAGCGCCTGCCGCTTGTCGGTGACGTAGAGCATCTTGTCTGGGTGCCAGTCCTGCATCCGCTGAACCATGGTGGCAAGGTCGGTGGTGGCGTAGATGGAGGAGCCGTCGGACTTGACCAGAATGCAGGGGGGAACCGCCTTCTTGTCCGTTTCCTCGGCCACGGGGATGACCCACGCGCCTTCGGAGAGAACGGCGTAGCCCTTTTCCTTCATCTCCGCGACCATGGCGGGGATATAGGGGTCGGCGTCGCTTTCCCCCAGCCACTTTTCAAAGTGGACGTCCAGACTGTCATAAATCCGCCGCAGGTCGGGGAGGGACACGTTCATGATGTGCTGCCAGATGGCGCGGTAGCCCCGGCGACCCTGCTGCAATTCAAAGGTCGCGGTGTGGGCGCGCTGGGCAAAGGCTTCGTCCACCTTCTTCCGGGCGGAGGCGGCGGGGTAAAGCTCCTCCAAGTCCGACAGGGTGAAGGGAGGCTCGGCAGGGTATTCTCCCGTAAAGTCCGGGTCAAAGTAGGGGAGGTTCGGCTGGCGGTCTTGCAGCTCCGCGATGATCAGACCCATTTGCAGACCCCAGTCCCCCAGATGCACGTCGCCGATGGTGTTGTAGCCGAAGAAGGCATACAGCCGCTTCATGGCTTCGCCGATGATGGCGGGGCGCAGATGACCGATGTGCAGGGGCTTCGCCACGTTGGCGCCGCCGTAGTCTACCACAATCGTCTTGCCCGCGCCGGTTTTCGCAACACCAAAATCGGGGGCGGTGCGCATGGTTTCCAGATAGGTTTCCAGAAACGTCCCGGAGAGCTTCAGGTTAATGAAGCCCGGCATGACGGCCTCCACCAGAGAATAGTCGGCGGCGTCCAGCTTTTCCGCTACCGCTTTCGCAATCTGGATGGGGGCGCAGTGGTACTGTTTGGCAGCGGCCAGAGCGCCGTTGCACTGGTATTCGCACAGGTCGGGGCGGTTGGAGACCGTCACCCGGCCGTAGGAGGCGTCATAGCCGGCGTCGGCAAAGGCACGCTCCATTTTTTCGGTGATGATATCAAGAATTTTTTCCATATCTTACTCCATGCTCCTGAGATGAAATTAACCTTGCTGTCTCCGCTCGGCCATCCATGCGAGGTAATCGTCGTAAGTGCCGTACTTGTCGATGATGGTGCCGTCGGGCTGGAAGGCGATGACCCGGTTACAGGTAGAGGTCAGCAGCTCGTGGTCGTGGGAGGCCAGCAGCACCACGCCGGGGAAGGCTTCCAGACCCTTGTTCACCGCCTGAATGGACTCCATGTCCAGATGGTTGGTGGGCTGGTCAAGCAGCACCACGTTCGCACCGGAGAGCATCATCCGGCTGAGCATACAGCGCACCTTTTCGCCGCCGGAGAGGACGTTCACGGGCTTGAACACGTCCTCGTTGCTGAACAGCATCCGCCCAAGGAAGCCCCGGAGGTACACGTCGTCCTTCTTGGCGGAATACTGGCGCAGCCAGTCCACCAGCTCCATCTGATTCCCGTCAAAGTAGGGGGAATTGTCCTTGGGCAGATAGCTGCGGATGGTGGACACGCCCCACTTGACGCTGCCCTCGTCCGGCTCCAGCTCGCCCATGAGGATCTTGAACAGCATCGTAACGGCAAGCTCGTTTTTGCCGAGGATAGCGATCTTATCCTCTTTGCCGACGATAAAGCTTATGTTGTTTAAAAGCTTCACGCCGTCAACGGTCTTGCTGACCTCGGTGACGAACAGCCTGTCCTTGCCCGGCTCGCGGTCTGCCTTAAATCCGACCCAGGGATAGCGTCTGCCGGAGGCGGGCATTTCCTCGACGGTGAGCTTATCGAGCAGCTTGCGGCGGCTCGTTGCCTGGCGGGACTTGCTCTTGTTTGCCGCAAAGCGCGAGATGAAGCTTTGCAGCTCGGCGATCTTCTGCTCGGCCTTCTTGTTCTGATCCTTTATGAGCTTCTGCATGAGCTGGCTGGATTCGTACCAGAAGTCGTAGTTGCCCACGTACATCTTGATTTTGCCGTAGTCGATGTCCACGGTGTGGGTGCAGACGGTGTTCAGGAAGTGGCGGTCATGGCTCACCGCGATGACCATGCCGGGGAAGTCCAGAAGGAAATCCTCCAGCCAGTTGATGGCTTCGATGTCCAGGTTGTTGGTGGGCTCGTCCAGCATGACGATGTCGGGGTTGCCGAACAGTGCCTGTGCCAGCAGGATCTTCACCTTGAGACGGGGATCGACGGAGGCCATCTGCTCATAGTGCAGCTCCGTGCCGATGCCCAGACCCTGCAGCAGGCGGGAGGCGTCGGATTCCGCTTCCCAGCCGCCCAGCTCGGCGAATTCGGCTTCTAAGTCGGCAGCCCGCAGGCCGTCCTCGTCGGTGAAGTCCGGCTTTTCGTAGATGGCGTCCTTCTCCTTCATGACTTCGTACAGGTGGGCGTTGCCCATGATGACCGTGTCCATGACGGTGTAATCGTCATAGGCGTTCTGGTTCTGCTTCAGAACGGAGACCCGCTTGGTGGGGTCGATGGTGACGGAGCCGTTGGTGGAGTCCAATTCCCCCGTCAGGATGCGCAGGAACGTGGATTTGCCCGCGCCGTTGGCGCCGATGATGCCATAGCAGTTGCCGGGGAGGAACTGCAGGTCAACGTGCTGGAACAGCCACTGACCGCCAAACTGCATACCGAGATTGCTTACTGTAATCATTTCTTACTCCTTAACTTCTGGAATCTCTGAATAAATCGCCTTCTGCCGACAGCTCTCGCCGATTTAATCAGAGCTTCCATTTTTCGCGGCAGCATACCGCTGCACATAACTATACAGGATAATAATACCACATAATTTGAAATAATCAATCACGATTGCGCCAATTATGAATAAATCGAGAAATTTTTCCGAAAGCCCTTGCTTTTTTCCACAGGTGCGCTATAATATTAGCACTCAAACACAAAGAGTGCTAAATAAGGAAGCCCTGAATCAATCGGCAGGGGATTCCCAAATTAAGGATGTGTATTGATTATGGAAAAGCAGCAATTCAAAGCAGAGTCTCAGCGTCTTCTTGACCTGATGATTAACTCCATTTATACCCACAAGGAGATTTTCCTTCGTGAGATCATCTCCAACGCCTCCGACGCCATCGATAAGCTGGCCTATACGGCGCTGACCGACGACAAGGTGGGCATCAACCGGGATGAATTCGCCATCACCATCACCCGTGACCCCGAAAACCGCACCCTGACCGTTTCCGATAACGGCATCGGCATGTCGAAAGACGAAATGATCGAGAATCTCGGCACCATCGCCAAGTCCGGCTCTCTGGGCTTCAAGCAGGCCATGGAGAAGAACGAGGACATCGATATCATCGGTCAGTTCGGTGTTGGCTTCTATTCTGCATTCATGGTGGCTTCCTCCATCACCGTCATTTCCAGGAAGTACGGCGAGGACAAGGCATGGAAGTGGGTCTCTGATGGGGCGGACGGCTATACCATTGAGGAAACGGAAAAGGACGCTCCCGGAACGGACGTCATCATGACCCTGAAAGCCGATACCGAGGACGAAAAATACTCCGAGTATCTGGAAGAATACGAGATCCGCAGCCTGATCCGCAAGTATTCCGACTATATCCGCTACCCCATCCGGATGGAGGTCACCAAGTCCCGTCCCGTGGAGGAGCCGAAGGACGAGAACGCCGAGGGCGAGGAAAATAAAGCGCCCAAGTACGAGTCCTACACCGAGATGGAGACTTTGAACTCCATGGTGCCTATCTGGCAGCGGGACAAGAAGGACGTCACGGAAGAAGAGTATGAGACCTTCTACCGGGACAAGTTCTTCGACTACAATAAGCCCCTGCGCACCATCCACTACAACGTGGAGGGCAACGTTTCCTTCAAGGCGTTGCTGTATATCCCCGGCAAAGCGCCCTACGATTTCTACACCAAGGATTACAAGCGTGGATTGCAGCTGTACAGCAGCGGCGTGCTGATCATGGACAACTGTGAAGACCTGCTGCCCGAGCATTTCCGTTTCGTCCGCGGCGTGGTGGACAGCCAGGATCTGTCCCTGAACATCAGCCGTGAAATGCTCCAGCACAACCGTCAGCTGACCATCATTGCCCGGAACATCGAAAAAAAGATCAAGTCCGAGCTGAAAGCCATGCTGGAAAACGACCGGGAGAAGTACGAGGAATTCTACGCCGCCTTTGGCCGTCAGCTGAAGTACGGCACCGTCTCCGACTACGGCGCGCATAAGGAAGCGACCCAGGATCTGTTGCTGTTCTACAGCCACAAGCAGGGTAAGCTGATCTCCCTGAAGGAGTACGTAGACGCCATGGCCGAGGGGCAGGAGAAGATCTACTATGCTCCCGGCGAAAATAAGGAGCGCCTGAGCAAGCTGCCTCAGGTGGAGACCCTGACGAAGAAAGGCTATGACGTGCTGCTGTTCACCGAGGATGTGGACGAGTTCGTTCCTCAGACCCTGATGACCTACATGGAGAAGCCCTTCTGCAACGTTTCTACCGAGGATCTGGGCTTGCAGACCGAGGAGGAAAAGAAACAGGCAGAGGAAAAGGCCGAGGAAATGAAGGGCCTGCTGACCTTCGTGAAGGAGACTCTGGGTGATCAGGTCAAGGAGGTCAAGCTGTCCTCCGAGCTGGGCAGCCACCCCGTGTGCATGACCCCTGCCGAGGGCATGAGCTTCGAGATGGAGAAGTATATGAAGCGGGCGAACCCCGAGTTTGCTTTCCCCGTCGGACGCGTGCTGGAGCTGAACCCCGAGCATGAGGCGGTGCAGGCCATGCAGAAGGCCATGACCGAGGATCCCGAAAAGGCAAAGGATTACGCAAAGCTTCTGTGCTATCAGGCACAGCTCATGGCGGAACTGCCGCTGGACGACCCCTATGCTTACACCGAACTGGTGTGCAGGCTGATGAAGTAACTCCTGTAAATAAAAGGATTGCTTTTCCTGCGTCCGTATGATAAAATATCCCCACCGAAAGAAAGGGAGGGTTTTGTATGTCCTACACATATTCGTATATCAGTGACGCCCTGTCCAGCGGGTTGCTGTTCGGGGTATTCAGCGGCGTTCCCACGACGCTGATCGGCATTGCCACATATGTCCTGAGCGCCCTGGGTCTTTATGCCATTGCCAAGCGCCGGGGGCTGAACCACCCGTGGCTGGCCTGGATTCCTGTGGCCAGCGCGTGGATCGTGGGTTCGCTTTCCGATCAGTACCGCTATGTGGTCAACGGGGAGAATAAGTCCAAGCGGAAGGTTCTGCTGACGCTGAACATCATTACCACAGTGCTGAGCCTGGTGATGGTCGCGTGCGGAATCGGAATGGTGGCGCAGGCGTTGATCGGCGCTGCGGGAGGCATCGACGAGGAGGCCATGGTGCAGGCCTTGATAGGGCCGCTGGTGGGCGTGCTGGGGCTGTGTCTGCCCCTGGCAGGCGTTGCCATTGCCTACGCGGTGATCTATTACATGGCGCTGTACGATATCTTCAAGTCCCTTGACCCCGGCAACTGCGTGCTGTTTCTGGTGCTGAGCATCGTGTTCAGCGTGACGGAGCCGTTCTTCCTGTTCTTCAACCGGAACAAGGACGGCGGAATGCCCCCCAGACGCCCCGAGCCGGTCTGTATGCCCCCGGAACCGGACTGGTGCGATAACAGCCAGGACACGGGCAATACGGATTTCCTGTAATAAGACAAAAATCCTGCTTTTCTTCGGAAAGGCAGGATTTTTTATGGTGTCGGTGGGATTTTTGAATGTCCGCTTTGTGCGGGCAAATGTTTCTGGTGCGGAACCATCTTTTTCCTGCCAGCCGGTTGACAACCGGGAAAATATCCAGTATACTAGGCAATATGCAATAAAAGACGGCTTCATTATTGGAGGAAATGACAAATGGTTATCAAATGGGATGTGACCATCCCCAAGCTGTCCGGGGATACCCCCCGCAGAGCGTACATCTATCTTCCGGAAAGCTACGACGAAGAACCTGACCGGCGGTATCCCGTCATGTATATGTTTGACGGGCACAACGTGTTCTTTGACGAGGACGCGACCTTCGGCAAGTCATGGGGCATGAACGACTACATGGAGCGCACCGGAAAGCAGCTCATCATCGTGGGCGTGGAGTGCAACCATCAGGGCAACTGCCGGTTGTCGGAGTATTCCCCTGTGACCTTTGAAAATGCCGAGCTGGGGAAGATCCGGGGCAGGGGCAGCACCACCATGAACTGGATGGTAAATGAGTTGAAGCCCTACATCGACGAGCATTTCCGCACCCTGCCCGACCGGAGAAACACCATTCTCGCGGGTTCCTCCATGGGCGGCCTGATGGCGCTGTATGGCGCGACGGCCTACAATTCCGTCTTCCAGCGGGCGGCCTGCCTGTCTCCCAGCCTCTGGGTCGCGCCGGGAAAGGTGATGGAGCTGATCGCCAGGGCGCGTATCCGTCCGGACACGACCATCTACATGGACTACGGGGAAAACGAAATGGCCAACCATGTGGCAAGCCAGGCGGTCATCCCCTCCGCGGTGTATCTGCTGCTGACCAAGGGAGTCAATCTGGCCTTCCGCATTGTCCCCGGCGGCAATCACTCAGAGGCCAGCTGGGAAAAGCAGATCCCGATTTTTATGGAGTGCCTTGGCATTTGATATAGAGAAAACGTGAGGGAAAAGAAATGGAAATTCGCTACGAAAAACATTGGAGCGGCTGGCTGAACCGGGATATGGAATTCAAAATCTACGGCAGCTGCGGCAAGCCCGTGATCTTCATTCCCTGTCAGGCAGGGCGGTTCTGGGATTTTGAGTCCTTCAAAATGGTGGACTACTGGGCGCCATGGATCGAGTCCGGCAAGTGCATGGTCTTCTCCATTGACACCATTGACAATGAAAGCTGGGCAGCCGTGGGCGCGGACAACCGCTGGCGCATTGAGAATCATGAAAAGTGGTATCACTACGTGGTGGACGAACTGGTGCCGTATATCCGGCACGTCGCCGGTATGGCCAACGGACACGATCAGGGCATTATGACCTTCGGCGCGTCCATGGGCGCCATGCATGCCGCGAACTTTTACTACCGCCGTCCCGACCTGTTTGACAGCTGCTTTGCTATCTCCGGCCTGTACGATAACAAGGAGTTCTTCGGCGACTACTGCGACGAGCTGGTGTACGCCAACTGCCCCTGTCTGTACTTGCAGAACATGCCCGACGACCACTATTACAAGGGCATCTACAACAGCCAGAAGAGCCTGATCGTCTGCGGTCAGGGCGCGTGGGAGGAGCCGCTGCTGGAATCCACCCGCTGGCTGGACACGGTCTGCTGCCAGAAGGGCATCCACACCCGGTTTGAATACTGGGGCTATGACGTTGACCACGACTGGCCGTGGTGGTACAAGATGGTGCAGACCTACCTGCCTTGGTTTTTAGGCTAAAGATATAAGGAGTGAAACACATGAAGAACTTCATATTCATCTCCCCGAATTTCCCCATGACCTACTGGAAATTCTGCCGGGAGCTGAAAAATAACGGTATGCGGGTGCTGGGCATCGGCGACAGCCCCTATGACGATCTGCTGCAGGAGCTGCGTGACAGCCTGGACGAATATTATAAGGTTTCCAGTCTGGAAAATTACGACGAGGTCTTCAAGGCCGTCGCCTTCTTCACCTACAAATACGGCAAGATCGACTGGCTGGAGAGCAACAACGAATACTGGCTGATGCGGGATGCGGCGCTGCGCACCGAATTCAACATCACCACCGGCCCCAAGCTGGACGAGATGGACAAGATCAAGTTCAAGTCCTGCATGAAAAAGTACTACGCCAAGGCCGGTATCCCCACCGCCCGGTATCATCTGGTGGAGGGGCTGGAGGACGCGCTGGAATTTGCCCACACCGTGGGCTATCCCGTGGTGGTCAAGCCGGACAGCGGCGTGGGCGCCTGCAACACCTACAAGCTGCAATCCGACGAGGATGTCCGGTGGTTCATCAGCAATAAGGACGACGCCGTGTACATCATGGAGGAGTTCGTCAACGGCTATGTCCAGACCTTCGACGGCATCGTGGACTCCAAGGGACAGATGCTGTTCGAGTCCGGCAATATCACGCCCCTGTCCATCATGGACATCGTGAATACGCAGGGCGATTCCGTGTATTATCTGGTAAAGGAGCTGCCGGAGAAAATCCGTAAGGCCGGACTTGCCACCGTGAAAGCCTTCGGCGTTAAGAGCCGCTTCGTCCATCTGGAATTCTTCGTCCTGAACGAAGATCAGGCGGGGCTGGGCAAGAAAGGGGACGTGATCGGTCTGGAGGTCAACATGCGCCCCTCCGGCGGCTACACCCCCGAGATGTACAACTACTCCCAGGAGACTGACGTATACAAGATCTGGGCGGACATGGTGGCCTTTGACTGCAACACCAAGCCCATCGGCGCGCACCATTTCTGCGCCTTTTACGGCCGCCGGGACGGACGGCGCTACAAGCTGGACGATTACGAGGTCATGATGAAGTATGGCAGCAAAATGGTCATGTGGGGACGCATTCCCGACGCCCTCTCCGGGGCCATGGCGAACCAGATGTACGTGGCCAATTTCGACACCGAGGAAGAAATGATGGCCTTCTACGAAGACATGGCCGCGACCTACGAGGGATAAAAAGATCAGCAGCCACGGCGGGGAATCCTGCCGTGGCTGTTAATTTGGTTCCTGATTTCCCTAGCCTCCCCCATCCTTTGAATGGGCAACACTTTTCAGAAGTTCTTCTGCGGACATACCATAGAGCTTCGCAAGCGCCAGCAAATTCGACGTACTCGGATCAACTGCTCCCGTTTCCCTTAATTAAAGATATTGTTGGGTAAAAAAAGAAAGGTCAGTCGATTTTGCCGATGAAGCGGTAGTAGATTTCTACTTCCTGCTCACGGCTTCCATCCTCGCCCTTGACAGCTTCGTGGACGGTTATTTTTTCAATTAGAGTGTTCAGAAGTTCGGCGGTCAGCTCCACAGGGTTGACATACTGTTTCATTAGGGCAATCCACTTTTCAGCATCCGCTGCGGTCTGTACGGCGGCTTCCATCGTTTCGTGAAGCTGTCTTATTTTTGTTTCAAGCTCCTTTTGCTCGTTCTGGTACTTCTCGGACAGCATATTGAAGTTATACTCGGTTATGCGTCCGGCAGACCAGTCCTCATACATTTTAGCAAACAGCCCGTCAACCTCGGCTTTACGCTTCTCTGCCTTTTTCAGCTCCGCAGCCTGCTTTTTCTTCGCAGAGTTCCTTTCCCTGTCGCTGACATTGAGCAGCCGTTTCAGCAGCTTGTCCTCATCTTTCTGTGCCAGCATAGACCAGTATTGCAGTCTTGCAAGCACATAGGCATACAGTACATCATAGCGGATATAGTGCATGGAACACTGGCGTAATCCCTGTCCGTTCTTGCTGCAATGGTAGTACCCGTATGGGTTTTTGTTCTGCTTGTTTTCCCCATAGGCTAAAGACCATCCGCAGTCTGCACATTTTATCAATCCTGCGAAAATCTGTGTCGTACCGTTTCTGCGTTTCCTGCGTCTGCTTGCAATCAGCTCTTGAACTTTTTGGAACACTTCTTCGGAAATGATGGCTTCGTGGGTATTTTCCACACGATACCATTCTTCCTGCGGCTTCCGCACCTTTTTCTTGTTCTTGAATGAAATGTTGCTCTGCTTGTTGTGAATGCTGTGACCGATGTAGGTTTCCTCTTTCAAAATGCTCTTGACCTGTGCTATCGTCCACGCATAGGCTTTTTCTGCGGGCGCACCGGCGTAGATATTAGCGAAAGTCCCGTATCTTTCATAGTTCAGCCAGCCGGGGGTAGGTACTTTTTCTTCCACCAGAATCCGTGTAATGCTGGCGGCTCCACGCCCGTGTACAGCAAGGTCAAAAATCTTCTCTACAATCCAGCGTGTTTCCGGGTCGATCAGAAGATGACCTTTTTTGTCCGGGTCTTTTACATAGCCCAGCGGTGCATAGGCTCCATAGTGTGCGCCATTGGCAAATCTTGTGTGCATGGCAGCCTTGACCTTTTTGCTGGTCTGTCGGGCGTGCATTTCATTCAGGATGTTTAAGAACGGTGCAAGCTCGCTTTCTCCGTTGATGGTGTCCACATTGTCATTGATGGCAATGTAGCGTACTCCCTTGCTGGGGAAATAGATTTCCGTGTACTGACCGGTCAGGATATAGTTTCTTCCCAGACGGGATAAGTCCTTTGTGACAACGCAGTTGATTTTCCCGTCCTCGATGTCATCAATCATCCTTTGGAAACTTGGACGCTCGAAATTTGTCCCGCTCCATCCGTCGTCAATGTACTCGTCTACAACGGTCAGCCCATGCTCTGCGGCATACTGTCTAAGCATCATGCGCTGGGTCTGGATACTGCCGCTTTCCCCCTGTAATTCATCGTCACGGCTCAATCTCAAATATAGTGCAGTGTTATAAATCGTTGTATTGTATGGTTGTTTCACGGTTAAAAATCCTCCTTCTAAAAGAAACAACCCACGCTTATACAATACTCGCTGGTACAAGTATATCATAAGCGTGGGCTGATTGACAGTCGTTATTCCGTATTTTTTCAGGAAGCGGCGGCAGCGTGCTGGATCACATCTTCCAGTAGGCTGTCAAGCGGCTTCCCATCCTGTGCGAAATGCTCCGATACCTTGATACGGACTTTCCCCATGACAAAATACTGGGTGCCGTCTTTTTCGGTAAGCAGGGTGCCGCTGTTTTTGTTATTGCTCTCGTTTTTGCTTTTTGCCATAGGCAGTTACCTCCATAAATGAAATATGCCCGACAAGGGAATGTCAGACAGGTGTACAGCCGCAGACTGTCTCCGTGTCAACCAAACCGTGTCAACCGGCAGAAAAGACTTTGAAAACAATCCATAGGCGCTCTATGATTACTTTTTACTTTTTCTTTGATTTCTTGGTTGACATGGTTGACAAAGGAGAGAAATGCCCCAAATATCAGGCTTTTCCCCGTCAACCGGCTGTCAACCAAAGCGTCAACCAAACTGTCAACCGGTGGCTTTTCAGAATGGCAGTTCCATTTGCCGGGCTTCTTCTTCCGTGATTTCCTGAAAACCGTCCCCCTCCGGCGGAGCTTGGTTGACACGCTCCCAGCCTTTTTGAGAACCGTATTTCTTATACCGCTTCGGGCTTTTGTAGGCTGCCCAGCCCTGTATGATGCCGCCCGCAATGCCGGTATTCATAATCTCGCAGATTGCCCGTGTCTCCCAGTCTGCCGGGGAATTTAAGTTCCCCAGCGCTTCCTCATAAAGCTGCTTGGAGCATACCCTGTCACCGGTGTAGTCCTCCAAATAGGCGTAGATCATGCCAGCCTGTGTGTCCTCCTGCATGAAGTCCTGCTGATGGGCGTTCAGGTATCGGTTCATTTCTATGCTGAATGACAGCTTATACTTCCCACTGCGGTAAACCGTCATGGCTTCCGCCCACATCTGTTCGATATACGCCCTCGCCGCCGCTTCATCGTCCAGTATGTGAACCTCCGCCCGTTCCGGGTACACCGTCACGGGGAGAAAGCGCCGGTTGCCGGTGCGGTCACGGGGCAAAAAGTCCTGCCGGTTGGTCGTCCCTCCAAATACACATTGCCGCAGCCGGTCTGCCGGATGTGTCTCATACGGCACTTTGTAGGTTTCTTTCTGGCGGCTTAAGAATGACTTGATTTCCTCAATACTCTTGGCGTTGGCTGTGGCGATCATCTCCGACATCTCGATAATCCAATGCCCTTGAAGCTTGCGGTACACATTTTCATCGTCCAGCTTCTTCAAATCGTCTGAAAACCATTCGTCCCTGCCTGCCAGCAGCCGGAAAAAGGTAGATTTCCCGGCTCCCTGACCACCAACCAGACAGAGCATGACCTCAAACTTGCTCCCCGGTCTGAATACCCGCCGGATGGCTCCCATCAGGAACAGTTTCAAGGCTTCATAGGTGTATTCGTCCGTATCGGCTCCCAGAAAGTGATGCAGGGCGTAACGGATGCGCTCTGTGCCGTCCCATTGCAGGCTGTTCAGGTAATCCCTGACTGGATGGTAGCGGTTTTCATTGGCAACAATCTTGATGGCGCTCTGCACCTTTTTCTCGCTGGTAAGCCCGTAGTTTTCTTCCAGATACAAAAGCAGGTAGTTCATGTCCATGTCGGTCAGCGTGGTACTGGTGCGCTCCCAGCCCAGCGGCTTCACAATGTCAATCTGCTCCGTCAAAAGGTTCAGGCGCAGCGCCCCACGAAACAGAGGGTCACGCTGGAACACCGTCAGGCAGTTTCGGATGCTGTTCTTCACGCCGCCTTTCTGCGTCCCCTCTAATGTTTCCCGGATTTCTGCCGGTGTCTGCGCCGGTTCCATTGTGTCCATCGTCCTTTTGACCGCTTCCTGCGTTTCCGGCGGCAAGCTCTGAAATTCGCTGTTCAAGCCGCAGCACCTCCTTTCCCTGTGCGGCGATCAATGCCGCTTTTTCTTCTATTTCTCCGTATAACAAAATATCCAAAAGGTATTCTGTGTAGCTTATCCTCTGCAACGCTTCCACAAAAAGAGGATGCCAGATGGCATCCTGCGGCTGTGGGGCGTGTGCTGTTTTCCAATGCTCCAGCAGGCGCAGATAATCGCATAGCACCCGGAAACAATACCGTTCCGTTTCCTGAAATCTCTGCTCCGCTGATTTTTGTCGGGGCTGTGACCTGTTGTTACGCTTCCTATCTGGTGGCGCATTGCCGGATTTCTCATAGGAAACGCCGAAGTCCTCCGCAAGCCTGACCGCAGCTTCCCGTTTCCCCAATCCATGCAGCAAAGCGGCAAAGTCGATCACATCCCCGGAAGCCCCGCAGCCGAAGCAGTAAAAGCGGCTGTCCACTTTCATGCTGGGCGTGCGGTCATTGTGGAATGGACAGCAGACCATGCCGTTTCTCCCCACCCGGATTCCATAGAATGAAGCAGCCTGCCGGGTGGTAACAGACTGTTTCACCGCTTCAAATACATTCAAATACTCCCTCCATAAAAATACCGGTAGCGGTAAAGCTGCCGGTTATATCATAGCTCCATCTCATGGTTCTTTCTCTGTACTTCCTGTGGCTGCTCCCTCCGGCGCAGTGCGGTATCTACGGCGTTCTGCACCTGCCGCAGCCGTATGACTTCCTCCCGGAGTGGCTTGTGCTGCGGAGACAGTTCGGCATACTCTGTTTTTAACTGTGCGTATTCCTGTTTCCATGCTTTCAGGGCAATGGGTTTTCCGTCCAGTTTTTCTTTCAAAATACGGCGGGCGGCATAAAACAGCCGTAACTCCGCATCGTGGGATGTTTCAAATTTCTCCCTCTGTTTCTTAAACTTGATATTGTTCAATTCCGTATGAACAGGTTTTAGCCGCTGGTAATTCTCGCCCTCCCGTATCAATTCCTGCAATTCCTTTATCCGGGCAGATTTCTTTTTCATGGAGTCGCTTAACGCTTCAAATTCTTCGTTGACAGAGGAAAGACGCTCCTGCAAATCCTCTAATGTGAGCAGCTTGTTTTCCGTCAGATAATTGACGGCTTCGGCAAACTGCTTTAAGTTTCCGGTTCTGGCTTTATTGCTCCATGCTCCTGCGTTGCGCTGGTTGTAATAAGCGATCAACAGGTCGGCAAGGCTCGGTGTCTGCGGTTTGGAAAGTTCTTCTTTTACCTCTGCCATCCAGACAAACAGGGCTTTGATCTTCTTCCTCACATCCTGCATGAGCCGGTTGGTGGCTTTAATCCAGCGGTTCAGTTCCCCTTTCTCGGTGCGGATGCCCTTTGCTTCCATCTGCCGGACATTAGCTCCCTCGTGGACAGTAGGTATCAGGTCAAGCCCCTGCCGCACATAGGAACGGTGGTCGATACGTACATCCAGCCCTTTTTCCTCAAATTTTGTATTAACGGCAGCCGCCCACTGCTCCCGCCAGTGTTCCAGCGTTTCCGGTTCATGCCAGCCTGTTGTATGGACAGCGTTAAACATATAATCGCCGTTTTTATCCCGGATTCGGTTTCCATCTTCATCAAGAAGATATTCCCGACGCTGTTTTTGTCCCCATGTGCCATCCGGGTTCAAAGGGCGCATGGTTGTCATCACATGAAAATGCGGGTTAGGGATGCCGCCGTCCTCTTTCTCCGGGCTGTGAAAAGCAAGGTCGGCAATCATGCCTTTTGTCACAAACTGCTCCTGTACGAACTTCCTCGCCAGCTCCATGTTTTCTTCCAGCGTCAATTCATTCTGCATGGCAATATCAAAGGAATAGGCAAGCTGTGCTTTTGGATGTTTCTCGCAGTTCTCCACAGCATTCCAGAGGGTCGCCCGGTCAAGATATATTTCCGGCGCATGGGGCGGCAGCATGATTTCCGAAGCGATCACGCCGCCCTTTTTGGTGTAGTCGCTGACTTCTCCATAGTAGCTGCTGTAAAGACGCTCCCCGGCTCGATAGGCTGCGCTGGCAATGGCGCTCTGACCGGCGCTGCGCTTGATCTGTGCGATTGAAAAATGATAAAGTGCTATCCTTAGTCACCGCCTTTCTCCTGCCCGGAAATACGGGCGTGGTTCTCTGCGGCAGACCGGATGAAATGCTCCGCCTGCGGCAGATTCAAAATGCTTTCCATGAGGGAATAAAATTCCGTTTCGGTCAGCTCCTTTGTCTGTGGCGCAATGCTCTCAACGGCTGCCCCACGGGTAATCAGCCGGTGCGTCCTCTGTTTCCGGGAACCGCTTTCCAGATACGCCTGCCGGTTTTTCAAACGCTGCATTTTCCGTTTTTCCCGTTCCAGCAGGACAGCGGTTTTTTCATATTCCTGCTTCAACTGTTCCAAAGTTTTTTCCATGTTCTCACATCCTTTACTGATAAGATAAAGAAAGAAAATTCCATTATTACAAGTATTTCGGATTTGCAATATGTCATTCCCGATCCTGATACGAGAAAGTTTGTTCAAACTATTCTCAGACGTGAAACTTCTGTTGACGAAATAAGGAAAAGACTACATGTTCCCATACTATTGCTTCATGAATGCGATAAGACACAGAAAGCAACTGAGTTGTCAGAGACTTATTTGGAAGAGATTAAGCGATACCATTTGGACCGAGCTGTCAACTATTTCAATATTCAGAACGGTAAGCAAAAGAAACAGAATGTCCATGGCTACGATAATATTCAATTCCATTTGATTCTTTTCCCTGTCCCTAATAAAAATGAGATTGTCAATTGGTTTGTAGAACGAGCTAAACAAATTAAGGAAGATGCTTGATTACGAGATATACTCCGAGTGCGATCAGATTAATGATTTGATTGAGAAGCGAGACTTGGCGACGGCTCGCTGTAAAGTGATCAATTTATTGGATAGAATGCAACAAGACGGGAACCAGTATAATCCTATGGTTAATCATTTCATCCGGGTTGTCGGTCTATTCCCATATATCGATAAAAAGACAGCATCATGGGACGATCAAGTCGTGGTCGAGGCATTCAAAGCAGATGTTGGCGATAAAAC
>OHFC01000157.1_pt1 | contig 20250 bp, 18 predicted proteins | sample 1567421 | NCBI WGS metagenome assembly OHFC01 (sample SAMEA3879600, study PRJEB24766) | human gut metagenome | biome: human-associated habitat; feature: feces | place: USA | collected 1985/1987 | reverse complement strand
ACTGCGGTCAGCGCAACGGTCTGGGCTACCGCGACACGGTGCAGGACATTCAGGGCATCATCCACCTTGACCCGAAGATGGCGAAGGAACGCCTTGTTTTCATGCTCAGCGCGCAGGTGCATCACGGCGGCGGTCTGCCGCTGGTGAAGTTCAACCACAACGCGGGTCACGAGGATTCCCCGGAGGACGACAGCTACGTCCGCGCCACGGGTCATCCGCATTATCGCGCGGACGATGCGCTGTGGCTGTTCCCGACCGTCTACAAGTACATCGCCGAAACGGGCGATACCGCGTTTATGGACGAGGTCATTCCGTATGCGACGCACGGCGAAGGCACGGTGCTTGATCACCTGAAGCGCGCGATTGACTTCTCCATGAATCATCTGGGCGCGCATGGTATGCCGGCGGGTCTGCACGCGGACTGGAACGACTGCCTGCGTCTGGGCGCTGCGGGCGAATCCTCCTTCGTCGCCATGCAACTGTATCTCGCCCTGCGCCTGCTGGATGAACTGATGCCCAACAAGCCGGAGAACGACGAATACCGCGTCTACCTGCGCCAGAAGGCGGAGGAACAGAAGGCGCTCATCAACCAGCACTTCTGGGAGGATGACCGCTTCCGCCGCGGGTACAGCGAGCAGGGCAGCATCATCGGCAGCAAGAACGATCCCGAAGCGTCCATGTGGCTCAACCCGCAGTCCTGGGCGGTCATTTCCGGTCTGGCAACGCCTGAACAGGCGGAAAAGGCCATGCAGACCGCGTTCGAGCAGCTGAACACGCCCTTCGGTGTGGAAATCATGGCGCCCTGCTACAAGCAGCACGCTTTCGATGGCGCGAACATGCTGCTGTTTAACCCCACGACGAAGGAAAACGGCGGTATCTTCTGCCAGATTCAGGGCTGGGCGATTCTCGCGGAAGCCCTGCTGGGTCACGGCGACCGCGCGTTCCAGTACTTCACGGAGAGCTGCCCCGCCGCCTACAACGACCGCGCGGAGCTGCGTGAAGCGGAACCCTATGTCCACACGCAGTTCATCGAGGGTCATGAGACGCCCCAGCCGGGCCGCGCGCATGTGCATTGGCTGACCGGCACGGCATCGACGGTCATGGTCGGCTGCGTTGAGGGTATTCTGGGTCTGCGCCCGACGCCTGAAGGACTGGTCATCAGCCCGGCGATTCCCGCGTCTTGGGACGGATTCACGATGGACAAGAGCTTCCGCGGCAAGCGGCTGCACATTGTGGTGGACAACACCGCCCACCACGAAAGCGGCGTGAAGCAGGTGCTGGTTAACGGCACGGAAGTTTCCGGCGTGCTGACGGACGCTGTGCTGACCGACGGTGCGGAAATCAAGGTTATCATGTAATCAGATACGCAAAAGACTCCGGAAGTGGCAATTGTCAGCTGCTTCCGGGGGCTTTATCATCTCGCATCAAGAAAAAAGGGCACGACCTGCATTGCTGCAAGCCGCGCCCTTTGATGTTTCGGGATTATGCCCAGGGATTTTCCGTGGGATAGGGCAGGGACTTCGGCTGATTCCAAGCGATGTCCTGCACGCCGAGGTACTTGAAAACCTCGAAGAGCTGCTTTGCGCAGTGGTCGAACGCCACAGCGCCGTGGTGCGGATAGCGCTTCTGCACCAGCACATGACGGTAGAAACGACCCATTTCGTTGATGGCGAACACGCCGATGCCGCCGAAGGAGCGGGTCGCGACGGGCAGCACTTCGCCCTCCGCAATGTAGGAGCGCACCACGCCGTCAGAATCGCACTGCAAGCGGTAGAACGTGATGGGGCTGGGCGCGATGTCGCCTTCCAGCGTGCCGCGGGTGAAGTCCGGATCGCTGCCAGCGGGCTCCAGCAGGCGGTGCTGAATCAGCTGGTACTTGACCGCGCGGTTGTCGCACATCTTGCAGGACGGCGTGTTGCCGCAGTGGAAGCCCATGAAGGTGTCCGTCAGCTTGTAATCGAACTTGCCCTTGATGTCCTCGTCGTAGATGTACTGCGGGACGGAGTTGTTGATGTCCAGCAGGGTGACAGCATCGCCGGTCACGCACGCGCCGATGTATTCGCTCAGTGCGCCGTAGATATCCACTTCGCAGGCAACCGGGATGCCGCGGGAGGCCAGACGGGAGTTGACATAGCAGGGTTCAAAGCCAAACTGGGACGGGAACGCCGGCCAGCACTTGTCCGCAAAGACAACGTACTTGCGCGCGCCCTTGTGGGCCTCTGCCCAGTCCAGCAGCGTCAGCTCGAACTGCGCCATGCGCTCGCACAGCTCCGGATAATACTTGCCCTCGCCCATTTCCTTCGCCATGTCTTCGCAGACAGCGGGGATGCGGGCGTCGCCAGCATGTTCCTTGTAGGAGACGAGCAGATCCAGCTCGGAGTTCTCTTCGATTTCCACGCCAAGCTCATACAGACCCTTAATCGGGGCATTGCAGGCGAAGAAGTCCTGAGGACGCGGGCCGAAGGTGATGATCTTGAGGTTCTTCACGCCGATGATGGCGCGGGCAATCGGGATAAATTCCGCGATCTTGTCCGCCAGTTCATCCGCCGTGCCGATGGGATATTCCGGGATGTAGCCCTTCAGGTGGCGCATACCCAGATTGTAGGAGCAGTTCAGCATACCGCAGTAAGCGTCGCCGCGGCCGTTAATCATGTCGCCGTCGCCTTCCGCCGCCGCCACAAACATGCACGGGCCGTCGAAATTCTTTGCAATCAGCGTTTCGGGGGTTTCCGGGCCGAAGTTGCCGAGGAACACGACCGCCGCGTTGCACTCGTTCGCCTTCAGTTCCTCAACCGCCTTGAGCATGTCCTTCTCGTTCTCCACCGTCGTCTTGATTTCGACGATGTCGAGCTTCTTCTGGCCGCACTTTTCCGCAATCGCGGCACGGCGCTTTTCACTCAGCGCAATCGGGAAACAGTCGCGGGAAACCGCAACCAGACCCAGCTTCACAACGGGAATATTCTGCATCAGAAAAGCCTCCTCTTAATGACTCTGATTCAGGGTGTACCTACTCGTAGTATACCGCGTTCGCCGTGATTCGTCAAGAGATTGCAGGCGCAATTCTTGCAAGAAAACGTGCAGATTTTGCCCAATTCATACTATTTTCAATGAAAAAGCTCTGCTACCGTATTCCGGGGGCACATGTTGCAAGAATCGCGCCCGCAGGCGCGGAATCCTTTCTGCTGCGATAAAAGACCAGTAACATGGGTGTGCAATGCGAAGGGGTCAAGGGGGCGACCGCAGACTTTGTCTGTTTTCATTGCCCCCTTGTCGCGCCCGCAGGCGCGATTCCCCCCGCAACGAAAAAGACCAGCTGCAAAAGAACATCCATGCCTGAAAAAGGGCAGAAAAATCCCCGTGCAGTTACCCGCACGGGGAAAGAGAATTACTTGCCGAGCTTCGCCGCGATCACTTCCGCAGCCTTCTTGCCCCAGACAAGGCAGTTGCCGTGGCCCATGCCGCCGATGGAGTTCAGACCGCCGACGTTCGCCATGCCGACGATTTCGCCCGCGATGTAAACGCCTTCAATCACCAGACCGTCGGAGTTGAGCACTTCGCAGTCCTTGGTCATCATCGGGCCGCCGCAGGTAATCATGACGTAGGGAACGGTCTTAACCGCATAGAACGGGCCGTTTGCCATCGCGACTTCCTGCGCCGTGCGGCCGAACGGGTCATTGCCGTTTGCGCAGCCGTCATTGTACGCCGCAATGGTTGCCGTGAAGGTATCCACCGGCAGGCCGACCTTTTTCGCCAGCTCTTCCACGGTGTCCGCCTTCCATGCCAGACCCTTTTCAATCAGGGATTCCATGTAGGGATCGAATTCTTCCTTCACGCTGCCCCACGCGCCAGTGGAGAACACCTTCGCGTCCGGAATCAGCATTTCGGAGGAGAAAACGGTGTAGACGATGTTGTGGGGAGCGTTCGCCCACGTTTCGCTCTTGACGTGAGAATCCGCGCCGGTTTCGTTTGCCATACGCTCGCCGTTGGTGTTAATCCACAGCGCGCCGTTGGTGGCGTTGAAGTAGCCGAAGGAACGGAAGTCATCGCTGGTCGGGATGCCGCCCGCATACGCGGTGCAGAAGTCCATGTTCGTCAGCGGCGCGCCCAGTTCTTCCAGCCAAGCATAGCCGTCGCCGGTCACGCACGCGGGAGAGGTGGACAGCACGTTTTCAAAGTTGTACTTGTTCAGCAGCTCTTCGCTGCCGCCGTAGCCGCCGGTGCAGACGACCGTCGCGGGCGCCAGCAGGGTGGTTTCGGTGCCGTCCGCCAGACGAGCCTTCGCGCCGATGACCGCGCCCTCGTCATTGGTCACAAGGCCGGTGACGTAGGTGTTGAGCATCATGTAAGCGTTGGTGGAGAAATACTTTTCCAGTTCCGCAGTAGAAATAATCACGCCTCGATCCTCCTTTTTCTGTTCTGATAAGATGCCGTCAATGACATCGCCGTTGAGCTTGCCTTCCTTATCCAGCTCCCGGAGCCGTTTAGCTTGGGCCAGCGAGGGCGAAGCCTGCTCCCCGTCAATGGAAACAGCAATAAGCCTCTGATTTTTCGGTTTGATGTAGGACAGTTCCACGGCAGGCATAAAGCCCATCTTTTTATCGTCTACCTTATCCAGAAGCTCCGGCACAAGGGAGTTGAGCCGCAAGTAGCGCATGACCTTTTTATAGTTCATTTCATGCGCCTCGCCCACAATCTCAACCGAGCGTTTCCCGACATCGCCTTCCGCAACGCCTTTCAGCCGCCCGCCCTGATGCTTGATGTCCTCAACCTCGAGTTCCAGCAGCGCGGCCAATTCGCTGGGGAGCATCCCGTCACGCTGCTTGTTGCTGTCCTTCATGGCCTGTACCGCTTCGTGGTCGGTCATTTCACGGACGATAAAGGGCATTTCCTCCAGTCCAGCCAGCTCACTGCCGTGGGTACGGCGATGGCCCGCTACAATTTCATAGCCGTTTCCGTCTTTCTCCGGGCGGGCAAGACCGGGAACCATTACACCGTTTACGCGGATAGAAGCAACGATTTCCTGCATCTTCGCATCGTCCCGTACCTTAAAGGGGTGCGGACGGAATGTGTGAAACGGATGAACCTCGGAAAGTTTCAGATAAACCAGCTTGCCTTCCTCAACCGGGCGGGGCGGTGTGGTCGGCTCGGGAGCCGTCTGTTCCGCAGTAGCAGTTTCCTTCGGTGCCGCATCCTGTGCGGGCTTAATGGGCTCCTTGGCATCCGGGGCCTTTCCGTCACTTCGGGACACTTTGTCTCGTTTGGACGGCTTGGGCTTGTCAGGGGCCGTCTTATCCGCCTTGGGTGGGCGGCCCTTGCGGGCCCCAGCCGATTTCTCCGATTTTTGATTTTCAGTCGCGGCCTTTTCTGCTTTCGGCGGACGGCCACGGCGCGGCTTTTTCGGTTCCTCCGTATTGGCGGGCTGCGGTGTTTCTCCGGGGGCTGCCGCCTCCGGCGCTTCAGGGATTTCCGCCTTTTCGACTTCGACGCGGGCGTTCTGTCTCTTTTCTGCCATAAGCTCATTGATTTTGTCAAAGGACACAACCACATCGCCGGGCTCAGGTATGGCAGGCCCGGTCTGTTCCTGCTGGGGTTCAGATGCTGCGGCCTGTTCGGGTGTGGTGATAGGCTCGGCAGCCTCCGGGGAAGTATTCTCCGCAGGGCCCGTATTCAATTTTTCATCAGCCATTTACGATCCTCCTTTTCGTTAAAGTTGCACAAATTTGAACGCTAAAATTTTGTAGTTATTTTTGCGCCTCCTTTCCGTCTATCCACGCAAAAAAGCCGCCCGTTTTTCATGCCGGACGGCTTTTTGCGTAATGTGATAGATCAAATATTATTTTTTCTGGTTTGTAGGCTCCGAAAAGCCTTGTATTTACAGTGTTCCTAATAGGAAGTAATCATAGGCTTTCAGAAGACTGATATTCTAAATTTTTGTTCAGCTTTTTTGATTTGGGTACACTTGATCGGATGACTTCCCGTTGACTACCGGATTTTTCTGTGATATACTCGATATACACTCTACTTATACACTCCACCCTGATGACAGTTTTATTCTTATTTTTTGATATGGAGGATTTGCAGTGGATCTGGACCGATTGGAGGAATTTTCTGCTGTTGCCCGACTGGGCAGTATCAAGCTGGCTGCCCGGGAATTGGGGATCTCTCCCGCTACCCTGAGCGCGCGGATCATTAAATTCGAGAAGCTTCTGGGAACCTCTCTTTTCCATCGCAGCGGCTCGGGTCTGACACTGACCGAAGCGGGCGAATGCCTGCTGCCCAATGCGATGGAGATCCTTCGTTCCTACAAAAGAATCCAGAGGGATGTCCGAACCATTCACGAACACAGCTACAACAGGCTCCGCATCGCGATTACCGGCTCTACGCTTCCCATTCACCTGGGCCCGTTTTTGGACCGGCTGAATCAGGACCATCCCAATATCCAGATTGAGCTGCTTGATGACAACCGCTTCGGTATTGTGGACGGGCTGCTTTCCGGTTATGTGGATCTTTATTTCGCCACGGTCCTGGAGGATTTTCCCTGCAAAGGACTCTCCCAAAACCCAATATTCAGTCCCACTCCCCATATCGTTCTGCCCCGCAGTCACCGGCTGGCAGACCGCACGATGATCTCTATCCGGGAGCTTGACCGGGAGCAATTTCTCCTGTATCCCTGCACCGCGGAGCCTGCTATCCGCGATTTTCAGCTCCGAAATTTACAGGATTCCGGCATCCACTATACCCTTTACGACAGCGACACCTCTGTCCGGTTTTATAAACTGCTGGTACCGGTGGGAAAGGGCTTGCTGCTGCGTCCCACACCGATGATGGACACACCGCCGAACACGGTTTGCATTCCGGTGACCGATCTGCCGCACTCGGTAACGACCTGCTTTTTCTACAACGAGACAAATCCCAATCCGGATGTTCTGGCGTTTGCCAGGGACTTTACAAAGGAGGTTCGCCAGCGTGAACACAGGCAGATTCTATGAATTTCTGGTTCTGTCCAAGCTGCTGAGCTACAGCAAAGCAGCGGATACCCTTTATATTTCTCAGAGTGTGTTGACAAAGCACATTCAGGAGCTGGAAAAAGAAATGGGTGTCGCGCTTTTCACACGCAACACCCATGGCGTCGTATTAACGGAAGCCGGACGCGCCCTGGCAAAGGCCTGTCCGGGGCTGATCAATAAATGCGACAGCACGCTGCGGCGCCTTCGCAGCCGGACTGCGCCGGCCCAAAGCACCGTTCGCGTCGGCATCCGCATAGAATTTTCCTACTCCGGCCACATCCGGAAATTCCTTCAGGATTTCCGGAACCGGTATCCGGATTTTGAGCTGCAATACGACGTGTTTCCCCAAGCCACGCCCCTTGAAACGGCGCTGGAATATGACCTGTTTTTTACACCCTGCACCTACCACAACATGTCGGAGAGTATGCACCGGCTTCTGTCCCGACGCCACGGCACCTATGTCGTACTGCCGCCCAATCATCCGCTCATGTCCAAGACCGCCGTTACGCTTCATCAGCTGGCAGGCCAGACCATCATTGTCCCTCACGCGGATGAGCTTTTCGGCCCCTATGCCCAGAATTGGATCCTGGCGGAAAAGGCCACCAAGGGAAGGATCTCCATTATTAAGGTGGACAATCTCTCCACGGCATTGTTCCTGGTGAGTATGGATAAGGGCATCTGCATTGTTCCGCACTACGTCAAGAACATGCTGTCTGCCGAAACCTTTATCATCGGAATCTCAGACCGAAGCTGCCGCTTTGACGAATACCTTTACTACAACGAAACCGGAAACGGCGCGGCAAGCCTGTTCTTTGAGGAATTCAGTGCCGGCCTGGAACGGGAACAGGCTGTGGTCGTCAAATAACCAAAGGGGCTGTTAAAAGTCTGTCATTGCCGAACCAGAAAAGCGCGCTGGTTTGCAATGACAGACTTTTTAACAGCCCCTTTCTCATCGGAACCGGAGAACCGGACAGCGAAGAGACCGAAAACGATGCTGTTTCATTTGCCGTTTCCCGCCCATTGGGAATCGATCGCCTTCGTATGTATGCAGTGTTCCAAGAAACAGGACGCGGCGGGGGAGAGCGGCCTGTTCCTGAGATAGGCCAGGTAAATGGTCGTCTGGATCTCCGGCTGAATGGGGATCACGGAAAAGGGCGCCGCAATGGACAGGACGGAGTCGATGGGATAATCCACATGGCTGGAAAACAGCAGTGACACGCAGTTGCCCTTTGTAACCATATCCAGGATTCCCTCAATATGGTGGCTGGAGAAAACGACCCGGGGAGAGAACCCGGCGCCTTGGCAGGCGCGGATGCACAGATTGTATGGCATGGAGTCCGTTTTGATCAGGGCAAATTTTTCCTCCGCCAGCTGCGACAGTTCCAGATAGCCGGCCTTTGCCAGCGGGTGATTGTGGGGAAGTACGGCCACCAGTTTGTCCTGGCAGAATGGCAGCTTCACAAGCTGAACATCCTTGTCGGGATCATGTTCCAGATAAAGAGGGCTGTCCCGAAAGAATGCAAGGTCGCATTCGTTATTGAGCAGTGCTTCCCGAATAACCATGGTATCTTCTTCTATCGTATGTATCTGAATGGAGGGATATGCCGATTGAAAATTGAGCAAGGCGTCTGTGATATTATATTGCGCCATAGCGGGAATGGAGGCAATCCTTAGCTTTTCAATCCCCACATGCAAATAGTTATAGGCTACAGTCTGGTATTCATGCTGCAGCTTACTGATTTGATTGGCATAAGGCAGCATCAGTTGTCCAAATTGGGTCAGTTCCACTTTACGGGAAGTTCGGTCAAAGAGCGGTGCGCCAAGGTGTTTTTCCAGCGTCATGATGTGCTTCGAAAGAGACGATTGTCCAATAAAGAGCCGTTCTGCTGCAGCCCAGTAGTTTCTGGTCTCTGCCAGCATTGCGAACTCCCTGAAATAGGAAATATCCACGATCCATACCCCCTAATCAAATCAATTCCTTTTAGGAATCAATTATAGCTCCAAAAAGAATTGTTTGTCAATACTTACTGAAATATAATGATATACGCGGATGATAAATCAGCAAAAACACAATAGATTTCTTGGAGGTCATGGTATGAACGAAAGCGCAAAAATCCCTATGTGGAAAAAAATCTGCTACGGATGCGGTGCCGGCGGCGGCAATGTTATGAGCACACTTCTCGCATCCTTTCTGTTAAGCTACTATACGGATACAGTAGGCATCGCCGCAGCTGCAATCGGCACTATGTTTATCATCTGCCGTTTGCTGGATGGCATTACCGACCTGGCAATGGGCGGTATTGTCGATAAGACCAATACGAAGATCGGCAAAGCCCGCCCCTGGCTGATCATCTGCGCCCCCCTAATGTTCATTGGGATTATTCTTATTCTGAGCGTGCCTCAATCCTGGAGCCAGGTCATGAAGCTGGTCTATGCCTATGTGACCTACATTTTCCTGAACTGCATCGTCTACACGATTTTCGGCATCGCTCATGCCGCCCTGCTGGCTCGCATGACCCGTGATTTCAAAGACCGCAACACGGCATCCACCGTTTCATCCATCCTTAATAATGCGGTTGGCCTGATTGTTGGTACCATGATCACCGCACTTCAGCTGAATTTCGGCTGGACCGTCACTGGTATCATTCTTGGAGTTATCTCCGGTGTCCTGATCCTGATTCCTGGCTTGACCTGCAACGAAATCGTCGGCATGGAGGATGTTTCTAGCAAGCCCCAGAGTACCGTCCCCATGAAGGAGCAGCTGCCCGCTGTCGCGAAAAATAAATATTTCTGGATTTCTCTGATTCTGGGAGCGCTGACCCTATTTGCAAATGCCAACGCCATTGGTGCACAGATATACTACTGCAACGAAGTGTTGCATGACCCCATGTATATGACTACTCTGATGAGCTTCGGTATGCTGCCCGGCATTATCATTTTGTTCTTCATGCCCTACTTTGCCAACAAATTCTCCAAGCGGGCGTTTATGGCATCTGGAGCGGTCCTGATGATTCTCGATTTTGGCCTGGTTGGTGTGGCAGATCAGAATCGTACGCTGATCCTTCTGGGCACCATCCTGCGTTCTGTAGGTATCGGTCCCATGTTTGCCGGTTTGTACGCCTTTGTTGCGGATGCTGCTGACTACGGTGAGTGGAAATATGGCGTGCGTTCCGAAGGCCTGATGGCTTCTTCTCAGTCCATTGGCTCAAAGATCGGCATCGGTTTTGGTTCCGCCTGCACTGCGTGGATTTTGGGTGCTGCCGGATATATCCAGCATAGCCCTGCTGAAATCGTAGAGCAGCCTGCAAGCGTTGCTGCCGCCATCCGCTTTGACTATGGCTGGATGGGTGCCATTATCAGCGCGATTCTGCTGATTGGCGTCCTGATGATGGACGTGGAGAAATATCTGCCCAAGATTCGGGAGTCTTTACTACAACCATCCCATCTCTCTGGAGGATTGTACCCGCCATACCGTTAACCGCATTCTATCTCAATTTGACCTGGACGAAGACAGTTACCAATGGGAGGGCATGGATGCGACATTTTCAATTGACCCGTAGGCTCTTGGGCAGAAAAATTTCCGCAGATATCCTATGCTTGGAGCAAGGTCTGCATGTGTCGGTCTATGGTGGAGATCTTCCGCATATTGGTGCAATCAGCATTGTTTCGCCGGATGGTATGTGCAACACTATTCAGTTTCCTACGCATCGAGACAGTGCTGTCAGCGAGCGGTGGGCAAGAACACTGGCTACTGCAGGATATTGCCCTTCTGTGGTGGAAGTGGGCATCCATTACGATCAGATAAACGAACAAGGCATTTCCGATGTCCTATTCATAACTAGCGAAATGTTGAACGATGTTCTGAATATTCTGTCCAAACAACGATAGTGCATCATCAATTGCGTGTATGTTATAAAACCTGAAACCCGATGTCCGACACTCCGAATTAGAGCCCGTTCCAATCTCTTTTCGGAAAGAAAACCAATCAGAGCACTTTTTCAGCCTGAAGGGAGCAAATAATACGATATCTGTTTCCGCTATGACAGTGCCATGCGCAAGTATGTGAACGGTATTTGTAGGATGATTGAATATGCATAATAGATGCCGCCCGAGTGGGCGGCATCTTCAATATGTGGGCATACCGAAACCATAGATTTGGGAATTACCAACGATGTATTGCCGTTTGCGGCAGCTATCAGCGGCATTGCCCTCAATGGTATAGATATAGCCGTTCTCACTCTTTTCCACGATTCCTGTATGGTCAGATACGCCATTTCCGTCCCAGTCAAAGAAGATAATCATGCCGGACACAGGAGTGATGGTGTTTCCGGCCCATTGCCCCCGGCTTTGGAACCACTGAACACCATCCGTGCAGCCGCAGAATTTCGGAAGGATACCAGCATCAAGATAGCCACATTGGTTGGCGCACCAGCTGACAAAACAGGCACACCATTCTACATGTTCCGTAAATCCGTACCAGCTCCAATAGGGTTCCCCTCCTACATTGCCAAGCTGCGAAGCGGCAACCTCTACAATCAGTTGGGTGTTATCCGGGTCATAGAAAATCTGCCCCAGCGGGTAGTAGCGCAGCACATGGAAAACCCCGGTAGTGTCCCAGCGAAACAGGATCGGAGCCTTGCAACTCGGTGCAGGCGTTGATGACTGCTCTGCCAGCGGCTTCCTTTTCGGAATAGTGGGTTCCCTTAATCTCCATACCGATGAATCCCTCAGCCGGTTTGGGGTGTGCCTTCGCCGTTTCCACATCCTTTTCATAGCCCGCAATGGCTTCGGTGAGTTTGGCGATGTCAGCAGGATATTTCCGCAGCACCAGATTTTCCAGAGCGAACCGCTGATTTAGGTGGTTGGCTTTCAGCATATTCAGCTTACTGACCTCCACATCCAGATTGCATTTCTCGATAATCAGCGGGTTGCCGGTAGCAAGAGCCTTGATTTCGGAGTAGCTCAGAGCGGTTTCGTCCACATCGTCGGCAATTCGGGCGGGAGCCTTGCTGGTCATGATCTGGGCAATGAATTTCTGCTTATTCTCCACAAGCTGGTAGAGGTAGGCGTCAAAGGTATTTTCCGTGACATAACGGAAAATCTCAACCTCCGGATTCTGATTGCCCTGCCGGACAATTCTGCCCAGCCGCTGGGCAAGATCAGAAGGACGCCATGGGCAATCTGCGTCATGCAAGGCAATCAGTTTATCCTGACAATTCGTGCCTGCTCCCATCTTGGCGGTGCTGCCGATCAGCACACGCACCTGCCCGGAACGGACTTTGGAAAATAATTCCTTCTGCCCATTACTGTCGCTGTCCAGAATGGCAATGCCCTTGGAGCCACGATTGACCCACCGCCCGAACCGCTGGTTCCAGCCTTGCCGCCCTTCAATGGGCAGGACTGCGGTGGCATCCGGGCGCTGGGCATACAGAAGAACCTGCTTGTCAAAGGACAACCGGAAGTTATAGCAGGCGGTGGTCAGAAACCGGGGCCACACCTCCGGCGTTGCCACTTCGCCTGCGGTCTGCAAATACAAATCTGTGATACGTTCATATTTTGATGCCATCGGCTCACCTCCTATCGTTCTTTACTAACGGGTTGTCTGGTGCGGGGAATAGAGAAACCATATACTTTTGCAATTTCATCTCCAAGTCTGCGTGTTACCCTGGTTATATCTGAACGGGTTGCAGTGCCTGCCAAAATCTTTTCTTTCAGTAAGTCTATCTGCGTTTCTCTGATACCGGGCTTATAGCATCGGTAAAGGTAATGATTTGTGCCATATTCGTTCCGATCATTGTGAAAAGAACTGTCCGGCGTTCGGTGGCAGTATCGGCCCAAGGTATTGCGGTCATGCAGAAGGTTCCCGTCCTCACGCAGTTCATTGAGAACCTCATCAAATTCCTGCTTAAAATCCTCGCTTTTCAAGCTGTCCCGAAAGCCGTTCCAGGAACTAAAAAAAACCTTCCCGCTGTTGTCCATATCTGCCCGAAGATAGCCGATCAGCCCGGTCTGCATGGAAATCTGCTGGCTTTGGGAATAGCTATACATCTGCTCCGCTGCCGTCATGGGGCGAAGGGTCATTTCTGCTTCCATTTATCTCTCACGCTCCTTTTTCTTTTCAGGTTGTTTTTCTTCACGGATACTATTCAAAAAACGAATCCGTTCAGATGCCCGCTTGACCAGATCGCGCTCGGCATCCTCCCGGCTAGTCAGGTAATGTCCCCAATAATAGTAATCGCCATTATCGCAAGCCCATGTGACAAATCGTGCAGGGTCGTTTTCGCTCTGTCCAATCACAAATTCTGTATCTCCGATATGGACGGAGTCCGTAATGACATAGCCGACATTTGTTCTCTGTTCCATCAGCGTTCCTCTCTGTCTTTATGGGATTTCTGCCGGTGTTCATTGCGATATTGGTCAAGCCCCAGCGCTGCCCATTGAGGAAGCTGTGACTGTTCCAAGGTGCCAAGAATATCCTGCCTTTCAAACCGGGCTTCTTTGCCGGAGTACAGGTCTACACAGAAACAGGCAGAGCCACGGCCGCGGGGATATGCCCCAAAGCCGCCGGTGCAGAGCTTGATCTGGTTGGTTGCCATCTGGTACTCCCGGCGCAGCACCTCCTGCTTGATCACAACCACTTTTCCGTTCAGGTCGTCCTCATGGGAAAGGGGTGTGCAGTCGGCTTTCCCACAATTAACCAAGTATAATGGATTTACATATCTTCTTCGCCATTGGAGGACGGTTTATGTTCGATAGAGAAGGTTTTATTGACTATGTAGGCGCAAAAAGCGGGAATAGCTATGCCAGTGGTTTGGCAAGAATCGAGAACCTGTATTCCGTTGGAATCGATGCCGAATATGACAAGGACAAGTGTGAAGCATTACTTACTCAGATCGAAGCAGATAAGAAGCGGACGGATCTCGAGCAAAAGGAACTGAAAAGCGCAGTGACGCAGCATCCCACTTGAAGCGGTATATCATTTTCAAAACGAATTCGATCGATACGATCACAGACAGGATTCACTTTGTGATCGATCACTATAAAGAACGGGACGCCAGAAAGGGCTAAATTTTTGCCCGAAAAAGTCGCATAAATACCGGATTTACAGAGCGTATTCGGTACATATTCCGGCTTGTAATTTCTCGTGCGCATCTCACGTGTTTCCAGCCGTTTGGCCCGGCTGACACATAAGATTGATTACTTTTTATGCTTCATAGATCTGCTGAGTACCATTAATGGCCTCTGCTAAATATACATTACTCCAGCGTCTTGCGCCTTCTTTATCCCGATTGAGCAGATGCCGGTAGAGCTCCTCCACATTGCTGTGAAGTGCTGCGACACCGTATTTCTTGCAGAAGCGGATCCAAAGGGATATACATGGTACTTTGAAGGAGGTATAAATCAAGGGCAGGATGTGGTTGCCGCCCATGAGGGTCATTTCATGGTGAAACCGGAAGGCAATCTCCGCAGCCTGGGCAGGTGTGGGATTTTCATCCAGTCGATCAACAAATGTTCCAAGCATCTCCAATTGTTCATCGCTGGCGTTGTCAATGACCCGATGCAGGGTCATCTGCTCCAACCCCCAGCGGACTTCCAGAATGGAGCGGATCTCCTCTTTGCCGAGCATCCCGCCATTGTAGTCCATAATGGCCATAAGGGTCTCCATGTTTCCATCACGGCGATAGTCGGCAACATAGGCGCCCTGACGGGGACGCACTTCCAAAAAGCCCTGACGAGCCAGTTCTGTAATGCCGCCGTTGACAACAGCACGGGAGACACCCATCTGCTGGCAGAGTTCCCGCTCTGAGGGTAGTTTTTCTCCCATAGGCAGTTCTCCGGACAAAATCATCCCCTGCAATTTCTGTACAAACAGTTCTTTTAAACTGGGCGCGTAAAGCTGTTCAAAATTCATATGGCATCCTCCTGCAAATATCTTGGTTATACCACATACCACGAATTTATTTTATCATGCAAACTGTCGAATTTCAACCTGAGATTTTTCTATAAAACATAGAATTTCCAGTTGATAGTTGACAGTTATCCCAAATAAACTTAAACTATAATCAGTAGAAAAATACCGCTATGCTGGTATGACCAGAAAGGAGCGATGCTTTTGGAAAAGGTAAGAATTTTGGAAGTTAAGCAAAGTGTATTCGCAAACAACGATGCCCAGGCAGAGAAACTTCGGGAAGAACTGAAGCAGAAGGGAATCTATCTTCTGAACCTGATGTCTTCTCCCGGAAGCGGCAAAACCACCACCCTGACCCGGCTGATTGAGCTTTTGAAAGAGGACCTGAAGATCGGTGTGATGGAGGCGGACATTGACTCGGATGTGGATGCTGTCACTATCGCCGCCACCGGCGCCAAGGCCATCCAGCTCCACACCGGCGGCATGTGCCACCTGGATGCGGCTATGACCCGCCAGGGTCTGGACGGTCTGGATGCCGGTGAAGCCGACCTGGTGGTTTTGGAAAATGTGGGTAATTTGGTTTGCCCCGCGGAGTTTGACACCGGCGCAGTGAAAAACATGGCAATCCTCTCCGTACCGGAGGGTCACGATAAGCCCCTCAAGTACCCGCTCATGTTCCAGGTCTGTGATGCGGTCCTTATCAACAAAATCGATGTAGCCCCCTACTTTGATTTTGACTTTGAAAAATGTACTGAGTACATCCGTATGCGCAATCCCAAAGCGGTCATCTTCCCCATCAGTGCCAAAACCGGCGAGGGAATCGAGGCTGTTGCTGATTGGCTGAAAGAAGAAGTAAAGAATTGGAAAGGAGTATGAGAAATGGCAGATTATCTGGCAGGTTTCTATCCCGAGTGGGTAGGTAAAGAAGAAAATCCCAGGCAGATCATTTTAGACTTAGGCAAAATGATCACCAACCGGATCCCCGTAAAGCTGGGATTTCAAAAGCTCAACAAGTACGATCCCGAGTACTGGGGTCTTGCTACTCTCTTAACCGACGAGCAGGCAGAGGTGGCTCTGAAGATGGGCGTGAGAAAGCCCAAGACCATGGCCGACATGGTAAAACTCACCGGCAAGAGCGAGGAAGAACTGGAAAAGATTCTGGGCGATATGTCCTTTATGGGCATTCTGGAGTACAACTGGGAGAATCCCACCCGCACCAAGCAGTGGGTCCTGCCCATGTTCGTTCCCGGCAGTGCGGAATTTACCAACATGAATGACACCATCCTGAAGAAATATCCCGAAATGGGTCGTTTCTTCGAGCGGATGAGTCGTCTGCCTCTGGAGAAGGTCACCCCCATGGTACCTCCCGGAGGCGCCGGCATCGGCATGCACGTGATCCCTGTGGAAAAGGCCATCGAAACCGAGAACCAGTCCATTTCGGTGGAACATATCTCCCACTGGCTGGATAAGTATGAGGGCAAGTACGCCGCATCTCCCTGCTCCTGCCGCAAATCCCGTCTGACCTTCGATGAAGGCTGTGCCGATGACCCCGAAGGCTGGTGTGTTGCCGTGGGCGACATGGCTGATTACGTGGTGGAAACCGGTAAGGGTGGCCGCTACATCACCAAGGAAGAGGCTCTGGAAATCTTCCGCAAGGGCGAGGAAAACGGCTTCGTCCATCAGATCACCAACATTGACGGTGCAGACAAAATCTTCGCCATCTGCAACTGCAACATCAATGTCTGCTATGCTCTGCGTACCTCCCAGCTGTTCAACACCCCCAACCTGTCCAGAAGCGCCTATGTGGCACGGGTGGAAAAGGACGACTGCGTTGCCTGCGGCAAGTGCGTGGAGGTCTGCCCTGCCGGTGCTGTGAAGCTGGGTCAGAAACTGTGCACCAAGGACGGCAAGCAGGTAGAGTATCCCAAGCATCCCCTGCCCAGCGAGATGAAATGGGGCCCCCATATGTGGGATGAAAACTATAGGGACAACAACCGCATCAACTGCTACGATACCGGTACCGCTCCCTGCAAGACTGCATGTCCTGCACACATTGCCGTCCAGGGTTACCTGAAGATGGCCGCTCAGGGCCGCTACACCGAAGCCCTGGCGCTGATCAAGAAAGATAATCCCCTGCCCGCTATCTGCGGCCGCATCTGCAACCGCCGCTGTGAGGACGCCTGTACCAGAGGCTCCATCGACCAGGCTATCGCCATTGACGAGGTCAAGAAGTTCATTGCCCAGCAGGATCTGGACGCAGAAACCCGCTATATCCCCAAAAAGGTGGTTCCCTCCCTCAACGGCTCCTTCTCTGAGAAGGTCGCTATCATCGGCGCAGGCCCTGCGGGATTAAGCTGTGCTTTCTATCTGGCTGAAAAGGGTTACTCCCCCGTGATTTTCGAAAAGAACGAAAAGCCCGGCGGTATGCTCCGCTACGGCATCCCCAGCTTCAAGCTGGAGAAAGATGTGATCGATGCCGAAATCGACATCATCAAGGCCATGGGCGTGGAGATCAAGTGCGGCATTGAAGTGGGCAAGGATGTGACGCTGGACGAACTGCGTGCACAGGGTTACAAGGCATTCTACATTGCCATCGGCTGCCAGGGCGGACGCAAAGCGGGTATCCCCGGTGAGGATGCAGAAGGTGTCATGACCGCCGTGGACTTCCTTCGCACTGTCGGCGCTGACGAAAGCTATCCTGTAACCGGCAAGGCTGTGGTTGTTGGCGGCGGCAATGTGGCCATCGACGTGGCAAGAACCGCCCAGCGCTGCGGCGCAGAGTCTGTAGCTATGTTCTGCCTGGAGCCTCGGGACAAGATGCCCGCCTCCGAAGAAGAAATCGCAGAAGCTCTGGAAGAGGATGTGACAATCGACTGCGGCTGGGGCCCCAAGGAAATTCTCACTGAAAACGGCCGTGTAACCGGCATCGTCTTCAAGCGCTGCGTCAGCGTATGGGATAAAGGCGGCAAGTTTGCACCTGCATATGATGAAAATGACACCAAGACCGTTCCCTGCGACCGGGTATTCCTGTCCATCGGTCAGAGCATTCTGTGGGGTGATCTGCTGAAGGGCTCCAAGGTGGAACTGGGCCGCGGAAATGGTGCAGTTGCAGACAGCCTTACCTATCAGACCGCGGAACCCGATATCTTCGTTGGCGGCGATGTGTACACCGGCCCCAAGTTTGCCATCGATGCCATCGCTGCTGGCCGTGAGGGTGCTATCTCCATCCACCGGTTCGTGCAGCCCCATTCCAGTCTGACTATCGGCCGTAACCGCCGTGAATTCATCGCCCTGGATAAGGACAACATCAAGGTAGAGCAGTACGACAACGCCTCCCGTCAGATCCCCGGCACCCGTAAGGATGTTGACCACAAGAAGTCCTTCCGGGATGCAAAGCTCCCCTTCACGGAAGAGCAGGTCAAGGCAGAAACGGCAAGATGCCTGGGCTGCGGCGCATCCGTCGTTGACCCCAACAAGTGCATCGGCTGCGGTGTCTGCACCACCAAGTGTGAATTCGGTGCCATTAAGCTCCATCGTGAGCGCCCCGAGTGTTCCAACATGATCCCCAGCGAGAAGAAGTTGCCTTATGTTCTGGGAAACGGTGCAAAGCAGGCCCTGAAGATCAAGTTCTCCAAGAAAAAGGAGCAGTAGATGCACGAACTGGGTGTTGTGTTTCATATTATCGACTCTTTGGAAGAAGTCGCCAAAGAAAATGATGTGACCCAGATCCAGAGCGTAACCATTGAGATTGGTGAGGTATCCACGGTGATCCCTCACTATCTCACCGATTGCTGGGAATGGGCCATCAAAAAGAAGCCTATGCTCACAGGCTGCGCAATGAAGGTGGAAATCCTGCCGGCAATTACCTGGTGTGACGGCTGCAAGCAGGAATACCCCACTGTGCAGCACGGTCGCATCTGCCCATATTGTGGCAGTGAGAAGACCTGGCTTTTGAAGGGAAACGAACTAAACATCAAAGAAGTAGAAGTTATATAAGGAGGTTATCTTATGTTATTCCAGATTTATGGCGAAACCGCCGGTTTCCAGCTTCTTGGCTGGCTGATGGTATTTGTGGGTCTGATTCTCGCCAATGAATTTGCACGCCGGACAAAATGGGGCGGCATTGCCTGCTTCCTGGTTCTGCCCGCAGGTCTGACTATTTACTTTATCTCCATTTATGTAGGCGCTGCTATGGGTGCCCAGTGGGCGCTGAATAATCCCACCTATGTCTACATGAACAGCTGGTTCCATTATTTCAAGCTCTATGCCGCGACATTGGGCTGCATCGGCTTTATGATGCTGAAATACAAGTGGTCCATCGGCAAAACGGATTGGTTCAAGGTGTTCCCCTTCCTGATCGTGGCCGCCAATATTCTGATTGCTGTGGTCAGCGACTTCGAATCCGGCATCAAGGGTGCCCTTTCTCCCGACGGCTGGTGGCTGTCCAGCGAAAATGTCTGGCTCTATGGTGGCTGGTGGAACTGGCTCAACGGCGCTGCCGGTATCATCAACATCTTCTGCATGACCGGCTGGTGGGGTATCTACGCTTCCAAAGATAAGAAAGATATGCTGTGGCCCGATATGATCTGGCTGTATATCCTGGCCTATGATGTGTGGAACTTCCAGTACACCTATCTGAACCTGCCTACCCACACATGGTATTGCGGTCTGGCGCTGCTGCTGGCTCCCACTGTTGCTAATGCCCTGTGGAATAAGGGCGGCTGGATCCAGAACCGGGCAAATACCCTGGCTCTGTGGTGTATGTTCGCTCAGGTGTTCCCCCTGTTCCAGGATAGGAGCATCTTCACTACCCTCCCGGTACTGTATGCTGACGGCTTCATGGATGCCGCTATCCGTCCGACCCTGGTAAATCCTGTTCCCCAGGGCGTGATTTCCATTGCTTCGCTGGCCATCAATGTGCTGGCTCTGGCGCTGATTATCAAGCGCTCCAAGGAACAGAAGAAGAATCCCTACAAGCAGGAAATTTTCACTGACGCCAAGGACTTCCAGCTGGCAATGGCTAGAGCGGAAGATAAGTAACCCACATAGCACAGAGGCTGCAGAATTTCTGCAGCCTCTTTTCATATTCGTCATCCTTCGATGCTTCTCGTGTGCTTCTAACATGTTATGGCTTGCTTTTGTCCAAGTGCCATGACTGCGCCATATCTGCTTTGAGCTTTTCGGCCTGCTCCGGCGTAAGCTCCGGACAACCGTCCAGCGTTTTGTGTTTCCGAAAATACGCATTGACCACCTTCATGGTGGCCTGCAGGGACTCCAGACCCTCCAGCTTTTTTGTCAGTTTTTCCACGGCAAGATCATCGTCTGCGCTGATCC
>OHFC01000154.1_pt1 | contig 20461 bp, 31 predicted proteins | sample 1567421 | NCBI WGS metagenome assembly OHFC01 (sample SAMEA3879600, study PRJEB24766) | human gut metagenome | biome: human-associated habitat; feature: feces | place: USA | collected 1985/1987 | reverse complement strand
TGATTAAAATTAAGATTTTAATCAGGAAATAGTATAAAAATGAAAAGTCAGGGCGCTCTGAAAGAGCGCCCTGTTTGCGTTACTGCAGACCCTGCTCGTAAGCCTCGATCATCTTCTTGACCATCTGGCCGCCGACGGAGCCGGCTTCGCGGGAGGTCAGGTGACCGTTGTAACCGTTGGTCAGGTTCACGCCAACCTCCCTTGGTGTCTCTTTTACATCGTGAACTTTCAGATTTCGATAGTTTCATCGGAAGAATCGGTTCGTACAGGGAAGGTCGGAACAGCCGCATGGTCGGAAAGGCTGCCTATGAATTTGTAGTAGATGGTTACGCGTTGCTGATAGGATGCATGTTTGCGGGGAGCTTTGATATATCCGTCCGGCAGTATTTTGGGACCTACCACGATCCTGTCGATGAAGGTAAGCAGAATGTCACGGTCAAGAACCTCAATGCGAGAATACTGTTTGGCCAGCTGAAAGAACTTCTCGTAGTTGGAACGAATCTCGGCAGCGGGTGAAGGAGCCGTCAAATTCTCTAGAGAGGCTTCCAGGGTCGTTGCTTCTTTTTCGAGTTTTGCGACCATGATTTCCAGCCGACTATCAGACAGCTTTCCTTCGGCATTATCGAAGTACAATTTTTCGATTGTCCGACTGATAACTTTTAGACGGGCTTGTGATTTTTCAATCTTGCTCTCGCGCTCCTTTTCGACAGAGGCACCATTCACTTCCTCCAGCACACCGTTTACAAGAGCATCAATTTCTGCATCGGTGAGATTGATCAAACTGTTTAAGTCCTGACGAACCAATTCAAGCAAATCGGAATACCTGATATTCACGCCCTGGCAAGGATTCTCAAAGCGCTTGCTTTTATGATTGCAGGAGAGGAACCAGTATTTTTCCCGTTCACCCTTGTAGACCGTACCGGAGGAACACAGGGAATAACCACAAAGACTGCAAATAGCAATTCCACCAAATATGCTCTTTCTGACATGGTCATATTGACGGTAATCACGGCTTCCCTTCCCTAAATTGAACTGTGCTTTATCAAAGGTCATTTGGTCAACAAGGGGAACATGGGTGCCTTCCGTAACAACCCAATCCTCTTTGGGAACGGAAATTTTCTTTTTGGACTTTAAGCTGACTTTCCGAGTCTTTCCAAGGACGGTTTTTCCCAGGTATACCTCATTCTTTATGATCCTTTTGACAGTAGTATAGTTCCAATAGTCGGTTGCGCGGGCAGCCCCAGCATCCGTAAAATTGTCACGGTATAGCGCCCGATATTTAAGAGGGGTGACAACGCCTTCATTGGATAACTCCTGAGCTATGGTGATGCAAGACTTTCCTGCGGCAGAGCGCTGGAAAATGCTGGTGACAATCGGTGCGGTTTCTTCATCTGGAATCAGGTGATTTTTGTCCTTTGGGTCTTTCTTGTAACCGAATGGCGCACAGGCACAGTATTCCCCTTTGCTCCGTTTCATCTTGAACACATCCCGGACCTTCCGGGAGCTATCACGAAGGTAAACTTCATTCATGGCAAACTGAAAAGGAGCCATGACATTTTCAAGTTCGGAGTCAAAATTATCCGCAATGGCAATATAGTGAATTTGATGTTCCGGGAAAAACTGCTCTGCATAGTAGCTGGATTCTCGCATGTCACGGCCAAGACGGGAAAGGTCTTTAGTAATGACCATGTTTGCTTTGCCGGATTCAAGGGCACGCATCATTGCCTGAAAGCCTGGACGCTCGAAATTACCACCAGACCAGCCGTCATCGACAAAGGAATCAAGAAGCGCAATGCCATTTCTGGCACAGTAGTCTCTCACTATTTTTTCCTGATTAAGGATACTGGAGGACTGCCCTTCGTTGGCTTCTTCCTGGGATAGACGGTAGTAGGCATAGGCAATGGTAACTCTGGGAGCTGTGTTAGAATACCTCCTTTTTGCATGATTGTATGGGAAAGCAGTAGTCATATCTGTTGTAAGATTTGTTTTCATTCGGAACTCCTTACAACGAATTGGCTTCCATCCATATTATACGAAATGGGAGGCGTATCTGTCAAAGGTAATACCTGGCAGGAGACTTCCTTGAGGTGATCCCCCACAAGTTGGGATGCAGTCTTATTCCCGGAAAAGATGCGGTGAATCAGATATGTGGTTTTATTGAACTGATATTGCTCCATTATCTTGATCCCTCCTGTATTGCTCTATTTTCCCGAGAAATGGGAGAAATATGCCTTTTGCCGATACGGGGGGAAACAATATAGTCCCAGCCTGTACGGATACCGCAGTAAGAGCATATATCACGCTCCAACTGATAGTAATTTGCTCTATGAATGCTGGTGTTATGTGCGTTATAGAATTGCTTTGCACAAGAGGGGCAGAGCGTTAGTTCTATAAAATGCTGTAATTTCGTGATTTGTTTCATTGTCATGCCCTCCTTATGCGGAAAACAGGTATTTACCAAGCCGGTCTATTTTCTGACATACTGCGGACGTGGAACGACCACGCATTTTTCCAATTTCAGTTTTGGAATATCCATCAAATGCCAACAAAGTGAGCAGTTCCTTGTCTTGCTCAGAGAGTGCCTGGAGCTTTGTGTAAAGTGCTTCATCAGAAATCCGCTCGATCCACGAGAAGCGGTCCGCATCAGCGAAATATGTATCATCCTTGCTTAAAAGGGAGGCATACCTATGCAGTAATGCATATTCCTTGCTTTCTCCATCTTCACTTTCATTCTCAAAGGGTTCCTCCCATGCCGCAATGGAACGGCTACGCTTAAAAACGGAAAAATCGAACAAATATAGACTTTGAATGGCATCCTCACTCATACCGGCGTTGTGGTATTCTTGCCGGAGCTTTGCCCATTCGGTTTCAAAACGCTTGCGTTCCCTTCTATTATTAAATTCCATAATGATCTCCTTTGAACTTTAATTTTTGGTTTGGTCAAAATTCCGGAGATCAGGGATATCGGCCAAGGCTCCCCTGCCACTGGGATAAAAACATAAGAAGTCCTTTCCGCAGAGCAATCCGGGAAAGGACTTCTTTTCATCGTACAAAGCGTAGCGGGCAGCAAAAAAGCACCGTAAAAGTGGAATCAAAATGGGTATGGTTATCCCATTGATTCCGACTTTGTACGGTGCTAGGGCAGTCTCGATCATAGATCGGCTCCGCATACGCGAATGTAAGTCGTGTTATTCAGTTAATAATATTTGCCTTTCAGACGGGCAATACCCTTCTGCTTACGGAAGTAGGCAAGGTTGATTGGGTCCTGGGCTTTGCATTTGGGACACTTGGGGCGAACGTGACCAACTGCATCCGAATAAACTTTCATAATTGGGAAGTTGCAGCGAGGACAACGAATTTCTCTAAGTGTCAGCCAGGATGCTTCATCGGCAGATTTATCCAGCTTTTCTTGTTTCTCGGGAACTGGGAAAGAGGGCCTGCGATATGGTGAATATTCGCTCATGTTGCTTCCCTCATTTTCAGAAAGTATTCCTGCATATCCCGCCTATCTACCAGGTTGTATTTTTTCAGCTGAATCAGCAATGAGGAAAAAGAAACGCACAGCTCGTCAGCAATTGCGTGAATCGCCGGTTTGGTACTGGGCAGCAGCACACAATCTCCATAAATCGGGATGCGGCTGCGGTGCATGTGGCGGCGCAGGGCGTTTTCTACCAGAGGTTTGGGCATCAGGAGCATGGCGGCCATGGAGTTTGCTTGACATTCGCCCAGATTCAGACGCTCCTGAAACTCTTGCAAACTATAGCAGCGTTCCAGGTCATATTCCCGGTCAAAACAGGTGGAATTGTGCAATGGATCAGCACGGTTGATAAGGACATGGCTGATTTCATGGGCCAGGACAAACCGTCTGCGGCAGTTTTCGGTGGGACGTTGGAGAAACGTGTCCAAAATGATTGTCTCCTTCGGGAAAACGATGCCGACCTTTTGATTTTGGCGCATGACGCACAATGGATAAGAGCCGTTGGAGACAAAACCGATTTTGTCCCGGTCGTCTTCGGCAATTCTTTCGTAATGTACTTGCAGCCCCAGAAATCGTGCTATACCGTCAATGTCGATGGGGCCGGATGCCGGGGAGCCGCAAGTGACCTGAATCAGGCCGTAAGCAATTTCTGCAATTTCCTTGTTCGAAATAAATACTTTCATCGGGGAACCTCCTCAAGCGAAAAACCGCATTCTCCGAGAGGATGAGAATGTTTCAGACGGACGGTGTTCCAGTTGCCGAAGCTACAGAAGATGGCGGCTTCCCAACTCCTGATAAGTGGAATGCCCCGGACATTTGGAACGGTTACTTCGGATGTCATTATTATAGCCGGATACACAAACAGTGTCAAGAACAAATGTTCGTATAAAATAAAAGAGTCACAGAACTGCGACTCTTTTATAATCAGGCCCTCTGGGGGGCTAGACGGGATGTTCGGTTTGACAACGGTAACGGCGCACACTATAATGGAAGCAACTTATAAATCAGAAAAGTGGGAAAAGTATGGAAATCAGTACACCCCAAAAGATCAAGCTGCTCAAACTCATGGAATTGCTGCGGGAAAACAGCGATGAGGATCATCCGCTGAAAACAAATATGCTTTGTACGATGCTGAAAAATGCGGGAATTTCCTGCGACAGACGAACGCTCAGCAGGGATATTGCCACATTGAACGAGTGCGGCTATGAGATTTTTTCAATCATGCAGGGCCATGACAAGGCATACTACATCGTGGAGCGAAGTTTTTCCCTGCCGGAATTAAAAATCCTGATTGATGCGGTTCAGGCGGCTTCCTTTATAACAGAATCCAAAACAGAGAACTTGATCCAGAAGATTGCGGCGCTGGGAAATGCCCACCGTGCGGAGCTATTGCAGGGTGGGATGGTTTGCTTCAATTCCCGGAAACACAGCAACGAGCAAATCTACTACTCCGTGGAAACTTTGGAGGGGGCATTGCGTCGGCACCAAAAGGTTTCTTTCTGCTATTTTGATTTGGATGAAAAGCACCAGAAGGTATACCGTCGAGAAAAGCAACGCTATATCGTTGACCCGGTGGCGCTGGTTTATAACGAGGATAATTACTACCTGATGTGCTTTTCGGCAAAGCACAACGATATTGTGAATTATCGAGTGGATCGGATGGAGCATGTACAACTGGAGGATGTACCCGCCGATGAGCGGGCTGTAATCCATGCGGTGGATGTTGCGGATTATACGGAGCAGGCATTCAAAATGTACAATGGAAAGATAGAATCGATTACGTTGCGCTTCAGCAGGGATTTGATCGGTGTCATCTATGACAAGTTTGGAGAGGATACTGAAATATGGCAAGAGGACGGCAGGTACGCTGCCAATGTCAAAGTTCAAATCAGCCCAACGTTCTGGGGCTGGCTATTCCAGTTTGGGGGGAGGATGCGCCTTCAAGGGCCTGCGGTCTTGCAGGAAGAAATGGGGCGGCAGTTGAGTCTCCTTGCGGACAGAACCAAAGACTGAGTAGTGAATGGGATTAAAAGTAAAGAATACGGTCACACTTTCCTTTAGGAACGGTGTGGCCGTATTTATTTAGGCCCCTTTTGTGTATAAATTGATGATAACTTTTCCTTGTGCCTTTGCAAAGTCAAATGCGAGTTGCGTTCCGCTCTTGGGCTGATAGTTTGTCAGAACCTTTTTAGATGCCTTGCGCATATCAGGCAGATAGTTTTCATTATAGTAAAAGACACAGAAATCGCTTGCCAGAACCATTGCATGATTTCGTTCTACATAAGAGGCTTTCCCGGCAGAAGCAATTCCATCTGGACAAATGCTATCTTCGTACCCTTCTGTTAGAAATCGCATGGTGAAGGCATCCGCATTGGGATAATCAGTCCGAACATGTATTCTTGGCTTTAGTCACAGAAACGAAAGTGTTCGGATGATTGATGCGACAAAACTTTGTCAGCAGGGCAGACGGCAGAACGAATTCAGCCAGCAGAATATCATGGATATTGTTGTAATTTTTACTGTGTATTTTTCAGGCATTACTGCATCTACCGTCTCAGATCTGCAAATACATCAGACGCAGCACGGGATTTGTCTGCCTTGGCCTCGTTCATACCATGCGCCATCATTACGTTGAAAGCGGCCTCGTCCATCTCGTCCCGGGCGACCGGCACAGCGGGAACGGCAAGAGAGAACGGAATGCTGCGAGTCATGATGATTTGCTTATAGAGCGCATTGATAACAACGGAAGCAGGGATGCCCAGCATCTCCATAATCGCTTCAGCTTGCTCTTTAACGCTCGGTTCGACACGAGCCATTACATTAGCGGTCTTAGTTGCCATAGTTCATACCACCTTTCTGGCTCTATTATGACCCATTGTATCGCTAATTGCAATATAAAAGTGCCTCAATGAAAAATTTTGTGTGATACAGGGTTCCTGACATATTCCCTCTTACTTGCATCGATCAGTTTGAGGAAGAAATACGTATCATCCGGTAGCCCATAAGCTTGACGGCGAATCGTTTTGATTTTGTTGTTGATGCCCTCCATTTTGCCAGAGGATATTGGTAGCGAGGCATGCGCAATGATCCCATCAAAGTGGGAATCCAGTAGCCGTCCTTGCTCGTCCTTGCGGATCTGACTGATCACCTTATCATTGAAGTTCTTGATGATATGAAAATGGTCAAAAACGGGTTGAATATGAGGGTATTTTTCCTCAAATGCTTCCTGAAAATCAGAATTCATGTCGCATGCCACCGCTTCCACACCATCCATCCAGTCCAGTCCCACATGGTCAATGAAGTCATAGACCACCTGTTTCTTCTTGCTCTCCTGGATCCGGAGGATGTGTCCTGTTTCCAGGTCGATACGGAATTCTCTGTTTTCCGCACTCCGGGCAGATAAAGCGGTGCTTGTCCAGCATGACGAAGCTCACCCGCCCGCCAAAGCACAGATGTCGCAGTCGAACAGGGTATTTGGTGTGAATGTGCGTCCGGCAGTTGCAGTCAGGACAGCGGTAGTTGTTGATGTCAAAATCCAGATCCTCGTGGAACCAATATGCTTCCTTGCCACCTTTCGTGGCCTCCACACTTGTACTGGTATTTACAAAATCCGTCAACATTGATGGAATGACCAGACTTTTTTCAAAATCTGCACTTGCATTTTGTACCTGGTTTGTAGTATAGTACATGTGTGGAATCTCCATGATTGCATTATTCATCCGCCAAGATGTAACACAATTATGCGTGAGATTCCATTTTTTGTCGCTACCGTACTAAGAATGGTATCATACAAGTTTTTTCTTTGAACCAAAATTTCATTCGAGAACCATAGTCCCTTAACCGTTTAATTCCGCTTTGCGCTTGATATCTGTTTATTTGTTACCAAATTGAGATGCCGTGCTTCCACTAAATGAAAAAAGAGCTACCATTTCTGGTAGCTCACGAGGACATTTTTCCGACCCACAACGGCTATTTTCTGTGAATATGATCCCAAATCATAAGCCCTGCCATAATTACAGTGGCTATCATGTATAAGGTTTCAAGGTCGACAGTGATAGTAACCATTGCGGTGCCCTCCTTTGCAAAATACAGCCCCAGTGGTAGCGAATCACCTCGTCGATTTGGCAAAGTCCTGTCCCCGCATACGCATTATATCCTATGATAATCCAAAGGTCAAGACAGAAATAATCATACACACATTTCAGAATAGCATCTATTCAGCCGCCCCATCAAAGAGGAGAAGATTTGGCTAAAATGTAGATTTTTTGAGGGCCAGCGAAATACCTTGTTTTAGAGCTGTGGATAACTTTTTTCATCATTCAAAAAGAGAAAGGACTTCATCCCCACAGAGCAACAAATGTCAGCGCATTGCCAGCTAGTGCAGCCCGTACTGCTTCAAAATAGGACATTCCGTGTTTCTTGGCCGTACTGACAAAGCTCATGATCTGCATATAGTCCTCTGCCCCTTTTTCGGTTCGGAAGCAACCGGAAACCTTTTGCTTTACCTTGCTGAAACGGATGGTTCGTTCTGCTTCATTATTGGTGAAAGGGACCGTCCAATCAGCCGCAAAGCTAGGATTTTCTGCCATGCCTTGCCGGATAATAGAATCATAGCGCAACAAGTAGGCTTCCAGCACCAGAGCCTGAAAACGGGTTTCTTTCTGTGACATGAGAATATTGCGGGCTTCATGAATTTCCATCAGCAAGTTCTGCATGGATTTCGCCCAGTTCTGGTGCTTCTTTTCCTCCGACTTCTTAACCAACGCATCGATTTTTTTCGTCAGTGCCTTTATCTGCTCTACCTGGGTTTGGAGAAGCATGTTCTGACCCTCGATGATCCGCAAGAGCATCTGTCTTTCATCTTCTATTCTCAACCCCTCCTTGCCGATTTATAGGTTTATTTTACCGCATATGCCGATGAGATGGAAGAAGAAATTTGGATGCGTTGTTTTTAATTGTCATTTTGCCTTGTGGATAATTTTTCCAAGGAAACTGAATAGTTACAGCGATTTTAACTTTGATGGGATTGAAGGTGTCAGACTTGGAGACCCAGTTTACGTCCACTCATACAATTTTGAGGAAAAAGAACAGCAACTTAATTTGTCTCTTCATACACATGTCAGCACTGATTCGGAGGGTATTGCAAATTGCCTTGGACTAAATGCAGAAAGTAAGGTTGAATTACAAGATTTAATTCGCATTCTTGAACCAAAGTTAATTGAAGCGAACAGATTGAAAATCGGAATTGCCGGATAAGTTAGCAAAGTCTGATTAGCCTGATATCAAATGGCGATTGATTAAAGTGTGTAATATGATTGCGAGGTGACTAATTGTGGGAACAATTTTTGTTGCTGGTTCTTATGGCGTTGGTAAAAGCACTCTGTGTAGTGCTCTTTCAAATGTATTAACAATACCAGCTTACTCTGCTGGTGACTTGATTAGTAACGTTAATGGTGAGCAATATGGAGCGAACAAAGCAGTTAAGGATAAAGATGCTAATCAAGACATCCTTACCTTTGAGATTGAAAAGAAATTAGAATAATATCCCACAATATTACTTGCTGGTCATTTTTGTATTTTTGACAAGTTAAATTGTGTAGAAAAGTTGCCCCATAGTGTTTTTGAGAAAATATCGATAGAACAGATTCTTTTGTTAGAAGCTGACCCGGTACGCATATTAACCAATCTAAGTATCAGAGATAAAAAGAAATATGAGCTTAGGCATATTGAACTGTTGTTGGAGGAAGAACGACAGGCTGCGGAAGAAATTTCCCGGAAATGTAGTTGTAGATTGCATATTCACCAAATGGCTTTTGATGAATCAGATTTACAAAAATGTTGCAAGATATTAAATGAGGAGGTACAAACTGTATGAGAATTCTTTTGGACACAAATATTGTGATACATCGTGAGAACAAAAGAGTGTCTAATTACAGTATTGGTCACCTTTTTCGATGGATTGATCGTTTAAAATACGACAAGGTAATTCATCCATATACTATATCAGAAATACAAAAATACCGTGATCCCGAAACTCAAGATGCCATTTCAGTTAAACTGGAATCTTATGAAGTCCTCAAAACAGTACGCCAGCCAGATGTGACGTTTTTAACTCAAATTGGGCAACCAGAGAAGAATGAAAATGATCACATTGATAATTGCCTTCTATATGAAGTATATCTTGGTCATGTGGATATTTTCATTACAGAAGACCGCAGATTGCGCAACAAGGCTGCCCGCCTTGGCCTCGCAGAGCATGTATTTTCAATCAACAGTTTTATCAGCAAAGTAACCGTAGAAAACCCTGCCCTTATTGAGTATAAAGCTCTTGCTGTCGAAAAAGTGTACTTTGGAAATGTAGATATCAATGATAGCTTCTTTGATAGTTTTCGGAATGCATATGACGGATTTGAACGGTGGTTTGCTCGCAAATGCGATGAAGAAGCGTATATCTGTCGCTCAGATGATAGAAAAATACTTGGTTTCCTGTATTTGAAAACCGAGGGCATTTCTGAAAATTATTCTGACATTGAGCCTCCGTTCCTCCCTAAGCGTAGATTAAAAGTAGGAACTTTCAAGGTTGAATCGACAGGTTTTCGTTTGGGTGAGCGATTTGTTAAAATCATCTTTGATAATGCTCTGCAACGCAAAGTTGACGAAATTTATGTGACGTTATTCACTGATCGTGGAGAACTTGTTGCTTTAGAGGAATTGTTGTACAGGTGGGGTTTTGTTTTCTATGGAATAAAACGCAATGGAGAAAAGGACGAAAAGGTTTTGGTGAAACATTTACATACAATGCTTGCCGATGCAACACCAAAGCTAAATTATCCGAACTTCTCATATTCCTGCAACAAGTTCATTCTGCCAATTATGCCCCAATATCATACGACGCTTCTCCCAGATTCACAGCTAAACAGCGAGAATCGAATAGACTTCCTAGGACGAGAGCCACACCGATATGCACTTCAAAAAGTGTATATTTCATGGGCATCCACTAACGGGGCGAAGCCGGGTGATTTGATTCTGTTTTACAGAATGGGTGCATATGGAGAAAGCAAAAAGTATAAGTCTGTGGTATCAACCATTGCAATAGTAGACGAGATCATTGAGAATATCCGCAGTGAAGATGAACTTTTATCTTTGTGCCAAAACAGAAGCGTTTTTACTGTTGAGGAACTGAAAGAATTTTGGGCTAAGCATCGTAATAATCTGAAAATTTTAAAATTTATTTTTGTAAAGAGCCTGACCAAGCGGCTTACTCTGGGTTATTTATGGGAGCACGATATTATAGCTGCTCCCGGAGGACCACGCCCGTTTACTGCGATAACAGATACGCAGTTTGATATGATTGTTCAGGATTCTGAAACAGAAATAGATTATGTAGAATGATGAGGATTATATTTTGAAAGCACTTCTTTTATCAATTAAACCCGAATATGTAGAGAAGATATTACAAGGAACTAAGAAATTTGAATACCGAAAGCGTTTGGCAAAAGAGGACGTGCCTGTTATTTATATTTACAGCACATCTCCTTCCATGAAAGTTGTTGCCGCAGTTCAGGTAATCGGGCGATTATCAGCATCTCCTACCGCATTATGGGAAAAAACAAAAGCTACGGCTGGTATCAGCCGAGCAAAATACAGAGATTACTTTCATGGGTGTAAAACAGCATATGCATATGAATTGGGAGAGGTAGAAATTTTTGAATCCGAGAAAAATCTTTCTGATTTTGGAATAGATACAGCGCCACAATCATTTGCATATATCGAAATTGAATAAGTATTTTTGAGACCGTCTCCCAGAATGTGTGTGTGGTAACTTCATTCTACCAGAGACCGGCAAGCCGTGTCTACTTTTTTATGCTCTTTTCAATTTGCGCAATTTATTATACCTTATCTTATTGAGCGCTTACGTTTTATAGGTGGGTGGTTATTGAGCGCTTACTAAAAAGCAGCCAGGCATTACGCTCTAGCTGCTTTGTAATGTAAGTCAGATATTAACTACACCGGTAGCAATACTGTTTGGCGCTGCAATTAAACCTGCACAAGTATCATTCAAGCGTATAAGCGCAGGGATTTCTTCCTGGGTTCGGTTCAGCAGAACAAACACGATTTTGCTGTTTTTCTGAAATGCTGTAATCTCCAGTTTATCGGTATACCGGCTCACCCCGATCCGAATAGCACCGGTCTCAATATAATGGCTAAAATGCTTGATATAACTCTGCAGTTCCCGCTCCACTAATTGCTTTCGAGCCGTATCAAAAAGGTATGGCGCGTCGCAGAAGTTTTTGCTGGCATCGCATTCCATTGGTACAGTGGTGATCACTTTGAAGCACTGCGAATGATCCGGGAATGCTTTCCGAAAAAGAAGCTTTTGCTTTCGGAAGCATGCATTGAATTCAGCAAATATAGTGCAGAGGATAATTTACTATATGCGCTACAATTTCCTTTCCTTATACTAAATCATCTCCTTACCAAGTAACCAGCAAAAAACATCTCATTTCCTGATGCTCCCTCTTACCGGCATTCCACGTTCTTGGAATGCCGGTTTTTTGTACTCATAGAACCTATAAATTCATCCCGCAAAAATATTTCAAAAAATTTTTTCAAAAACACCCTAACAAAATGCCGTTTTCGCCGCGATAGGTGAAAGGAGTTTTTTCAAGCCCCTTTCGACTGAACCTTGAAAACTTCATATTCATTCATCTGAGGCATCCCGGAATCCGAGATCGCCTACATCCACAACGCCAAAACGGAAGCCGCCAAAAAGGAGCTGTTCGGAAAGGTGCGCTCCGGCGAGGTGCGTGTTTTAATTGGTTCCACCCAGAAAATGGGTGCCGGGACCAACGCACAGCGCAAACTCATTGCCTTACACCATATGGATTGTCCCTGGCGGCCCTCGGATTTGCAGCAGCGGGAGGGACGTATTATCCGTCAGGGCAATGAGAATTCCAAGGTAGACATCTACACCTATGTGACAGAAAATACCTTTGACAGCTACCTGTATCAGCTGGTGGAGGGGAAGCAGAAGTTCATCGGTCAGATCATGACCTCCAAATCCCCGGTACGCAGTGCCGAGGACATTGACGAAACCGCTTTAAGCTACGCCGAGATCAAGGCCCTGTGTTCCGGCAATCCTCACATCAAGGAGAAAATGGACCTGGATATTGAGGTGCAGAAGCTGAAACTCCTGCGCTCGAACCACATGAGCCAGCGGTATGCCCTGGAAGATCAGCTTATTCGGAAATTCCCCAACGAGATCGCTTCCATGCACCAGTGGATCAACGGTCTGGAAGCGGACATGGCCCTGCTGAAAGACAAAACCCAGCCAAATGCGGATGGGTTCTGCCCCATGGTGATAGGCGGGCAAACCTACACCGAAAAGAAAGCTGCCGGCACCGCACTCTTGGAAGCCTGCAACGCCCTGACCAGTACCGACCCGGTCCCCCTTGGTTCTTACCGGAGATTTAAGCTGACACTCTGCTTTGATGGCTTTGAAAAGCTGTTCAAAATTTCTATGCAGGGTACGCTGACCTACAAAGTCGGTCTTGGAACGGATGTGTTTGGCAACATTCAGCGTATGGATAACCTACTGGAAAGTATGCCCACACGGCAGCTGGACTACAAGGAGAAGCTGAAAAACTTGGAAATCCAGGTGGAGCTTGCCAAGCAGGAGGTAGAAAAGCCCTTCCCCAGAGAGGAGGAGCTGAAAGCGAAATCTGCCCGGCTGGATCAGCTGAATATTTTGCTGAACATGGACAAACGGGAAAATGAGATCGTAGATGGCATGCAGGATGAGGGCGAAATCCAACCCCAGCGGGAATCCCGTGGATGGGACAGGTAAATACTTCGCACAGTTGTCACCCGGCTTGGAATGCGGTATTATGAGAGAAAAAAGCAAAGGAGCTGTCCATGATGCTGTTTGCCAAAAAGAAAATGCGTTATGTAATCCTGAACGATTCCGAGCTTCGCCTTGCAAAGTACGCCCTCATTCAATTCCGTAATGCCCTCATTGCCAAGGGGCTGCCCACCGAAGATGTGAACACGCTCCTATTGAAGCTATACAAGTAAACAAATCCACTACTTTGGAAATTAGATGTCACTTTTTCTTTGATTTTGTAAAAATGTGAACACTTCTGAAAAAGTCGCTCATTTTTTGTGAATGCTATTGATAAAGTCGCCCATATTTTGTATAATGTCTTTTACAAAGGAGCGTGAAGCAAATGGGCGAACTCTACTTGAAGCGAAAAATTGATCTATTCTTGAGTGAGTGGAAGAAAAATCCGGAACGGAAGCCTCTTATCGTAAAGGGACCCCGACAGGTTGGTAAAACGGAATCGATCCGACGCTTTGCTGCCCAAAACTACGAAAGTGTTATTTATATGAACTTTGTCGAGGAGCCAAAGTATAAGCTGATTACGGAAGATGGCTATCGGGCAGAAGACATCATCAAAAATATCTCTCGCATTGATCCATCTAAACGGTTTCAGCCAGAGAAAACGGTCATTATATTTGACGAAATACAGGACTTTGCGTCAATTGCCACGTCTCTGAAATTTTTCAAGATCGATGGCCGCTTTGATGTAATATGCAGTGGATCCCTGCTTGGAATCAATTACAGGGAAATTGAAAGCAACAGCGTTGGGTATAAAACAGACTACACCATGAGTTCTCTGGATTTTGAGGAATTCCTGTGGGCAAAGGGGTATCGCACAGATGCAATTGAGGATATGCTTCGACACATGGAAACCTTGAAGCCGTTCAATCAGCTGGAAATGAATCTGTACAGTGGTTTGTTCCTGGACTATTGCATCCTTGGCGGTATGCCGGCAGTTGTTCGGCAGTATATCGAGCTGGGAACATTTGAGGGTTCATTGGAAACGCAGCATCAGCTGCTGGAGGATTATCGGGAGGATATTCGCAAATACGCCGATGGGATGGATCAGGGGCGTATCCTGAACGTCTTTGAGCAGATACCAAATCAGCTGGCGAAGGATAACAAGAAATTTCAGATTTCAAAAGTCGCCCACGGAGCCAGATTTAAGGATTACCGTGGATGTATCGAATGGTTGCGGGATTCCGGGATCGTGCAAATCTGTTATTGCCTGAATCATCCAGAGCTTCCGCTTCGAGGAAACTATGATGACAGCAAATTTAAGCTCTACTTTTTCGATACTGGATTGTTTGTGGCAATGCTGGATGACGAGGCGCAGGAAGATTTGCGGGCCAACAAAAACCTGAATGTATATAAGGGAGCACTTTATGAGAACATTGTGGGCGAGGCCCTGGTGAAAAGTGGGTATCAGCTATTTTACTACAAAAAAGAAGATTCTACCCTTGAGCAAGACTTCTTTGTACGAACACAGCAAAATCTCATCCCAATTGAAGTAAAAGCAAAACGGGGTACTGCAAAATCGTTGAAAACGCTGATTTCCAGTAAAAGCTATCCCGATATTGCTTATGGTATCAAGTTGACAGCGGGAAACATTGGCTATAACGATCAGATACTGACATTCCCATACTTCTGCGCATTTCTTTTAAGGGAATACCTGAAACAGGGGATGCCGCATATTCCAGAACAGGAATATAGTGATCATTCATCTGAGCAAAATGATTGACCCCGTGATGTACCCCGCAATAATAGAACCAGGACCGGGACGCCCAGCGGCTCAAATTCATGGGCCTGGATGCTGTCCGTAAGGTGCTGCGATCCACAAAGCCGGATTGCAGGCCATTGGATATGCCCTGCTGGTGCTGTTCTTCGTGATCGGTGTCATGAAAACCTGCGGCTCTCTGACGGAGGTGAAACGCCCGGAACACGCCCTGCGGCTGTTTGTGCGGTTTGCCCTTGCCAAGGGTGTGATTACCTACGGCATGGATTTGATGCTGGCACTGCTGGACATTGTGCAGGGGGTAATCTCTACCATCATGCAGGCGGCAGGCTTTGGTCGGCCGCAGTCTGCGGTACTGCCAGCCGAAATTGTTTCGGCCATTGAGGACTGCGGATTCTTTGAATCCATTCCATTGTGGGCGGTGACGCTGATCGGCGGGCTGTTTATCTGGGTGCTGTCCTTTCAGATGATCCTAAGCGTCTACGGGCGCTTTTTCAAAATGTTCATGTACACAGCCATCGCCCCCATTCCCCTGTCCACCTTTGCCGGGGAACCCACGCAGAGCATCGGCAAGAGCTTTCTCAAAAGCTACGCTTCCGTCTGTCTGGAAGGAGCTGTCATTGTGCTGGCCTGTGTAATTTTCTCTGCCTTTGCGTCCTCGCCCCCTGTAGTGGATGCGGGTGCAGCAGCGGCCAGCATGGTATGGAGCTATATCGGAGAACTGATTTTCAATATGCTGATCCTCGTTGGGTCCGTGAAGATGGCAGACCGGGTCGTGCGGGAGATGATGGGACTATAGTCAGGTCGAAAACTGTCATTTCTAGAATAGTTTTCGACTTATAAGTTCAAAACTATTGACATTGTGTTGTTCCAGAGTATAATAAAAGAAAAGCCATGGAGGTATGCAGCAATGGCGGAACTCGTCAATCGCCCGGAATATCTGAGGCAGCTCATTCAAAATCGAGATGTAGATTTGGTAAAAATTGTCACCGGCATTCGTAGGTGTGGCAAATCGTCCCTGCTGGAACTGTACCATCAGTATCTTTTGGAACAGGGCGTCGCGGAATCTCACATTATTCATATGAATCTGGAGTCTCTGCGCTACCGAACGCTTTCCGATTATCTTGCCTTCTACGACTATGTCAGCCAAAAGATCCCGGATAGCGGAAAAACCTATCTGATTTTCGACGAACTGCAAGCGGTAAGCCACTGGGAAAAGGCCATTGAATCCTTCCGGCTGGATTACGATGTGGATATTTACATCACAGGCTCCAATGCCTATCTGCTGTCCACAGAGTTCTCCACCCTGCTTTCCGGACGATATGTGGAAATCCGGATGCTGCCCCTGTCTTTCAAGGAGTTCCTGACCTTCTACAGCTTTGACCAATCTGTCACACTGGAAGAAAAATTCCAGAAGTATTTGCAGTTCGGCGGTATGCCCATTCTGCGGGAGTATCAGTTCAACGAAGCCCGGAGCAATCAGGCATTGGAGGGTATCTATTCCACCGTCGTCCTGCGTGATATTTTACAGCGCAATGAAGGTGCCGATCAGGCCATGCTTCAGAAGATCATGCTGTTTCTCTGCTCCAACATTGGCAGTATCAATTCTCCCAGCAGCATTGGCAATGTCCTGTACAACGAGGGCGCTATCAAAGGGCGGAACGTCGCGGGGAAAACCGTTGAGAAGTATATCTCCATGCTCCGCAGCGCTTATATTTTCTTCTCCGTCGGCCGCTATGATGTAAAGGGAAAGCAGCTACTGAAAACGCTGGGCAAGAACTATATCATCGACATGGGCTTTCGGAATATGCTGCTGGGCTATCGGGACGCGGATCGGGGGCATATTCTGGAAAACATTGTCTATCTGGAGCTGCTTCGCCGGGACTACCGGGTATATATCGGAAAAGTAGGCGATGCCGAAGTGGACTTCGTGGCGGAAAAGCCAGAGGACAAGGTTTACATTCAGGTAACGGAAAGTATGCTTTTCCCGGAAACCCGGGAGCGGGAACTGCGGCCTCTTCAAATGATTCCGGACAATTACGAAAAAATCGTTTTGTCCATGGATCGGGACTTCATCAGATCCTACAATGGGATCAAATCTCTGAATCTGCTGGATTGGCTGCTGGGCGAAAAGTAAGCACCCCACCAGGTCATTGGCAGGTCAAAGCATATCTGCCCACTTTTTATTATACTGTAATACTGGGGAACTTTTTGAACGATATTTCACTAAAAAGTTCCCTAGCCGTATTTCAACGCCTTCCAAATCGGGAGGCGTTTTTCTTTTACAAAAACAAGGAGGAAACCATTGGAAGTAAAAATCAACAAAGAAATTCAGTCCTACAGTGAATCCATGTTCTTTGGCCTTTCCATGCGGCAGTGCGGCTTCTCTCTGGCTGCCATTCTGGTGGCTGTGGGGCTGTACTTCCTGCTGAAGCCCTATGTGGGCACGGAAACCGTCAGCTGGATGTGTATTCTGGGAGCCGCACCCTTTGCGGCTATGGGATTCATTAACTATCACGGCATGACCGCTGAACAGCTGGCCTGGGCCTGGTTCCGGTCTGAGGTATTGGAACCGAAAAAGCTCATTTGCGAGCCGGATGATCTCTACTACAAATTGTTAGAGGACACCATCTCCAACCATGAAAGGGAGGCGTATAAAAATTGATGAAATCCATTCGTAATCTCCTGCGACAGGACCGGGAGAAATATGTCATTCCTCGGCGTGTCCAGGATGTGATCCCCATTCAGAAAATCTGGGAGGACGGGATTTTCCTCACCGGTGGACGGTACGCAAAAACCTTCCGCTTTACGGACATCAATTATCAGGTGGCCTCGGAGCCAGACAAGGAGAAGATGTTCCGGGGCTACTCTGCCCTTATCAACAGCCTGGATTGCGGAGCTACCACAAAAATCACCATCTTTAACCATAAAATGAGCCAGCAGGACTTGATCCCGGAGAGCGCGTGCGTCTGCGGAATTTTATTTCCGAGTTTTCGCATGATCGAATCGTGCTGATTTCTACTCATATTGTATCTGACATAGAATATATTTCTACGCGCAACGCCATTATGAAAGCCGGAGAAATTGTTGACGTAGGAACCACCGCAGAACTCGTCAAGCAAATTGAGGGCAAGGTTTGGAATTGCACAATTCCGGCCTCAAAGCTGCCGGAATATGAAATGCGGCTACGCATTGTCAATCAGCGCGGTGAGGATCACAATCAAGTTTCCATTTGGCAACCAGTTCGTAAGCAGTCGCTTCTTTCAGCCCAAGGCGCTGTCCAAGCTCCTCCATTGAATATGTAGTTTTCTTCAGTTCCTCTCCGGGAGGGGTTCCATCGACCTTCTGATATTTGAACTGATTGGCATACCATTCTTCAAAGCTGTCGATCATCACCCTCATGGTGTTGCCGACAAGAATGGTTTTGAAGTAATTCTTCTTAATGAGCCACTCAAAACGATTCTGACGCAATGTGCAAAGTCTGCAAAAACCGTAAAGAGTTCGTATTTCTTTGCACAGTACCAGCGAATTTCTGCTAGACGTGGCAAAAATCGAGCCACGCTTGCAGTCGCCCATTCCATGCTGATCGCCATATACCACATTCTTAAAAACAAGACTGCTTTCCATGACCTCGGTTCTGACTACTACGATTCTTTTAACCGCGACAGAAAGATAAACAGCTATCTCAAACGACTGAAAGCACTTGGATGGGAACCTGATGCCATCTCCAGTTCCGCCTGAATGCGCTATTGCATAGCGCAAGCTGCCTGCCGGAAGGCGGGTGCCGTTTTGCGCCCTTTTTAGGGGTACGTTTTCATAACAAAAAAGAGCCGGAGTAAATTACTCCAAGCTCTCGTTCATGCCTTTGTGTTAATATGAAGGAAGATAGACAGGTATAAAAAAAGCCCCGTACCCATTACAGGCACGAGGCGTAACTCTCTCTATTCAATTTTATGCCGCTATCTCCCAGCATAGCAATTTTAACACTGGACAAGTCGGACTTTCAGTAGGTAAACCGTCGTATTTTCATCGGATTTTAGTCGGACTAAAATCCTGTCTTAGCACTCACAATAACACAATGCTTCTTCCTCCCTGGCACTTTCCAGGAAATCTTTCAATTTAGGAACGCTGGCATAAAAATTATTCATATCGCAATGAAGTATGTTTCGCATTATTTCAGAACCCCCTTGACTTTTTAGGAAGTTTAATGTAAACTATATGTAGTTCAACTTCCTGTTTCTTATTATACGCAGTTCAAGTACAAATGTCAAGAGGCAACAAGAAGTTAAACTACAAATTCTTAATTAAGGAGTGAACGCAAAGATGACATTCGGTGAAAAAGTCAAAGCCGGAAGGACTAAACTCGGTCTTACTCAGGAAGAGTTGGCTAATAAAATAGGCGTTACCGTTCGTGTAATCTGTTCTTATGAAAAAGATAAATCTCGTCCGAGAGGAATGGAAAGATATAAAGCATTGGCAGAAGCCCTCGGCGAAAATGTAAACTATCTGCTTTCGGAAGATGACGCATTTATCGCTGAGGTTGAAGATAAATATGGACGCAGAGGGGCAAAGCAGGCTCAGGAATTACTTGCAGAAGTAACCGGTCTGTTTGCCGGCGGCGAATTGGCAGACGAAGATATGCGTGAGATGGTTGACGCTATTCAGGAAGCATATCTTATTGCCAAAAAGAACAATAAAAAATACACCCCGAAGAAATATCGCAAAGACGAGCAATCCTCGAAGTGAAACTAAGTCCACTTTATGGGACAGTATTTAGTTTATACTTTATTATAGGGTAAATATCAGGTACAATTATCCTACAAGGAGGTGAGCCGAATTGGGATATTACACTACGGCTGAGATTGTAAAAATCGTAAACAGGCTCATTGACCGCTGTGGCACTCGCAACCCTTACCGGGTGGCAAAAGAGCTTGGCATAAATATCATCTATCGGAACTTCGACAAACAGCGTGGAGCATATAAGGTCATATTAAAGAACCGCTTCATCTTTCTCAAAAACGGTATGCACCCTGTCGTGGAACAGATAGTACTGTGGCACGAAATCGGTCACGATATTCTTCATAGACAAGAAGCTGTTGCGGCAGGTGGTTTCAAAGAATTTAATATATTCGATATGCGAGAAAACCGTATGGAGTATGAAGCAAATATCTTTGCTTCTCAGGCTTCGCTGCCTGATGACACCATTTTGGAGTACATTGAAAACGGCTACGACATTCAGCAAATTGCACGAGCAATGAGTTCTGACATCAACCTGATTGCTTTGAAAGTAGATACGCTCATAGCGCAAGGCTACGATAATGTACAATAAATTGCGCAAATTGAAAACCGCATAAAAGAAGACATAGCT